>Ga0272446_1000422_pt1 | contig 66727 bp, 54 predicted proteins | sample YNPCB0061_FD_194587 | JGI IMG/M metagenome (GOLD analysis project Ga0272446, IMG submission 194587) | Hot spring microbial mat communities from Yellowstone National Park, WY, United States - YNP-CB-006-1 | ecosystem: Environmental > Aquatic > Thermal springs > Hot (42-90C) > Sediment | place...
GTCGTCGCCGCGGAGGCGCTCGATGCGGCCCGCCACCACAAGCTGACCCAGGTGGCGGCGTGGATCGCGGCGCCCGACAGCGTGACCGCGGCGCCGACGAAGAAGCTGGCGCTCGCCGGCGACGGGCCGACGATCGATCGCGACGCCTTCAAAGACATCTGCCTCGGCAACTGCGTGGCGCAACTTCCTGTCTACTCGAAAAAGCCCGGCGAGGTCTCGCCGATCCTCAACTTCGAGCGCCGCGAGAACGAGATCTTCTTCCCCGGGAAGATCTTCCCCGAGTGGTGGACGCCGTGGAGCGACCTCCGCCACGTGCAGGTCGTCGCCTGCGCGCGCGTCGTCGAGAAGAGCGTCGTCAACGAGTGCCGCTACGAGGGCGCGGGCGGCGGCCTCACGATCTACGACGCCACCTACGAGCTCGAGCTGCGCGAGGCGCGCACCGGCAAGCGCCTCGACGGCAAGACGGTGGCGCTGAAGGCCGACCGGAGCTGCCCGATGGTGAAGTTCGAGAAGGAGCAGCGGGGGCGCTACCCGAGCTACGCCGCCGAGCTGGAGGCGCTGGCGCGGCCGTACCTCGGGATCGACTGACGCGCTCGCGCGTTCGAGTCGGGATGCGGCTGACGGCGGTGGCCTTGGCGGCGGTGCTCGTGGTGGCGTCGATGGTGTCGACGGCGCGTGCCGACGTATCGACGACGACCGCGCAGCCGTGGCGGCGCGGCGACGACGCGCTCCGGGCGCTCGCGGCGTGGCGACGCTGCCCGGAGCTCGCGCAGGCGCTCATGCTCGACGACGAGGACCTGGTGGTGGCGCGCCGCCTCGCGGTGCGCCCGGCGGGCGGCGGCCTCGAGGTCTCGCTCGCCGACGAGGGCAGCGGCCGCTGGGCCTACGGCGCGTGGACCTGGCTGCGCCTCGCGCGCGGCCGCTGCGCCGCCGCCGGGTATGTCATCGAGGGCGGCAAGGACGCGATCTGGGGCGGGCTGCGCCGCATCTCCCTTGGAGGCGCGCCGCTGCCGTCGCTGACGGAGATCGCCGCCTGGCACGGCGGCCCGCTCGTCGACCGCGATCCCGAGGGCCCGTCGCTGGCCGCGGCGCGGCTGGTGGTCCAGCTGGCCCGCGATCTCGCCGACGGCGTCGAGCCCGATCCCTGGCCCGCGCAGCCCGCGCAGCCCGGACGGCCGCGCGGCTCCCCGGCGGCGGTGTGGACGAAGCGCGCGCTCGCGGCCGTCGCCGTCGACGATCCCTGGAGCGCGAACGAGTCGGGCGAGGCCTTCGACGCCATCGCCCACTGGCCGGTGCGCGCGCCGAGCCTCCTCCTCGTCGCGGGCGATCGCTGGGAGATCTGGGAGCTGCGCTTCCGCGCCCGTCTCGGTGGCGGCCTGCTCGCGGTCTACGACCGTCGCACCGATCGCCATCGGTGGGTGTGGACGACGGCGTACGACAACGGCGACCGCGCGCATTTCCGCGTCGTCGTCGACGAGCGCCGCCTGTTCGTGTGCGGGCGCTTCGACGGAGACGCCCGGCCGCGCGCGATCGACCTCGCCTCGGGGGCGCTCAGGGCTGAGGCTGAGGCTGAGGCTGAGGCGGCTTGTCGGCGCTCGCCGTAGCCGGCGGCGCGGGCGGCGGCGACGGCGGGGCGGGCGTGCCGCGCTCGTCGCGCAGCTTGCGCTCGATGAGCTCGACGAAGCGCAGCTCCATCGCGTGGGTGTCGTCGCCGAGCGTCACCTGCACGCGCACGCCCCTCTTCTGCGGGAAGAGCTCGACCGCGCCGCGCTTCGACTTCTCGCCCTCTTTACAGTCAAACAAAATATAGGCGGCGTCGCCGTCGCGGTCGGTGATGGTGCAGCCGCGATCGACGCGCACGAAGCGCAGCGTCGTCGAGTAGGTCTCGGGGAGGGTGTAGGGGACGTCGGCCGTCGCGCGCGCGTGGGCAACGGCGCTAGACAACAATGCGAGGACGACGACGACGGCGGAGCGCATACGACCACGCTACCGCCGTCGCGCGGCGTCGCAACAAATCAGAGGCTGACGATGCGCGCCTTGGCGTCGCCCCGGACCGACTTGAGGGCGTTGCGCGTGTCGACGACCAGCTTGGCCTCCTGCGCGACCATCTTGTAGTCGACGGTCGAGTGGTCGGTGACGATCACCACCACGTCGTAGCCGTCGAGCCCGTCGAGGCCCACCGAGTGGACGGTGTGCTCGCCGATGTGCACCGTCGCCGCGTGCGGGTCGTGGTAGCTGACGTTCGCGCCCTTTTGCTGGAGCAGCTCGAAGATGTCGAGCGCCGGCGACTCGCGCACGTCGTCGATGTCCTTCTTGTAGGCCATCCCGAGGACGAGGACCTTCGACCCGTTGATCGCCTTCCGCTCGCCGTTCAGCGCGTCGACGGTCTTGTCGACGACGAGGTGGGGCATGTGGGTGTTGATGTCGTCGGCGAGCTGGATGAAGCGCGCCTCGTACTTCAGCGTGCGCAGCTTCCACGAGAGGTAGAGCGGGTCGACGGGGATGCAGTGCCCGCCGAGGCCCGGGCCCGGCGTGAACTTCATGAAGCCGAAGGGCTTCGTCGCCGCCGCGTCGATGACCTCCCAGGTGTTGAGGCCGAGCTTGTTGCACATGATGGCGACCTCGTTGACGAGGCCGATGTTCACCGCGCGGAAGGTGTTCTCGAGGAGCTTGACCATCTCCGCCGCGTCCGTCGACGAGACCGGGACGAGGCGCTCGAGGACCTCGCCGTACATCGCCTGGACCGCCTCGGTGCAGCGCGGGGTGACGCCGCCGACGACCTTGGGCGTGTTCTTCGTGTGGAAGGTCGGGTTCCCCGGGTCGACGCGCTCGGGCGAGAAGCAGAGGAAGAAGTCCTCGCCGACCTTGAGCCCCGACTCCGCCAGCTTCGGCAGGAGGACCTCCCGCGTGAAGCCCGGGAAGGTCGTCGACTCGAGGACGAGGAGCATGTCCTTGTGCAGCCGCGGCTTCAGCTCCTCGGCGGCCATCATGATGAAGCCGTTGTCCGGCTCCTTCGTCTTGTTGAGCGGCGTCGGCACGCAGATGATGACGACGTCGGCCTGGCCGAGGACGTCGGGGTCGGTCGACCCGGTGAGCTTGCCGCTGTGGACGAGCGGCGCGAGCTCGGCGTCGGGGATGTCGCCGATGTACGACTTCCCGGCGAGGAGGCTCTTCACCTTGCTCTCGCTCTTGTCGTAGCCCGTCGTGACGAAGCCGGCCTTCGCCATCTCCACACAGAGCGGCAGGCCGACGTAGCCGATGCCGATTACGGCAACCTTCGCCTCGTGGCGCTTGATCTTCTCGAGCAGGGTGGCCATCAGCGGTTTCTCTCCTTCAGTCCTTCAGTCGTCATCTCGATCCGTAGTTCTCAGTCGGGGAGGTCGCCGGTCAAGATGCGACGCGGCCCCTCGTCGAGGAGTCGCGTGACCGTCGCCGCTCCGCAGCGCTTGCGCACCCAGGCGAGCCCGCCTGCCGCGGCGCGCGCGTCGGTGAGCGAATGCACGTCGCTGGCGCAGGCATGCGCGATCCCCTCTTCGACCAGCTTACGCGCGACCTGCCCCTGGCGTCGACCGTGAGCGCCATCGAGCGCGCCGAGATCGACGACGAGCGCGGCCGTCCGACCGAGCGCGCGATAGCGATCGAGGTCGTCCCACAGCGGCTGGTAGCGCTCGGGGTGCGCCATCACCGGGAGGCGGCCGCGCAGCCGCACGTCGAAGAGGAGGTTCGCGAGGCGCGGCGGCGTGAGGTGCACGGGCAGCTCGAAGAGGAACGCGGGGCCGCCGTTGTAGGTCGGCACCGCCGCGCCGCCCTCGCGGCTCATGCGCTCGAGGAAGACCTCGTCCCAGAAGTTCTCCGCGCCCAGGCCGAGGCGCACCTCGCCGCCGGCGATCGCCCGGCTGACGGTCGCGAAGGCGGCGTCGATGGCGTCGCGCGTGGGGAGGAACGAGCCGGCCTTCTGATGCGGTGTGGCGCAGACGGTGTCGAAGCCCATCGCGCCGAGCGCGCCGAGGAGCTCGATGGACTCGGCGAGGTCGCGCACGCCGTCGTCGAGACCCGGCAACACGTGCGAGTGGAGGTCGCAGAAGCCCATCGAAGGTGGCCCATTTTATCGACGAGCGGGCACGCGGCAAAGCAAAGCCTTCCGCTTGTTTGCCGAGGGGGCGTATGCTAAACCTCCGCAAAGGCGCCGGAGTTTCGGCGCGTGCCTTTTTTGTCAAGCGAAGGAGCCGTCAAGATGGCCGAGCGTCGTGAGAACTCCGTCCTTTTCTCGCTGAGAGAGCTCCGTAACATCGAAGAGGAGCGCGTCAAGGGCGAGGAGGATGCGGAGCGCGCGCGCATCGAGGCAGAGCGTCGTGCCCGCGAGGAGGAGATCCGGCGGGCGAAGGAGGCCGAGGAGGCCAAGCGGCGCGCCGAGGAAGAGCGGCTCCGTCGCATCGAAGAGGAGAAGGAGCGTCAGGTCCGCGAGGAGCAGCTCCGGCTCCAGGAGTCCGAGCGGCGCGCGCAGATCGAGGCGCAGACCAAGCTCGAGCAGGCGCGCATCGAGGCCGAGGCGCGGGCGCGCATGGAGGCGAAGAAGCCGCCGATCGGCGCCATCGTCGGTGGCGTCGTCGGGCTCGTGGCCCTCGCCGGCGGCATCATGGGCTACCTGGTGTACTCGCATAACCAGGAGATCAAGAAAGAGCAGGCGCGCGTCGCGGCCGTCGAGGCCGAGAAGACGCGCATCGCCAAGGAAGCCAAGGAGCGCGAGGAGGCGATCGCCAAGGAGCTCGGCGACCTGAAGGGGCAGCTCGAGAAGGCGACGGATGAGGCCGAGAAGGCGAAGATCCGCGCCCGCATGGAGAGCGTCGCGTCGCGCTCGTCGTCGGGCTCGCGCCCGAAGGCGGCCAAGGCCGAGGGCGAGAAGCCGGCGGCCAAGCCGAAGATCAACACCAACACGAACGATCCGCTCTCGGGCCTCGGGCTGTAGCGGACGGTTCCGTCGAGAAAACGGCGGGCTTGCACTTGCGCCCGCCGTTCGTGCTATACACTCTCTCCTTCTCTCGCTGAACACGGCGCCGTCGCCAAGTTGGTAAGGCAACGGACTGCAAATCCGTCATTCCCCGGTTCGAATCCGGGCGGCGCCTCCCTCCTCACTGTTCCAGCTTCATCGCGATGAACGACGCGGCGACGCGCGTGATGTCGCGGACCACGCCGCTCCTGACGTCGACGGCGACGATCTCGGTGACGCCGTTGCGATCGCGCTGCAGGTAGAGCTCGCCGTTCGCGACGCCGATCGTGCCGTTCATCGGGAAGCCGAGGCCCGTGCCGCCGACGTCGGCGATGGCGCGCTCCTCGCCGCTGGCGAGCGAGATGCGGTAGACGGGCGCGCGCGTGGGCTCGACGTCGACGCCGATGAGGTCGCCGTCAGGGAGCCGCGTGAGCGAGGCGTACGAGTGCGTGAGGAGCGCGCGGCGGCGCACCGCGCCCGTCGTGAGGCTCACGGCGAAGAGGCCGTGCGTGTTGCCGTCGAAGCGATCGAAGAGGAGCTCGTTGGTCGCGGTGTCGACGCCGATCGGCTCCCGCGTGGGCCAGCCGGTGCCTTTGTCGCCGACGACGCCGAGGAGGGTCTCGGTGCCGGTCGCCTCGTCGATGGCGTAGAGGCCATAGTCGTCGAGGACCGCGGGGGCGATGCCGTAGAGGCGCTGCGGCTGCGACGCGGGCGGGCGCGGGCGGACGAGCGACCAGTAGCTACGCGAGAGCAGGGTCGTGCTCACGGCGGCGGTCTTGTGATTGATCGCGAGGAGGCCGTTCGTGCCGCCCTGGTCGACCTGCAGGAAGACCGTGTCCCCGTCGACGGCGACGATGGGGCCGGCCGCGAAGCCGCCGGTGAGCGAGCTGAACGTCGTGTAGCTGCCCGTCGACAGGAAGCCGCGCACGACGCGCGTGTAGGGGGACTCGGGGTCGATCTGGAGGGCGACGACCTCGACGTCGGGGCGCTCCGCCGGCTGGGCCTCGACGCGGAAGGTGGCGGTGCGGCGCGCGTAGTCGCGCACGAGGAGGGTGTAGCTGCCGGGCGCGAGGTTGCGCGCCTCGATCAGCGCGTCGGCGGTGGTGGCGTCGGCGTCGTCGTTGAAGGCGACGGGCGCGCCGGAGGCGTCGAGGAGCCAGGCCATCGGGTCGGCCTCCTCGGGGCTCTTTCCGGGGGCGCTGATGCGCGCGACGAGCGCGCCGCGCGTGCCCGCGTCGACGGTGAAGCGGAGCCCGCGGTAGAGCGGCGGGTTGGCGTAGGGGACGTCGGCCGAGGTGCCGGGGGCGATGGTGCCGACGATCTGGACCTTCGAGGAGAACCAGTCGCTCTTGGCGGCGGCGGAGAAGTCGTCGTCGGGGGCGCTCTTCGTCGACGGAGAGGCGGAGCAGGCCGCGAGGAGCGCGAACGTCGCGAGTCGGAGTGTGCGTCTCATGGCGCCGCCGAATAGCAGGAGGCGGGCCACCCGTCGGGCGGGGGGCTCTCGACGGAGGGGCGGGCGCACGCGGCGCGTGTGTCAGCGGCACAGCTGTGCCAGTGTCAGGGCGTGAAGCTCGATTGCCTCGCCTGCGGCGCCTGCTGCTACGGCCCCGACGAGTACGTCTCGGTGACGACGCCCGACCGGCTACGCATGAGCGCGCGCGTCGCGGGGCGCTACGTGGTCGAGCGGAACGGGCGGATGTTCCTGCGGATGGTGCACGGGCGGTGCGCGGCGCTGCACGCGCGGCAGGGGCACTATTCCTGTCGCATCTACGCGGAGCGGCCGAACGTGTGTCACGTCGTCGAGGCGGGGAGCCGCGAGTGCCTGAACGCGCGCAAGCGCCACCGCGTCGACGAGCGGATCGCCGCCGACGAGCAGCGGTGATCGCGCGAGGGCTCAGCGCGTGTCGGCGGAGGCTTTGAGGTCGCGCGGGTTGAGCGGCGCGGCGAGCGGCGCCGTCGGGCGCGCGGGCGGCGTCGGCGGGAGCGGGCGCAGGTAGCCGAACTTGTGCAGGTCGTTGATGCGCTGGCGGAGCGCGTGCACGAAGCCGCTCGCCGAGCGACGGATGCTGCGGTTGAGCTGCGCCATGGAGGCGGCGAGCACGTCGGGGTCGGCGACGATCTCGTAGGTGATCGCGGTCTTCGTCGGCGAGGGGCCGGCGGTCCAGGGCTCGATGTAGATCGAGCCGACGTACTCGCGCATCTCGTCCTTGCCGACGCCGTGCACCATCTCGAAGCGGATGCGATAGATCTCGCCGGGGAGGCGCTCGGCGCTGTAGCGCGCGATGACCTCGCGGCGGCCGGCGGGCCAGGGGAGCTCGGCGACGAGCTCGACGAGGGTGATGCGGCCGCTGGCGCTGACGACGCGCGAGCCGCGGACGCGCGGGAGGTAGTCCTTCCACTTCGAGTAGTCGGAGACGACGCGGAAGACCTCTTCCGGTGTGGCGTCGATCACGCCGATGGCCTTGCCGCGCTCGATGCCGCGCTCGTGCGGGTCGCCGAAGACGAGCACCTCGTACTGGCCGAGCTGCGCCAGGCGCGTGGCGTCGAGCGACGGGCGGGCCTGCGCGGGGGCCGCGTGGAGCGCGAGCGTGGCCGCAAACAGCACGACGGTGGCGAGGCGACGTCGCATGCTCCGACCGATCAAACTATCAGCTCGCATGCGGCTCGGCAATCATCGGATGCGTGACGGTCATGTCTCTTTACGACTTGGAAACCCTCGGCACGGATGCCTCGCGGCGCGAGGGGGCGCTGGCGGACGCGGCGTCGCTCGTCGCTGCGCTCGCGCGCGGTGGGTTCGACGAGGCGCGCGTGGCGCGATGGTTTGAGGTCCCACTATCGACGGAGGCGCGCTATGTCCGCGCGCCGGCGGAGCGCGCGCGGCGCGGGCTGGGGGGCTGGATCGCGCTCGGCGTCGCCGGGGAGGAGGTGGCGCGCGAGGCGCTGCGGCTGCCCGGGATTCTCGACGGCGAGGCGCTGGCGCGTGGGCTCGCGGCGCTCGAGGCGTTGGGGCTCGTCGAGGAGCGGGACGGGGCGCTGCGCGCGCGGGTGGCGCTGACGCCCGTCGGGGGCGTGGTGATCGCGAGCGACCGGCTCGACGCCGCGGGGCTCGACGGGGCGGTGGGCGCGCCCGACCTCTCGGGGCTGCAGACGGCGGCCTGCTTGCCGTCGGGGGCGCGGCTCGCGGGGCGGCGGCTGCTCGACGTGGGGACGGGGGCGGGCGTGGTGGCGCTGGCGGCGGCGCGGCGGGGCGCGCGCGTCATCGGGGGCGACGTCGATCGGCGGGCGCTGGGGTTCGCGCGGCTGAACGCGGCGCTGAACGGCGTCGGGGCGGGGGCGGCGCGCTTCGTCGAGAGCGACCTCGATCGCGGCGTCGACGCGGGCGAGCGCTTCGACGTGGTGGTGTGGAACGCGCCGCTCCTCGTGGCGCCGCTCGCGACGAGCGACCCGACGGCGGCGCGGCGGTATGTCGTCGCCGAGGGCGCGGCGGCGCTGGCCTGCGCGTTCGTCGACGGGGTGGCGGCGCGGCTGGCGCCCGGTGGCGAGGCGCTGCTGCACGCGCAGCTCGCCCCGTCCCTGGTGGCGCGGCTCGAGGCGCTCGCGCGCGAGGCGCAGGTGGTGTCGGTGGTGTTCGCGCTGGCGCTCGACGGGACGCCGCACGCGCTGACGGTGATTCGGCCCGACGGGCCGCGCGGGTTGTGGCGCGTGCCGGCGCCGCTCGGGCCGATCTGCGCGCACCTCACGCGCGCGATCGTCGACGGTGCGCTCGGTCCGCGTGCGCTCCCCGACGATGTCGCTGGCGTGACCGTGGTGCCCGCGCCCTGGCTCGAGCTGCGCGTCGCGCGACAGCTCGTGCCGCGCGGTCAGCGCGCCTGGGCGGAGGCCCGCTTCGGCGGCGTCCCGCTCGACGACGACGAGCGCGCGCTCCTCGAGCGCCTCGACGGCAGCGCCCTCCTCGCGCTCTTCCCCGACGGCCCCGACGCCGCCACCCGCGCGCGCCTCCACTCCCTCATCGCCCGCGGCCTCGCCCTCCTCCCCTGACGGGGTCACTCTCCTAGGTCGACCTAGGAGGACCTAGGAGGACCTAGGAGAGTGACCCCGTCAGATGCTGCCGTCGGGAGGGGGCTTCTTGGGGGTGCGGGTGGGGGTGGTGGGGCGGGGCTTGGATTCGAGGAGGGGCTTGGTGGGGGCGCCGCCGGCGCGGAGGTAGTGGGCGGCCATGTCGAACTCGAAGAAGGCCATCATGTCGGTGGTGAGGACCTCCTTCCAGAGCGCCTGCGCGCGCGCGACGTCGCCCTCGCCGAAGGCGCGCATCGCGCGATAGAAGGCGGCCTCGGCGCGGCGCGCGGGCGTGTCGGCGTGCGCGACCAGCGTGGCGTCGTTGGCGCGCCCCGTCGCCCAGCGCGCGAGGTCGTCGTACCACTTCCCGCCGTCGGTGGAGCGCAGGTAGGACGCAGCCAGCGGATCCTCCGGCTTGCCCGCGCGGCGCGCGAGGTCGACGATCCACAGCGAGCAGTAGACCTTCAGGTAGTGCGTCACCTCGGTGCGCCCGAGCGCGCGGTGGTAGGCGTCGAGCGCCTCGTCGAGCTCGCCGCGCGGCACGAGGAACGCGATCACGTCGGCGTAGTTCGACCCGACGTCGGGCGCGGTGTCGATCGCCTGGCGGAACGACTCGAGCGCGCCGTCGCGATCGCCCGTCAGATAGAGGAGCTTGCCGCGCTCGAGCTGCGCCTCGGCGAGCGGGTCGCGGCGCAGCTGGCGGTTGAGGAGGTCGTCCCAGTCGGCGATCGCCGCGCGCCGCACCTCCGTCGCCGCCGTCGCGTCGCCCGCGTGCTCGAGCGCTTCGGCGAGGTGGCGGCGGATCTTCGCGCGGAAGTAGCGCCGCACGTTCTCGTCCTCCTGCGGCAGGCCGATCGCCTTCTCGAACAGCGCCGCCGCCGCGCGCGGGTCGTTGCGCTTCAGGCGAATCTGCCCGAGCAGCTCCAGCGACGGGAGGTTGGGGTCGGCGGCGAGCGCGCGCTCGAGATAGCGCACCGACTGCTCGGGGCGCCCGGCGTTGTAGTAGCCGCGCCCGACCTCGTAGAGCACGGCGGTCATCGACGTCTTGAGGCCCTTCGGCCCGAAGCGCTTCTCGGCGTCGGCGTGGAAGGTCTCGACGCGCTGGATCTGGCGCTCCATCTCGCGCACGTCGATGTTCTCGTCGCTGACGATCTGCGCGAGGCGCACGAGGTAGAGCCGCCCGAGCTGATCCCAGACCTCCTTCTGGTCGGGCGCGAGCTGCAGCGCCGACTCGAACACCGTGCGCGCGAGGCCCAGCTGCCCCGTCTCCAGCGCGAACTCCCCGGCGCAGAGGCGCGGCTCGACGGCCTTCGGGAAGCGGCGCATGGCGTCGCGGCAGATGCGCAGCCCGACGTCGCGATCGGCCTCGCGCCCGCTCTCGCGCGAGAAGGCGACCGCCAGCTTGATGACGTCCTCCGCCGTCGCCGTCGGCGCGAACGCCTTCTCGACGACGGCGCGCAGCTTGGCGTCCTCGGCCGGCGTGCCCTCGATCTTCTTGTATAGCGAAAACAGCGGGTCGGGGCGCGAGACGCGCAGGTAGAGGCGCGCCAGCTCGAGCGTCAGGCTCTGGCGCTGGTTGCGCGCCAGGAGATCGGCGAGGCTGGGCGCGCGCCGCCCGCCGCGACGGAGCGAGAGGCCGCCCCCCGCGCCGTCGCCGCCGAAGTCGGTGGCCCGCTCGAGGTAGAGCGCGGTCAGCCGCTCGACCACGAACGGCGACGGGAAGGTGCGCACCGTCGCCTCGAGGTCGTCGATGAGCTTCTCGCGCCCGTCGTTGCCGCCTTCGCCGCTGGCGTCGGCGCCGCGCAGCCAGCCCTCCATTTCCGTAAAGCGAGAACGCGCCGCCGCGGTCGCCTTGTCGTCGCCGAAGGCGATGGCGGCGGCCAGCGCGAGGGTGACCTCCTCGTGCGCGCCGCGACGGCGGAAGGCGCGCTCGACGCGGACCGCGGCGTCGAAGAGCTTCGGCTCGACGAGCCCCGGCTTCAGCTCGCTGGGGTCCCACAGCGACAGCGCCTGCCGGAGCGGCGCGATGGCGTCGTCGAGGTGGTTGCCCGAGAGCGCGCGATCGACCTGCTTGAGGAGGAAGGCGGTCATCGCCGCGCGGCGCGGCGGACGCGCGGGATCGTCGACGGAGAGCCCCTCGTACTCGGCGCGCCGCGCCGCGAGCTCGTCCTCGTTGTCGATGGCGGCGACGGGGCCGCTCGGGCCCGCCGGCTTCGTCGTCGGGCTGGCGGGGCCGCCGGCGCGGTTCGCGGTCGGTCCGCCGCACGCGGTGACGCCCAAGAGAGCAGCCGCCGCGAGGGCGGTTCGCACGGAGCGCATGTGGGCGCAGTGTAGCGCGCGCCGACGTACTATGCAGCGAGCGATGGAACCGCACGACAAGCAGACAGAGAGCGTCGTCGTCCAGAAGTACGGTGGGAGCTCGGTGGCCGACCCCGAGAAGCTGGGGCTCGTCGCCGATCGGGTGGCCGCGACCGCGCGCGCCGGCAAGCGCGTCGTCGTCGTCGTCTCGGCGATGGGCAAGACGACCGATCAGCTGATCGCGCTCGCCAAGAGCGTCTCGCCGGCGCCGCCGCGGCGCGAGCTCGACATGCTGCTCTCGACGGGGGAGCGCATCTCGATGGCGCTCCTGGCGATGGCGCTCGAGGTGCGCGGGCTCGAGGCGATCAGCTTCACCGGATCGCAGTCGGGGATCCTCACCAACGACCGCCACTCAGGGGCGCGCATCATCGAGGTCCGGCCGATCCGTGTCGAGGACGAGCTCGCGCGGGGCCGCGTGGTCATCGTCGCTGGCTTCCAGGGGATGAGCTACAAGCGCGAGATCACGACGCTGGGGCGCGGCGGGTCGGATACGACGGCGGTGGCGCTGGCGGCGGCGCTGGGGGCCGACTGCGAGATCTACAGCGACGTCGACGGCGTCTACAGCGCCGACCCGCGCGTGGTGCCGGAGGCGCGGCGGTTCGAGACCATCTCGTACGAGGAGATGCAGGAGCTCGCCGAGCACGGCGCGAAGGTGCTCAACGCGCAGGCGGTGGCCTGGGCGGCGCACGCGGGCATCGTGATCCACGCGCGGGCGACGAAGGACGCGGGGGGCGCGGGCGCGCCCGAGACGCGCATCGTCGGAGCGAGCGCGCCGAGAGGGACGGTGCGCGTGGCGGTGACGGGGTGCGCGCGGGTGGTGCGCGTCGAGGCGGCGCGGGTGGCGGCGGTGCTGGCGGTGCTCGGCGAGGAGCGCGTGGCGCTGCGGGCCGTCGAGGCCGAGGGGGGCGGCGGGCGCGGGGTGGTGCGGCTGGTGCGCGACGACGTGCCGGACTGGGCGCGGGTGGAGAGGCGGCTGGTGGAGGTCGGGGCGACGGTGGCGAAGGAGGGGGAGGTGACGGCCGTCGGGGGCGGCGTCGGCGGCGACGCGGCGGCGGTGGCGCGGGCGGTGGCGGCGGTCGAGGCGGCGGGGATCGAGGTGGCGGGGGTCACGGCGTCGCCGCTGCGGGTGACGCTGCGGGTGGCGCCGGCGCAGGTGGATGCGGCGGTGCGGGTGGTGCATTCTTGCTTGACGTGAAATAACGGGCACGGGCACGGGCACGGGCACGGGAACGGGTATGATGGTCGGGTGAAGGCACTCTGTTTGTGCGGGGGCGGCATCTCCGGCGGGATGTACGAGCTGGGGGCGTTGGCGGCGATCGACGAGTGGCTGCGCCGCGAGGGGTTCGGGACGGTGAACGACTTCGACGTCTACGTCGGGACGTCGGCGGGCTCCTTCGTGGCGACGATCCTCGCGGCCGGGATGCCGGCGCGCACCGCCTACCGCGCCGTCGTCGAGGAGGACGCGTCGATGATGCCGGCGCGGCGCACCGACATCTATCGCTTCGACGCGCGGCAGGGCCTCGGCATCGCGCTCGACCTCGCCGGCGTCCTCGGGTCGGCGGTGAAGCGCTCGCTCGGCGAGCGGCGCCTCCTCGGGATCGGCGAGCTGGTCGGCGATCTCGTCGACGCGCTGCCGGCCGGGATCTTCTCGCTGCGCCACTACGAGCGCTACCTCGATCGCTTCCTCCGCCACCACGGCCTGCCGACGCGCTTCTCCGAGGTGCCGCGCTCGCTCTTCATCACCGCCAACGACCTCGACTCGGGGCACCGCGCGGTCTTCGGCGACGGCGCGCTGGCCGACGTGCCGCTGGCGACGGCGATCTGCGCCTCGTCGGCGTTCCCGCTCTTCTTCGAGCCGGTGCGCTGGGATGGGCGCGACTACGTCGACGGCGCCGTCGGCAAGGTGGCGCACGCCGACCTCGCGCTGCGGCGGGGCGCGTCGCTGGTGCTGATCGTGAATCCGCTCGTGCCGCTCAAGCACGACCCGCGGCGCGGCTCGGTGCCGACGCCGGTGCGCTCGGTGCTGCGCGAGGCGCGCCACATCCGCGACAAGGGGCTCCTCGGCGTCTTCAGCCAGGCCTCGAAGATGTCGACGCGCACCAAGCTGCACCAGGGCATCCGTCGCTATCAGGCGGCGTGGCCCGACGCGCGGCTCCTCCTCGTCGAGCCGCGCGACGAGGAGGCGGACCACTTCCTGCGCAACCCGATGAGCATGGAGTCGCGGCGGCAGATGATCGAGTACGGCTATCGCTCGACGGTGAGCCTGCTCGAGCGCGACGGCGCGAGCTGGCGGGTGGCCTTCGCGCGCGAGCAGGCGACGGCGCTTCCGACGGTGGCGGCGGCAGGGAATGCCAGCGGTGCATAATCGGCGCGGGCGGGATGAAGCGCCTGCATGGGGGCGGCGGCCGCCCGGCGCGCCGCTCGTCATCGCGCACCGCGGGGCCTCGGCGGCGGCGCCGGAGAACACGCTGGCGGCGTTCCGGCGCGCGCGCGACGAAGGGGCCGACGGCGTCGAGCTCGACGTGATGCGCTGCCGGTCGGGTGAGGTGATCGTCTTCCACGACGACGACCTCGGGCGGCTCGGCGGGCCGGGGTACTCGGCGGCCGACGCCACGCGCGCGCGCGACCTCGCCGAGCTGGGGCGCATCCGCCTCGGGGCGCCGGCCTTCGACGAGCGCATCCCGACGCTGGAGGCGGTCTACGCGGAGCTCGGCCCGCGGATGCTGGTCAACGTCGAGCTGAAGTCGGCGCCGACCTTCCGCGAGCGGGCGCACGACGACGGGCTGGCGACGGAGGTGGCGCGCATCATCGGGCAGGCGGGCGCCGAGGCGCGGACCATCGTGTCGTCGTTCGACCCGCTGCTCCTCCTGCGCTTCCGTCGGGCGGCGCGGCGCGCGGGGCTCCGCGTGTCGGACGCGCTGCTCTTCGGCGCCGACCAGGCGCGCCCGCTGCGCGAGGCCTGGGCGGCGACGGTGCTGCGGCCGCGCGCGCTCCACCCCGACGCGGCGCTCGTCGACACGGTGGCGCTCCGTCGCTGGCGCGGGGGCGCGGCCGAGCGCGCGGTCAACGTCTGGACGGTGGACGATCCGGCCGAGGCGCGCGCGCTGGCGGCGCTCGGCGTCGACGCCATCATCACCAACCGCCCCGCGGCCATCCGCGCCGCCCTCGCGCTGTGATACCGTCGTAGAGAATGGCGAAAGGGCAGTTCGAAGACGAGACCCACCCGACGCCCAAGGCGTTGCTCGTCGAGGCCGGCGCTCCCCGTCGGCCCTGCTTGGTGATGATCGCCGGGCCGCTCCTCGGCGAGATCTTCGTGGTGCCCCCCGAGGCCGAGGACAAGGGCGGGCTGCTCATCGGGCGCGATCCCGAGTCGCAGCTGCGGCTCGCCGAGGACGAGAGCGTCTCGCGGCGCCACGCGCGCATCGTTCGGACGCCCGAGGGCGGCGCGCGCATCCTCGACCTCGAGTCGCAGAACGGCACCTGGGTCGACGGCGAGCGCGTCACCGACGCGGTGCTGATCGAGGGGCAGAAGGTCCGCGTCGGGCAGACGGTCGTCTTGAAGTTCGCGATGTACGACGCCATCGAGGAGCGCTACCAGCGCGAGCTCCTCGAGGCGGCGCTGCGCGACGGGCTCACCAAGGCGTTCAACCGGCGCTACTTCGCGCAGCGGCTGGCGGCCGAGCTGCGCTTCGCGGAGCGGCACCGCTCGACGGTGGCGCTGCTGCTCATCGACGCCGATCACTTCAAGGCGGTGAACGACGAGCACGGGCACCAGCGCGGCGACGACGTGCTGCGCGCGCTGACCGAGCTCGTCGGCGAGGCGCTGCGCGCCGAGGACGTGCTGGCGCGCTGGGGCGGCGAGGAGCTGGCGGTGCTGGTGCGCGGCATCCCGGTGTCGGGCGCGATGCAGCTCGCCGAGCGGCTGCGCCACCGCGTCGAGGAGAAGGACTTCGGGGTCGGCAAGCCGCTGACGGTGTCGATCGGCGTCGGCTTCTGGCCGCCGCCCGAGGCCGCGCCCGACGCGCCGCTGCCGCGGCCCGAGGCGGAGACGCTGGTCTCCGAGGCGGACGCCGCGCTCTATCGCGCCAAGGACGCCGGCCGCAACCGCGTCTCGCGCTGAGTCGCGTCGATGGCAACTCCCGTCTGGGCCGCGGCGCTGCGCGCGGCGGGGGCGCGGGTCGCGGGCGAATTTTTGTCTACTCAGGCGGGCGGGCCGCCGGTCGCGCTGGCGCCCGCGCAGCTCGTGGCGCTGGCGCTCGAGGTGGCGGCGTGGACGCGCGAGCTCGCGACGGCGCTGGGCGACTACGACGCGCTCGTCGACGAGGCGCGCGCGCTGCGGGACGCGCCCGACGCGGGGGCCATCCCCTACCGCAACAGCCGCACGCGCGTCCCGACGGAGCCGCTCTCGGTGGCCACGCTCGCGGTCGACGTCGCCTATCGCGCGCGGCGCAACCCGGGGGCGACCGGCATCGCCGCGGCGGCGCAGGCGGCCGTCGCCGTGCGCGTCGTCCGCCAGCACGCCGACGACCGGCGCCGCGAGACCGCGCCGCCGGTGCGTGCATTTCTTGTCAAGCTGAATGACGCGCTGCTGCGCCTCGAGCTCGAGGCCGCGCTCGGCGGCCGCGCCCCTGACGGTGTCGCCGTGCGGGTCGCCGCCGTGCTGTTCCGCGGCGCCGCCAGCGCGAAGGGCGCCCCGACGCTGTGGCTGGCGCGCCTCGAGCGGCCGGCCGCCTACGGCCTCCTCCTCAAGCTGGGCGCGCGCTACCGCTGGCAGGAGGGCGAGCGCGACGACATCCTCGCCACCCTCCCCGACGACGCCTTCGCCGCCGGCGTCCGCGCCGCCCTCTAGTCACGGCAAAGTTGTCTATCGAGAATCTGTCCCGTTCCCGTTCCCGTTCCCGTTCCCCTTCCCGAAACGGACAGAGACAGATCGGGAACGGGAGGGGGAACGGGAACGGGAAGGGGTGCTAGTCGGTGTAGGGGACGACGACGAGGTCGACGCCGTCGAGGAGGCCGGCGTTGCGGAGGCGGGGGATGAGCGCGTCGGCCGTCGAGACGATGCAGACCTCGAGGTCGCGCGGGGTGAGCCAGGCCTTCATCGCGCGGCGCGTGTCGTCGAGGGTGACGGCGGAGATGCGCTCGGTGAAGCGGGTCGCGTGGTCGACGGGGAGGCCGGCCACCGCGCAGCCGATCGCCAGCTCGAGGCGATCCTCGGGCGTGGCCATCGTGAAGGCGAAGCTGCGCGCGAGGTAGCCGCGCGCGAACGCGAGCTCGTCCTCGGTGATGCCGCCCTCCACCCACTCGCGGTGCAGCTCCAGCACCAGCGCCAGCGCCTCGGGCGTCTGCTCCAGCGACGGGAAGATGTGCGCGACCAGCGCCTTGCGCCCGCGCCCCTGCCCGAGGCGCGCGCTGGCGCCGTAGCTGAAGCCGCGCTTCGAGCGCACCTCGTTCATGAGGCGCGCGGTGAACGTCCCGCCGTAGGCGCAGGTCGCCACTTGCAGCGCGAAGAAGTCGGGCGTCCCCCACTGCGGCGCCGGCTGCCCCCACAGGATCTGCGACTGCGTGCGCTCGGGCTTGTCGACGATGGTGAGCCGCAGCCCGCGCCGCGTCGGCGGATCGGGGTAGCGGTGCATCCCCGCGTCGCCGGTCGGCAGCGCCCCGAAGGCGCGCTCGGCGAGCGCCTGCGCCTCGTTGGCCGCGACGTCGCCGGCGAAGCCGACGAGCAGGCCGCTGTTCGTGACCTGGCGGGCGTGCCACGCCTTGGCGCGCGCGCCGTCGAGGCGCGGCAGCGTCTTCTCGGTGCCGATGATCGTGCGCCCGTAGGGGTGGGCGCCGTAGAGCTGCCGCGTGAAGAAGCGCCGCACGAGCTGCCCGTCGTCGTCGCGCAGCTCGTCGAGCTGAGCGGCGATCTCGCGCCGCAGCTTGTCGGCCTCGCTCGACACGAAATCGGGCCGCAGCACGACGTCGGAGAGCAGCGTCAGCGCCGCCTCCAGCTTGTCGCGCAGGACCGTCACCTCGAAGTAGGTGCCGTCGAGATCGGTGACCGGATCGAGCCCGGTGCCGAGCGCGTCGAAGGCGCGATCGAGCTCGGCGCGCGTCTTGCCGCCGGCGCCGCGCGCCATCAGCTCGGTGGCGAAGTTGGTGAGCCCGTCGTCGGCGACGGGGTCGTCGGCGGCGCCGCTCGGCAGGGCGAGCTGGACGCGGACGAGCGGCAGATCGTGGTTCTCTTCGACGACGACGCGCATCAGGCGACCTCCGTCGGCTCGTCGCCGGTGAGGCCGTCGACCACGGTGTCCTCGTCGTCATCGAGCTCGTCGGGCGCGGCGTCGGGGTCCGGCTCGGCGATGATCACCGTGCGGCGCCGATCGTCGAAGACGCGCGCGGCGACGGCGCTGATCTCGTCGGCGGTCACGCTGCGGTAGCCGTCGTACAGGCGGAAGAGCGCGCGGTAGTCGCCGAAGGTGGTGTGGAAGTGGCCGAGCCCCTCGGCCTTGCCGCCCGACGGGCGCAGGTCGCGCACGAAGCGCGTCTCGAGGCGCGTCTGCGCGACGACCAGCTCCTCCATCGACGGCGGCTCGCGCTTGAGGCGCTCGAGCTCCTCGACGATCACCGCCTCCGCCTCGGCGGACGCCTTCCCGCGCTGCAGGCTGAGGCCGATCTCGTACAGGCCCACGTCGCGGAACGGCGTCGCCGCCGCCGACACCGACGCGGCGATCTCGCCGTCGGAGACGAGCTTGCGCTGCAGCCGCGACGAGTTCCCGCCGAAGAGGATCTCCGACAGCACCTCGAGGCGCACGTGATCGGGATCGGTCACCGGCGGCGCCTTCCAGGCCATGCGCAGCTTGTCGCTCATCACCGGCTTCCTGTAGACGGCGCGGCGCTCGGCGGTCTGCTCGGGCTCGGCGGGCGCGCGGTCGGGCGGGATCTGCGACGAGGGGATCTTGCCGTAGTGCTGCCCGATGAGGTCGAGCGCCGCCGCCTCGTCGAAGTCCCCGACGAGGACGACGGTGGCGTTGTTGGGCGCGTAATAGGTCCGATAGAACTGGCGACAGTCGTCGATGGTGATGGCCTGGATGTCGCGCATCCAGCCGATCGTCGGCCAGTGGTAGGGGTGCACCGTGAAGGCGATGCGGAACATCTCCTCCGAGAGGAAGCCGTCGACGTCGTCCTCGACGCGGAAGCGGCGCTCGTTGGCGACGACCTCGCGCTCGGACTCGACCTGCTTGTCGCCGAGGACGAGGTGGGCCATGCGATCGGACTCGAGCTCGACGGCGAGGCGCAGCTCGGAGGCCGGGAGGTTGTCGCGGTAGTAGGTCCAGTCGGCCCAGGTCGCGGCGTTGGTGTCGCCGCCGGCCATCTCGATCAGGCGATCGAACTCGCCCGGCGGGTGCGACTCGGTCTGGTTGAACATGAGGTGCTCGAAGAGGTGCGCGATCCCGGTGATGCCGTCGCGCTCGTGGCGCGAGCCGACGCGGAACCAGGTCTGGTAGGCGAAGATCGGCGCGATCGGATCGCGCACGAGGAGTAGCTCGAGGCCGTTCGGCAGGCGGTGGTGGCGCACGACGAGGCGCGCGGTGCCGCCTTTTCCGTCTAGCGCAAACGGATGCTCGGAGACGAGGGTCGAATCGATGCCCATGGGGTCAGAAGTCTAGGCCGAGAGCGGCCCCGACGTGCAGTACGAACAGCGTGTACTTGCCGGAGGCCTCCGGGAGGGCGCGCCCCCCGAGGAGATCGCCGCAGGCGTCCAGCGCGTAGCCCGCGTCGACACAACGGACCTGCTCGCGCGGGCGGAAGCCCTGCCCGGCGTCACCGAGGAAGTAGGCGGTCCCGCCGAGGTGCGCGCCGAGCGTCACCCGTCGGTGCGGCTTCCACTCGGCGACGAGCGACAGGTCGAGCTTCTCGGAGTCGAGGGCGGCGGCGTTGACCAGCTCCTTCTTGACGGCCGAGGTCTCGAAGAACACGAAGGGCATGAGGCGCAGCGACTCGCGCACGCGGAAGCGCCCCGACATCCAGAGGCCCCACGCATCTTGAAGACCGCGATCGAGCAGGAACTGCTCGGGCGGGCGGGTCGCCGCCGTCGAGCCGGCGCGCGACGGGTCGGCGCTCTGCAGCGTGACGTCGAGCGCGCGGCGAAAGCCGTAGCCGACCCAGCGCGCGCCCGCCTCGAAGTCGATGCGCGTCGTCGCCTCGAAGCGCAGGCCGAACTGCACCACGTCGGGGAGCAGCATCGAGATCTGGTCGTTGAAGACGGGCGCGGGCGTCCCGGCGCGGGCGGGATCGCCGGGGGCGCGGCCGACCTCGACGGCGCGCGTGTCGTAGAGCGCGAGGTCGGGGTTGCGCTGGCGGAAGATGCGCATCGGGCTCGACCACGAGAGCGCCAGCCAGAGGCGATCGATGGGGCGCACGATGATCCCGAGGCCGAAGCCGATGGCGTAGCTGAAGCCGCGCAGCCCGAGGCGCTGGCGGGCGAGCGGGTTCTCGAGGCCGCACGGGCTGTCGCCGCAGAGCGCGTTCGGCTGGTCGACGAGCGCCGAGCCGCCGGCGAGGGCGGCGTCGCGATCGAAGCGGTAGCGCAGCCAGGCCTCGGTGAACTGGAAGGAGACGCCGACGTAGAAGCGGTCGGAGAGGCGCGCCCCGACGGCGGCCGACTCGGCGAGCGCGGCGAAGGTGTGGTCGACGGCGTGGTAGCGGACCGGGCTGTCGCCGTAGGAGGTGAAGTCGGTGGTGGGGGTGTAGACAGAAATTCCGATCGTGAGGTAGTCGCGGAAGGCGTAGGTCGCGCCGAGGAAGGCGTCGAGGTCGGCCCAGCGGAGGTCGGCGCCGCCCGGGTTGACGCCCGCGCCGCCGTCGAGCGGGGTGCGGGTGATCGATCCGAGGTGGAGGCGCGCGCCGCCGTCGAGCCAGACGTGGAAGCCGGGGAGCGCGCCGAGGGTGGCGGGGTTGGTGATCATCGACGCGACGTGCGGGTCGGTCGGGCCGGCGATGGCGCTCGGGACCTGGCGCGCGGGCAGGAGCGGGTAGGCGCGCGCGACGCTGGCGCAGGCGAGGAGGCTCGCAGCGACGGCGAAGGTGGCGACGCGGGCGCGGGCGGTGACGGTCAAGGCGCGGGCAGCGTAGCACGGCCCCCGCGGTTTGACCGACGGGGGAGCGCGCGGTACGGTCGTCGGCCCGTGAGCACCCGATCGATCGCTGGCGCCGCTCTGCTCGTCGTGATCACGCTGTCGGCTGGCGCGGGGTGCGACCCCACGCCCGAGAAGATCGCGCGCTGGAAGGAGACCGAGCGCGGCCCGGGCAAGCTCCGCGACGTCGTGAAGTCGGGCGGCGTGGCGGCGCCGCTCCGGGCGCAGGCGCTGGCGGCGCTCGTCGAGATCGGGATGGCGCAGGAGGCGCTGCGCGAGCTCGGGACGGCGCCCGAGGCGGCGCGGCAGGCGGTGGTGCACGAGGCGGTGCCGCGCCTGGTGACGCTCGCCGGGACGCGGCCGGGGCGCGACACGACGCGCGTCGAGCGCGAGGCGAAGGACGCGCTCTTCTCGCTGCGCGAACAGGCCGCGGCGGGGGATCGCGCCGAGATCGATCGGGCGCTGCTCGCCTGGACGACGGTGGATCTCGTCGGGCGCGCCGATCAGGGCGGGCACTCGACGGACAAGATCCTGGCGGCGATGGGGGCGGCGGCGCTGCCGCGGCTCCTGGCCATCGTCGGCGAAGGCGGCCAGAACGCCGAGCGCGCCGCGGGGATCGCGGCGGCCATCGTCGCCGCCGGCGTCAGCGACGCGGACCGGGCGCGGGTGGGTGACGCGCTCGTCGAGGCGACCAAGAAGAGCGTCGGGCGGACGCGCGACGTCGGGGACGGGTGGCTGATCGCGCTCGCGCGGTTCGGGCAGCCGAAGACGACGGCGACGCTGGTGGAGCTCGCCGAGAGCGGGCCGGTGGTGGTGCGCGACCGCGCGCTGAAGGCGCTGGCGACGGGGAGCATCGCCGGAGACGCGGCGGTGCTGTCGGCGGCGCTGCGGCTGGCGGGCGATCGGAAGGCGGGGCCGAAGGTGCGCGAGTCGGCCTTCCTCGTCGCGGAGAAGGTTGGCCCGACGGCGGTGAAGGGGCTCCTCGCGCTGCTGGCGGATCCCGAGGAGGTGGTGCGCTGGCGCTCCGTCGAGGCGGCGCTCGCCGCCGGGAAGGCCGAGGCGGTGGAGCCGGTGCTGGCGGCGCTCGCCCCGTCGAAGAGCTACACGCGCGAGGACCTCGACAGCTACGTGGTGCACGACCTCACGCTGATCGGGCCGCCCGCGCTCGCGCCGCTCAAGCGCGTGTTGTCGTCGGGGAGCTGGGTCGGGAAGCTGTGCGCGATTCGGGCGATTGCGCGCATGGGGACGGCGGCCGACGCAACAACGTTGGCTCCGCTCGCCAAGGATGATACAAAGCTGAAAGGCCTGAAAGACCAGAAGGATCCGGCTGGGGGCAGCCTGGGAGCCGAGGCGCGAGCGGCAATCGCTTCGCTCCAGTCGAAAACGAAGTAGGCCAAACACGCCCCCTGGTACGAGCGAGGAGACGCCCTGGAGATGGATCAGAGCAAGAAGACGATGCGCCATTTCTACTGCCGGGACGTTCTCTGGGAGACGTTCGAGCAGATGGCGAACGACTTCGACTGCTCGATTGATTACCTCATCAACGAGGCGATGCGGTTCTACGCCCGCTCGAAGAACTACCAGGCGGGGACCGGCTCGTCGCAGAACCTCCCGCAGCAGGCCGCCGCCGCCGTGTCGGCGTCGGCGAACGGCCCGTCGCTGACGGGGAACGCCGGGGGGCGCCCGCGTCCGCCCGCGCCGTCGCTGCCGCCGCCCGCGCCGGGTCAGTCGGGGGGCGTGCCCGCGTTCGATGCGCGCCGTCCGGCGGCGCCGCCGATGCCGCCGCCGCGCCCCGCGCGCGCGACGCCCGCGCCGCCGCCGCCGAGCCCGCGCGCGACGCCCGAGCCGATGCCGGCCGCGTCGGGGCCGACGCTGGTGCTGGTGTTCAACAACCAGCGCATCCCGATCGACAAGGATCAGTTCATCATCGGTCGCGGCTCGAAGACGAGCGACCTCGCCATCAAAGACGGGAACATCTCGCGCAAGCACGCGGCGGTCATCCGTCGCAACGGGATGTTCTACATCAAGGACCTCGGGTCGACGAACGGCATCGACTACAAGGGGATGCGCATCGACAACAAGCGCATCGACGAGGGCGACGTCTTCCACATCTGCGACTACGAGCTGAAGTTCACGTACCGCTAACCGATTCCGAGGGGTGGTGTGTCCGAGTCTGCGTCGCTGCGCGAGGCGCTCGAGGCGCTGCGGCGTCCGCTCGACTTCGTGGCGCGCGACGAGTTCGCGCACCTCGACGTGGTGCGTGACCTCGGGGCGACGCTCTCGACGGCGGCGCGGAAGCTGGCGGTGCTCGTCGCGGCGGGGCGGCGCAAGGGGCTGGAGGCGTGGGCGCGGGACGTGGCGCGCTGGGACGTGCTGCCGCGGACGGAGCGCGAGCGGCTGATCGCCGCGGGGCTGCGCCTCCACGCGATGGTGGCGAGCGAGGCGCCGCCGTCGGCGCGCAACGTTCCTGTCAAGCGGGAAATCCCTGCGCCGGTGGTCGCGGCGCCGCCGGTGGCGCCGACGCGGCTCGAGCGGACGCTCGAGGGGCTGCCGGGCGTCGGGCCGGTCACGCGGCAGCGGCTGGCCGATCGCGGGCTGGTCACCGTCGCCGACCTCCTCACGTTCCTGCCGCGGCGCTGGGACGACCTGCGCCAGGTGGTGCCGATCCGCGCGCTCGTCGCGGGGGCGCTGCAGATGACGCGCGGGCGCGTCGAGCGCTGCCGCGTGATCCCGGCGTTCCGCCGCCGCATCCTCGAGGTGACCTTCGTCGACGACGACGGGCGCACGCTGGTCTGTCGCTGGTTCCAGTTCCGCGGGCGCATGCAGGAGCGCTTTCCCGTCGGGGCGCGCTTCCTCGTCGTCGGGACGCCGCGGCCCTACAAGGGGGCGCTCGAGATCGTGCACCCCGAGACCATTCCCGACGGCGACGGGGGCGACGGGGGCGGCGGGGTGGTGCGCGTGCGCTACCCCGAGATCGAGGGCGTGCCGGGGCGGCTCGTCGAGAAGCTGTGCCGCGCGGCGGCCGAGACCTGCGCGGGCGACGTCCCCGACGGGCTGCCGGCGGAGATCGCGGCGCGGCACGGGCTCGCGTCGCAGGGCGAGGCGCTGCGCGCGCTGCACTGCCCGCCGCCCGACCTCGACGCCGCGGCGCTCGACGCGCTCAACGAGGGCGTGGCGCCGCCGCAGCGACGGCTGGTGTTCGACGAGTTCTTCTTCCTGCAGCTCGGCCTCGCCAAGCGGCGCGGCCTCGCGCGGCGCGAGCCGGGGATCGCCTTCGCGCTGCCGCAGGGCGGCGTCGAGGCGGCGCTGAAGCGCTTCCTGGCGGCGCTGCCCTTCCCGCTGACCGGGGCGCAGCGACGGGCGATCGACGAGGTGGCGCGCGACGTCGTCGAGCCGCACCCGATGCACCGCCTGCTCCAGGGCGACGTGGGCGCGGGCAAGACCGTCGTCGCCTGGGCGGCCTGCGAGCTCGCGTGCGCGGCGGGCGTCCAGGCGGCGGTGATGGCGCCGACGGAGATCCTCGCCGAGCAGCACGGGCGCACGATGGAGGCGTGGGCGCGGGCGACGGGGCGCTCGCTGGCGCTGTTGACGGCGTCGACGCCGCGCGCGGCGCGGGAGAGCGCGCTGGCGCTCCTGGCCGCGGGGCGGCTCGACGTCGTCGTGGGGACGCACGCGCTCCTCGCCGAGCGCGTCGCGTTCGCGCGCCTCGGGATGGTGGTCATCGACGAGCAGCACCGCTTCGGCGTCGCCCAGCGCGCGCTCCTGCGCGACAAGGGGGGCGAAGGCGATCGGGCGCCGCACCTCTTGGTGATGACGGCGACGCCGATCCCGCGCACGCTGGCGCTGACCGCGTACGGCGACCTCGACCTCACGCTCCTCGACGAGATGCCGCCGGGGCGCGTGCCGCCGGAGACCAAGGTGCTCGGCGGCAAGCAGGGGAGGGCGAAGGCGCTCGAGGCGCTGCGGCGCGCGGTCGGCGAGGGGCGGCAGGCCTACTGGGTCTGCCCGCTCGTCGAGGAGAGCGAGAAGGTCGACCTCGCCGACGTGACCGAGGCGGCGGCCTTCTTGCGCGAGGCGCTGTCGGATCTGCTAGACGAAAATCAGATCGGCGTCGTGCACGGGCGGCTGCCGACGGCGGAGCGCGACGACGTCATGCGCGCCTTCCGCGACGGGCGCGCGCGGGTGCTGGTGGCGACGACGGTGATCGAGGTCGGCGTCGACGTGCCGGCGGCGTCGATGATGGTGATCGAAGGCGCCGAGCGCTTCGGGCTGGCGCAGCTCCACCAGCTGCGCGGGCGCATCGGGCGCGGCGGCGGGCGGTCGACGTGCCTCCTCGTCGCGGGGTCGAAGAGCGGCGACGCCGGCGATCGGCTGGCGGTGATGGCCGAGACCACCGACGGGTTCAAGGTCGCCGAGGCCGACCTGCGCATCCGCGGGCCGGGCGAGATCTTCGGTACGCGACAGGCGGGGCTGCCGCGGCTGCGCTACGCTGATCTCGTGCGCGACGCGGAGCTCTTGCGGGTCGCTCGCGGCGAGGCGTTCCAGCTGCTGGCCGACGATCCCGCGCTCGCGCGCCATCCGGAGACGCGGGCGGTGCTCGACGCGCGCTGGGCGTCGGGCGCGCTGTTCGGCAAGGAGGCGGGGTGAGCCGCGTCGTCGTCGTCATCGTCGTCGTCGTCGTCGTCGTCGGGGCGGTGCTGATGGCGACGGGGGCGGCGCGCGCCGACGAGGCGGCCGAGCGCGCCGAGGCGCGGCGCCTGAAGGACGAGGGCGCGGCGGCGCTCCAGCGCAGCGACGCGGCGGTGGCGCTCGAGCGCTTCCAGCAGGCCTACCGCGTCTTCCCGTCGGCAAATTTGCTATACAATATTGCGCTCGCGCTGGCGGCGCTGGGGCGCGAGGCGGAGGCGCTCGAGCAGTTCGAGGCCTTCCTCGCCGAGGCGCGCGAGGCGCCGGCCGACGCGCGCGCCTACGCGGCCGCGCAGGTCGCCAAGCTGTCGCCGCGGATGGCGACGCTGGTGATCGCCGCGAACGTCGACGGGGCGCGGGTGTCGGTCGACGGGCGCGACGTGGGGCTGACGCCGCTCGTGCGCGCGACGCACGTGGCGCCAGGGCCGCACGAGGTGGTGGCGCGGCTCGACAAACACGACGCCGCGCGCGTGCACCTCGAGCTGGCGGCGGGCGAGCAGCGCCGGATGTCGGTGACGCTGACCCCGGCGAAGGCGCCGCCCGTCGCGGTCGCGGTGACGGCGTCGCCGGTGCCGCCGCCGGTGGGCCCGCGGCGATCGATCGCGAAAGCCTGGTGGCTCTGGACCACCGTCGGGGTGGTGGCGGTCGGGGTGGGGCTCGGCGTGGGCCTCGGCGTCGGGCTGCGGCCCCCGGCGACGCCGCCGAGCGACCTCGGGACGGTGCGGCCGCAGTTCTGACGTGGGCGCCGTCGCGGTGTACCATCAGAGTCGGGTCATGGGCGAAGAGCCCCGCGAGCGCTATCGGTTCGTCCGCGTCATCGGGCGCGGCGGCATGGGGGAGGTCCATCTCGTCGAGGACACCCGCTCGGGCGTGCGCCGCGCGCTGAAGGTGGTGCACCCGCGGCTGGCCAGCGACCCGCTGCTCACCGCGCGGCTCCGACGGGAGGCGCGGGCGATCGCGCGGCTCGATCACCCGGGGATCGTGCGGCTCGTCGACGCTGGGCAGCTCGGCGAGGACGGGCGCCCGTTCCTGGTGATGGAGCTCGTCGAGGGCGAGAGCCTGGCGTCGCTCCTCCAGCGCGAGGGGCCGCTGTCGATCGCGCGCGTGCGGTCGCTCTTGGCTCAGCTCGTCGACGCGGTGGCGCACGCGCACGCGCGCGGCGTGGTGCACCGCGATCTGAAGCCGGAGAACCTGATCCTCGTCTCGAACGCGGGGGGCGAGCGACTCAAGGTGCTCGACTTCGGCGTCGCCAAGATCATCGTCCCCGACGCGGGGCAGAGCGTGGCCTCGACGCCGCTCGGCAGCGTGGTGGGCACCGTCGAGTACATGGCGCCCGAGCAGCTGCGCGGCGAGGCGCTCGACGGGCGCGTCGACGTCTACGCGATCGGCTGCATCGCCTACGCGCTGCTCGTCGGTGAGCCGCCCTTCGTCGGGCGGCGTATCGAGGTCATCCACGCCAAGATGTCGGCGCACCCGGCGTCGCCGCGCGACCGGCGCGCCGACGTCCCGGCGGGGCTCGCGCGTGTGGTGCTCACCTGCCTGCGCACCGACGCCAGCCTGCGCTACGCCACCGTCGAGGAGCTGCGAGTGGCGCTGCGCGACGAGGCGCTCGGGGTGGAGCACGCCGACGCCGCGCCGCCGTCGACCGCCGACGTGCCGACGCTCGAGCTGGCGCTGCCCGACGGCCACGGCGCCGAGGCGCACGCCGCCACCGAGCTCCTCGGCACCGACGAGATCGAGCTCGCCACCACCGTCGGTGTGCTGGAGTCGCTGCCGGCGCCCGCGCAGGCGTGGCACGCGCGCATCGCGGCGCTCGAGGAGGCGCTCCACCGCGCGACCACCAGCGCCGAGCGGGCAGCGACGGAGCAGGCGCTGGCGGTGGCGCTCTCCGACGCGGCGCGCGCCATCGAGGCGGTGGCGCCGGAGCTGGCGTCGTCGCTGCGACGGCTGGCGAGGCGGCGCTGATGGCGCGGCCGGACGCGCTGGTCGGGAGCGTCGTCGCCGGGCGCTACGAGGTGCTGCGGCTCCTCGGCAAGGGCGGGATGGGCGCGGTGTACGAGGTGCGCCACCGCGCGCTCGGGCGCCACTTCGCGCTCAAGCGGCTCGTCGAGGGGCTCGCCGACGACGAGGAGGCGCTCGCGCGGTTCCGGCGCGAGGCGGAGGTGGTGGCGGCGCTGCACCACCCGAACATCGTCGAGGTGGTCGACTGGGAGACGCTCGACGACGGCACGCCCTGCATGGTGCTCGAGCTCCTGCGCGGCGAGGATCTGGGGCAGCGCATCCAGCGCGTGGGGCCGCTCGCCTGGAGCGAGATCGCGACCATCGGCGACGCGGCGCTGGCGGCGCTGGGGGTCGCGCACCGCGCGGGCATCGTCCACCGCGATCTGAAGCCGCACAACGTGTTCCTCTCGCGCGACGACGCGGGGGGCGAGCACGTGAAGCTCCTCGACTTCGGGATCTCGCGCTGGGGGAGCCGCGCGGGCGTGGCGACGAGCGACCAGCGCGTCCTCGGGACGCCGCTCTACATGGCGCCGGAGCAGGCCGACGGCGCGCAGGAGCTCGTCGGGCCGGCGAGCGACCTGTGGGCGATGGGGGCGATGCTGTACGAGATGGCGACGGGGGCGGTGGCGTTCGAGGCGCCGACGGCGCCGGCGGTGCTGTATCGGGTCTGCTTTGGCGCGCCCGATCCGCTCGTCGCGCGCCGCCCCGACGCGCCGCCGGCGTTCGTCGCGCTCGTCGAGCGCGCGCTCACTCGCGACGCGCGGGCGCGGATCGCCGACGCCGAGGCGCTGCGGGCGCTCCTGCGCGCGGCGCTCGCCGACGCGGCGCTGCGCGCGGTGCCGCCGCCGGCGCGGGTGCCGTCGAGCGACGGTGGGGCGCGCGCGGGCGCGGCGACGACGCTGTCGCTGAGCGCAGGGCAGGAGGCGCGGCAGCCGCCGTCGCGCGCGACGCGCTGGCTGCCGATCGCGGGTGCGGCGGCGCTGCTGGCGGTCGGGATCGGCGTCACGGTCTGGCGCGTGGTGACGCCGACGACGGCGCGGGTGGCTCCGTCGCCGCCGCCGCCGATGCCGACACCGGCGGCGCCGACGCCGGTGGTGACGCCGCTCGAGGTCGCGCCGCCCCCGTCGCCGGCGACGCGCGCCGTCCGTCTCACCGTCACGCCGCGCGGCGCGCACCTCACGCTCGACGGCGGGCCGATCGAGGGCGACGCGGTGCCGCTGCCCGTCGACGATCGCCCGCACCGCCTGCGCGTCGAGGCCCCCGGCCATGTCGCCGAGACGCTGACGCTCGGCGCGCACACCCCCGACGCGCTCACCATCCGCCTGCGCCCGCGCCCGAGGGTCCCGCCGCACCCGCAGCCTCCGGGCGACACGCCCCCGGCGCCGCTCGAGCCATGACCCGCGCCGCGCTGCTCGCCGCCACCGTCGCGCTCGTCGCCGCCTCCGGCTGCCGCGTCGGCCCGCGCCTCTTCGTCACCGTCGAGCAGATCCCCGCCAACACCGCCACGATCGACGCCACCTTCACGCGCAACCAGCAGCCGGCGCGCGCCGCCGAGCACCTCCGCCCGCCCGGCGGCGCCGCCACGTTCGGGGCGACCACCACCACCTTCGTCGTCGAGCTCCCCGCCGGGCGCGCCGAGGTCACCGTCGCGCTCTCGGCCATCGACGGCGCCGGCTGCGCGCGCGCGACCGGTAGCGCCACCGTGACCGCCGACGACAACGAGCTCCCCGGCGTGCGCATCACGCTCGCGCCCAGCGCCACCGCCTGCGCGCCGGGCGACGGCGGCGCGGTGGTGCCCGAGGCCGACTGCCTCGACGGGCTCGACGACAACGGCGACGGCCTCCCCGACTGCGCCGACCCCACCTGCGCCGATCGCGCGACCTGCATCCCCGACGCGCCCGGCGCCGAGCTCGGCGTCGTCCCGTCGCGGGCCTGCCCCGCCGAGTACGGCGACGAGGTCACCTGGGTGCGCGGGCTCGTCTCGCCGACGACCTGCAGCGGCTGCACCTGCACGCCGCAGATGAGCTGCGCCTATCAGCTGTCGTTTCGCAGCACCACCGACTGCACCGGCGCCACGATCGACTCGGCGACCGTGACCGTCTCGGGGACGGTCGGCCTGTCCAACGCGACGACGAGTTGCAGTCAGCTCGCGGCGCCGATCTCGAACGCGAAGAGCGTCTACACCAGCGCGATCGCGCAGACCACCAGCTGCTCGACGAGCGCCTCGGGCGCCACGCCGAACCGCGCGACGTGGACCGCGCGCCAGAGCTTCTGTCCCGCGCGCCGCACCTCGCTCAGCTGCCGCGCCGGTCAAATCTGTGTCGGCGTCACGCCCAGCACCGAGACCCGCTGCGTGCGCGTCGTCGGTGAGGCGGCGGCCTGCCCGCCGGGCTACTCGGGGCCGATGACCTGGTACGAGCCGACCCAGATCGACGACCCGCGGACGTGTACCTGCGGCTGCACGACGAACGGCGCTGGCTCGTGCGACAGCGGAATCACGCCCTTCATCCTCTCGACGTCGTCGTGCACGGGGCAGTCGGGATACTTCATCTACTCGCCGCCGTCGCACTGCGCGGCGCAAAGCGGCGTCAACCTCTTCTCGCCCGGGTTCCAGTTCGTTCGCTATAGCGGCGAAGCCTGGGGCTCGAGCGGGGTCTCCTGCTCGGCGACGGGGACGGCGGTGGGGACGGCGCGGCCGAAGAACGGCTCGACGTTCTGCTGCCGGTGAGGGCCTGACGACGATGATGGGCGACGGCGAGCCGCACGAGCGCTATCGGTTCCTCCACGTCCTCGGGCGCGGGCGCGTCGGCGAGGTGCACCTCGTCGAGGACGTGCGCACGGGCGTGCGCCGCGCGCTGAAGGTCCTCGAGCCGCGGCGGCCGACCGATCGCGGCCTCGGCGAGCGGCTCCGACGGGAGGCGGGCGTGCTCGCGCAGCTGGCGCACCCCGGGCTGGCGCGCGTCGTCGACGCGGGCGAGCTCTCCGACGGGCGCCCCTTCCTGGTGACCGAGCTCATCGACGGCGAGCGGCTCTCGGCGCTGCTCGCGCGCGAGGGGCCGCAGCCGATCGCGCGGGTGCGCTCGCTGCTCGCGCAGCTCGTCGACGCCGTCGCCTACGCGCATGCGGGCGGCGTGGCGCACCGCGATCTGCAGCCCGACGCGCTGGCGCTCGTCGGTGGCGCGGGCGGCGAGGAGCGGCTCAAGGTGCTCGACGTCGGCGTCGCGCGCATCGTCGCCCCCGACGGCGCGCCCGACCTCGGCAGCGCCGAGTACCTCGCGCCCGAGCAGCTGCGCGGCGATCCGCTCGACGGGCGGGTCGACGTCTATGCCATCGGCTGCATCGGCTACGCGCTCCTCGTCGGGGAGCCGCCGTTCGTCGGCGCGCGCGCGGCGGTGGTCGACGCCAAGCTCTCGACCAACCCGGTGCCGCCGGGGAGGCGCCGCGCCGACGTGCCGCCGTCGCTGGCGCGGGTGCTGCTCACCTGCCTGCGGCGCGATCCGACCGCCCGGCACGCCTCGGTCGAGGCGCTGTTCGCGGCGCTGCGCGACGAGGCGGCCCACGCGCCGCCGGACCCCGCCCCGGCCGAGACGCCGGCGCTCGCCGAGGCGCCGACCGCCGAGGTCACGCTGCCCGACGCCGCCGAGGCGCACGCCGCGACCGCGCTCTTGCCGTCGGACGACCTGGCGCTGGCGGAGGTGGTGGTCGAGCTCGGCGCGCTGCCGCCGCCGGCGCGGGAGTGGCGCGCGCACCTCATGGGGCTCGACGAGGCGCGCCGCGCAGCGACGAGCGACGCCGAGCGCGCCGAGATCGCGCGGGCGCTGGTGGCGGCGCTCGGTGACGCCGCCCGCGCCGTCGAGGCGACCTCCCCCGCGCTGGCCGCGTCGCTGCGGCGCCTCGCGGCCGCGCGCTGAGCCGGTCGCCTCAGCGCGAGCGATCCAGTTTTCCGTCTAGCGTTTGATCGTGGTCGGGCACGAGGTGCAGGAGCCGCGTCGCGTGGCGCGGCGCCTCGATGCGGACGCGCAGCGGGGCGCGCCCGCCGGGGAGCTCGAACGTCGGCAGCGGCTGCGCGACGTCGTCGACGATGACCTTGCCGCCGCGCGGCAGATCGACGACGTCGACGCGCACGCGCGCCGGGATCGCGCCGCCGCCGCCACTGCCGCCCGCGCGGCCGCGCATCACCACGAAGCCGCCGATCCCGAGCGCTGCCACCACCGCGATCGCGACCAGCACCCCGACGACCCCGCCGCGCCCCTTCGCTGCCACGGGCGCCGCCGCCGCCGTCGGCCGATCGAGCTCGAGCGGCGCCGCGCTCTCCTCGAGCGGCACCTCGCGCATCGACCCGGCGGGCGTCCGCCCCGCGCGCGCCGGCGTCGTCGCCGTCGGCTTCACCCCGGTGTGCGGCAGCGTCTCGCGATCGAGCTCGAGCCCGACCGCATTGTTGTCTAGCGTAATCGGCGGCGGCCCGGCAGTCGCCTCCGCCGCCCCCGGCGCACCCGCCCCGCGCCGCGCCCGCGCCTCCGCCGTCTGCGGGATGGTCTCCGCCTCGCGCCCGCGCGGCAGCTCGACGAGGTCCGAGTCGCGCAGCGCGGCCGCCGTCTCCGGCCCCGAGTCGCGCGCCACCCGCGCCAGCGCCTCGCGCAGCTCCGTCGCCGTCTGGAACCGCTGCTCGCGCGCCGGCGCCATCGCCTTGCCGACGATCGCCACCAGCGACGGCGGCAGCTCCGGCACGAGCTCGCCGAGCGGCCGCGGCTTCGCCTCCAGCACCGCGTGCGCGATCTCGAAGAAGGTCGACCCCTCGTACGGCGTCCGCCCCGCGAGCATCTCGTACAGCATCACCCCGAGCGCGTAGAGGTCGGCCCTCCCGTCGACGTCGCTCAACCCGCGCGCCTGCTCCGGCGCCATGTAGAGCGGCGTCCCCATCACCATCCCCGTCGTCGTCACCCGCGGCGCCACCGTCGCCCCCAGCGCCCCGTTCACCCCCGCGATCCGCGCCAGCCCGAAGTCGACCACCCGAATGGCGTCGCCCCCGTCGCTGCCGCGCCCCTTCGCGATGATCACGTTCTCCGGCTTGAGGTCGCGGTGCACCACCCCCGCCGCGTGCGCCGCCTCGAGCGCGCGCGCGATCTCGACGGCGATGAAGACCGCCCGCGATCGCGACAGCCGCCCCGACGCCTGCAGCTCGTCGTAGAGGCTCCGCCCCGCGAGGAGGTCCATCACCAGATAGAGCTCGCCGCCCGGCGCCCGCCCGAAGTCGGTCACCCGCACGACGTTCTCGTGCTCGACGGCGCTGGCGGCGCGCGCCTCGGTCTGGAAGCGCGCCGCCACCTCGGGGTTGGCGCAGAGCTCGGGGCGCAGGACCTTCAGCGCCACGCGCTTGCCGAGCCCGACGTGCTCGGCGACCCAGACCACGCCCATCCCGCCCTCGCCGAGCGGCTCGATGAGCTTGTATTTTCCGTCTAGCGTGATCCCCCCCGAGAGACCCATGACGTCGTGCCGCCGGCTAGTCCCCGTCCGGCTCCTCGTCGACGACAGGCTCGTCGACCTTGGCCTCGGCGCGCTCGCACGACAGCGTCGGCACGCCATAGATGCCGGCGCCGTTGCGCGGCGGCAGCGCCTGGTCGGCGTGCGTCGAGAAGGTGTAGACGCGCAGCTGCCCCGCCTTGCCGACGCCGCTCTCGTACAGCAGCCGGTCGTCGTCGATCCACAGCGTCTCGAACGCCGACACGCCCGCGGCCACGCGCTGCGCCGCCTTCTTCTCCATGTCGTAGACGTAGAGCTCGTTCTTCTCCGAGTCCTTCGTCGGCCCGCCCCCCTGGAGGATCTTGCAGGCGTCGAGCTTGCCCGCGTAGGTGAGGCGCTTGCGCCCCGGCGACCAGTCGAGCGAGCTCGCCGCCAGCGGCCGCGCCGCCACCACCGGCGCCACCACCGTCGCGATCTTGAACTGCGACTGCCCGTCGGTGATCTGCACGTCGTCGAGCGTCTTGCCCGGCACGTGCACCACCTGCCCCGGCCAGGCGCGCGTCTCACCGCCCTCGGGTACCGCGCCCTCGGCCTTCGCCAGGCCCGTCTTCGCCGTGTCGAGCATGTAGCTCGTCGACTGCCCGCCGGCCGTGAAGGTGAAGAGCGGCTGGCTGCCCCCCTGCTGCCCGAGCACCACCTGCTCGAACGTCCCCTTCATCTCCATTGGCCCCAGCGTGTCGAGCGTCGCCAGATCGATCACCCCCACCTTCGGGTTCACGAAGGCGTCGCCCTTCGGGTCGCGCTTCACCTTCGTCGCCACCAGGAAGGTGAGCGATTTCTTGTCAGTCGATAAATCGAGCGCGAAGGCGTGCCCCTCGGTCTCGGTGAGCCGGCGGTAACGCTTGAGCTCCTTGTCGACGAAGAAGATCTCCTGCTTGAGATCGAGCGTCGCCTCGCCGCTCGCCGCGTCGACCTTCGGGTCGGCCGCCGCCCGCACGCGCGCGACGAAGAACACGCCGTCGCCGAGCCCGGCCGCGTAGGCCGCGCGATAGCGCGTCTTCAGCTCCTCGATCTTGGCCCACTCGGGCGCCGACCGGATCGCGGCGAGCTCCTTGCCCTTGTCGAGCTTCGTCGCGTACCCGAGGTAGTCGCGCGCGATCAGCTCCTCGAACGCCGCCGGCACGTCCGCCGTCTTGCCGCCGAGGATCAGCGCGCGCACCAGCGCCCAGCGCGCCGGCACGTAGTCGGGCGCCGCCGTCGTCACCTCGCGGAACGCGGCCTGCGCCTCGTCCCACTTCTTCGCGCGCGCGGCCTTCCACGCCTTGTCGAGCGCCTTGCCCGCCTCCGACGAGAGCCGCGCGAAGGGATCGACCATGCCGACCGGCTGCGTCGGGACGGCCGCCGCGCCGCCGCCCCCGCCCGCCGCGCCGCCCCCGCCGCCGCCGGCCGTCGTCTTGCCGCCGCCGTCGGTCTTCTTCTCCTTGCACCCGCCCAGCGCAGCTGCACCCAGCGCGAGCGCCACCACCAGCTTCCGCGAGATGAACATGGCCCCGCATCTTACTCCCTTGTCCTCGGGACGGCGGGCCCTATGTGCATCACCGCATGCGCTTCGTACGCACCCCGAGACGCCCGATGCACTTCGGTCGCGCTGCCCGCACCGCACGCGGCCCGATGCCGCACGTCCTCTCCGTCGTGCTGGCCGGCGGCGAGGGGCGCCGCCTGTGGCCGCTCACCGCCGACCGCGCCAAACCGGCGGTCCCCATCGGCGGGCGCTACCGCCTGATCGACTTCGTCCTCTCGAACCTCGTCAACTCGGGGCTCTACAAGATCAAGGTCCTCACGCAGTACAAGAGCGACTCGCTCAACAACCACATCGCGCGCGGCTGGCGCCTCTCGACGATGCTCGATCAGTACATCGAGGTCGTGCCCGCGCAGCAGCGCACCGGCAAGGAGTGGTTCCGCGGCTCGGCCGACGCGATCTGGCAGAGCATGAACATCATCACCGACGAGGACCCCGACCTCTGCGTGGTCTTCGGCGGCGATCACATCTACAAGATGGACGTCGGCCAGATGATCGACTTCCACCTCGAGCGCGAGGCGGAGGTCACCGTCGCCGCCATCCCTGTGCCGACGAAGGAGGCCAGCGCCTTCGGCATCATCGACGTCGCCCCCGACGGGCGCATCGTCCGCTTCATCGAGAAGCCGCCGCAGCCGCCGGAGATGCCGGGGCGCCCCGGCTGGTCGCTGGCCTCGATGGGCAACTACGTCTTCGAGACGCGCGGGCTCGTCGACCAGCTCACGCGCAACGCCTCGCTCGACGACGGGCAGACCCACCACGACTTCGGCCGCAACATCCTGCCGGCGATCGTCGCCGGCGGCGGCCGCGCCTACTGCTACGACTTCTCGCAGAACGACGTCCCCGGCGTCGAGGAGGGCGAGCGCGGCTACTGGCGCGACGTCGGCACGATCGACGCCTACTGGAAGGCGAACATGGACCTCGTGCAGGTCCAGCCGGTGTTCGACCTCTACAACGCGCGCTGGCCGATCCGCACCTACACGCGGCCGCTCCCGCCGGCCAAGTTCGTCTTCGCCGGCGGCGGCGAGGTCGGCCACCCGCGCATGGGCATCGCCACCGACTCGCTGATCTCCGAGGGGTGCATCCTCTCGGGCGGGCGCGTCGATCGCTCGGTGCTCTCCCCCGACGTGCGCATCAACAGCTACGCGCACATCGAAGAGTCGATCCTGATGGACGGCGTCGACGTCGCGCGGCACGCGCGTCTCCGTCGCTGCATCATCGACAAGGGCGTCCAGATCCCGCCGGGCGCCGAGATCGGCTACGACCACGAGGCCGATCGCAGCCGCGGCTTCCACGTCTCGGAGGAGGGCGTGGTCGTCGTCGCCAAGGACGCCACCTTCGACCTCGACACGACGACGCGCGGGGCGCGGGTGCCGCAGCCCGAGGTGCACTGATGCCCCCCGCCGAGCCGTTCGTGTTCAAGAAGGTGGTCTATCTCGTCGAGGTGACCGGCCGGCGCGCGCGCACGCTCGACGAGCTGATGCGCGCCATCGCCACCGTCCCGACGGACAGCATCGGCTATCACATGCACCGCGAGTTCCTCGCCTTCAAGTTCGCGCCCATCGAGTACCCGAACGACTTCGCGCTCTGGGCGACACGCTCGCTGGGCGACGAGATCCTCGGCGAGAAGCTGGCGTCGGTGCGCGTCTTCACCCACCGCTCGCTGGAGGGGCTGCGCCTCGAGCTCATGCGCCTCCTCGGCGAGCACCTCTTCGCGCAGCCCGAGGCGGCCGGCTTCACCGCCACGCCCGAGCGCGCCTTCCACTTCCTCATGGCGCGCTCGGTGGTGCTGGGCTGCGATCGACAGGCGCGCAGCATCGAGGAGATGGCCTCGGTGCTGGCCGAGATCGAGGCCAGCTCGCTCTACTTCCACCTCTTCGAGACGCGCTTCCGCGGCGGCAAGGGGCGCGAGAACGACTTCGCCGAGTGGCTGCGCCACGGCCTCGGCCACGAGGAGCTCGCCGCCAAGGTCGCGCAGATCGATCCCTACATGTTCAGCCTCGAGCAGGCGCGCCGCACGCTCGTGCGCACGCTCCTCGAAGGGCACCCCCGGAGGTCCGCGTGACCCCACCGCAATGGCAGCCCGCGCCGGGGCCGCGCCTCGACGCCTACCGCGCCGTCGTCGGCCATCGCGCCGTCGACGAGCTCTTCCAGCTGGCCTCGCGCCTGAAGGGCAAGCGCGTCCAGCACGTGAACGCCACGCGCACCGGCGGCGGCGTCGCCGAGATCCTCAACCGCATGGTCCCGCTGCTCCACGACGTCGGCGTCGACGCCACCTGGGACGTCCTCCGCGGCGAGGACGAGTTCTATCGGGTGACCAAGGCGTTCCACAACGCCATCCAGGGCGAGCCCGTCGAGCTCACGCCGCAGGACTTCGAGATCTTCGTCCGCTGGAACGAGATCAACGCGCGCGAGATCGATCTCCACGGCGACTTCGTGGTCATCCACGATCCGCAGCCGGCGGCGATGCCCTTCTACGGCCCGCGCGCGCGCCGCACGCCCGATCCCAAGCGGCCGATCGTCTGGCGCTGCCACATCGACGCCTCGCACCCGCACCGCGCCGTCTGGACCTTCCTCGAGAAGTGGGTGCGGCGCTACGACGCGGCGCTCTTCTCGGCGCCGCAGTTCGCGCAGGCGCTGCCGAACCCCCGCTTCCTCGTCGCGCCGGCGATCGATCCGCTCTCCGACAAGAACCGCGAGCTCCCGCGCGAGCGCATCGAGGCGGTCTACGAGAAGCACGGCGTCGACCTCAAGCGCCCGACGCTGGTGCAGATCTCGCGCTTCGATCGCTGGAAGGATCCGCTGGGCGTCATCCGCACCTACCAGATGGTCAAGGAGACGAACGACTGCCAGCTGGTGCTCGCCGGCGGCGGCGCCACCGACGATCCCGAGGGCGCGGCGGTGCTGGCCGAGGTGCAGGAGGCGGCGGGGAACGACCCCGATCTCCACGTCCTCATGCTGCCGCCCGACGCCCACCTCGAGGTGAACGCGCTGCAGCGCGGGGCGACGATCATTTTACAAAAAAGCGTGCGCGAGGGCTTCGGCCTGACGGTGTCGGAGGGGCTGTGGAAGGGCAAGCCGGTGATCGGCGGCTCGACGGGCGGCATCCCGCTCCAGGTCCTCGACGGCGTCACCGGGTATCTGGTCTCGTCGCCGGAGGGGGCGGCCTTCCGCGCGCGCTTCCTCCTCAACCACCCGGAGATCGCCGCCGAGATGGGGCGGCGCGGCGTCGAGATGGTGCGGCAGAACTTCCTGGTGACGCGCAACGTGCGCGACTACCTGGTGCTGTTCCTGACGCTGTCGACGGGCGAGCGCCACTTCTCGCTCTGACCTGTCACGGGGCTCACCTGCATGATGGGGAGCCAGAACGTCTGCGCGACGTGATTCTCGTCTAGCAATCATTCGGGCGCGCCGTCGCGGATCCAGCGCGCGACGGCGGCGATCGCGTCGTCGGCGAGCGGCGGCGCGTCGGGCGGCATGCGCGCTCCGTCGACCCGGGCGAAGGGCGCGCCGTCGCGGCCATCGCCGCCGAGGAGCTTGCGCAGGAGCACCGAGCGCGCCGGATCGCCGGGCGCCACCCGCACGAGCGGCGCGCCGGTCCCGGCGAGCCCGCGCGAGGCGACGTTCACCAGGCCGCGCTCGGGGTCGCGCGGCGACGCCGTCAGATCGAGCCCGCGCGCGGGCGGCGCACCGTCGGAGGAGGCGGGGCCGTGGCAGCGCACGCAGCCGTCGAGGAGCGGCCGCACGTCGCTCCAGAGGAGCGGCGTGGCCGTCGGGCGCCCGGCCAGCGTCTCGCCGACGTCGAAGCTGGCGCTGGTGGTCTCGCCGACGGCGCGCCCGTCGAGCGCGCGCACCGCCGCGTCGATGGTGAGGGTGTACTGGGTCCCCGCCGCCAGCAGCGAGCGCGGCCGCACCACGATCGCCCGCCCGACCAGGTCGACGTCGAGGACGGCGTCGAAGGTGTTGCGCCCGCTGCGGAGGAGGAGGGCGCCGAACCGCACGCTGTCGGGATCGGGGAGGCCGTCGAGGATCACGCGGAAGGCGGCGTCGCGCGGCGCGAGCCCGCCGTCGCTCACCTCCGGCTCGATGGTGATGGCGCGGATGGCGAGCGGGCGGTGAGCGTCGGGCGGAGCGGGGTAGGGCGACTCACCGCCGAGCGTGGTACAGGCGGTCGCCAGGAGCGGAAGGAGCGTCGTCGCGACGAGAGGTCGCGTGGATCACGACTCCGCGTAGGTGCGGATCTGCTCGCGGAGCGTGTCGTCGCTGATGCCGGTCTTGATGTAGTCCTGCAGGCAGTCGGCGAGCGTGATCATCATGTCGGAGACGCCGCCGTCTTCGACGAGCTTGGCGAGGAGCGCGCGCCCTTCACGACTCTCGTCGTCGCGCAGGAAGTCGCGCACCATGTCGAGGGTGAGGTCGCCCTGAAAGTCGAGGATGAGGTGCTCGAGAAGATAGGCAATGAGCTGCTTCACAGGTCGGGCCCTCCAAGGGGGTCGGTCTCAGACTGACGGGAGCGTGGCCGTTCTTCATATAATATTCGCAGGCCCCAATCAACCTCATGGACCCCCAACATCCCACTCCAGTGAGTGCTGGGGCCGCCGGAGCCGGCAGGGGCCTCCTCCTGGTGTCGTTCAGCGTCTGCCCGGCGCCCGATCGGCACGGGGTCAGCCTCCTCAACGTCGTCAAGGCGCTGTCGCGCTTCGCCGCGCGCCCCGACTTCCCCGTCGACGTGCTCACGCTGCGCGTCGGTGAGCTGCCCTTCGTCGAGCGCTTCATGCGCACCCGCATGCTGCGCGTGCCCCTCGGCGGCGCGACGCTGCGGGAGCAGGTCGACTCCTTCCGCCGCGCCATCCGCCGCCAGCTCGAGGGGCAGGAGTACGCGGTCATCCACCTCCGCTCGGCCTGGGGCGGGCGCGCGGTCCTCGACGCGCTCGCCGAGCAGGAGGCGTCGACCCGCGCCCGCGTGGTCTACGAGGTCGCGCGCTCGACGGAGGGCGAGCCGCGCGCCGCCGACCGCGCCCTCGCCGCCCAGCTCGCCGACGAGGAGCGGCGCTGCCTCGAGCGCGCCGATCTGATCCTGGTCCCGTCGCAGAGCGCGCGGCGCTACCTCGAGGCGCGCCAGCTCGTCGGCGCCGACGGGGCGCGCGTCCACGTGGTCACCCCCGGCGTCGACATCGATCACTTCGACTGGGAGCCCGCCCCGCCCGTCGCTGCCGGGGCCGCGCCGCGCGTCGTCTACGCCGGGCGCATCGGCCCCGGGCGCGGCATCCGCCTCCTCGTGCGCGCGATGGGCCTCGTGCGCGCGCGCCGCCCGGTGGTGCTGGTCCTGGCGGGGCCGATCGACGACGGCTTCGGGCCGCTCCTCGACGAGGCCATTTCCCAGGCCAAGCTCGGCGACGCCGTCGAGAAGCTGGGCCCGATCGCGCACGGCGACGTCCCGCGCGTCCTCGCCGGCGCCGCGGCCTGCGTCGCGCCCGCCTCGCCCGACGAGGCCGATCGGCCGCTGGCCGGCTACCCGACGAAGCTCCTCGAGTACATGGCCTGCCGCCGCGCCGTGGTCGCCCCGCGCCGCAACGCCGTCGAGGAGATCGTGCGCGACGGCGTCGACGGGCTGCTCTTCGACCCCGGCGACCCCGAGGATCTGGCGGCCAAGATCGCGCGCGTCCTCGACGACGAGGCGCTGCGCGAGCGCGTCGCCGAGGCGGGCTACGAGCGGGTGCGCGCGCGCTATCCGGCGTCGGCGACGCGGCGGCTCCTCCTCGAGGCCTACTCGCACCTCCTCCCCGAGCTGACCTGGTCGCCGCCCGAGCCGGCGCTGGCGGCGCCCGTCGACGCGCTGCCGCCGCACCAGGACACCACCACCGCGCGTCGCCTCGCCTCGAGCGTGGTCCTCGACGCGGCCGGCGTCGGGGTCGGCCTCTCGGTGGCGGCGGCGACGGCGTCGGCGGCGGGGCGCGCGCAGGGCGATCGCTCCGGCGAGATCGTGATCCCCGACGTGCGCCGCCCGGAGATCCCGGTGACCCGCGGCGAGATCGTCATCGAGGCGGTGCTGCCGTCGCTGGTCGTCGAGGAGAAGTCGGGGCCGACGCACGGCTCGTTCTTCGAGGACACGCGGACCTCGCCCTATGGGCGCGTGCTCGACGCCGACGCGGTGGCCGGCTTCGACGAGGTGGTCGACGAGCGCACCGAGTTCGAGATCGTCGTCGAGGCGGAGCCGGAGGCCGAGGATCCGCCGACGTCGAAGCACGCGCCGGTGAAGCCGGCCAAACCTGTCTAGCGAAAACCCGGCTTTGATTCGGTCAATCGATTCGGGGTATGTTGACGAGGGATTGATGCTCCCGACGGTGCCCGTCTACCTCCTCCAGAGTGGCCTCTGCGGGCTCCTCTTCGCTGCCTGCGCGCGCCCGCAGTGGCGAAACGACCGCGTGCCGTGGGGCCGCGAGCTGTGGGCGGTCGTCCTCTTCGAGGCGATCATCGCCTGGCCGGTGGCGCTCTACTTCTGCCTGGTCTTCCCCGACTGGTCGTGGATGTTCCTCGTCGACCCGAAGCGCCTCCCGCTCGGCGCCAGCGTCCTCGTGCTGCTCGGCGGCGCCGTCTCCGTCGTCGGTGGTTGGCTCGGCGGCTGGGCGCTCCTGCGCGCGCGCCGGGATCGCCTGGCGGCCGGGATCGGCGCCGGCGGCCTCCTCACGCTGATCGTCTTCGTGATCCTCACCCGCGCGCGGCTCTTCTCCGGCGGCAGCTACGCCGAGTACCACGCCGGCAACGCCCCCGGCGCCGGCGAGGGCAAGCTCGGCTGGGCGCTCGGCGCGACCGCCCTCGGGGTCGCCGCCGCGGCCGCCTACGTCTGCGTCACCATCCGCGACGAGGGGCGCCGCTTCCGAAACGATTGATTGTCGGACGCGGATACTTTTTGCCGAGAGAGGCCGGTGGGTGATACGTTCGCGGCAATGTTCAGGGTTTTCGGCCTCCTGATCGCGACCGCCTCGGCCTCGCTGCTCGTGTCGGGGTGCGGCCCGATCGAGTACATCTCGACGGTCACGATGCAGGCGCAGAAGGCGGTCAAGCAGGCCAAGAACGCCCAGGCCGCCGAGCTCGCGCCGTACGAGTACACGCTCGCCGTCGAGACGATGATGAAGGCGCGCGAGCTCGCCGGGTACGCCCGCTTCCAGGAGGCGGTGCACTACGGCAAAGAGTCGGTGAAGTACGGCCGCGAGGCCGAGGGGCTGGCGCTGTCGAAGGGCTCCGGCCCGTCGAGGAGCATCAACGATCCGTCGCTCGACAACGAGGCCGCGCCGCTGCCACCGCCGAAGCGCAGCCCGACGGCGGGCAAGCCGGAGCCGGCGTTCGATCGCGCCCCGCGGAGCGGCCAGTGAGCACGCGCGCGTCGCGGTTCGCCGTCACAGGTCTCGTCGCTGCGCTGGCCGCCGGGTGCGGCTCGACGCTGCGCGAGCGCGTCCACGTCATCGACGGCGTCATCGAGAAGGCGCGCGCCAACGGCGCCTACACCTGCGCGCCGCGCGAGCTGGCGATGGCGGTCTCGCACTCCGACTTCGCCAAGACCGAGCTGAAGGCGGGCGAGTACTACCACGCCCTCGACGAGGTCGAGATCGCCGAGGACAACGCGCGTCTGGCGCTCGCCAAGAGCCCGAAAAATCGCTGCAACCCCGACGCGCCCAAGCCCGCGCCGCCGCCGCCCAAGCCCGAGGGGCCGAAGGACACCGACGGCGACGGCATCCTCGATCCCGACGACAAGTGCCCCAACGAGCCGGAGGACAAGGACGGCTTCGAGGACGAGGACGGCTGCCCCGATCCCGACAACGATCAGGACGGCATCCTCGACAAGAACGACAAGTGCCCGAACGAGAAGGAGGACGCCGACGGGTTCGAGGACGACGACGGCTGCCCCGACATCGACAACGACAAGGACGGCATCGTCGACGCCGAGGACAAGTGCCCGATGCAGGCGGGGCCGCGCGAGAACGGCGGCTGCCCCGACACCGACAAGGACGGCGACACCGTCGTCGACCGCGTCGACAAGTGCCCGGACAAGCCGGGCCCCGTCGACAACGGCGGCTGCCCCGTCGAGCAGAAGTTCATCGTGGTCACGAAGGACAAGATCGAGCTCAAGCAGAAGGTCCACTTCGCGACCAACAAGGCGACGATCTATCCCGACTCGTTCCCGATGCTCGACGAGATCGCTGACGTGTTGAAGAAGCGCGACGAGATCCGCGTGCGCATCGAGGGCCACACCGACTCGCGCGGCGGCCTCAAGAAGAACATGAAGCTGTCGCAGGATCGCGCCGCGTCGGTGCGCAACTACCTCATCGGCAAGGGCGTCGATCCGTCGCACATGGATCCGCGCGGCTTCGGGCCGACGCAGCCGATCGCCGACAACCGCACCGCCGCCGGCCGCGAAGCGAACCGGCGCGTCGAGTTCATCATCACCGCTCAGTGAGAGTCATGATCGCCACCAATCGGTCGCTCGTCCCCGTCGCAGCGTTCGTCTGTCTCGTCGCCGTTCCCGCGGTTGCCATCGCGCAGCAGGACGTCGAGAAGCAGGTCTCGCGGATGAACAAGAAGGCGATGGAGGACTACGATTCGCTCGAGTTCGACAGCGCCAGGAAGACGCTCATCGACGCGGTGTCGATCCTCCGCGCCAACGGCTACGACGAGACGCCGATCGCGGCGAAGACGTACATCAACCTCGGCATCATCTACATCAACGGCTTCAAAGACCGGAACCGGGGCGTCCAGCAGTTCGTCAACGCGCTGAAGATCAAGCCGGACGCGAAGCTCGATCCGACGATCGCGACCCCCGAGCTCGACGAGGCGTTCGCCGCCGCGCGCAAGCAGGCGGGGGGCGCGAAGACGCCGCCGAAGACGGAGCCGCCCAAAACCGAGCCACCGAAGACCGAACCGCCCAAGACGGAGCCGCCAAAGACCGAGCCGCCGAAGACGGAGCCGCCGAAGACCGAGCCGGAGGCGGACCCGAAGGGCCTCACCCACAACCCCGTCGACGAGGCGCGCCCCAACTCGGCGATCCTCATCAAGGCGCTCCTCGGCAGCGAGACCGGCGCCAACAAGGTCTATCTGTTCTATCGCGCGACCGGGCAGGAGGACTTCGTCAGCCTGGTCATGAAGCGCGGCGCCGGGGCCGAGTGGTCGGCCTACATCCCCGCGGAGGCGACGACGGGGCGCGCGCTGCAGTACTACCTCGAGGCGCGCGACAGCCGCGGCCGGGCGATGGTTGGCTCGGGGTCGGCGCTCAACCCGTATATTGTGTCTATCAGTGAAAAGGCGCCGCTCACCGCCGGCGCGACGGAGATCGACGTCGAGGATCCGGCGGCGGCCGAGCGCGCGCGCAAGCGGGCCGAGGAGGCGCGCGGCAAGAAGTACCAGCGCTGGTTCATCTTCGTGATGCCCGGCTTCGGCTTCGGCTACCAGCCGGCGGGGAACTCGACCGAGGTCGCCTGGCAGTACCAGCCGGCGACGGCGAGCGAGGGCGCGCGCTACATCCGCCAGCCGGTGCAGACGGGCGGCGCGGCGTTCGCGCCGTTCCACCTCTCGCTCGAGGTCGGCGCCTTCGTGGTGAAGGGCTTCTCGATCTCGGCGATCGCGCGCATCCAGCTCCTCACCGGCGCCAACGCCGAGACGCAGCCGAACGACTCGATGGGGAACCCGGTGTCGGGGTCGAAGACGACGAAGGCGACGGGCGCGTTCGCCGGGCTCCTCCGCCTGCGCTACCGCTTCCTCGAGGGCGTGGCGCGGCCGTACGTGAGCCTCCTCCTGGGCGGCGGGCAGATCCGGCAGTTCCTCGACATCACCGGCGCGCAGACCGATCAGCAGCCGCTCGTCGACGCCTACACCGCGAACGCCTTCAACATGGGCGACACGACGATCCCGAAGCAGAAGGTGTGCGGCGATCCGGCGTACTGCACCGACTCGATCGCGCTCGGCTACTTCTTCGTCGGTGCGGGCGTCGGCCTCTGGCTGCAGGTGTGGAAGTACATCGCGCTCATCGTCGACGCCAACCTGATCGGCGCGATCGGCGTCGGCGGCGGGCAGAGCGGCCTCAACGTCGACCTCCAGGTGGGCATCGGCGCGACGTTTTAGCGCTGTGATATAATCGAACCGTCGCAGCCTTTATTGCTGTGCTTTGGAGGCGACGGTGGCTTATCGGTTTATCGTTTTTGCCTTGGTATTGGGGGCGTGCGGTCGTGATACCGGGCTCCTCCTACACGTCGCGCGAGACGCCTCGCTGACGCAGCCGATCGAGCGGCTGCGCTTCGTCTTCGGCGACAACGGCGGGCAGGGGACCGTGTTCCTCCGCACGTTCGAGCGCACCGTCGACGTGACGGGGCGCGATCTGGCGAGCAGCCCCTACCAGCTCCTGGTGCGGCCGGAGAGCGACGCGCTGCGCGCCTCGGCGTCGATCACCGTCGCGGTGGTGGCGGAGGCGGGCGACGCCGCGGTCGGCTATGGCGCGCTGGCGGGCGCGCAGACCTTCACCGACGGCGAGGTGCTGCGGCGCGACGTCGTGCTGCTCCCCGACGACGGCCAGACCTTCGTGGTGACGCCGACGGGGTGCCTGCTGTGGCCGGAGGAGCGCATCATCGTCCCCGACGATCGCGACTGCGACGGCGACCCGGCGGCGACCGACTGCAACGACGCCGACCCGACGGTGAACCGCTTCGCGACCGAGGTCTGCGGCAACAACCGCGACGACAACTGCAACGGGATGATCGACGAGGGCTGCCCGGTCTCCGTCTGTACCGAGGGGGAGACGCGCGCCTGCTACGAGGGGGCGGCCAACACCGCCAACGTCGGCGCCTGCCGCGGCGGCGTCCAGACCTGCCGCGGCGGGCAGTGGAGCGCCTGCGTCGGCCAGGTGCTCCCGTCGGCGGAGTTGTGCAACGGCGTCGACGACGACTGCGACGGCATGGCCGACGACTCGCTGCCGATGGTGAGCTGCGGCGTGGGCGCCTGCGCGCGCACGATGCCGGCCTGCACGAGCGGACAGCTCGCCACCTGCACGCCGGCCGTGCCGACGGTGGCCAACGACTCGCTGTGCAACGGGATCGACGACGACTGCGACGGCGCCATCGACGAGGACTGCGCCTGCGTCCACGTGACGCCGTCGGGGAACGACACCATGGCGGCGAGCGATCCCAACGTGCCCTTCGCGACCATCCCGGCGGCGATCGCCTGGGCCGCCGCCGAGCCGTCGCGCCCGAAGATCGTCTGCGTCGCCGCCGGCCCGGCCTGCGGCGCCAACGCCACCTTCGCCTCGCCGTCGCTGGTGATGGCCAACGGGATTTCTGTCTACGGCAATTACGAGGCGACCACCTGGACGCCCTGCGCGCAGGCTCCGACGGCGGTGAAGCTGCAGATCGCCGCCTCCGAGGGGGTGCTGTTCCCGTCGAGCGTGACTTCGCCCACCACGCTGGCCAACGTCTCGATCCTCGAGCCGAACGGCGGCGGGTCGACGGCCACCACGCGCGCCGCCATCACCGTCGACGGCGCGACCCACGTGCTGCTCACCAACCTGGCGGTGCAGGGCTTCACCAGCAACCTCCAGCTCTCGGTCGGCGTCGACCTCAAGAACGGCGCCGACGCGACGATCACCCGCTCGCAGATCTCCGCCGGGAGCGGCTCGCTCGGCGCCTACGCCATCCGCTCGAAGCGCGCGCGCCCGACGGTGCGCGGCAACTGCCCGGCCTTCGACGCGCGCGGGCGCTGCAACACCTTCTGCACCCCCGACGGCCCCGGGCTGCGCGGGCGACAGGGCGGCTCGTCGTCGGGCGAGAGCTTCGTGGTGCTCCTCGAGGAGTCGCCGGGCGCGCTGGTCGAGTCGAACGCGCTCTGCGGCGCGGCGGGCGCGACGGGCGCGGGCGTGCGGGTGAAGGGCGACGCGGCGAAGGTGCTGGTGCGCGGCAACTACGTCTCGGCGTTCGGCAGCGCGCAGGACGAGGTCGGGGTGTGGCTCGACGACTGCAACGACGCGACGCCCTACATCCTCGACAACCCGCGCATCGAGGTCTCGGGCGGCTCGAACGCGCGCGTGACCGGCGTGCGCGTCGCCGGGCGCTGCCACCCGGTCGTCGAGGCGAACGACAAGATCCTCGGCGGCGTCGAGGGCGGCTCGATGCTCGCCGAGGGCGTGTCGTGCGGAGCGAACGGCGCGGGCGCGCCGAGCGGCTGCGTGATCGCCGACAACCTGCTCATCGAGGGGAGATCGGGCGGGACCCCGCCGACGTCGGTGGCGGTGCGCTGCGACGGGGGCGCCTGCGCGCGCGTGTCGAACAACGTGCTCGACGGGCGGGGCGGGCAGGAGACGATCGGGCTGTGGCTGGTGCGCTCGGCCGCGCTCGTCGACCGCAACCGCATCAGCGGCGGCTGCGGCGCCTCGGCGATCGGGGTGCGCGCCGACGACGCGGCGTCGCGCCTCGAGAACAATCGCGTGGTCGGCGGGCTGTGCGAGAGCGCGGGGCAGCGCTTCGTGGGGCTGCGCGCGACCGTCGCCAGCGGCCCGCGCGAGCTCGACGTGCACTCGAACACGCTCGACGGAGGCGGCGGGCCGTTCGCCTGCCGCAGCGCCGCGGTCGAGCTCGCGGTCGGCTCGTCGCCGCCGGCGGGAGGGGTCGGCGTCTTCCGCAACAACATCTTCCGCGGCGGCCTCTGCATGACCGCGCGCGTCGACTTCAGCGAGACCGCAGCCGCGGCTGATCCCCGCATCCTCGATCACAACGACTTCGATCCCACCGGGCCGGTGACCGCGATCTATCGCGACGAGGACACGCGCGCGCTCCAGACGCTGGCCGAGCTCGACGCGCTCACCGACGCGGTGGTCACCGGCAACATTTCTGTCGATCCGAAATTCGTCTCCTACCCCAACGACCTGCACCTCGCCGACGGCTCGCAGTGCATCGATGCCGGGACCACCACCGGCGCCCCCGCGCGCGACATGGACAACATGCCGCGCGACGCCCGCCCCGACATCGGCGCCGACGAGAAATGATTCACAGGAGTACGGAGCACGGAGCGGACTGATTCTGTCAAACAGAAATTCCGACTCCCACCTCCGTCCTCCTGTGAATACACTCTGCCAGTGTCCCCGAAGCGCCAACTGACGCTGCTCGACTGCTTCGGCATCGGCGTCAACGGCATCATCGGCTCCGGCATCTTCCTCCTCCCCTCGACGCTGGCGCGGCGCGCGGGCGGGGCCTCGCCGATCTCCTGGCTCGTCGTCGGTGGGCTCTGCACGCTGGTGGCCATCACCTTCGCCCAGGCCTCGGCGCGCACCGAGCTCTCGGGCGGCCCCTATCGCTACGCGCGCGACGCCTTCGGCCCGCTGGTCGCGTTCGTGGTCGGCTGGATCACGCTCGCCTCGTCGCTGCTCGGCTACGCCGCGGTCGCGCGCGGCTTCGCCGATCACGCGGCCTGGCTGCTGCGCGACGTCGTCTCCTCATCGCTCGACGCGCGCCTCATCGCCCCCGCCGTCCTCGTCGCGCTCGTCGGCGGGCTCGCGCTCCTCAACGTGGTCGGCGTCCGCCCGAGCGCTCGCACCGGCGACGCGGTGGGCCTGGTGAAGATCGGCGCGCTCCTCCTCTTCGCCGCGATCGGCCTCCTCGTCGCGCACCCGCGCGCACTCGCCTCGGTCGCCCCCGCGCCCCACCCCGGCGAGGCGACCGGCGTCCTCGCCGCCGCCTTCTCCGGCCTCTTCGCCTGCACCGGCTTCGAGTACGTCCCGGTCCCCGCCGGCGAGACCGTCGACCCGCGCCGCTCCGTCGGCCTCGCGATGGTCCTCTCCGTCGTCGGCGCGACGCTGCTCTACGCCGCCATCCAGGCCGTCTACGTCACCACCGCCGCCGACCCCGCCGGCGCCGCCACGCCGCTCGTCGACGCCGCGCGCGGCCTCGGCGGCGACGGCGCCGCCCGCGCGATGGCGGCGCTCGCGCTGGTCTCGGCCTTCGGCTTCTGCTCGGGCTCGGCCCTCGTCGGCCCGCGCTACCTCGAGAGCTTCGCCGAGGACGGCTTCGTCCCGTCGCTGCTCGCGCGCCGCAGCCCCCGCTTCAACACCCCCGTCGCCGCCACGATCGCGCTCTCGCTCCTCGTCCTCGCGCTCGCCTGGGCGCTCGACTTCACCTCGCTCGCCGACACCTCCACCGTCGCCGTCGTCGCGCAGTACGCCTCCACCGCCCTCGCCGTCCTCGTCGGCGCCGCCCGCCGCCGCGAGCGCGCGCTCACCTTCCTCTGGCCCATCGCCGCGCTCGCCGGCGTCGCGCTCTTCGTCTCGCAGGTCGCGCGCGCCGAGCTCGCGCTCTCCGGCGCGCTCCTCGCCGCCGGCCTCGTCATCGGCGCCGGCGTCACCGTCGCCCGCCGCGCGCGCCGGCGCTAGACACAAATGGTAGGCTCCCGACCATGTCCACGCCCGCGCGCGTCCTCGGGACGCTGGCCTTCGCCGGCCACACGCTCGAGATCTCGGTCCCGACGCTGCTCGAGACGCTGACCGGCCGCCTCACCGTCGACGCCGTCGAGCGCCGCCTCGCCTACTGGTCGAAGAAGCTGTGCGACGCCGCCGATGTCCAGCTCACCGTCGAGGGGCGCGAGAACCTCCCGGCGCGCGCCTTCGTCTGCATGTCGAACCACGAGAGCCACGCCGACATCCCCATCCTCTACCAGGCGCTCCAGCGACCGCTCCGCATGATCGCCAAGGCCGAGCTCTTCAAGATCCCGGTCTTCGGCGGCGCGCTCCGCGGCGCGCGCTTCGTCGCCGTCGATCGCAGCGGCAACCGCGAGCACGCCCGCGCCGCGATGCACGAGGCGGCCGAGATCCTCGCCGACGGCATCTCGATCTGGATCGCCCCCGAGGGCACGCGCGCCGAGGCCGACCGCCCCGTCGGTGAGGTGCGCCCCTTCAAGTCGGGCGGCTTCCGCCTCGCGCTCGAGACCGGCGCTCCCATCCTCCCCGTCGCCATCCTCGGCAGCCGCCACGTCCTCCCCAAGCACGGCCGCCTCCTCCAGCGCGGCATGCCGGTGACGGTGCGCATCGGCACCCCCATCGATCCTGTCGGACACACTCTCGCCGACCTGTCAGATTCTGTTCGTGTAGCGATCGTAAGGCTCCTCGCTCAGCCCCTCGCCTCGCCCGTCCATTCGGGGTAAAATCATCCCGAAGTGACCGTCGAGGAGCTCATCGGCCTTGCACAGAAGCTTCCGCGCCCTGCCTTCGAGCGGCGCCTGCCGGGGCTCTATCTCATCATCGCCGCCGAGACCAGCGGCGCTCCCGTCGCCTTCCGCACCATCGTCGTCTCGCCGGGGATGAAGCGCCCGGCGCAGTCGCGCGTCGATCACATCGACGAGGTCCTGCCGATCGCGAAGGCGCCCGAGAACCCCTACCCCGAGCGCATCTCCGTCGGGCGCGCCCGCAACTGCGACGTCGTCCTGCGCGACGGCTCGGTCTCCAAGCTCCACGCGCACTTCTACGTCGAGGCGGACGGTGCCTTCGACCTCGTCGATCTCGAGTCGCAGAACGGCACGCGCGTGAACGGCCGCACCCTCGCGCCGCACCAGCGCGAGCGCGTCCTCCTCGGCGACGAGCTCGAGTTCGGCACCGTGCGCGCGACCATCGCCGACGCCGACGCGCTCTACGAGCTCTTCGCCGACGCCTGATCCTGCGACTCGGCTTGCGACTCCGCCTGCGCGAGCGGGAGCCGCACGACGACGCTCGTCCCCGGCGGCGGCTGCGCGTCGAGCAGCTCGACCCGCCCGCGGTGCGCGTCGATGATCCGATGCACCGTCGCCAGCCCGAGCCCGGTGCCGCCGCTCTTCGTCGAGAAGAAGGGCTCGAAGAGGCGCGCGCGGTGCTCGGGCGGGATCCCCGGCCCGCGATCGCGCACCTCGAGGATGGCCCACGGCCCGTCGACGCCGACGCGCAGCGAGACCGGCGCCCCGTCGGGGGAGGCCTGCGCGGCGTTGCGCACCAGGTTCCAGACGACCTGCCGGAGCTGCGCCGGATCGACGTCGGCGAACACCGGCTCCGGCGCGCTCAGCTCGAGCGCGCGCTCGCCGAGCGTCGCGCGATCGTGCGACAGCACGCGCGCCAGCTCTCCGAGCGACGCCGCCAGATCGACGCGCTCGGGCTGCGGCTCGCGCGGGCGCGCGAAGTCGAGCAGCTCGGCGATCAGCCCGTCGAGGCGCGTGACCTCGGTGAGCACGATCCCCATCAGCTCCTTCGACGTGCGGTCCTCGGCCGGGACCCCCTGCGCGAGGAGCTCCACCGAGCCCGAGATCGCCGCCAGCGGGTTCCGGATCTCGTGCGCGACGCCCGCGGCGAGGCGCCCGATCGCCGCCAGCCGCTCGTTGCGCACGACCTCGCGCTCCATGCGGCGCAGCTCCGACAGATCCTGGAAGTTCACGATGCGCCCGAGCTGCTGCCCGGCGGCGTCGACGAGCGGCGAGAGCGACACGCCCAGCGTCTCGGCGCGCCCGTCGTCGAAGCGGCGGTGATCGATCTCGCCGCGCCGCACCCGCGTTCGCCCGTCGAGCTCGACGGTGAGCGCGCGCAGCCCCGGCATGATCTCGTCGATCGAGCGGCCCAGCGCGCGCCCCGGAGCGATGCCGAGGATCTCGCCCGCCGCCTGGTTCATCGTGAGGACCACACCGTCGCTGGTCACGGTGACCAGCCCCGAGGTCAAGCAGCGGATCACGTCGGCGTGCACCGTCGCCAGATCGCGCAGCTGCATCCCCGTCGAGGCCTCGCGCTCGCTGGCCCGGGTCGCCTCTCCGGCGAGGCGCGCCGCGAGGAGCCCGGCGGCGGCGAACGAGACCGCGTTGTAGGCGAACTGGCGCAGCACCGCGATGACGCCGCCCGCGCCCATCGGCGAGAGCGCCAGCACGAGCGCGTGCAGCGTGATCGCCGCGCCGGCCACCCACAGCGCGCGCCCCCCGACGACGAACGACGCCGCGACGATGATCAGCACGAACAGGAAGCCGAACGGGCTGTCCGCCCCGCCGGTGAGCGCGACCAGCGTGGTCTCCGTCGCCAGATCGGTCGCCAGCTGCGCCCAGGCGAGCGGCCCCACGCGCCGCGCCCGCTGCAGCCACAGCGCGAAGACGATCGTGAGCGCGTAGGTGCCGGCGATGAGCCCGAGGAGGACGAAGCCGCGCGTCGAGATGACCTGCGTCTGCTCGGGCGGCGCGGCGATCTCCGAGACGACGTTCGCCCCGAGCAGCACCGTCACCACCGCGATGCGGAAGAGCATCACGTAGGTGATGCGCCGCTTTCGATCCTCGTCGTCGACGACGGTGGGCGGCGTGGCCCTACCCCTGCTTGATGTTGCCGGCCATCTCGAAGATCGGCATGTACATCGCGATGATCAGGCCGCCGACGATGCCGCCGAGGAAGACCATCATGAGCGGCTCCATCAGCTTGGTCATCGCAGCGACGGCGACGTCGACCTCCTCCTCGTAGAAGTCGGCGATCTTCTGCAGCATCGCGTCCATCGCGCCGGTCTGCTCGCCGACGCCGATCATCTGCACGACCATCGGCGGGAAGACCGCCGTCTCGGCGAGCGGCTCGGCCATGTGCTTGCCTTCCGCGATCTTCGAGCGCGTGTACATGACGGCGTCGTGAATGACGGCGTTGCCGGCGGTCTTGGCGACGATCTCGAGCGCGTCGAGGATGGCCACGCCCGAGCTGAGCAGCGTCCCGAGCGTGCGCGTGAAGCGGGCGACGGCGACCTTGCGCAGGACGTTCCCGACGAGCGGCGCCTTCAAGATGAACTTGTCGAAGAGGGCACGTCCCTTCGGTGTTCGAATCGCGAAGGTGAAGCCACCGACGAGGGCGCCGACCGAGCCCATGATCAGGAAGGCGTGGTCGACGAAGGCGTTGGAGAGGTTGATGACGACCTGAGTCGGTTTCGGCAGCGCGCCCGACCCGAAGTCCTTGAACATATTTTCGAAGACAGGAATGACCTTCCAGAGCAGCAGCGTGACGACGCCGAAGGCGATGATGAGGACGGCCGTCGGATAGACGAGCGCGCCCTTCACCTGCGACTTCAGCTTCATCGCCTTCTCGATGTAGGTCGCGAGGCGGCCGAGGATGGTGTCCATGATGCCGCCGACCTCGCCCGCCTGGACGAGGTTGACGTAGAGGTCGTTGAAGGCCTTCGGCTGCTTGCGCAGCGCCTCGGCGAGGGTCGAGCCCGACTCGACCATCGCTTTGACCTCATACAAGACCTTCTGGAAGTTCTTGTCCGGCGCCTGGCTGGCGAGGATGTCGAGGCACTGCACGATGGGAAGGCCGGCGTCGATCATCGTCGCGAACTGCCGCGTGAAGATGACGATGTCCTTCTCTTTGACCCCGCCGCCAAACGGCAGCTTGATCTCGATGTCCTTCGCCTTCTTTTTCGATTTCGAGAGCGTGATGCCCTGCGCGCGCAGGCGGTTGACGAGATCGGGCTCGGCCTCGACCTCCATCGTGCCCTTGCGCACCTCGCCGGTGCGCGTCCGTCCCTCCCACGCGAAGACAGGCATTGGCTACTTCCCTCCAGCGCGCTGGGCAGCCGGCGTGAGCGGGCTGCCGCCCGAGATCATGTTCCGCAATTCCTCGGGGTCTGGCGAATATTCCATCGCCAACTCGAGCGGGATTTGCCGCTTTTGGTACAGGCCATACAGCGACTGATTCGCCGTCTGCATCCCGAACTTCGCCTGACCGAGCTGCATCTGCGAATAGATCTGATGGATCTTGTCCTCGCGGATGAGGTTCCGAATGGCCGGCGTCGGCACCATGACCTCGAGGACCAGCGCGCGCCCGCCGCCGAGCTTCGGCACCAGCGATTGGGACATGACGCCCTCGAGCACCATCGACAGCTGCGCGCGAATCTGCGGCTGCTGATAGGCCGGGAAGACGTCGACGATGCGATTGATGGTCTGAACGGCTCCGTTCGTGTGCAGCGTGCCGAACACCAGGTGGCCGGTCTCGGCGATCGTCAGCGCCGCCTCGATGGTCTCGAGGTCGCGGAGCTCACCGACGAGGACGTAGTCGGGATCCTGACGGAGGATCGACTTCAGCGCCTTCTTGAAGGTGTGCGTGTCGGCGCCGACCTCGCGCTGGTTGACGATGCAGTTTTTGTGTTCGTGGAGGAACTCGACCGGGTCCTCGATGGTGACGATGTGGCCGTGCTCGTCGTTGTTGATCTTGTCGATCATGGCCGCCAGCGTCGTCGACTTGCCCGACCCCGTCGGGCCGGTGACGAGGATCAGGCCGCGCGGCTTCTTGCAGAGCTCACTGACGACGGGCGGCAGCCCGAGCTCGTTGAAGTTGCGGATCTTGAACGGGATCAGACGGAACGCGCCGGCCACCGCTTGTTGCTGGACGAAAATGTTGGCGCGGAAGCGGGCGAGCCCCTTGATCCCGAAGCTCATGTCGAGCTCGTTGTTCTCTTCGAAGATCGCCTTCTGCTGATCGGTGAGGATCGAGTAGCAGATGGCCTTGGTGTCGTCGCCGGAGAGCGGGTCGGTCTTCAGCTTGACCAGCGCGCCGTCGAGGCGGATCTGCGGCGGCGACCCGCGCGTGATGTGAAGGTCGCTCGCGCCATTATCGACCATCGTTTTGAGCAGCTGTTGCAGGCTTGGCGGCACGTTCCCCCCTCGTTGCCGTTAGTCCGCCACCGAGACGCGCAACACCTCTTCGACGGTGGTGATGCCCTCGATGAGCTTCGAGATCGCCGACATGCGGAGCGTCTTCACGCCCTGGCGGATCATCTCCGCCTTGACCTCCGCCGTCGACGCGCCTTGGAGGACCAGCTCCTTCAGCGGGTCGCCGAAGGGCATGACCTCGTAGACCGCGATGCGGCCCTTGTAGCCGGTGTTCGAGCAGGTGCGGCAGCCCGCGCCCTTGAAGAGCTGGAGCTTCTGCGCGACGTCGGGCTTCACCCCGAGGTCGACCAGCGCCTTCACGTTGGTCTCGATCGGCTGGCGGCAGTCCGCACAGATCTTGCGCGCGAGGCGCTGCGCCAGGATGAGGTTCACCGACGCGGTGACGAGGAACGGCTCGACGCCCATATTGAGTAGACGAGAAATTGTCGAGGGCGCGTCGTTGGTGTGCAGCGTCGAGAGCACGAGGTGGCCGGTGAGCGCGGCCTTGACGGCGATCTCGGCGGTCTCGAAGTCGCGGATCTCGCCGACCATGATGATGTTCGGGTCCTGGCGGAGGAAGGCGCGCAGCGCCGTCGCGAAGTTGAGACCGACGCCCTCGTTCATCTGCACCTGGTTGATGCCCATCAGGTTGTACTCGACGGGATCCTCGGCGGTGCTGATGTTGCGCGTGGTCTTGTTGAGCTCCTGGAGCGCGGAGTAGAGCGACGTCGTCTTGCCCGACCCCGTCGGGCCGGTGACGAGCACCATCCCGTAGGGCAGCGAGATGGCGCCCATGAAGTCCTTGAGCTGCTTCTCCTCGAACCCCAGCTTCGTCATGTCGAGCTGGAGGTTGGACTTATCGAGTAGACGCAAAACGACCTTCTCGCCGAACAGCGTCGGGAGGACGCTGACGCGGAAGTCCATCTCCTTGTCCTTGCCGATCTTCAGCTTGATGCGGCCGTCCTGCGGGAGGCGGCGCTCGCTGATGTCGAGCGAGGACATGATCTTGATGCGCGAGGTGACCGCGTTCTTCAGCTTGAGCGGCAGCGGCTGCTCCTCGTAGAGCACGCCGTCGATGCGGTAGCGGACGCGGAACGCCTTCTCGTAGGGCTCGATGTGGATATCGGACGCGCGCTTCTTGATGGCGTTGAGGAGGATGACGTTGACCAGCTTGATGACCGGCGCTTCCCCCGAGGCCTTCTCGAGGTCGACGACGTTCATGTCCTCTTCGTCGGCGCCGACCTCGATGGCGTCGGCGTCGATGTCGCCGATGACGTCCGAGTAGGTGACCTGCTTCTCGTAGTAGCGGTTGTAGGCCTCGTCGATCGCCACCTCGCTCGCGACGACGACCTCGATGTTGAGGCCGGTGCGGAACTTGAGGTCGTCGATGGCGTAGATGTTCGACGGGTCGCTCATCGCCACGATGAGCGTCGCGCCCGTGCGCTGCACCGGCATCAGCTGGTGGCGCTTGGCGAGCTCGGGCGGGATGAGCTGCACGACCTCCTGCGAGATCTCGAAGTCCGAGAGGTTGATCGCCGGGACGCCGTACTGCTTCGAGAGGAACGAGGTCAGGTCCTCTTCGTTGATGATGCCCAGCTTCGTGAGGCTGTAGCCGAGGCGCTGGCCGGTCTTGCGTTGCTCGTCCTGCGCGCGCTGGAGCTGCGCGAGCGAGATGAGGTTTTCGCGGACAAGAAGCTCTCCCAGTCGGCTCATCTTCTCGGACACCTCACGCGCGCGCACGATCGCCTTTCCCACAGCTTATCAGCGAGGTTCCGTCGAGGTCAAGGAAGGCACCGACGGGGGCAGGCGTGCTGTTCCATGATAATTAGGGCGATATGGCGACGGAGAAGAAGGGCCATCCGCTCGGGACTCACCGCGTGATCGCGCCGCTCGGGACGCTGCCGCAGGCGGCCGAGCGCATCGACAACGACTTCTCGCAGCCGGTCGACAACGAGCTCCTCCTCGAGGTCGAGCGGCTCAACATCGACTCGGCCAGCTTCCGTCAGATGGAGGAGGCGGGCGACGTGGCGGCGCAGATCCTGGTGACCGTCGCCGCGCGCGGGAAGCAGCACAACCCGGTGACGGGGTCGGGCGGGATGCTGCTCGGGCGCGTCGCCCACGTCGGCGCGTCGCTGCAGGCGGCGATGGAGGCGGGGCGCGTGCCGCGCGTCACCGTCGGGGAGCGGGTGGCGACGCTGGTGTCGTTGACGCTGACGCCGCTTCACATCGAGCGCATCCTGTCGGTCGATCCGGCGCGCCACCAGGTGGAGGTCGTCGGGCGCGCGGCGCTGTTCGAGTCGAGCGCGTTCGCGGTGCTGCCGAACGACCTGCCGGAGCGCGTGGTGCTGTCGGCGCTCGACGTGGCGGGCGCGGGGCCGCAGGTGGCGCGGATGACGACGCCGGGCGCGCGGGTGCTGGTGCTCGGGTGCGGCGGGAAGTCGGGGCTCATCGCCTGCGCGGCGGCGCGGCGGGCGGGCGCGGGGCGCATCGTCGGCGTCGAGCGATCGGCGGCGGCGGCGGCCGGCGCGGAGCAGCTCGGGATGTGCGACGCCATCGTCGTCGCCGACGCGTCGAACGCGGTGGCGGTGAGCGAGGCGGCGATGGCGGCGAACGGCGGGGCGACGTTCGATCTGACGGTGAGCTGCGTGAACGTGCCCGACGCGGAGATGGGCGCGATCCTCGCGACGCGCGACGGCGGGACGATCTACTTCTTCTCGATGTCGACGAGCTTCACCAAGGCGGCGCTCGGCGCCGAGGGCGTCTCGCGCGACGTCACGATGGTGATCGGGAACGGCTACGCGCCGGGGCACGCGGCGGCGACGCTCGCGCTCTTGCGCGAGGTGTCACCGCTGCATCGGATCTTCGTCGAGAGATACGGCTGATCAGACAGACAGATGGTTTACAGGAGGATGGGAGCAGAGGAGGTCGGATTCGGATTTTTGTTGATCACAAATCCATCCGACCTCGTCCCCTCCTCACTCCTGTACACCATCTGTTTCTGTCAGAGGCCGCCGTTGCCGGGCGTCGGGGCCGAGGTGCAGGTGCGCGACGCCGTGAACGTGCGGATGTGGAGATCGTAGCGGTTCACGTCGGTGCCGTTGGCGCCGGCGACCGCCACGTAGTACTTCGCGCCCGGGTTCACCGAGAAGGCCGCGCAGCCGTTCGAGACCGCGGTGCCGTCGCTGGCGAGCATACGCGCGTTCTCGTCGAAGATGGCGACGTCGAGGTCGCCGTACGAGACGTCGTAGAAGATCTGCGCCAGCATCGACAGCGTCGACTGCGGGAACTTCGTCCGATCGCTGAGATCGACGAGGAACCAGTCGACGTCCTTCTTCCCCGCCGGGCAGATCGACATCATGACGATCTTCGGCACCATCCCGTCGGGGATGGGGTCGGGCGCCTGGAGCGCGCGATCGATCGTGTCGTTCGGCTCGAGGCGCGTGTCGGGGCAGTCCGTCGCCGAGTTGAGGCGCGGGTCGTTCTTGATGCCGTTGTACATCCCCGTCTTCGGGATATCGACCGCGGCGGTGCCGCCGCCGCCCGAGTCCTTCACGCAGCGACCGCCGGAGCACTTCTGCCCCTCGGGGCACGCGGGCGCGTCGGGCGCGGGATCATTCGGGCCCGCGACCTTGCAGAAGAGCCCCTGCCCGTCGGGGAACTCGGGGGCATAGCAGCTCGTCGCGAGCAGGGCCGACGCGAACAGAAAGCCAATGCGATTCATCTGAGGGCGCTCCTTCGACCGCTTAGAACGTGAAGCCCGCGGACACGCCCGCCACCTGCGGCCCGAGGACCGGCGCGACGTGCCACGCGTCCTCCTCGACCGGGCGCGGACGACGCTTCTTCTTCGGCCGCTCCGACCCGCCGCCCTTCATCACCGTCTGATCGACCGCGATCAGGATCGCGCCGCCGACGGCCGCGAGGCCGCCCACGACGGTCAGCGCGAGGCCGGCCGCGTTCGCCGCCTTGCCCTGCGCCTCGAGCTCGTTGAGCTGGGTGCAGCCGGAGCCGCAGTTGGGGTCGTTCGAGAAGTAGACCGGCAGCTTCGAGCCGTTGTCGGCGGTGAAGTAGGGGTCCATCGAGTAGCTCGAGATCTGGTCGGAGTTGCTCTTGGCGAGGCCGAGCATGCCGCCACCGACGGCCGCGCTGGCGACGCCGAACGACAGCACCGCGATGCCGGCGATCATCATCGGCGACATCCCGCCGCCCGAGCTGCTGGCGCGCTTCGGTGGCTTCTTGTAGGCCTCGTTGTCGAAGTCGTCGACGCGGCCGGTGACCGGCGCCTCTTCGTCGTCGGAGACGGCGCGCTGCTGCTTCTTCTTGCGCGGGCGCTCCTCTTCGTCGCCGCGATCGCCGCGATCGCGATCCTCACCGCCGCGGTCGTCGTACGAGGCGACCGTCTGCGGCTGCGCGCTCGGATCGATCATGACGATGTTCGGATCGCTCGCCGAGCCCGCCGACTTCACGACGGCGCCCGTCGGGTCCTTGGCCTCGATGTAGTACTGGATCGACTTGCCGCGCATCGCATCGCCGGGGATGCGGCCGATCTTCTCGGGGCCGCGGCGCTTCATGATGACGGTGGTGAAGTTCTCTTCGCCGGCCCCGCGGTAGTTCAGGTAGACCTTCACGCCCTTCATGACCGGCGTCGAGACGCGGACGTCGAGGGGCGAGTCGGGCGGCGCGGCGTCGACGACGGTGTGCGACCACTCGCGCGGCATCGACGACGCGCGATCGTCGTCGGAGCGGCGGCGCGGCGGAGGCGCCTCCTCGTCCTCACGCGGCTCGCGCGAGGCGCGCTTGCGGGGCGCCGGCTCCTCGCCGCTGTCGCCGCCACCCGACGAGCGCGCCGAGGCGCCGCCGGCCGAGGCCTTCTGCTGTTTGATCTCGCTGACGATGCCCTCGACCTCGGGGCGGTCCTTTGCCTCGGGCGGCGCCTCGTCGAGATACTTCGTGTAGAAGTGCAGCGCGAGGTCGAGGTCGCCCATCTTGCGATAGGTAGCCCCGATGTTGAGGAGAAGGGCCGGCAGCCTCTTGAGGAGGTACGCCTTCTTCAGCTCCTTGATGGCGACGTCGTACTTCCCGGCCTTGTACGCGTCGAGGCCAAGCTTGTAGTGCTCCTTGGCCATTTTGGTGATCTCGGCTTCGTCGGAGTCTTCCGCGCGGGCCGCGGGCGCCAGCGTGGCAACGACGGTGGCGATGGCCACCGAGCAGAGCAGGGTCCTCATCGTTGAAATCCTCGGCTACGGGAGGGTGAAGCGGAGTTGGTACGACGAGAGGCTAGAAGGGGTCAACCCAATCGCCGCCCTTCGACTCGGCCGCCTTCTTCGCCGGCTTCTCCGCGGCGGGCTTCTCGGCGGCCTTCTTGGGCTCGGGCTTCTCCGCCGCCGGCTTCTCGGCAACGGCCTTCTTCTCGACGGGGGCTGCCGTCTTCTTCGGGGCGGCCGCCCTCTTCGGAGCGGGCGCCGCCTTCTCGACGGGCGCGGCGGCCGGCGTGGGGACCGGCGCCGCCGACGGGAGCGGCGTCACGACGGGCGCGGCAGCGGCGGGCGCGGGGGCCGGCGCAGGCGCGACGGCGGGCGCCGGAACGGGCGCGGCGACGGCGGGCGCGGTCGGAGCCGCGGCGGCGGGCGCCGGGAGCGGCGTCACGACGGGGGCCGCCGGCTGCACGACGATCTGCGGCGGCGCGGCCGGCTGCACCACGACGGGCTGCTGCGGGACCATCGTGCGGACCATGAAGAACACCAGCGTCGCACCGATGACGAACGCGGCGAGGATGCCGCCGATGATCACCAGCGGGTTCGCCGTCCACGGCACGGCCGGCGCGGCGACGGGCGCCGAGTACTCGCCCGAGCGATCCATCGGCGCGGCGACGGCGTGCGCGGCGGTGCGGCGGCGCGGAGCGACGGCCGGCGGCGGCTCGAGCGCCTCGGGCTCGCCCTCGAGCTCGTCGGCGAGGTCGGGGAGCGGCGCCGCAGCGACGACGGCCTGCTGCGCGGTACGGCGCGGCGCGGGCGCCGGGGCCGACGCGATCACCGGCTCGGCCTTCGGGGCCTTCGGGGCCGGCTCGACGACGGTGTCCTGCGCCGGCGCGGTGGCGATCGGCGCCGGGTTCACCGTCGGGAGGCCCCTCTGCGTCTGGCGCGGAGCGGCCGCGGCGACTGGCTTCTGCCCCGCCTTGTCGGCGGCCTGCGCGACGGCGCGCGGGCGCACGACGAGCGGCGCCTTCACCTGCTCGTCGCCCTCGACGCCATCATCCTCGTCGAGCAGCTCGACATCGCCGGTGTGGAGATCCCACCCGTCGTTGACGCCGGCGCCGGCGTCGGCCGTCGGGAACGACGCGTTCGCCTGGCTGATGAAGTCTTCCAGCGACGCCTCGACCGAAGCCGAGTCGTCGGAGGCGCCGTTTTTCTCCTTGGCGCTGGGGCGCGGCGACGAGGAGCGATCACGAGACGTGGGGGGGCTGACCATCTGACGGTACTCCTTACCTGTTCCTGCTTTTTCGGACTTGTGCGCCAGCTCTTCGAGCGACGGCTTCGGGATCTGCGTCGTCGCGTCGGGAGCCGACAGCGCCTCGCGCCGAAGCGCGTTCGCCTCCGCGGCCCGCGCGATCACTTGATACGCGAGAGGATTCGAAAGGATCGCCGGCGCCGTGCGTTTCCATCTCTCGAGCGCCTGCTTGAGTGCCGTGACCGTCGGGAACCGGGCCGCGGGCGACTTGGCGAGGGTGCGCAGGATGATCGACGAGAGCTCGCCGTCGACGCCAGGAGGCGGCGCGGGCTGCTCGTTGAGGTGGCGCATCATGAGCGTCCCGGCGCCGCCCTCGAAGGGGAGCTTGCCCGAGAAGAGCTCGTACATGACGACGCCGAGCGCGTAGACGTCGGCGCGCGCGTCGATGACGCCGCCGACCTCGAACTGCTCCGGCGCGAGGTAGGCCGGGTTGCCGACGACGACGCCGCTGCCGCTCCACTCCGGGCCGCCGGCGAGGCGGCTGCAGCCGAAGTCGAGCAGCTTGACGACGGGGCGCCCGTCGCTGCCCGCCGAGAGGAAGACGTTGCGCGGCTTCACGCCGCCGTGGATGACGCCGACGGAGTGCGCGGCCTCGAGCGCGCCAGCGACGGCGAGGACGATCTCGAGCGCCTTCGCGGGCGTGAGCGCGCCGGTGTCGGCGAGCGCGGTCTCGAGATCGCTGCCGACGAGCTCGTCACCGACGAGGTAGAAGAGCCCGTCGTCGCCGAAGCCGTGATCGACGACGCGCGCGAGGTGCGGCGAGCGCACCCCAGAGAGCTTGTCGAGATCGGCGACGAGGCGCTCGGCCGTCGACGGATTCGAGAGCTCCGCGTGCATGACCTTCACGGCCATTCGATTGCCGACGAGATCCTCGCCGCGATAGACGGCTCCCGTCGGGCCCTCGCCGATGTAGCTGGCGATCTCGTAGCCGCCGAACGTCCGGCCGACGAGCGGACCAATGTCGTCGGAGGCGGGGAGTGGGCGCGGCAGCGGAGTCTGTCCCGTCGTGTTGCCTTGCGATTTCTCAGACATGCGCCGTCGACCTCCCCAAAGAACCCGCGAACATTAGCCAAGTGCGGTTGTGTGGGGAAGTGAAAATTTACCCAGTGCGAACAGCTGTTTGCAGACTTACACAAGCAGACCGTTGACTACGTCGGGCGAAGTATGAGATGTGTCGGCCCGTAGTCGGGGGTGTTTCCAATGGCCGCAGTTGCGTCGAAGTTGGTTCCGTTTCGCTTCGGGGATTTTCTCGTCGAGCGCCGCGTGCTCACCGAGCAGCAGCTCCTCGACGTTCTGGCGGAGCACTGGATGAGCGGGCATCGCCTCGGCGAGTCCGTCGTCCGCAAGGGCTACCTGCCGACGGCCGAGGTCGAGCGCCTCGCCCGCGAGTTCGAGTCCCTCCAGACCGTCTACGTCTAGCCTTTTCACTCGCGGGGTACTAGTCTCCGCCCCCCATGACAAACCCAGGTCCTGGAAGGCCGCCGCGCCGTCGGCGCCCGCCCGCCACGCACGAGCCGCGCCTTCGTCGCGGGACGGTCCGCCTCCCCGGCGAGATCGCCGCGCGCGTCCGCTCCGGACACCCCTTCGTCTTCCGTGAGGCGCTCGGCAACCGGCCGCTGCGCGAGGCCGCCGGCGACGTGCTCGAGCTCGTCGACGAGGCCGGCGAGTTCGTCGCGCGCGGCGTGTACGAGCCCGATGCCATCGTCGCGATTCGCGTCATCACGCGCGATCCGAACGAGCTCCTGCCGGCGACGGACCGCGGCTGGCTCGTGCGCCGCCTCAACGCGGCGGCCCGGCTGCGCGACGCGCTCCTTCCGTCGCTGAGCGACGGCGGCATGACCGCCTACCGCGCCTTCCACGGCGAGGGCGATGGCCTCCCCGGCGTGTCGATCGATCGCTACGGGCAGTACGCCGTCGTGCACCTGTTCTCGTCGGCGTTCGAGCCGATCCGCGACGCGCTCTACGACGCCATCGAGGAGGTCTACAAGCCCGCGGCGATCTACGAGCAGCGCCGCTATCGCCCGCAGACGGGGGAGGGGCCGCGCGCGCCGGCGTCGCTGGTGCGCGGGAGCGTCGCGCCCGTCGAGGTCGAGGTGTCGGAGTACGGTCTCAAGTTCGGCGTCGACGTGACGGCGCCGCTCGGGACCGGCCTCTTCCCCGATCTGCGCGAGGGGCGTCGCGCCATCGGCGAGCGCGCCAAGGGGCGGCGGATGCTCAACCTCTTCTCGTACACCGGCGCGTTCTCCGTCTGGGGCGCGCACGGCGGGGCGAAGGAGGTCGTCTCGGTCGACCTCGCGGCCAAGGCGCACGCGCGCGCCCGGCACAACCTGGCGCTCAACGGTCTCGACGAGAAGATCCACGAGTTCGTCGCCGGGGACGCCTTCCCGGTGCTGGCGCAGATGGCCGACCGCAAGCGTCGCTTCGACCTCGTCGTCGTCGATCCGCCGTCGTTCGCGCAGGCCAAGGGGCGCGTCTTCTCGGCGCAGCGCGACTACCGCGACCTCGTCGAGCAGGTGTTCACCGTCTGCGACTCGGGCGCGCTCGTCGCCTGCGTCTCCAACACGATCAAGATGTCCGTCGAGGAGCTGGACCGCGCGATCGGCGAGGCGGCCTATCGCGCGGGGCGCGAGGTGCGCGTCGTCGAGCGCCGCGGCCTCCCCGCGGACTTCCCGATCGCCGCCGGGTTCGCCGACGGGCACTACCTCAAGTTCTTCCTCTGCGTCGTCGACTGACGCGCACCACATCCAGCGACCGCTGATCGCGGCCGGTGGGGATCTGCTCGTCAGGTCCGCACCCGAGGACAGAGCAGGACGCGTGCCCCGTCGGCGAGGCGCGCGTCACGCCCCCGCTCACGCGCCGCGGATGGCGTCGGCCAGGCGCTCGAGCGGGAGCACGCGATCGATGACCCCCGCCTCGACGGCGGTGCGCGGCATCCCCCAGATGACCGACGTCGCCTGATCTTGCGCGAGCGTCACGCCGCCGGCGGCCTTGATGGCGCGCGCCCCCTCGGCGCCGTCGCGGCCCATGCCGGTCATCACCACGCCGACGGCGCGACGGCCGAAGGCGGCGGCGGCGCGCATCGTGATGTCGGCGGCCGGGCGCACGCCGTGGAGCTCGGGCCCGGCCTGGAGGCGCACGCGGCCCGTCGTCGCGTCGAGGTCGAGGTGCAGATCCCCGGGCGCGATCAGCGCGACGCCCGGCTCGACGGAGTCGCCCTCCTGCGCCTCGCGCACGCGGATCGACGACGTGGCGTCGAGGCGATCGGCGAGGGCGGTGGTGAAGCCGGCGGGGAGGTGCTGGACGACGACGAGCGCGACCGAGGTCTCGCGCGGAAACGCCGGCAGGAGCCGCCCGAGCGCCGCCGGTCCGCCGGTCGAGATCGCCACCACCGCGACGCGGCTGGCGGCGAGCGGCGCGCCCCCCGAGACGAGCGGGCGGTTGATGGTGATGCGCATCGCCGAGACCGCCGGCGTCGGCGCAATCGGCGCGGGATCGATGGCCTGCGGGCGCGCCTCGGCGGCGGCGGTGACCTTGTCGGCGAGGAGCGGGCCGATGGCGGCGAGCTCGGCGGAGACCTCGCCCGACGGCTTCCGCACGAAGTCCACGGCGCCGGCGGCGAGCGCCTCGAAGGTCTCGCGCGCCCCTTCGCGGGTGTGCGCCGAGAGCATCACGACGGGCGTGGGGCAGCGGCGCATGATCTCGCGCACGGCGCCCGCGCCGTCGAGCTCGGGCATGTTGAAGTCCATCGTGCAGACGTGCGGGCGGAGCGCGACGACCTTGTCGACGGCCTCGCGGCCGCTCTTGGCCTCGCCGACGACGGTGAAGCGGCCGTCGCGCTCGAGGAGGCGCCGCACGGCCGCGCGCATGAAGAGCGAGTCGTCGACGATGAGGACGCGGATGCTCATGATCACTTTGCCCTGACGACGAGGTAGGCGTTCACCGGGGCCGCGATGTTCTTCAGCTTGAGCCCGGGGCGCGGCTCGTACTCGATGAAGTCGCGGGTGGCGTTGTAGGTCCAGTCTCCGACGAGGATCCCGTTCGGCGGCGCGTTCGCCTCGAAGCGCTGGGCGCGGTTGACGACGTCGCCGATGACGGTGAAGTCGCGCCGCACGTGGCGCGAGCCGATGTCGCCGCGCACCACCCGCCCGAGGTTCACGCCGATGCGGATCTCGACGGTGGGCGTGCCCGGCGGGGCGGCGGCGCGGAAGGCGGCGAGCCCCTCCTGCATGGCGATGGCGGCGCGCACCGCGCGGAGGGCGGCGACGGGCTCGCCGGGGCGCTCCTCGAAGACGGCCATGATGGCGTCGCCGATGAACTTGTCGATGTCGCCGCCCTGCTCGACGATTGGCGGGCAGAGCACGTCGAAGACGCCGTTGAGGAGATCGACGATGGCGCGCGGCTCCATCTCCGACGACATTTTTGTAAAGCTGCAAATGTCGCTGAAGAGGATGGCCACCTCGCGCTCGTCGGCGCGGACGCGCGAGGGGTCCTGCGCGTCGGCGGCCTCCTCGGCGGCGCGCGCGGCGCCGGCCGAGATGTAGAAGCGCGAGGCCTCCTTGTAGGCGCGCAGGCGGCGCTCAGCGAGGAGGCGCTCGACCATCGCCACGCACTTGTCGACGGAGAACGGCTTCACGAGGTAGCTGGTGAGGCCGGCGGCGCGCATCTGCGCCTGGTCGCGCCGCGTGTTGCGCGCGGTGAGCATCATCGTCGGGATGGTGGCGAGCTGCGGGTCGCGGCGGAGGGCGTGGACCAGCTCGAAGCCGGTCATGCGCGGCATGTCGTAGTCGGTGACGAGGAGGTCGATGCGGCTCTCGCGCGCGCGGTCGAGCGCCTCGAGGCCGTCGGCGGCGGTGACCACCGTGAAGCCCTGGCGGGTGAGCGCGTCGGCGACGAGGTGGCGAACCGCCGGGGAGTCGTCGGCGACGAGGATGCGCTCGCGCAGGCCGCGCTCGAGGCCGCTCGTGAGGAGGAGGTCGCGGATGCGGCTGGTGAGCTCCTCGGGCTGCGCGGGCTTCACGAGATAATCGTCGGCGCCGGCGTCGAAGCCGCGCTCGAGGTCGGCCGCCTCACCGAGGGCGGAGCAGATGATGACCGGGAGCTGCGCGTGGCGCTGCTTGAGCGCCTTGCAGAGCGCGTAGCCGTCGAGGCGCGGCATCTCCACGTCGGTGACCACGAGGTCGGGGCGGCGCGCGGCGGCGATCGAGAGCGCCTGCTCGCCGTCGAAGGCGCTGACGACGTCGTAGCCGGCCTCGCTGAGGATGGGGGCGGTGTGGCGGTGGATGAGCTGCGAGTCGTCGACGAGGAGGATGACCTTGCGGGCGCGCGTGGCGACACCGACGACGTCGAGCAGCTGGCCGGCGTCGAAGGGGACACGGAGGAGCTCGGCGCCGGCGTCGCGCGCGCGCGGGCGGTCGTTCTCGTCGGGGGAGACGAGCACGCGGACGGCGCCGCCGAGGAGCTGGGCGAGCGGAGGGGCGTCGAGGCGGCTGAGCGCGGCGAGGCCGTCCTCGTCGCCGAGGCGGCGGGCGATGAGGATCGCGCGCGGCGGGGAGGGCGCGGCGGCGGTGGTGCCGGCCGCGCCGGCGTCGGCGGCGAGGGCGGCGGCGAGCTCGTCGAGCGCCACGGAGTGGCCGGCGTCGGTGAGCGGGCGGCGCAGCGCCTCGACGAGGACCGCGCCGTGGGCGACGACCGCGAGGCGGGTGGGGGGCTGGGCGCTCACGGCGACCTCCCGCCGGGGCCGCGCGGACGGGCGGCGGCGCGCGCGAGGAGACGGTCTACGGCGCGCACCAGCTCGCCCGACTCGAGCGGCTTCTGGAGATACTCGTCGACGCCGGCGTCGAAGCCGCGCACGCGGTCGAGGTGCTCGGAGCGCGAGGTGACCATCACGATCGGGACGTCGCGGTAGCGCGGGTGGGCGCGCAGCGCGCGGGTGAGCTCGTACCCGTCGAGGACCGGCATCATCACGTCGGTGGAGACGAGGTCGAAGCCGCGCTCGTCGCGCTCGGCGGTGGCCAGCGCCTCGCCGCCGTCGCGCGAGACGACCACCTCGCAGCCGCTCGCCTCGAGGACGCGGCGGAGCCCTTCGCGCACGACGTCGGAGTCCTCGGCGACGAGGACGCGCGGGCGGCGCGCGCTGCCGAGGGGCACCTCGACGGCGCCGGGCGCGTCGGCCGCGGCCTCGGGCGGGCGCCCGTCGAGGCGGCGGGGGCGCGCGCGCGACTCGCCCGACAGGCCGCGCTGGACGACCTGCACCACGTCGAGGACCAGGGCGACGCGATCGCCGACGAGCGTCGCCCCCGCGGCGCAGGGGACGACCTCGAGCAGCTCGCCGAGCGTCTT
>Ga0272446_1000423_pt1 | contig 66718 bp, 55 predicted proteins | sample YNPCB0061_FD_194587 | JGI IMG/M metagenome (GOLD analysis project Ga0272446, IMG submission 194587) | Hot spring microbial mat communities from Yellowstone National Park, WY, United States - YNP-CB-006-1 | ecosystem: Environmental > Aquatic > Thermal springs > Hot (42-90C) > Sediment | place...
GAGCGCAGCGCCGCGCGGCCGCAACAGTTCCATCGCGCAGCAAGCGAAAGGCTGGAGGCTGTTGCTTCAGCCCCCAGCCTTTTTCCTCCGAGGCGCTAAATCCGGAGCGGGCCCGCTGGAGCCGGATTCAGAATTGGGGCGCAACCTGTCAGGTCCCGTCGCCAGGCATTGTGAAGGTCCGATCCATCTCAATACACGCGCTCGTGCCAGTGATCCGGCTCCCTTCCCGGGAAGGCGCAGAAGTGAACAAAACGGCTATCCGCCCAGAGCGCGGCTGCCGTGAACTTCGTGTTCTTGATCCGGACATCCTGCCCCATGCCCACCCCTGGCATGATGAGCGTCTCGCCGCCATCGATCGCCGTCAGCCACTGCTTCACCACCTCCGCCGCGGAGACTTGTTCATCGCCGGCCGGCGAGGTGCGTTTCCCTTTGCCTCCCCGCCGCTTCCTCGCTCTCTGTTTTGCGAGGGCGTCCAGAGCGTAACCGCGCACGAGCCTGTCCCGCATCTTCTCCATCGTCCGTGGATGGTCGAAAACATCAATGCCGGCGGGTTCTCCGTCGATCAGGAACGCCGCGCCGACTTGGCCTTCCACGCAACGCATCGCGCGGACAAACTCCTCCACGTCGCTCAGCCTGCGCTCGAAGATGGCACGCATGGCGCTCGTGCCGGAGTGGGCGTCCATCTGGTCTGCCATGTCGTCGATGGCGCACCACACCTGAGACTGGTCCGACCGCCGGCTTCTCATCAAGAACATGGATTCCGTCACCTGCGAGGTGCTGCCGGCGCGCAAAGCGGAAAACGCCATAAACCTGGAAGGCTCAAATTCGGTGGTCGCCATCTGCCACCGCCCGGCTTCCACGCAGGAGACCGGAATCACCATCTTGCTTTTGGGGGCCGCCAGGATCGTCAGGTTGACCATCCGGTTCTGCTTGGCGCCCACCAGTTCCTCCCCGCCCAAAATCAGGACCGGGCAGTCCGCCATGTTTTCAAACAACAGTTCCGGCACCACCCCTCCCCCCAATTCCGTCACTTTGGCCAGTTTCGCTTCCAGCGCTTCCCCCAGAAGCATATAGCCCGGTTCCGGCCGCACCGCACCGGCCAGAACCGGCGTCATGGTCAGGTTTTCGTAAACGACCTCGGCTGCAAACTGCAAACCCTGCACAAACTCCTTCACTGGCAACATGCGTACCTCCTCTGCGATTCCGCGCCCTGACAGGGCGGTTTGCGCGGCGCCGGACCGCGTCTACCTCACGGTCCGGCCCGCAACCGGCGGATCCTGCCGCCGCAAGACAGCAGGCGGCCCGGCGCCGGAACTCAGTGGATCTCCGGAAACGCCTCCCGGAGTCCCATTTCCATGTCCAGCCCCAGATCGGGATACGCCCGCGGCTGAAAGATCAGCGGCAGCAGAGCCTCCACGGTGGGACCGTCTTCGTATTGCATCCGGGCCAGTTGCTGGCCGATGCGCCCCAGCGCAGCCCCGATCACCCGGTCCGCTTCGTCGTCGATCGTTTCCCGAAAGAGTTGCATCTGCAGGGCGACGCTTGCGAACGCCCTGAGGTATGCCGCCTCGCGAGCCTTCAATCGAACCTCGGCCATTCCCGCTCCTTTCCGGCGATGCCCCATTGTTTTCCAGCCGCCGGCTCACAGAATGAGCCTCTCCACAAAAATCCCGTTTTCTGGTTGCCGCCCCTCTCCTCCGCAGTACCCGCATGGTGCAACCGGCGCCCTCAGCCTTTGTCGGAACCGGGATGCCCAAAGAAATCCTTTCGCGCCCGAGAGGCCAAGGACTGCCGCCAACCGCCATTTGACTCGCCGTCCCGCTGGCAATAGAGTGAATCCCGTCACCCTCGCGCGCCAGGCGCTTTCAGGAGAAACCGATGCGCAGCTTCTGCCTGCTCTTGTCCTTGCTGTGGCTGCCTGCCGCCGGCCAGGATGCCGCCGTCCCGGGCAAGTTCACCGTCCAGCACCCCACTTTGCACAACCTGGGATTTCACTGGGCCATCGCGGGGGATGACAACCGGAATGCCTCGGTCGAAGTCCGTTTCCGGCGCGCCGGGGAGTCCTCCTGGCGGGAAGCGCTCCCCTTGCTTCGCATTGGAGGCGAGCGCGTCTTCCGGCGCCGGGAGCATCTCGAGTACACCGTCCCTCCTGCCTTCGCCGGGAGCATTCTCAACCTGCAGCCGGATACGGAATACGAGTGCCGCTTCGAGATGCGCGATCCCGACGGGGTCCGCGGCCAGGCTGTTCACTCCGTTCGTGTCCGCACGCGCACCGAGCCGCACACGCCGCCGGGAGGCCGCGTCCTCCACGTCTACCCTCCGGGCTACGAGGGGGCAAGGCAGCAGCCCGCGTTTTCCAGTCTTCTGGAGGCATACTACGGAGCGGGGCTGGGCGATTGGAACGCCGCCTGGGAGCGCCCCGCTCAGCCGGGCGACACGATCGTTCTGCATGCGGGGCTGTACCGCCCGGAGCGGTTGAACTATGTCGATCCGATGATGGCGCCTTTCGACGGCACGCAATGGCTGACTTTGAAAGGCACGCCCGATAAACCCATCACCATTCGCGCCGCAGGCGACGGCGAGGTCATCCTCGACGGGGGCGGCAATGATCGCTTGCTGGACGTTTCCGCCACCGCATGGCATATTTTTGAAGGCCTTACCTTCCGCAATACCGGCGTCGCACTGTTCGCGGGCATGAAACATCACCTCGGCGCAGTCGCCCTGACGGTACGCAATTGCCGGTTCGAGAACATCGGGTTCGGCGTCTGGACGGAGTCCGCCCAATCCCGGGATTTTTACATCGCCGACAACCTTTTCCTGGGCCGCGACGACCGCCATCGGCTGATCGGCTGGACAGGTCCGCTATGGGCTAGCGCCGGCGCCTACGGCTCGCATCCGCTTGTCAGTTACTACGCCGTCAAGGTTTACGGCCCCGGCCATGTCATCGCCCACAACGCCATCGCCTGGTTCCATGACGGCATCGGCATCTCCACCTACGGCACGCCGGAGCCGGATCCCGAGCTGCAGGCTTCCTCCATCGATATCTATGGCAACGACCTCCACATGATGAACGACGATTTCATCGAGACCGACGGCGGCGTGCACAACATTCGCGTCTACGCCAACCGCGGCGTCAACGCCGCCCAGGGCGGCTACAGCGCGCAGCCCGTTTTTGGCGGCCCGGCCTACTTCTTCCGCAATCTCCTCTATCACGTCCCCACAGGCGTCGCGTTCAAATTCTCCGCCAAGCCCGCCGGCCTTTTCGTTTGGCACAACACGGTCATCGCGGAGCAGACCGTCCGCGACCCGTATTCCAACGCCCACTTCCGCAACAATCTCTTTCTCGGGCGCGACACCCCCGGCCGCGGCATCATGGCTTGGGCCAACGCCACCTCCCGGTTCAGTTCGGACTACAACGGCTACCGCCCGAATCGCGGCGTCCAGGAGCAGTACCTTTGGCTGGCCCCTCCGTCAGGGGAGACGGTTTATGAACCAGCCAAAGACCAATGGCGCAGCTTCGCAACTCTGGCCGACTTGCGCGCCGCCACCGCCCAGGAACAGCACGGCATCGAAGTGGACTACGATATCTTCCTGAACCTCGCGCCCCCGGATCCCTCCGCCCGCCACGCCGTCTATCACGCCGTCGACCTCGACTTCCGCCTCAAACCCGGCGCCTCGGCCGTCGACGCCGGGATCCGGATCCCGACCGTGAACGACGCATTCACTGGAAAAGCGCCCGATCTCGGCGCCATCGAGTGCGGCTCGCCCCCGCCGCGCTTCGGTCCCCGCTGGCTCTCCGCGCAACCCTTCTACCGCTGAGGTTTCGCGCCGATTCGAGGCCCTGCCTCGAATTGGACCTCGGACTTTAAAAAGAGGGCGTTGGGCCGCCGCAAGGGCATTCTCGCGCCCGGTGCAGCCTGCTCCGGACCATCCCTGGCAATCCGGCAGAACCCGAGGCAAGAAGCGGCTGACTCACGATCCGGTTCCGCTTTCCCATCTCCGCCACGGACTCTCATCAGAGTCCGCCGTGCGGGTACCGCTGTCCTCGCTGGCGGATCCTTCCTGGTAACAGGCCGAGATCCGGATGCACCTGTTCGGCTATTTCCTGATCCCCGCTACGCTCGAAGGAGATGGCTGCCGTGTGAGAGCCGCAGAGACTGCCCTGCCAGGCCCTGCGCCGCCGGAGCCGGGCCCGGTCATCGGGCTACAATGGTGAATTCATGCCGCAGTTGTTGAAAGAGCGCACCGCTCTTGTTTTGGGTCTCGCCAACCGCTGGTCTCTCGCTTACGCCATCGCCCGCGCGTTCCGGCGCGAGGGAGCGCAGCTTGTCCTCACCTACCAGGGAGACCGCCAGCAGGAAACCGTGGAGGAACTGGCGCGCGAGCTCGGCGCCGCGCGTGTCCTGTCCTGCGATGTGACCCAGGAAGCCGATATCGAGAGGCTCTCGGAAATGCTGCGCGCCGAGGGCGACGATCTCCACGCCGTCGTCCACTCCATCGCCTTCGCCAACAAGGACGATCTCGCCCGCCCTTTCTATATGACGTCGCGCGACGGCTTCCTCCTCGCCCACGAGATCTCCTGCTATTCCCTTGTGGCTGTGGCGCGCGCCGTCACGCCCGTCATGCGGCAAGGCGGCTCCATCACCACCCTCACCTACCTGGGAAGCCAGCGCGTCCTGCCGAACTATAACGTCATGGGCGTGGCCAAGGCCGCCCTCGAAGCCAGCGTCCGCTACCTCGCTTCCGAGCTCGGCCCCCAGCAAATCCGCGTTAACGCCATCAGCGCCGGTCCCATCAAGACCGCCTCCGCCCGCGGCATCAAGGACTTCTCAAAGATCCTGGAGACTGTTTCGGAGAAAGCCCCTTTGCGCCGTCCCACAGAGCCGGAAGAAGTGGCCGATGCCGCTGTTTTCCTTGCCTCCAACCTGGGACGCGGGGTCACAGGAAACATCCTTTACGTCGATTCCGGCTACCAGATCATGGGCATCTGACCGCGCCCTGCCGCCCCCGGGAACGCCGCCCGCAGCCGTTGCCCGCAGCCGGATGTCCCCCTGAATGAAAACGGCGCCCCTCGCACCCGCGGAGGCGCCGTTTTTTGTGGGAGGAATCAGTAATTCAGCTTTCGGATCTAATTGAAGACGACCTTCATCGTCGTCCCGCCCAAGCGAATTTCCTGTACCCTCAGCTTGCCATTTTCCTCGGCATAACGCACGGATGTCGAGCTGAATTTGGAATCGCCCTGCTCGACCTTGACAGCCGCTTCCACTTTCTCCTTGCCCTTTTGGATGATGGCCTTGCCGTCTTCCAGAATCAGCTTGTAATCGCCGGGCTTCAGCTCCTTTCCAGCCACATGCGAGGGCTGGAAAAGCGTGACGTTATAGGTGGCCGCGGACGCGGCAAGAAGACCGATTGTCAGAAAAACAGCCAAAAACTTCATGGTCTTGGTCATCGTGGACACTCCTTGATTTCAGTATATTCGATCTGATTCCCGTTGCACAGGCATGGCACATTAAATTTCCAACTTTTTGGTGGTGCTACCTGTGTTTATTAGTGTTTTCATGTTAGCGCGCTCCTGTAATGCTTGAGGCGCCGTCTCCCCGCCTGCCGTCCCGGGCGCGGGCAACCTCCGGCGCCGGGCGGCGGGAGCGGCCCTAAGACCATGATGAACATGGATTTGTCGCCGAGACATGGCCGCCTTTCACCCCAACCTGCCGCGCTTCGCGGCGCCGCTTTGCCCCGCCCGCCGGCGCCGCCGCCAAACGGCGAAGCCGGCGCGCATCTCCCGGCGGCCTGCCCGAATCTCAGGCAGGCGCAGGAAATCTGCTCTCACACAATCAAGACGGATCAGGCAGCGCTTCTGTTCTGCCGGCTTGTGTAAACTTCCGCCCAAGGAACAGCTCGACCTTGTGGATCGCCTTCGCCGCCGTCACCGGATCATCCCCAAAGCCTTCCAGCCACACCACCTCCTTTTCCCGCCGGAACCAGGTCATTTGGCGTTTGGCATACTGCCGCGTGGCGACCGCCGCCAACTCCGCAGCCTCCGCCTCTGTCATCCTTCCCTGCAAGCACGCCAGCGCCTCCTTGTAACCGATGGCCTCAAGCGCTTTCGCCTCCGCCGGCACGCCGCCGGCGAGCAAGCGGCGCACTTCGTCCACCAACCCTTGCTCGAACATCCGCTGTGTCCGCTCATGGATGCGTCTCACCAAAGCCTCGCGCGGCGGACAAAGGCCCAGTTTCAGCGTGCGGTATCCCTCCAGCGGCTGCCTGCCTGCGGCAAACAACTCGGATGCGGGCCTGCGGGCCGCAAGACAAATCTCCAGCGCCCGGACCGTTTTCTGCACGTCATGCGGGTGAATGCCGGCCGCCGTGCGCGGGTCCAGACGGCGGAGAATCCGGCAAAGGCTTCCCGGCCGCTTCCGCTCCCGCTCCAGCAGCCGCGCGCGCAGCGCTTCATCGCGGACCGGCGCCTCGGCCAGGCCCTCCAGGAGAGCTTTCAGATAGAAGCCCGTGCCTCCCGCCACTACCGCCACGGCGCCCCGGCGCCGGATGCCGGCCAGCGCTTCGCGGGCGGCGCGCGCGTAGGCGCCGGCGCTGAAGACCTCCCACGGCTCCAGCAAGTCGAACAGGTGATGCGGCACTCCGGCGCGCTCATGGAGCGGCGTCTTCGCCGTGCCGATGTCCATGCCGCGGTACAGTTGCAGCGAGTCGCAGTTGACCACTTCGCCGCCCGTGCGCCGCGCCACTTCCAGCGCCAGGCTGCTCTTGCCGGAGCAGGTCGGCCCGGCAATCACGATCAGCGGATGCCCTCCGCCGGGCTGGTTCGTCATGGCCGGAGCGAAAACTTCCCGCGGCAGGGAACCGCGGCGCGCTTGTGACACATCAGATATAGTTAGGATAACAGCGGCCTGGGCGGCGTCCGTCTCCCGCAACGGAGTTCCCGCCTCCGGGCTCTGGATGGCGAAAATGAACAATTTTACTGCACTTTGTTTTCTGGTGGCGGCCTCGTTGGCGCCTCTTTCCGCGCAGGCGCCGCAGACGGCGCGCCCCCCGCGCCCTGACAAGGCCTCGGCCTATTATCACGCCGCGCTCGCCCACCTCTACGCCGAGCTCGCCGCCCAGTTCGGCGGCCGGGGAGAATATGTCCAGAAGGCCATCGAAAACTACCGGCTCGCCGTCCAGTTCGATCCCGAGTCGACCTCTCTCGCCGAAGAGCTGGCCGAACTCTACGTCCAGAGCGGCCAGATTCGCTCGGCTGTCTCGGAATTCGAGGAGGCGGTCCGCCGCAACCCCAACGACGTGAACTCCCGCCGCATCCTGGGCCGCCTTTACACAGCCCGCATCCGCGAGGGCCAGTCCACGCGGATGAACGAGGACATGCTGAAGCAGGCAGTGGCCCAGTACGAGAAGGTCGCCGAGCTCGCCCCTCACGACAAGGACGCCTGGCTGATGCTCGGCCGGCTCTACAAGCTCCTGCAGAACTCTCCCGCCGCGGAGCGCGCTTTCAAGAAGGCTCTCGAACTCGATGACGCCAACGAGGACGCCTTGACCGGCCTGGCCATGGTTTACTCCGACCTTGGCGACACGGCATCGGCGAGCCAGGTGCTGAAACGCGTCGCCGAGAAGAATCCCAGCACGCGAACCCTGCTGGCTCTCGCCTCCGCCTACGAACAGCTCCGCCAGTACCGCGAGGCGGCCGAGACCTACCGCCGGGCTCTCGAACTCACGCCCGACAACCTCGACCTGAAGCGCGCCTGGGCGCAATCGCTGTTCGCAGCCGAGGACTACGACAAGGCGCAGGCAGCATTTGAAGAACTGCTCGGGGCCGAATCCAACGACCTGCTCGCCCTGCTTCGCCTGTCCCAGATTCACCGCCAGAAACAGGACTTCGCGAAGGCCGAGGAATACGCCAGGCGCGCCTCCCGGCTCGATCCCTCCAATCTGGAGGTGCAGTACAACGAGGTCAGCCTGCTCGAAGCGCAAGGCAAGCTGCCGGAAGCCATCGCGCGCCTCAAGGAGATCCTCGCCACCATCGAACGGCGCCCGTCTTCGTTCGGCGACCGCACCAACCGCGTCATCCTGCTCGAGCGCCTCGGGCTGCTGTACCGCATGGCGGAGCAGACAGCCGAAGCCGTGGCTGCGTTCCGCGAAATCCCCCAGGTTGACCCCGATTCCGCCGCCCGCGCCTCGGCCCAGATCATTGACACGCTGCGCGCCGCCAAGGACTTCGCCGCCGCTGAAAAAGAAGCCAGGGCGGCGTTGCAGAAGTTTCCCAACGACCGCCTCATCAAGAGCCTGGCCGCCACTGTCAATGCCGACCTCGGCCGATTCCGTGAAGCCGAGTCCCTGCTGAAATCTTCCTTCGACGGCAAGAACGACCGCGACGTCTGGGTCTCGCTCGCGCAGGTTTATGAAAAGCAGAAGAATTTTACGGAAATGGCCCGCGCGCTCGACGAAGCCGGCAAGCTTTCCTCCTCGGCGGAAGAAAAAGAAGTGGTGCATTTCATGCGCGGCGCCATGTACGAACGGCAGAAGAAATACGATCTGGCCGAGAAAGAATTCCGCAAAGTCCTCGAGATGAACCCCAGGTCGGCCTCCGCCCTCAATTATCTGGGCTATATGCTCGCCGACCGGAATGTGCGCCTGGAAGAGGCTCTGGATCTGATCCGCAAAGCAGTGGCGATGGAACCGAACAACAGCGCCTTTCTGGACTCCCTCGGCTGGGTCTACTACCGCATGAACCGGCTGGAAGAGGCTGCCGAGTGGCTCCGGAAATCCCTGGCCCGAAGCTCGCGGGACCCCACTGTGCATGAACACATGGGCGACGTTTATTACGGCATGAGCCAGTTGAAGGAAGCCGTGCAGCACTGGGAGCGCTCGCTGCAGGAATGGCAGTCGAACGCGCCGAGCGACGTGGATCAGGAAGAAATCGCCAAAATCCGCAAGAAACTGGAAAACGCGCGCATCCGCCTGGCGCGCGAAGGCGCCCAGCAGAAAAATTAGGCGGCGCGGAACACCCCTCGCCGCCCTGCATTTTCCGGATTCAGACGCCTATTTCTTCGGCAATCTCTTGTAATAAAGGTTGCGGTAATAGGTGGTCGATTGCGGGTCATGCCCTTGCAGGGCCAGCCATCCCTTCTGGTACGTGTTCTTTTCGTCCACGTAATCTGTAATCACCTTGCCGTTGACCCGGATCACAATATGGTTGCCCTGCACGATGATATGCTGGGTGCCCCACTCGTTCGGCTTGGTCGGGCTCTCGAAATTCTTGTGGAAGTTGTAAAGGCTGCCCGTTTTCACGGGATCCTTGTGCGTGGCGTTCACCTGCGCTTCATAGCCTTTGGGCCAGCCCGGCTCGAACGCCGCGCGGAAGTACATGCCCGAGTTGCTGCCGTCGGTCACCTTGAAGTCCGCCTTGAATTCGCAGTCCTCGCACTCTTCCACCATCCAGAACAGATGGCTGCGGTAGCCCGTGGTCTTGATCGCCGGCTGGCCGTCTTCGATCACAACCTCCCAGGCTTGCGGGTTCTCGTTGGCTTTCCACCCGTCCAGGTTCTTGCCGTTGAACATCGGCGTCCATTCGCCGGTTTTGATCTGTTGGGCCGGCAGCGCACATGCGGCCGCCAGCGCCATCGTCAGAAGGAATGCGGATTGCTTCATGCCCGCCATTCTACTGAACTCGCCGGCCGGACTGCCGCGGCCCGGCCTGCGCTACACTCACGGTCACATGGACGCGAAAATCGCCTACATCGAGCGCCTCGGAGGCGCGCGCTACCCGTCCCCCCTGCCCTCGCGCGACATCGACCCCGAGCATCCCAATCCTTTCGTCGCAGACAGCCATTACATCCCGCTCCACATCACCCGCTACGAGGGCCAGGACCGTCCCGGCAATCTCCTGTTCGAAAAAGCCGGCCCGCGGGAATCGATCTTCTTCGACCCGGAGCGCACCGCCGCCGCCATCGTCACCTGCGGAGGGCTCTGCCCGGGGTTGAACAATGTCATCCGCAGCCTCGTCTTCAGTCTCCGTTCGCAGTACGGCGTCACGCGCATCTACGGCATCCGCTACGGCTACCACGGCCTCAACCCGGCCAACGGGTTTCCACCGGTCGAGCTGACAGCGGAAATGGTGAGCGACATTCACGAGCAGGGCGGCACCATTCTCGGCACCTCGCGCGGCCCGGAAGACCCGGAGGTCATGGTTCAGTTCCTGCGCGATCTCGGCGTCAGCATCCTGTTCCCCATTGGCGGCGACGGCACGCAGCGGGGCGCCTACAGGATCCATGAGGCCGCCTGTGAACTGAACTACCCGCTCGCTGTGGCCGGCATCCCGAAAACCATCGACAACGACATCCTCTACGTCAGCCGCACATTCGGCTACGGCACTGCCATCAATGCCGCGCGGCAGGTCATCGATGTGGCCCATACCGAGGCCCGCGCCGTGCTGAACGGCATTGGCCTGGTGAAACTCATGGGGCGCGATTCCGGCTTCATCGCCGCCGGTGCCACGCTGGCCAGCGGCGAAGTGAACTACTGCCTCATCCCCGAGCAGCCGTTCGAGCTTGAGGGGGAACGCGGCCTGCTGGCCGAGCTCGAGCGGCGGCTGGAGCGGAAACGCCACGCCGTCATCGTCGTCGCCGAAGGCGCCGGCCAGCACCTCATCCCGCGCGACTCGGTGGAAAAGGACGCCTCCGGCAACATCAAGCACGCCGATATCGGCCTGTTTCTCAAAGACCGCATCAACGGCCATTTCCGCGCGAAATCCATCCCCGTCAATGTCCGCTACATCGACCCGAGCTATATGATCCGCGGCCTGCCCGCCGATACGGAGGACTCGATCCTGTGCGACGGCCTCGCCCGCAACGCCGTTCATGCCGCCATGACCGGGCGCTCCGGACTCATCATCGGTTTCGTCCACAATCGCATGGTGCACGTGCCCTCGCACATGATCGCCGCCGGCCGCAAGACCGTCAGCCTCGACGGCGAACTCTGGAAATCCGTCCTCGCCGTCACCGGCCAGCCTGCGGGGTGGAAGTGACGCCGGACAAGCGCCGGCTTCGCCTGCGATAGACTCCATTCCATGAACCGCCGCGCTTTTCTGGTGCAGTCCGCCGCTTTCGGCCTGGCGAGCGCTGCCGAACTCGACTTGTTGCGGGAGCCTTGGACCGCCCGCTGGATCCACCCGCCGGGCGACGAGAACCTCCGGTCCTACGGCGTCTTTCTCTTCCGGCACACAACCGATCTGCCGGCCAAGCCCGCCCGGTGTATCGTCCATGTCACTGCCGACAGCCGCTATGAGCTTTTTGTGAACGGCGTTCGCGCCGTATGGGGTCCCGCCCGCGGCGATCTCAACCACTGGCGCTACGAGACGGTGGATATTGCGCCGCACCTCAAGCCCGGCCGGAACGTGCTCGCGGCGGTTGTGTGGAACGACGGGCCGCACGCGGCGCTGGCGCAGTGGTCGCACCAGACGGCTTTCCTGCTTCAGGCTGCGGACGCCGGCCACGCCTCGCTCAACACGGGCGCGGGCTGGCGCTGCCTCAAGTGCGCCGCCTACAGCCCCATCCCCGTGCCCACCTATCAGCCCACCGGCTATTACGCCATCGGCCCGATGGAGCGCTTCGAAGCCGCGCGATACCCCTGGGGCTGGCAGGCTGTCGAATTCCGGGACGAAAGCTGGCCGCAGGCGCGCGCAGGAATGGCCGCTTCCTCGCGATGGCGCCGCGACGCCCCCACGCGATGGATGCTCGTGCCGCGCAGCATCCCTCTGATGGAAGAGCGGCCGGAACGCTTCGCCCGGCTCCGAAAATCAGAGGGCGCACACGCGCCTGCGGAGTTTCCCGCACGCCCGGCGCCCGTCACCATCGCCCCGCGCACCAAAGCCTGGCTGCTGCTGGACCAGGGCCATCTCACCTGCGCCTTTCCCGAGCTGGAAATCGAGGGCGGCGCCGGCGCCTCCATCACCATGCGGTACGCGGAAGCCCTGTGGCAGCAGCTCAAGCCGCGCCGCATGAAAGGCCATCGCGACGAAATCGAAGGCAAGGAATTCATCGGCTACGGCGACACCATCCTGCCCGACGGGGCGCGCCGCCTGTACCGCCCTCTCTACTGGCGCACCTACCGCTACCTGCGGCTGGACGTCGAGACTGGCGATCAGCCGCTCACCATCGCCGACATCCGCGGCGTGGCCACGGGCTACCCGTTTGAAGTCAAGGCGCGCTTCGAATCCGGCGACCCGCTGCATCAGAAGATTCTCGAAACAGGCTGGCGCACGGCGCGCCTCTGCGCCCACGAAACCTACATGGACTGCCCCTACTACGAGCAGCTCCAGTATGTGGGCGACACGCGCATCCAGGCGCTGGTCTCGCTCTACATGACCGGCGATGCGCGCCTGATGCGCAACGCTATCGAGCAGATCGACGCCTCGCGCACGCACGAAGGCGCCACCTACTCGCGCGCGCCCAGCACGCTGCAGCAGTACATCCCGCCTTTTTCCCTCTGGTGGATCGGCATGGTGCACGACTACTGGCGCTACGTCGACGACTCCGCCTTCGTCAAGGAGATGCTCGGCGGCGTGCGCGCCGTGCTCGGCTTCTACGAACGACACCTCCGCCCGGACGGGCTGCTGGGCGAAATGCTCTGGTGGAATTATGTCGATTGGGTGGAAGGCTGGCAAAACGGGCGCCCGCCGTCCGAGCCGGACATCATGCCCGCTTCCATCCACCTGCAACTGTTGCTGGCGCTGCAGTACGCCGCGGATCTCGAACAGGGGCTCGGCATCGAGGCGCTCGCCCGCCGCTGCCGCGAGCAGGCTTCGCGCCTCTCACAAACCATGCGGCGGTTCTGGAGCCCGGAACGGCAGCTTTACAGCGAGGATCTGGCCCACCGCCACTTCTCGCAGCATGCCAACGCGCTTGCCGTGCTCGCTTCGCTTCCCGCTTCCGCCGAGGAGGCGCGCAGCCTGATGCTGCGCGTCGAACCGGCGCAGGATATGGCCAGGTGCTCAGTCTATTTCCGCTACTACCTTGACCGCGCCATGGTGAAGGCAGGGCTCGGCGACCGTTACTTGAGCCGGCTCGCCACGTGGGAGTTCATGCTGAAGGAAGGCCTCACCACCTGGGCGGAAACCGACTCGCCGTATACGCGCTCCGATTGCCACGCCTGGGGCGCCAGCCCGAACGTGGAGTTCTTCCGAATCGTGCTGGGAGTGGACTCGGCCGGCCCCGGCTGGTCGAAGGTCGTCATCCAGCCGCATCTCGGCCCTTTGCAGCGGGCCTCCGGCACGGTGCCCCATCCCAAGGGCCTGATTGAAGTGAAGATCGAGCGGGACGGCCAGCGCTACCGCATCGACGTGCGTGCGCCAGATGGAGTGGAGGTGATTCGCGGTTGAGTCCTGCTGCGCCGCAGGCTACAGCAGGCGGAAGTTCACTTCCACGCTGGCCATCACGGGAACGGGCTTGCCGTCCTTGTAGCCGGGGCGGAAGCGCCACTTGGTCACGGCTTCAATCGCCTTCTCGTCCAGACCCATGCCGAGCGGGCGAATGACACGCACGTTGGTCACCTTGCCGGTCTCGTCCACCACGATCGCCAGCACCACCGTGCCCTGATATTTCGCCTTGCGAGCCTCTTCCGAGTACTCCGGTTCCACTTTGTAGATCGGAACCGGCGCGCTGACGCCTCCGCCGATGCGGAACGCGCCTCCGCCGAAGCCGCCGCCCGAGCCCGGCCCCACGCCAGGTCCGCGCCCGGAGCCTACGCCTCCTCCCGAACCGGAGCCGATGCCTCCGCCGGATCCGGGACCGCTGGACGGCGGCCCCACCTGGCCGAACGGATCGCCGAAATTCGGCATGTTGACGTTGGGCAGCGGCATGTTCGGGTCGGCGATGATCGTCGGCTCCATCACCAACCGAGGATTCTCGTTCTGAATCACAGCCGTGGGCGGCGTGAACTGCTTCAGGTCCGCGCGCGGAAGGCGTCCCTTGCTGGCAGGCAACGGGGAGCGGTCACCGCCTCCGCCACCGCCTCCCGCCGTTTTCGGCGCGGGGGGCATATCCGGCATGTACGGCGAGATTTCGACCGGGGCGACAAGCTGGATCGTGTTCTTCACCGCCTGCTGCACCTGCCTGTTCGTGCCCACTGTGAACGCCAGCGCCACCAGCCCGATGTGCACCAGCAGCGAAACGAACTGCGAACGGCCCCGGTAGGGATCCGGCGAGAACAACTCCTTCACCTGGACCGGCTTCGCCGTCACTTCCAGCGGCGGCAGCTTGGGCGGGAAGATCAGCTCTTTGATGTTGAGCGCCAGGTTCACATACCAGGGGCGCTCCACTTCTTCAAACTCGGCCAGCGCGGAGCCCTTCAACTCCTCTTTCGTCAGCGGGCGAACGCTGGTCTGAAGCGGCGGCTCCTTGGTGAACAGGTACTGGAGGTTCTCCCGGAGCGACTTCCAAAAGGACTTCTCCTCCTGGATGCGAACCAATTGCGCCAGCTCAGGATCCGTGCTGTTGAGCAGCTCTTCCTCCGTTATCGGGCGGAAGGTGACCATCAGCGGCGGCTGCCGTTTCATCGCCGACAATTCGCGCAGCGTGCGGAACAGGTTGATGAACCACGGCTTCCGCTCTTCCTGCAGCGTCAGGATGTTGGCCAGCGGCGCAGCTTCCAGGCGCGCCCCTTGCGTTTGGGGCGGTTCCACGGGGCTGGTATTGTTGACGTGCGTCCGCATGTTGACTGAAACGCCTCGCTACTCTCCGCTGGCCCGGCGATGGGCCTCTGCCAGCTTAGACGCACCCTTCTGGTGAAAGTTGCACGAAAGCAGGTTCCAGCACCGAGCTGTTCCCAGAAATTGTAGCATGCGCCTTCCTGAGAGGCGATCCGCTCCGGAATTTGGTAACACGCCCTACCGGCCGCCGGCGCCCTGCCTCTGCCGGGGCTGCCTCAGGAAGTCCTCCCGAACCTCGGGATCCAGCGCCCGGTTCAGCATCGCCGCCAGGCGCAGCCCGCCCAACCGGATCTGCCTCTCGATCACCGGGTACGTCTGCGCCGCGTATTCATCGGCCAGCAGCGCGGGCCGCTCCGGCGGCAGCAGCGCGTAGGCCGTGTCGCGGGAGGCGCGCTGCGATTCCCACACCCAATCCTCCGGCGATCCGGCGGCGGCGATGCGGAGCTCATCGAAATCGGCCTGCCGGAGCAGCCGGTTTCTCACGCCTTCCGCCTGCAGCGCCTCCAGCAGAAGCGGCGTGTCCCAGACGGAATGCAGGTTCGTGGGCTTGCCGCGGAACACCACCGGCACGTCATTGCCGCCCCGGTCTCGGCGGTCTCCGCAATGCAACGGCTGGTGCAAGTCTCCGGCGAAATGAACCAGAAACCGCAGCGCTTCCTCGCGGTCGGCAGCGGAGAGCTGCCGGTCGGCGAGCCTTTCGGCAAAGCGCTGGATGGCAGTGACGATGCATTCGCCGTTCGGGCAGTAAGGGCGCCAATCGGGAGGAGCGGCTTCCACGGGGATGTTGATGTAGTGCCAAGGCGCCGTCTCGCGCCGCTGCGGCCGCACTTCGTCCGCCCACGGCGAGATCGAGATCACCGTCTCGCCCTCGGGCAGCAGCTTCCTGAGCTCCGCTCTGGCCGCCGGCGTCGCGTGTTTCCAGGCGATCTCCGCAATCAGCCGGTGCCCTTCCGGCCCCCACGGCCAGGCAGGAGCCGCCACCAGCAACAGCATCGCTCCCGGAACAACCGCCGCCTGAATGCGCATGAACTTCCAGTATGGCAGGCTGGATTTGTCCCGTTCAACGCGTCCTTTTTCTCGCATCAGGAGCCTCTCGGGCATCCGAAGGGTGTCGGATGGAAGCAGAGTCTTACTACCATGCCCGCCGGGCCGCGGCTTTTGCAGGCGGCGCGTTTCTCGCCTTCCTGGCGCTCACGGCCTTCGTCTATCAGCTTCCATCCACCTTTTTTCCCCACATAGAAGGGCCTCCTTGGCTGCATTGGATGGCCTTCGCCGTGGCCTACATGGTCTACGCCACCGTCAACCTGCCCTTCGATGTCTGGGCCGGCTATTGGCTCCCCTGCCGGCATCACCGCTCGTGCAAGCTGCTTCCCGTGTATCTTGGCACGCTCTTCCGGGCCGAGACGGCGCAGTTTCTGGTGATGACGCTCTCGGCGTTGGCGCTGCTGGAAGCCGGCCGCCGCTGGGGCGGCGCAGGGGCGGTGGTTGCGTTCGCTGCCGCTCAAGGGCTGCTGTTGCTGCTGCGGCCCGCCCTGGCGCGCTATCTCGGCATTGCAGCGCGTCCTTTGCCTTCCCGTCTCTGGCTGCCGGCCGTTGCCTGGAACACCGCCAGCCTGGCGCTGGTTCTCCAGTTGCCGTGGTGCGGCGCGGCGACGGTGCATCACCTTCTGGAGACTTTGCTCGGCTGGGCCTTGCTCTCCCTGCCCGGTTATTGGCTGTTGCGCTCCTGGAACCGCGGCGCCGCGGGCGCCGTGTTGTTTCTGTCCTGGGCGGGCTTCGGGCTCTTCTCCCGCGTCACCGCCGACCGCATGGGGCTGCCGGAAAACTGGCTGGCCTCGCCCGAAGAGATTCCTGCCTACGAGTCCAGAAACCGCACGGCGGCTTCCCGGATCGTTTCCAACTGATCGTGCAACTCGTGCCCGGAGTCCACTTCCATCAAATGGCAGCACGTCCGCGTCCGCGCGAACTGCCTTGACACCTCCACTGGCACCACGTCATCCGCCGTCCCGTGGATGATAAGACACGGCTGCAGGATCGCCGGCTCCTCTTCGTAGCGCCGCGCATCTTCCAGGAACTGCCAGCCCAGGTCCGCCTCTTCGCCGCGCCCGTAGTGCATCACGCGCAGCACCCCGTCGCGTTCCCACTGCTTCACCCTCTCCGCGCCGAGAGATTCTTCGTACAGCCGCGCGAAGCCGAACGCCGGCGCCAGCAGGATCAGCTTCCGGACCTCGGCGTGCCTTGCGGCATAGAGCGCCGCCAGGTAGCCGCCGAGGCTGGAGCCGATCAAATGCACGGGCTCTCCCGCCGCGCACCGTTCCACCTGCGAGAGCTGCCAGGTCAACGTCAGCCGGCGGAAGTCCTCCCCGTTCAGATCCGGGATTTCCAGCCGCCAGCCCCGCTCTTGGAAGCCCCCGGCCAGGTACTGCGCCTTCGAGGACCGGGGCGAAGAAGCGTACCCATGCAAATAGATTGTGCGAATCATGCTACAAAGAAAGCTTAGCGGACCCGCAGGGTCCGCTCCACAGGCTTCGTTGCATTCGCTCTGCCGCCTCGGTAGAATCGGAGCTTTGTGGACTTTCGGGAGGTTTCATGTCCGTTCGCGACAAAGTGAAGCAGATCATTATGGAACAGCTCGGCGTGGAAGAGGAACAGGTGGAAGACACCGCCTCGATCGTCGACGACCTCGGCGCCGACTCGCTCGACATCGTCGAGCTGGTGATGGCGTTTGAAGAGGCGTTCGATATTGAAATTCCGGACACGGACGCCGAGAAGATCTCGACCGTCAAGGACGCCGTCGACTACATCGAGGCGAAAAAGAAAGACTGAGGGGCGCGCCCCCTTTGGATCCGCCGCCGCGAGCGGCCCTTGTTCCATCGACAGGAGATTTCCATTGGCACGCAGGGTGGTTGTCACCGGTGTCGGCGTCATTTCGGCGCTCGGCAATAACGCTGCCGATACCTGGCAGGCGATCCTCGAGTCGCGTTGCGGCGTAGGCCCCATCACCCAGTTCGACTGCGAGAAGTTCTCCTGCCGCATCGCCGCCGAGGTGAAGGGCTTCGATCCGCTTCTCTATTTCGAGAAGAAGGAGCTGAAGAAGGTCGGCCGCTTCATCCAGTTCGCCGTGGCTGCTTCGGATGAGGCAATGAAGTCCTCCGGACTGCAGGTTACGGCCGAGATAGCCGAGAGGGTGGGCGTCTACATCGGCAGCGGCATCGGCGCATTCGAGGTCATCGAGCGCGAGCACCGCACGCTGCTCGAAAAAGGCCCCGACCGCATCAGCCCGTTCTTCATTCCGGCGTCGATCGTGAACCTCGCTTCGGGCAATGTCAGCATCCGCACGGGCGCCAAAGGGCCCAACTCGGCCACTGCCACCGCTTGCACCACCAGCGCGCACTGCATCGGCGACTCGTTCCGCCTCATCCAGCACGGCTACGCCGATGTGATGATCTGCGGCGGCGCCGAAGCCTGCATCACGCCGATGGGCGTCGGCGGCTTCGCCGCCATGCGGGCGCTCTCCACGCGCAACGACGAGCCGGCCAAGGCGTCCCGCCCCTGGGACAAGGACCGCGACGGCTTCGTGGTCGGCGAGGGCGCGGGCATCCTGATCATCGAGGAGCTCGAGTTCGCCCGCCGCCGAGGCGCTCCGATTCTGGCCGAGATCGTCGGCTACGGCATGAGCGGCGATGCCTACCACATCACCGCTCCTTCCGAAGATGGCGATGGCGCTTTCCGCGTGATGCGCAACGCCATGCGGGACGCCGGCATCGGCCCGGAGCGGATCGATTATGTCAACGCGCACGGCACGTCCACCCCGGTGGGCGACATCGTCGAGTGCACAGCGCTGAAGCGCGCCTTCGGCGAGCACGCGGCGAGAATCGCCGTCAGCTCCACCAAGTCCATGACCGGACACGTGCTCGGCGGCGCCGGCGGGCTCGAGGCCGCGCTCACCGTCTTCGCCATCCGCGATCAGATCGCTCCGCCCACTATCAATCTCGACAATCCCGGCGAGCAGTGCGACCTCGACTTCGTGCCCCACAAGGCGCGGCCGATGAAGATCGAATACGCCTTGTCGAACTCGTTCGGCTTCGGCGGCACCAACGGCAGTCTCATCTTCAAGCGGTACTCGGAATAACGCTCGCGCCGGGAAGGCGCGAACCGGGCCGGCGGGAGTCGTTCTCATGAAGATCCTCATTGCTCTCAAACAGGTGCCCGCGCGGGACTTCCCCGTCGATGCGGACTCCGCACGCGCCTGGATCGACGCCTCCGCGCTCAGCTTCGAGATGAATGAGCCGGATGCCTATGCCCTGGAGGCGGCGCTGCAATTGAAAGAGTCATCCGGCGGAGAAGTCATCGCCGTCTCCGCCGGCCCGCCTCGCGTGCAGTCGTCCCTGCGCGAGGCCCTCGCCAAGGGCGCCGACCGCGCCATCCACGTGGACGCCGGCGAGGAGGCCGCCCGCGGCGCCGATCCCTCCGTCACCGCACGCATGTTGGAAGCGGCCGTCCGCGAGGAGCAGCCCCAACTCGTCCTCACCGGCCTGCAGTCGGATGACACAGGCAGCGGACAGACCGGCGTCATCCTCGCCGCGCGGCTGGGCTGGCCGCACGCAACGCTCGTCGTCGCCATCGAGCCTGGCGCGGATTCCGTGCGGGTCAAGCGCGAACTCGAGTCCGGCTGGTTCCAGCACGTCACGCTGCCCCTGCCCGCCGTGCTCACCATCCAGAGCGGCTTCAGCCGCCTCCGCTACGCCACGCTCATGGGCATCAAGCGGGCCAAAACGAAGGAAATCCGCCTTGTCGGCCCGCCCGCGGATGCACTCACGGGGCAAAGCCTGCGGCTGTTGGGCCTCGCCGAGCCCCGCCGGCAGAAGCAGACGCAGTTCCTGGACGGCCCGCCTGCCGAGCAGGCGGCGAAGCTCGTGGAAAAGCTTCGTTTCGAGGCGCGAGTGCTATGAGCCGGATTCTCGTGGTGCTGGAACGCCAGGCCGGCGCCTGGCACAAGATGTCCTGGGAGGCCGCCGCCGGCGCTATGGAACTCGGCCGTTCCCTCGGCCTCGAAGTCTCCGCCTGCGTGCTCGGCGACGGCGTTGGCGCCGTGGCCCCCGAAGCCGCCGGCGCCGGCGCGGCGGAAGTGCTGGCTCTCGAACACGAGGCGCTCGGCCAGTATTGCGCCGACGCCTGGATCGAAGCCCTGGCGGAGCTGATCGGGGAGACCCGGCCCGCCTTCGTCGTCTTCCCGCATACCTATCAGACCCGCGATTTCGCCCCCGCGCTCGCCGCGCGTTTCGGGCGCACGCTGATGGCCGATTCTACAGGCTTTGCAATGGAGAACGGCGCGCCCGTGTTCGAGCGCCCGCTGTTCCAAGGCAAGCTCATCGGCAGGTTCTTGTTTGAAACGCCGGCGCCCAACTTTGTTTCTTTCCAGGCCGGCGCTTTTCGCGCCGCCCCCGGATCCGCCGCGTCCGCGCCTGTCACGGTCAGGCGTCCCGCGCTCGACCCGGCGCGCCTCCGCCAAAAACCCGAGCCGCCCTTCCGCGAGGCCGCGCAGGCAGTGGATCTCTCCTCCGCCGAGCGCATCGTCGCCGTGGGACGCGGCATCCAGGACGAGGGCAACCTCGAACTGGCCCGCCAACTCGCCGCCACCCTCGGCGCCGAACTCGCCGCCTCCCGCCCGATCATCGACAACGGCTGGCTCCCGCCGGACCGCCAGATCGGCAGCTCCGGCCAGACCGTTGCGCCCAAACTCTACGTGGCCCTGGGCATCTCCGGCGCCATCCAGCACATCGTCGGAATGAAAGGCGCGGGCTGCATCGTCGCCATCAACCGCGACCCCAAGGCGCCGATCTTCGAAATCGCCGACTACGCGCTCGTGGGCGATCTGTTCGAGATCGCGCCGGCCATTCTCGACGCGCTGTCCGCCTGAATTGCGGCCGGTGCGTTATCCCGTCGCGAGGGCGCGCTGCGAGCGGGTTTCGGGTTTCCCGTTTGGAACGGGTCTGAGCCAATGGAACCGGCCGCTGCTCACGGCGCACGTCCGGCGCATGGCACGGGACAGGGAGGCGCCGCGCAGTGCGGCGGCATGAGCTCCCACAGGCGAGCCGGACCGCCGGCGAGAGCCGGCTACTCTGCGACCGACGCTTTGATGATTCCGTCCAGCAGCGGGAAGTTCGCTTCCAGATACCGGTTGCCTTGAACCCGGATCTGCCCCTGGTGCGGCTGCTCGCCGTAGCCCGAGTGAATCGAGTCCACCACTTCCATGCCCCCGACCACTTCGCCGAACGGCGCGAACCCCTGCCTGTCCAGGAATGTGTTGTCCCCCAGGTTAATGAACAGTTGCGTCGTGCGCGTGTTGGGCCCCGCCGTGGCGAACGTGAGCCGCCCGCGGCGGTTGGACTCTTTCACCGGATCGTCCGCGATCGGCTTCGATCCCAGCTTCGCGGTCATCTCCGGGTCCGCGGCCAGGCCGAACTGCACGACGAAATTCGGCACCACGCGGAAGAACTTCGCTCCGTCGTAGAAACCCGCCTCGACCAGCGAGCGGAACTGCGCCGCGCCGAGCGGCGCCCATTCAGGGTTCACCTGGACGACAAAATCGCCCTTGCTTGTTTCAAACTTGACGCGGAAGGGTTGTGGCATCGGTGCCTTCATTGTCGCACGTCCCCGAGCGCGCCTCCCGCCCGATGGGGAAATGTTTCAGTTGAACCAGGATCCCGCGCGTCCCCGGGCGCGCGGCCCGGCCGGGCCGGGCGGCCGTGCAGCCGGCCGCCGCAGCGCTTTGCGTCTTGCAGCATATTCGATTTCTCGAATATACTGAGAGAAAGCGATGGATCCCGCGCAAGCCGCCCCCGCGGCCTTCCTCCTGGCATTGGGCCTTTTCGCAACCGGCTGGCTGCTCAGCCTGCCCCTCCACTTCCTTCGGAAATCCAGCCTGCCGCTGGCGGGCTTCCTCAACGCCTTCGCCCTGGCCGGCTCGGCCGCAGCCGCAGCGGCCGGCGCGGCCGCTCTCACAGCTCCCGAACCGTGGCGCTGGGCTTCTCCGGCCACGGCGGCGGGGTTCTCCTTCTCCGTGCGGCTCGATCCGCTTTCAGCCTTCTTTCTGCTCTCGCTGGCGGCGCTGGCCGTCCCCGTGTCGGTTTACAGTTTCGGTTACATCCGGCACGGGGCGTACGGGAGCAGCCCGGTGCTGCGCAGCGGCCTGCTGAACGCCATGCTGGCCGCACTGGCGCTGATCTTCACCGCCGGCAACGTGGTGCTCTTTCTGGTGGCCTGGGAAACCGGCGTCGTGGCAAGCTACTTCCTCGTCACGGCTTCGCACGCGGAGGAGGAGACGCGCCAGGGCGGCTGGCTGTTCATCCTCATGTCGCGCGCCGGCGCCGGCATGGTTTACGTCGGACTGCTGCTGCTGGCGGCGTTCGCCGGTTCGCTCGATTTCGACCGGCTTTCCGGCGCGGGCAACAATATGCCGGGCGCGGCCTCGGCGGCGGCGTTCCTGCTGCTGTTCTTCGGCTTCGGCGTCAAGGCGGGCATCATCCCTCTGCATGCCTGGCTGCCGGCGGCGCACCCGGTGGCGCCGAGCAACGTCTCCTCTCTGCTGTCCGGCATCGTCATCAAGACCGGCATTTACGGCATCGCCCGCGTCTGCTTCGATTTCTACGGCGCCCTGCCGCCCTGGGCGGGCATGGTGGTGCTGGCCGCGGGCGTTGTCTCGGGGCTGCTTGGCGTGCTGTACGCGCTGATGGAGCACGATCTCAAGAGGCTGCTCGCCTTCCACAGCATCGAAAACATCGGCATTATCCTGATGGGCTTCGGCGGCGGGCTGCTGCTGCGCTCGTTCGGCTACCCGAAGCTCGCCGCGCTGGCGTTGGTGGCCGGCCTGTTCCACACGCTGAACCACGCCCTGTTCAAAGGGCTGCTGTTCCTCGGCGCGGGCGCGGTGGTGCACGCCTCCCACACCCGCAACATGGAGGAGATGGGCGGATTGATCCGCCGGATGCCGCGGACGGCGCTTTATTTTCTGATCGGCGCGGCCGCCATCTCCGGGCTGCCCCCGCTGAACGGCTTCGTGAGCGAATGGCTCACCTACCAGGCGCTTCTGGCCGGGTTCGGCACCACGACCGAGATCACGCGCGTCGCTTTCCCGGTGGCCGGGGCGCTGCTGGCGCTCACTGCGGCGCTGGCCGCCGCCTGTTTCGTGAAAGCATTCGGCATCACGTTTCTCGCGCTGCCGCGCTCCGAGCATGCCCGCCATGCGGACGAGTGCGGCCCCTCGATGCGCGCCGGCATGGCCTGGCTTGCGCTGGCCTGCGTGCTGCTCGGGCTTGGCGCGCCGTGGCTGGTACCCGCTTTCGATGGCATCACGCTCCAGTTGCTGAAGACCCGGATCTCGCTGTCCGCCGTGTCGTGGGGCTCGGCCGCGCTCCAGGCGCCGCCGCCACGGACCGGGGCGGCCTCGCCGCTCGTGCTCGCATTGCTGTTGGCCGCCTTCGGCCTCGCCCCCTGGATCGTCTGGATCCTGCGCCGCCGGCGCGTTTCCGTCCGCGTCGGCCCGGTCTGGGACTGCGGCCTGCCGGCGCTGAAGGCCGAGAACGAGTACACGGCCACGGCGTTTTCCAAATCCATCCGCATGGTCTTCAGCGCCGTCTTCCGCCCGAGACGGGAGATCCAGCCGCAATTCGAGGCCTCGCCGTACTTCCCCAGCGAGATCCGCTTTGAGTCCGGCGTCAGCCCGGCTCCGGGCGCTTCCATCCATGCCGCGGCGCAAGAGTCCCTGCTCCGCCTCGCCCTGCGGACCCGTCAAATCCAGGCCGGCAGCCTGCATGCCTATCTGGCCTACATTTTCGTCACTCTCATTCTGCTGCTTCTGTTCGGGGTGAGACCATGACCGCTTCCCTGCCCGGCGCCGTGTTCCAGGCTCTGCTGCTGCTGCTGGCGAGCCCGCTCATCTCCGGCCTGATCCGGACGGCCAAGGCGCGGCTCCAGACCCGCCGCGGCCCCTCGCCGCTGCAGCCGTACCGGGATCTTGCCAAGTTGCTACGCAAGGGGCTCATCGTTCCGGAGACCGCTTCGGCCGTGTTCGCGGCCGCGCCCTTCGTGCTGTTCGCCGCCACGCTGCTGGCCGGACTGCTGATTCCCACCATTGCGGCGGCGGCGCCGTTGAGCCAGTTCGGCGGCGTGCTGGCGCTCGTGTATCTGCTGGCGCTGGGCCGTTTCTTCCTCGCGCTGGCCGCGCTCGATACCGGCAGCTCGTTCGGCGGCATGGGTTCGAGCCGCGAAATGACGATCGCCGCTCTGGCCGAACCCGCGCTGATGCTGGCTCTTTTCACCGTCGCCCTCGGCGCAGGCTCCACCGATCCCTCCCGCATGGCGCAGGCCGCCATCGGCCAGAGCTGGCGCTTCCTCGCCCCGTCCCAGATGCTCGCTTTCGCCGCGCTGTTCCTCGTGCTGCTGGCCGAAACCGGACGCATCCCGGTGGACAATCCTGCCACGCACCTGGAGCTCACCATGATTCACGAAGCGATGATTCTCGAGTACTCCGGCCCCTGGCTGGCCCTCATCGAGTGGAGCGCTTCCATCAAGCAACTGGTGCTGCTCACGCTGCTGGCGAACCTGTTCTTCCCCTTCACGCTCGCTTCCGGCCCCGGCGCACCGGCCATCCTCCCGGCGGCGGCCTTCTACCTGCTGAAGATCCTTGTGCTGGCGGGGGCCGTGGTGCTGGTGGAAACGACGAACGCGAAGATGCGCCTGTTCCGCGTTCCCGAGCTGCTCGCCGTTGCGTTCGTGCTCGGCGCGCTGGCCCTGATCTCCACGTTCCTGTTCGGAGCCCGGTAGAAATCGCCATGCCGTTCCTCAACGATCCCCTGTTCGGGCAGACGATGATCACGCTGATGGCGGCCGTCGTGCTGGTGTTGCAGATCACGCTCGTCGCCCAGAAGTCCCTCGTCGCCAGCATCTACGTCTTCGCCGTGCAGTCGTTCTTGCTGGCGGGCATCGCCGGCACGATCGCCTGGTTCACCGGCGCCGGACATCTTTACCTGGCGGCGCTGATCACCCTGCTGTTGAAGTCCGTGCTGCTGCCGGCCATCCTGCTGCGGCTCGTGGAAAGGATCGGGATCGAACACGAGATGAGGCCGTTGTTGAACGTGCCCGTCTCCGTTCTGATCTCCGGCATGCTTTCGCTGCTGGCTTACGTGGTGGCCGAGCCGCTCCAGCATGGCCTGAGCTATGGCGGCCCCGCCGCGCTGGGCCACAACACGCTGCCGGTGGCCGTCGCGCTGTTCCTGATCGGCTTCTTCCTGATGGCGAACCGCCGCAAGGCCCTTTCCCAGGTGCTCGCGTTGCTGTCTCTGGAAAACGGCCTGTTTCTGGCGGCGATCTCGCTCACCTACGGCATGCCGCTGATTGTCGAATTGGGCGTCTTCTTCGACGCCCTGGTGGCCGTGCTCGTCCTGGCCATCCTGGTGGGCCGGATCCGGGAAGCCTTCGACTCCATGGATGTCACACGGCTCAGCCGGTTGAGGGGGTGAGCAGGGAGGAATCATGCCGCTAGCCTTTCTTCTTGCCATTCCGCTGGCCGGCGCAGCCGCGGTGTTTTTCGCGCGCAGGCGCTTCGTCCTCGAGCTGGTCTATGGCACGGGCGCGGGCGCTGCGCTGCTGTCTTCCGTGTTTCTCGCGGCGCAAGTGCTTTCCGGCGGTCCTGTCAGCTTCTTCAACGGATTCCTGTATGCGGATGCGCTCTCCGCGCTGGTGACGTTGCTGACGTGCCTCGTCTGGGCCCTTTCGGCGCCTTACACGGTGGGCTATCTGCGGGGCCCGCAGCCTTCTGCGGGCGAGTCTCCGGCGCAACTCGGGATTCGCGACCTGCGCCTGTACTATACGCTCTCGCTCCTGTTCGTGTTCACGCTGCTGGCCGTCTCGCTCACCGGCAACCTGGGCCTGATGTGGGTGGCGCTGGAAGGCGCCACGCTGGCATCCGTGTTCCTGGTGGCCTTCTACGGAAAGCCCACGTCGCTCGAAGCGGCCTGGAAATACGCCATCATCGGCGGCGTCGGCCTGTCGATGGCGCTGTTCGGCACCATTCTCACTTACTATGCCGCCCACGAAGCCACAGGCATGGAAACCTGGGAAGCGCTGAACTGGCCGTTCCTGCTGGCTGCGTCGCCGCAATTCAACCCGCTGGTGATGCGGTTGGCCTTTGTCCTGGTCCTGCTGGGCTACGGCGCCAAGGCGGGCCTCGCGCCGATGCATACCTGGAAGCCCGACGCCTACAGCGAAGCGCCCGTGCCCGCCGCCGCGATGATGGCCACGGCCATGCTCAACTGCGCCCTGTACGGGCTGGGCCGCTTCTTTCTGCTGTCGGCGCGCGCCACGGGGGCGGCGATGCCGTCGCAACTGCTTGTCCTGTTCGGCATCTTGTCCATCGCCGTGGCCATGCCGTTCATCCTCGTGCAGCGGTCTTTCCGGCGGCTGCTGGCGTACTCTTCCATCGACCACTGCGGCATCATCGCTCTCAGCCTGGGCTTCGGCGGGCCCCTCGGTTCGCTCGGCGCCGTGCTCCACATGTCGTTTCACGCCCTCGCCAAGCCGCTTCTGTTTTTCTGCGCCGGCAATGCGCAGCAGCATGCGGGCGACGATTCCCTGCGGAACACAGCCGGAGGACTGATCCGCGTGCTCCCGATGAGCGGCGCCGCTTTGTTCGCCGCCGTGCTGGCCGTCACCGGCACGCCGCCGTTCCCGCTCTTCCTGAGCGAGTTCACGGTCCTTCGCGCGGGATTTGCGCAGGGCTACGGCTGGGTCTCCATCATCGCGGTGGCGCTGTTTGTGCTGATTTTTTCCGGCATGTTCGCACACGTTTCCAGGCTGCTGCTCGGCCCGGCGCCGGACCTGCCGGCAGGCGACCGCAACCGCTGGACCGTGTATCCGCTCCTGCCGCTTGCGGCCCTTCTGCTGCTGTTCTCGTTCTGGATGCCCGCGCCGCTGTCGTCCCTGCTGGCGCAATCCGCCGCCCTGTTGGAGGTGAAGCCGTGAGCCGCCCGGATGCCGCCGCGCTGGATTCTCTTCTCCACGAAATCCGCCCTTTGGCCGCCGCGCCCGCGGAGAACGCGCCCGGAGAGTTGCGCGTGGCGCTCGATGACGCCGCCCGCCGGGAGGAGATCGCCGGCGCCTTGCTCGAGCAGGGCTGCCGCTTCGCTTCCGTATTCGCCGAAGACCGCCGGGCCGCGGAAGGATTGTTCTTCCTTTACGACATCGTCGAGCACCCGGCCGACAGCCGGTACCTCGTCCTCCGTTACCCCATCGCCCCGGATCAGCCGCGGTTCCCGTCGATTTCTGTGCTGGCGCCGGCCGCGAACTGGATGGAGCGCGAGGTCCAGGACTGGTTTGGACTGGAGGCCGCGGGGCACCCCAATCCGCGCCGCGTGGCCCTGCACGACCACTGGCCTGACGTCCATCCTCTTCTCAAAGACTTCCCCGCAAACACGGTGCTTCCGCCTCTGGAAGGCGATCCCCACGTGTTCCGCCAGACCATCGGCGAGGGGGTCTTTTACGTCCCGGTGGGGCCTGTGCATGCCGGCATCATCGAACCGGGCCATTTTCATTTCGCCGTGGCCGGAGAACCGGTAATCTATCTCCAGCTTCGCCTCTATTACACGCATAAAGGCGTGGAAAAACGCTTCGAGCAGATGCCTTTTCACCACGGCGTTTTTCTTGCGGAAAGCGTTTCAGGCGACACGAGCTTCGGCCACGGCCTCGCTTACTGCCTGGCCGTCGAGCGCGCCGCCGGCGCCGAAGCGCCCGCCCACGCGCAGGTGGCGCGCCTCATCCTGCTCGAACTGGAGCGGGTCTACAACCACGTGGCCGACATCGGCGCCATCGCCACGGACGTCGGCTTCGTCATCGCCAACTCCCATGCCACCCGCCTGCGCGAGCAGATGCTCTGTCTGAACGAGGAACTCACCGGCAGCCGCCTGCTGCGCGGGCTCGTGCGCCCGGGCGGGCTCCGCCGCGCGCTTGACCCGGCTGCGCTGCGGGCGGTGATCGAGAAGCTGGATTCCTTCGCGCGCGAGTTCGAGGACCTGGTCCGACTCATCGAGAGTTCCGATTCCACTCGGGATCGGCTGGAAACCACCGGCACGCTCCCGCCGGCCAAGGCGCGCGATCTCGGCGTCGTCGGCGTTGCGGGCCGGGCTTCCGGGCAGGACCTCGACGTGCGCCGGGACCATCCCTTCGACGGCTACCGGCGGTTCCAGCCGCGCATCCCGGTCTTCCCGCACGGGGATGTGCTGCACCGCATGCGGGTCCGGATCGAGGAAGCGAGGGAATCGCTCTCGCTCATCCGCGCGGCGGCGGCGGAGCTGCCCGGCGGGCCGGCCTCGGTGGAGCTTCCGCCGGCCGCGTCCGGCGCCACCGCCCTTTCTGCCGTCGAGGGCTGGCGCGGCGAAATCCTTTACTGGATCCGGATAGGCGAAAGCGGCCGCCTCGGCCGCTGCCGCGTGAAAGACCCTTCGCTGAACAACTGGCCGGCTCTGGTGGAGGCCATTCAGGGAAATATCATCCCGGATTTCCCTGTAATCAACAAGAGTTTCAACCTGTCTTATTCGGGCACGGACCGGTGATCTATGCTGGGCATTTTGCGAAAATCTCTCCGCACCGGGCTCGTCACCATCGGCGACCCGATCCGTTCTTTCGATCCCCCGCCGGCCTGGCGCGGCGCGCCCCGCTTCGATTTTCCGGCGTGGCGGGATGCACGGCCGGCGGCGGCCGCATGCCCCACCGGCGCCATCGCCGTGCGCGACTCGGGCGGGTCCCGCGAAGTCAGGATTGACTACGGCCTCTGCATCTTCTGCGGCTGGTGCGCGGACGCCTGCCCGGAAGGCGCCGTGCGCATGGCGCGGGAACTGGAGCCGCCTGTGCGCGCCCGCGAGGAGCTGGTGATCACGGCCGTTTACGAGACCGATGCTTCCGGCGCGCAGACCCGGCTGCTGGATGGCCCTTCGCGCGGCGTTGCCGCGCCGGACCGCGTGGAGGCAGCGGGCGCCGCCGCGCGCCGGGCCATCCACAAACTGCTGGGCCGCAGCCTTGCCATTCGCGAAGTGGACGCCGGCTCATGCAACGGCTGCGAGATCGAAGTGCACTCGCTCAACAACCCGCTTTACGACCTCGAGCGCTTCGGCATCCACTTTGTCGCTTCGCCGCGCCACGCCGACATGCTGCTGGTCACCGGGCCCGTGACGCGCAACATGGAACTGGCTCTCCTCAAGACGTGGCGCGCCACGCCCGACCCCAAGGCCGTCGTCGCCGTGGGCGCCTGCGGCATTAGCGGCGGCATTTTCGGGCGGAATTACGCCGTGCGCGGCCCGGTGGACGAGGTGGTGCCGGTAGACGTGTACGTTCCCGGCTGTCCGCCCCGGCCGGAAAGCCTCCTGTACGGCATTCTGCTGGCCGTCGGCCGGCTCGCATCCTCAATGGCCCTCCGGCCGGAGACACAGAAGTGAAGGCGGCGGCCATGGCTGATTCCCTGCGGAGACTCAAGGCGGAAATCCTCCAGGCGCTCGGGCACCCCACCCGGATCGCCATCGTCGAGGAGCTGCGCCGCGGCGAACTCTCCGCCGGCCAGCTCATCGAGCGGCTGAAGCTCGAGCAGGCCAACGCCAGCCAGCATCTCGCCGTTCTGCGCAGCCGCCACGTCGTCGTCCGCCGCAAGGAAGGCAACCAGGTCTTCTACTCGCTTCGCCACCCGGCGTTCGCCGAAGTGCTCGTGCTGCTCCGGCAGGCGTGTCTGAGCGTTCTCAGCGACTCCACGCAGCTTCTGCGTGAAATCCGCAGGGAAGAGGTTTCTCAGGCCGCCGCCCGCAAAGGCCGGTCCTGAGCGCCGGCTTTCACGGCAGCGGAGTGGCCGCCGGCGGGCGCAGCAGTGGCGTCGGGCAGCACATTTGGTGGCAGGGCTCGGCCCATGAAGCATCCTGTTGGCGCTCCTCGACCAGTTCCACGATCATGCGGACGAACCGGGGGTGCGTGCCGGCCGTGCCGGCACGGAACATTTTCAATCCGATTTGTTCCGCGTGGCGCGCCGCCTCGCAGTCGAGGTCGTACAGCACTTCCATGTGGTCGCTGATGAAGCCGATGGGGGAGACGACCACGGCCTCCGCCCCCGAGGCCCGGGTTTCGTCCAGCGCTTCCAGGATGTCCGGCCCGAGCCACGGCTGGTGCGGCGGCCCGCTGCGGCTCTGGTACACGAGCCGGTATGGGCCGGCGCCCGCGGACTCCGCCACCAGCCGTGCGGTCTCTTCCAGTTGCTCCACGTAACGCGACGTGCGCGCCATCTCCATCGGAATCGAGTGCGCCGTGAACAGCACGGGCGCAGGGCCGCTGCGCGCCAGTTGCTCCCGCAGCCGCTCCGCGTTCACTGCGATGAACCCGGGATGGTTGTGGAAGTGCCGGATCTTGTCGCACTGCGGGGCGAGCGGTCCTGCGGCGGCGCGCGCCCGTTCGATGTCCTCCAGATACTGCCGGCATGCCGAGTAGGAGCTGTAGGCCGAGGTGACAAACACGAGCGCCCGCCCGACGCCGTCCTCCATCATCCGGCGCATCGTGTCTTCGATGAAAGGATGCCAATTCCTGTTGCCCCAGTACATGGGCAGGCCGAGATGCGGCCGCAACGCTTCCATCAAGGCGCGGCACTGATCGTTGATCGGGCTTCGCCCGCCGAAGTGGTAATAGTGTTCGGCTACTTCCTCCAGCCGCGCGCGCGGAATGTTGCGGCCGCGCGTCACGCGCTCGAGAAAGGGCATCACCTCTTCGGGCTTCTCCGGCCCGCCGAAGCTGAGCAGCAAAAAGGCGTCGTAATGAAGCATGCGCTATCCACTAGGATGCACTCGCGCCGCGGCGCGGCGCACGCCTGTGAGAGAATTCGAGGAAACGGATGCGCAGAAGAGACATTCTCAGAGGGGCGCCCGCCGTTCTGGCGGCGGCGCGGGTTCGCGCAGCAGGTCTGTCGCGGTATGAGCAAACCGCCCGCCGGATCCTGGACGCGGCGCTCGCCGACGATGGCGGCTGGGCGAAGCTCGCCTGGTTCTGCGACCGCATCGGCCCGCGGCTGTCGGGCTCGAAGGGTCTGGAACGCGCCATCGAATGGGCCGCCGGCGAGATGCGCCGGGAAGGGCTGGAAAACGTCGCCACCCCCGCCGTGCCCGTGCCCGTGTGGGTCCGGGGCGAAGAGAGCGCGTGGATGGTGGCGCCGCGCGAGGCGCGCCTGGCCATGCTCGGGCTGGGCGGCAGCGCAGGCACGCCGCCGGAAGGGATCGCGGCGGAGATCGTGTGCGTCGAAAGTTTCGAGGAGCTGGATCGGCTCGGCCAGGAGAAAGTCCGCGGCAGGATCGTCGTCTACAACCAGCCGTGGCGCGGCTACCGGGAAACCGTGGCCTATCGCAGCCAGGGCGCATCCCGCGCGGCGCGGCTTGGCGCGCGCGCCGTGCTGTTGCGCAGCGTCACTCCCGCCGGGCTGCGCACGCCGCACACGGGCGCGCTGAACTACGCCGCCGATGCGCCGAAGATCCCCGCCGCGGCCATCAGCATCGAAGACGCCCTGATGCTCGGCCGGCTGCACCGCCAAGGCGTGCCTGTCACGGTCAGGCTCCGGATGGATGCGCAGACCCGGGAAGACGCGCCTTCGGCGAACGTGATCGGCGAAATCCGCGGGGGCGAGCATCCGGAAGAGGTCGTCGTCATGGGCGGGCACATCGATTCATGGGATGTCGGACAGGGCGCGCACGACGACGCCAGCGGTTGCGCCGCCGCGTGGCAGGCCGTGCAACTGGTCAAATCGCTCGGGCTGCGGCCGCGCCGAACGCTGCGCGTGTGCTTGTGGACCAATGAAGAGAACGGACTGCGCGGCGGGCGCGCCTACCGCGAGTGGGCTGGCGAAAGCGTGCGCCGCCACGTGGCGGCGATCGAGATGGACGGCGGGGCGGAGAAACTGCGCGGCTTCGGGCTGTCCATTCAGGGCGCCGGCGAAGCATCTTTCGACCATGCGCTCGCCCTCATGCAGGAGATCGCCGCGCTGATGCGCCCGCTCGGCAGCGTGGAGATCGTGCGCGGGGGCGGCGGCGCCGACATCGGCCCGCTGATGCGCGAAGGCGTGCCCGGCATCGCCCATCTGACTACGGGCAAGCGCTACTTCGAATGGCACCACACCGAGGCGGACACGCTCGACAAGATCGACCGCCGCGAGTTTCAGGAACACGTCGCCGCCCTCGCCGTGCTTGGCTATGTTCTGGCCGACATGGAAGAGCGGCTGGCGGAAGAGACCCATCCAACCGGAGGCATGGCATGAAACGGATTCTGGCTTTTCTGTTTTTCTGCGCCGCGGCAGCCTGGGGCGCCGACGAGGCCAAGGCGGTCGAAGAGGCCGAGCGCGGTTGGGCGCGCGGGGTCACGACGAACGACTTCGCATTGCTCGAAAAAGTGCTCGCGCCGGATCTGGTCTACACCCACTCCAACGGGCTGGTGGACACTCGCGACACCTACATCGGCAACCTCAAGTCCGGCAAGAGCCGTTACCTCAAGGTCGATTACAGCGAGCTCAAAGTCCGCTTGCTCACGCCGGACGTCGCCACCGCCAACTGCCGCGCCCTGGTTGTCACCCTGCAGCAAGGAAAGGAAACGCCGATGCAACTCGCCCTGCTGCACGTGTTCAAGAAGAACCGCGGGCAGTGGCAAATGGTGGCGCACCAGAGCGCGCGGCTGCCGCAGCAGTAGTTCAGCGCCGCAGCTCCCGGATGGCGATGCTGCGGAACCGGATGTACAGCTCGTCCTTCGTGTGCAGTTGCAGGGCGATGTGGCCGCGGAGGCCGGCGCGGCGGGCACGGTGGTGTTCGTCATCGAGGATGCCGGCGAAATCGCGGTCCGTGATGACATGCCCGTTCACCGTGGTTCGGATCCGCGTGCCCTCGCACAGAATGCGAATTTCGTTCCATCCGCTGCCTTCATCGGCATGGCGCCATTCCCACTGCGGCGGCGCGTGTTCCGCGCCGATGTTCCAGTCGGGCAGCATCGGGTGGATCCAGCGCTTCCAGCCCCGCGTCTCGTCGTAAATCAGCCCGGTGCGCCAGGCGGCAGGCGGGTGGATGTCCACCTGAGGCCCGTCGAGCCAGAATGCCTCGCGGTCGTAGCGGCTGCGCACCTGCACGCCGCTGTTGCCGGGACTTGAGCGGAAGCTCTGCACCTCCAGCCGCAGCTCGAAGTCGCCGAACTCCCGGTCCGTCATCAGCCAGACGTAGTCGTGGTCCGGGCGTCCTCGCGAGTCACAGACAATCGCCCCGTCTTCGGCTTTCCAGAAGACTTTCGCCGCATCGGCGGGGTGCGCCGCCACGTGCCAGCCGTTCAGAGTCCGCCCGTCGAACAGCGGCTTCCATTCCTGCGCCGGGGCGCCGGCGCCGCACAACAAAAACACGCAGAACCACGTTCGCATACCGCCTGCATCATAGCCGATCGCCGCGCCGCGCGCTGAAGCGCGAAGGGCCGGGACGCCCCGCAGAGGAGCGCCCCGGCCCTTCTGGTTCAGGTTGCCGGAAGCCAGCTAGAAGCTGTAGCGCAGGCTCAACTGCATATTGCGCTCGCTGGACTTGCTGGTGACCATGCCGAACGTCGCCGACGTCGGGTTGGTGTCGACACCGTTCCAGTTCGGGTGGTTGGGGAAGTTGAAGGCCTCGGCGCGGAACTGGAGGTTCTGCCGCTCGGTGAGACGGAAGTTCTTGAACAGGGTCACGTTCCAGTTCTGGAAGCCGACGTTGTTGAAGCCGATCGAGTTCCGGTTCTGGTTCGGGTAGGTGCCGTTGGCCGGCTTGGTGGCCCAAGGCTGGCCGTCGACACGCGGCTCAAACCAGTAATCGGTGATGCCCGAGTAGTTGCCGCTCGCATTGACATTGGCGAACTTCTGCGGGCGGTTCGGCGTGCCATTCAGGTTCCAGGGCTTGAAGTTGGAGTCGCCGATGCCAAGGTAGTCGTCGTTGTTGCCCACCGTGATCGGCGAACCCGTCTGGAAGTGAATGGTTCCGGAGAGCTGCCAGCCGCCGATCGCCGTCCTCACGAAGCGCGACTGGGCGTTAGAGAAGAACGGCAGATCCCACACGAAGCTGGAGATGGCCACGTGGCGGGTGTCGTTCGATGATTTGCCCCAGTTGAGCTGCTGGTTGAAGACGTCGATAAAGCGGTCGCGCGGACCGGAGTTGTTGTCCATGAGCTTGGAGAACGTGTAGGCGAAGTTGTACAGCAGGCCCCTGGAGAAGCGCCGGTTGACTTCCACCTGGAGTCCGTTGTATTCGCTGCGTCCCGAGTGCTCGAGCATCGGGATGTTGGCGAAGCCCTTGTAGGTGCGGAGCCAGTTGACGTTGGCGCCGGCTGCCCAGGGCTGGAAGGTCGTTCCCGTGGGCAACTGGTTGAGGTCGCGCTCGCGCGACAGGTGGACGCCCGACGAGCCGATGTAGGCGACCTCCACCGTCGTGTCCCCGGTGAGCTGACGCTGGTAGCTTGCGTTCCAGTTGTAGCTGTAGGGGATCTGGTAGACGGGGTCGATGGTCATGAAGAACTGCGGGAAGGCCACGCGCGGCCCCGCGCCGGGGTTGTCGGCGACGCCGTTGGTGACCGAGACCATCGGCTGCCACGGCGGGTTGCCGCCCAGGAACACGCTGTCGTAAACGCCGGGGCGGGAAACGAAACCGCCGAGTCCGGCGCGGAAGACGTTCTTCGAACTGGCTTGATAGGCCAGACCAATGCGCGGCACGAAGTCGAACTGGTTGGGCGCCGGGTACGGGCTGCCGCCGTCCAGCAAGCGGTCGAACTCGCCGCTGTCGATGGCAGGCACACGGCCGCGACCGGCGTCGGGGAACTTCTTGCCCGGGATGATGACGCCATTGTAGCGGTCGCCTGCAAGCACGTTGCCGGTTGCCCGGTCGAGCACGGCGGCCCGCGCCTGGTCATACCGGTCCGGACGGAAGACGCTCATGTTGCCCCAGAGCGACTTGTAGTAGCCGTTCATCCAGGTGCCGCGGGCGCCCAGCTCCAGCTTGAGCTTCGCGTTCACGCGCCAGGAATCCTGGCCGAAGAACTCGAACATATGGCCGCGGTACGGGGTGAAGCTGCGCGGGCCGATCTCGGCATAGGTCGAAAACAACCCAAGCGCCACGTTGCCCAGGCCCGTGCCGGTACCCGGAGCGCCGCCAGGGCGCGTGTCGTCAAACACAAACCGCCCGTTCTGGTTGTTGGTGCCGCCAGGCACGCCGGTGACGTTGATCTGGTCAAAGTCGTTCTGGCCGGACCGCTCGAACAGAACGCCGAACTTCCAGGTGTGGTTGCCCACGATCTTGGTCAGGTTGTTCGAAAGCTGATAGATCGGCCCGGTCGACTGCGAGGGGTACGGGCCGCCGTCGATCGTGCCCACGTTCGGGATCTGGATGGTCGGGACCTTGTCGAAGATTTCCTTGCGCTCGGGGAAGATGTAGGGATAATTGATCCCGCTGCGGCTGCGCAGGTAGCGCTCGCCGGTGCGGTCCACGCCGATGTAGACGCGGTCGACCGACGCCGTCACCAGCGCCTCGTTGATCATGGTCGGGCTCAGCGTCCATGTGTGGCCGAGGCTGGCCGTCTTGTTCGGGCGCGACCAGTCCGTGATCGCATAGTCGAAGCCCGAGCGGAAGCTGTCCAGGGCCGTGTAGGCGTAGTTGTTGTGCCGGAATTTGAGGAAGTGGTTGGTGGCGGGGTTGTAATCGATCGAAAGGGTGTCCTTGCGCTGGTTCTGCCACGCGGGGCGCACCTTGAACCAGTTGGTGTTGCCCTGGTAGGCGCCGGTGGGCAACGGGTAGGTGCGCAGGAACGCCATCCCGTTCGGGCTTTGCTGCGCCCTCGGGATGATGTTGCCCGGGAACGGATTGCCGGTGGCAGGGTCGCGCAGGATGCGGGCGCTGCCATAGAAGATGCTCGGTTGGAGCAGCTCGCTGAAGTCGCCCTCGCGCATCGCCGCCGTGGGCACCCGCTGGAAGCTGGTGTCCTCGACGCGCCGCCTCACCCACTCCTGGCTCCACAGGAAGAACAGCTTCTCGCGGTTCTCGTTGAAGACCTTGGGGATCATCACCGGGCCGTTGAAGTTGTAGCCGAACTGGTTGTATTTCAGCGGCGGGGTGAAATTGGTGGCCGGGTTGCGGTTGCGCGCCCAACTGTTGGCGTCGAGTTTGTTGTTGCGGAAATACTCGTAGAAGGTTCCGTGGAATTCTTTGCCGCCGCTCTTGGTCACCATGCGGATCTGCCCGCCGCCGGAGCGGCCGTATTCCGCAGCGTACGTGGCGGTCAGAACCTGCACTTCCTGGATGGCGTCGAGATCCACGCTGCCGATCGAGGTGCCGTTGGCGCGCGTGCGGACCGCGACGGCGCCGTCAAACGTGATGACGTTGTCCTGCGAGCGGCTGCCGTTGATCGTGAAGCCGCCGGAGTCCATCGCGAAGCTCAGGCTGTTCATCGGCGATCCGCGGCGCACGCCGGGCTTCAGCATCGCCAGGAACAGCGGGTTGCGCCCGTTCAGGGCGAGGTTCTGGATCTGGGTCTGCTCGACCGTCTTGCCCACGGTGGCCGATTCCGTGTTCAGCACGGCAACCGTGGCCTCCACAGTCACCGATTCGGTGAGCTGGCCCACCGCCAGGTCGGCGTTCACCTGGATGGGCAGTGCAGCGTCCAGCTTGTTGCGGGTCTTGACGAACGTCTTGAACCCGGCTGCCTCCACCTTCACCTCGTAATAGCCGGGAGGCAGGTTGGGCACGTTGTAGAAGCCGGATTCGTTGGTCGTCGTCTGGCGTTCGAATCCGGTGGCTTCGTTCTTGATGATTACTTTTGCGTTGGCGACCACCGCGCCCGACGGGTCGCGGACGATGCCGGAAATGGCTGCGTTGTCGGACTGCGCCATGGCGCAGAGGCCGACCAGCATGAGCACTGCGAACAAGGCAGTGACCCTGCGAAGAGCCTGAATCATTCAGTTGTCTCCTTCGTTCAGATTTCCTGAAGTCAAACTAACAATTTGAAAGCGCACGCCGTATATTGAAACAGCGTCGCACCCCAAGCATGCTGTCAGTCTATCAGAAACCGGGCTGCAGGAGATCAACAATCTCATGAAGCCTGCGGCCGTGAGGCGCCCAGGCGAACAGACGGCAATGTCAACGAAAAGACCAGCAACCAGAGCGACGCCGCGAGAGCGAGATGGAAGATCTGCATCCACACCGGAGCGAGCAGCAGCACGTTCACGGCGCCCGCGGCCAGTTGCACCGTGACCAGGGCCGTAGTGGCCCGTTGCAGACGCCCTCTCGGCCCCCGGAAGACCGCCGCCAGCACCACCACTGCCGCCGCCACGCTTGCCACCGGGTGCATCAACCGCAGCCGCAGCAGCGCCGGGCTGTCCGGCGAGAACTCCTGCCGGATGCCTTCCAGCATGGAGACAGCCGGGAACACGGTGTCGCCGAGCGCCGCAACCGCACCGGTGATGCTGGACAGCAGCACCGCCGCAAGAGCGGCTTTCATCCAGCCGGAGACCGCCCGGTATCGCCAGCGCTCTTCCGTCATCGAATGCCAGGCGGTTCCGCACAGCGACGCCGCCAGGAGAAAGGTGTTGGTCAAATGCGCGCAGAGATAGATGGCTCGCCCCAACGACGCGTTCTTCTCGACGTACTCGAGCAGGACCAGCCCCGCCCCCAGCAGCGCTTCCACAACGATGAACCCCAGCGAGGCCCACGCCCACGCCCGCACCGCGTGCCCTTTCGGAAACAGCCGCCGCGCAAACCAGACCAGCGCCACCACGCCCGCCAGCGCCAGCCCGCTCGTGAGCCGGTGCACGAACTCAATCATGGTTTGCACCGTCGGCGAGGGCGGAATCACTTCGCCGTTGCACAGCGGCCAGTGGCTGCCGCAGCCGGCCCCCGAACCCGTGGCGCGGACGAACGCACCCCAGAGAATGACGAGGAAGTTCCACCCGAGCACCGCCCAGGCGAACCGCGTGTAGCGCTGCCGCGCCTCCATGTCTTTCAGGATGCCACCGAAGCTCCGCCCGCCGCTTCATTCCTGGAATCGCGAAGCCATCCTGTGCAAAGCACCGCCATGCCCGCGAACAAAGCCTCCGTCAACAGGTGTCCGGGACTCGCCAGCAGAGGCGGCCAGAAGGTCTTGGCCAGCGAAACCGCCACCGCGCTCCACATGAGCCCCAGGAACAGAATCCTTGCATCCTGTTTTTTGGAGGTCCAGACCGCCGCCAGCGCCGCCATGGCGACAACCACCCCCCAGCCCGCGGCGCCGGACAGCGAGGGCGTGTTTTCCACGAAGTCCATGACGAACGCCGTCACGGTGACCGTGATCGCCGCGTGGCGCGCCGCCAGAGGCGAGCGCATGGCCGCAGCCAGCAACACCGCGCCTCCCAGGCTGTAGTTGAACCGCAGCGGCACGCGGTATTCGATGCCGATGCAGACCACGGCTGCCGCCGCCGCCAGAATCAGCGATGCGATCAGCCCTTCACGCGCCTGCTCCGGCGCCGCTGCGCCGGGCGCGAGTTCCCGCCTGCTGCGCCACAGCGCGATGCCGCAGCCCAGGCCGAGCAGCGCGCCAAAGGTGAACTCCATGCCCTTCCACCAGTCGAGCCGTGACAGAATCCCGAGTCCCCTGCCCCACGCCTGCAGCGCCGCGCCCAGCGGGAATCCCAGCGCGCCGCCTGCGCAGGCCCACAGCGCACAACGCCACGCCACGCGCCGCAACGGCCCGTGCGCCGCAACCACGAGAAACGCGAGCGCGCCGGCGAGCAGCCCCGCCCACACTTCTTCCCGCGGCTTGTTCACCGGGTCGGAAAAGTAGACGAGCCTGGGCGCGTTCACCAGACGCCAGCCCGCCCAGGTGGCGGCCTGCATCGCTCCCAGCCCCAGGAGGAAGCGCCGCGGGTTCCAGCCCTCGAAGGCGCGCAAGAACCCCGCCCCGAGCACCGCCCCGCCGGCCAGCCCCCAAACGCCCCCTTTTATTGCGAAACCGAGCATCGCCCACCAGAACGTCCCGGGCTGCAACGAAAGCCCCACGGTTTGCCCGTAGGTCATCTGCCCGCCGAGACCGAATCCGATGGCGCCGCACGCAGCCAGCCACGCCGTCTCCCGCTGCTGCCGCAACAGATGAGCGGCCAGCAGCCCGGTCATCGCGCCCGGAATCATGGCGCCCAGCGGCCCGCCGCCGATGAACCCGCGCAAGCCCCAGCCGAGCGCCATCGCCACGGCGCAAAGGGCCAGCCAGCTCTGTGCGCCTTTGGCCAGCGGCATCAACGGGCTTCTCCCGCTCAGGCCATCTGCTGAATCAGGCTGTAGACCGGCTTCAGAGTCGGATACAGGATCGAGAACACCTCATAGCCGCGCTCATAGGCAGCCGATTCGTGCACGTTGGGAATCAGGCATTCGGTCTCGCGGATGGCCACGCCGCACAGTTCCTCGACGCTGCCATACTGGCCTGTGCCGGCCACCGCGAGCAGGGCCGCGCCGTATGCCGATCCTTCCGAGTTTTCGAGCGTCGACACGCCGCGGCGGAAGACATCGGCCAGCATCTGCCGCCAGAAGGGGCTGCGCGCGCCGCCGCCGCTGGCGCGCACGGACTGGACCTCGACGCCCATGCTTTCGATCAGGCCCAAGCAATCCTTCAGGCTGTAGCTGACGCCTTCGACAATCGCCCGGATCATTTCCGCACGGCTGTGTTTCGCCGTCAGGCCGATCCAGCCGCCGCGTGCGATCGGGTCCAGGTGCGGGGTCCGCTCGCCCATCAGATAGGGCAGCCAGAACAGCCCGTGCGACAGCGGCGGCGCTTTCTGCGCCTCCGCCATCAGCGTGTCATAGTCCGCGCCTGGGGCGAACTGGTTGCGGAACCATTGCAGGCTCAGGCCGGCGCCCTGCGTCACGCCCATCACGTGCCACTTGCCGCGCACGGCGTGGCAGAACGTGTGCACGCGCCCCTGCGGGTCGTAGTGGGGCCGGTCGAGATAGGCGAACACGACGCCCGACGTCCCGATGGTGCACGAGGCCACGCCCGCATGCACAATGCCGTTGCCGATGCCGCTGGCTGCCTGGTCCCCGGCGCCGCCCACCACGGGCGTGCCTTCCTTGAGCCCCGTGGCTTCCGCCGCCGCGCGCGTCACGATCCCGGTCACGTCCGCCGACTCCTTCACCTCCGGCAGCAAGGAGGCGTCCAGGTCCAGCCGCTCGATCATCGCCGGCGACCACCGCCGCGTCACCACGTCCAGCAGCCCCGTGCCCGAGGCGTCGCTCACTTCCGTCGCATGCACGCCGGTCAGCATGAAGCGCACATAGTCTTTCGGCAGCAGAACCTTGCGCGCCCGCTCGAAATGCTGCGGCTCGTTGTCGCGAACCCACAGCAGTTTCGGCAGCGTGAACCCGGTCAGCATCGGGTTGGCCGTATGCGCCACCACGTTGGCCCGGCCCACGGTCTGGTGAATGAAATCCACCTGCGGCTGGCTGCGCTGGTCGCACCAGATCAGGGAGGGCCGGATGACCTGGTTGTCAGCGTCGAGCAACACCAGGCCGTGCATCTGCCCGCTCAGCCCCACGCCCTTCACCTGATCGCCGCTCGCGCCGGCTTCCTTCAGCACGCCCCGAATGGCCGCCTGCGCCGCCTCCCACCAGTTTTCCGGACGCTGCTCGGCCCACAAGGGCCTCTCCATCCGGATGTCTTCGTGGGGCGCGGTGAAGCCCGCCGCCAGCTTTCCTTTCTCATCCACGAGCAACGCGCGGCTGCCGCCGGTCCCGATATCAATGCCAAGCCAATACATAGTCCGAATTCTCTCCTGCGGTTGCTCCCCCAGTTTGACAGACCCGGAACGGGCTTGGAAACACCCCCGGGCAGGCGCGCGCGGCGGGCCAAACAGGAAGGGCGCCGCATCCGGGGACGCGACGCCTGCCGGGTTTCCGGATTGGCGGTTTGCCGCCGCTTCACTGCGCCGGAGCGCCGCGCGGCTGGCCCGTCGACGGCCGCACCGGACCGCCCAGCGGCGCGCCGGGAAACTCCTGCACGGGGGTCTTCAGGTTCGAGGGCAGCACCGGCTGGCGATTGGCGATGTCGAACAGCGTCCAGATCAGGAAAATCGCCAGAAACAGCAGCCCGCCCACAAAAATCACGGCGTTGAATTTGTCGTGGCGGAGGTGCATGAAAAAGAGCGCCACCAGAGAGCCTTTCGCCGAAGCGATCAGCAGCGCCACCACCGTGTTCCACGGGCCGAAATCAAAGTAGGACGCCTGCACGGTGATGACGGTGAGCACCAGCAGGGCCAGCAGAACCATCGCATAGGTTTTGGGCCCCGTGACCGGATGGGCGTGTTCGTTTGCGTGAGCCATGGATGCCGCTCCTCAGGAAATCAGGTACATCAGCGGGAACAGGTAGATCCAGATCAGATCCACCAGGTGCCAGTACAGCCCGGTGATTTCCACCGGAGAGTAGTATTCGGCCGAAAAGTGCCCATGGAGCGCCCGCCACACCAGCCACGCGATGGCCGCCATGCCCAGCAGCACGTGGATGCCGTGCAGGCCGGTCATCATGAAGTAGAAGCTGAAGAACAGGAACTGCCCCGGAACCGTGTCGCCCTTGTGCGAGTAATACTTGCCGGGCAGCAGGCCTTCGTGGAACTTGTGGCTGTACTCGAAATACTTCACCACCATGAACGTGCCCGCGCAGGCCAGCGTCAGCAACAGGAAGATCACCAGCAGCTTCTTGCGGCTGGTCTGCGCGGCCCACACCGAGAGCACCATGGTGAAGCTCGAAACCAGCAGCACCACCGTGTTCAACGCTCCCATTGTCTTGTCCAGATGGTGGTGGGCGGCCACGAACGCCTCGGGATGCCGGGCGTGCATGATGCCGTAGCCGACGAAAAGGCCGCCGAACAGCAGCACTTCCGTCACAAGGAACAGCCACATGCCAATCTTGGCGGCATCGAACTGCTGCGACATTTCGCGGAAATGATGCTGCAGGAACGGCGTGTGTCCGCCTTCAGCGTGGGCGTGCGCGGAGGGTGTGGCAGTGCTCATGGTGAACGACTCTCGATCGACGGATTCAGTGCGCCATTTCCTTGACGCCGACCGGCGCCGGCTCGGGCCGGTAATCGTACGGCCCGTGCTGCAGCACCGGCTGGCCTTCAAAGTTGTGCGTGGTGGGCGGGGAAGGGGTCTCCCACTCGAGCGTCCGCCCGCCCCAGGGGTTGGCGGGCATGCCCTTCGGCTGCCGGAACGAAGCCAGCAGATAGGCCAGGGTCAGGAACAGCCCCGCGCCCAGCACCCAGCTTCCGATGGTGGAAACCACGTGCAGGTCCTGGAACTGCGGCAGGTAGTTGAAGTAGCGGCGCGGCATGCCGCGGCTGCCCAGAACAAATTGCGGCAGGAATGTCAGGTTGAAGCCGACGAAGATGATCGCGCTCGCAATCGCCGCCAGCTTCTTGTTGTACAGCCGCCCGTACATCTTCGGCCACCAGTAGTGCATGCCGGCGAGAAGCGCGATCAGGTTGGACCCGGCCATCACGTAGTGGAAGTGCGCCACCACGAAGTACGTGTCATGCAGGTGCACGTCGGTCGAAAGCGCCGCCAGGAACAGCCCGGTGAGCCCGCCGATGGTGAAGATCAGCAGGAAGCTGATGGCGTGCAGCATCGGCGCTTCCAGCGAGATCGAGCCGCGCCACATGGTGGCAATCCAGTTGAACACCTTGATCGCCGACGGGATGGCGATGAAGAACGTCAGGAAGCTGAAGATCGCCCCGGCGAACAGGCTCATGCCGGCGACGAACATGTGGTGCGCCCAGACGAGGAAGCCCAGCAGCGCGATGGCCACCGAGGAAAACGCAATCGCCTTGTAGCCGAAGATCGTTTTCTTCGAGAAGGTCGGGATCACTTCGCTGATCACCGCCATCGCCGGCAGGATCATGATGTAGACCGCCGGGTGCGAGTAGAACCAGAAAAAGTGCTGGAACAGCACCGGATCTCCGCCAAGTTGCGGATCAAAGATGCCCACGCCCAGCACGCGTTCCATCACGATCAACAGCAGCGTGATGCCGAGCACGGGCGTGGCGAGGATCTGGATCAGCGCCGTGGCGTACATGCCCCAGCAGAACAGCGGCATTTCGAACCAGCCCATGCCGGGCGCGCGCAGCTTGTGGATGGTGGCAATGAAGTTCACGCCCGTGAAGATCGAGCTGAAACCGAGCACGAACGCCGCCAGCACCATCAGCGTCACGCCGCCGCCCGTGGTGGTCGAGTACGGGGTGTAAAACGTCCAGCCCGTGTCCACGCCGCCCAGCGCCAGCGTCGCCACCGCCATCGCCGCGCCCGTCCAGTAGACGTATAAGCTCGCCAGGTTCAGCCGCGGGAACGCCACGTCTTTCGCCCCCAGCAGCAGCGGCAGCGCGAAGTTGCCCAGCGCCGCCGGGATCGCCGGGATGATGACGAGGAACGTCATGATCGCCCCGTGCAGCGTGAACACGCGGTTGTAGGTCTCCGCGTCCATGATGGTCTGCTTGGGCGTCAGCAGCTCCAGCCGGATCAGCAGCGCGAAGATGCCGCCCACCAGAAAGAAGAACAGGACCGACCACATGTACATCAGGCCGATCCGCTTGTGATCGACCGTGGTCAGCCAGCTCCACAGCCCTTTCGGCTCTTCCAGATAATCGGCGTGATGCGTGGCGTGCCCGGCGCCCGCGTGCAGAACTGCCTCTGACATTGTCGCTCTCCCTTCCCTACTGCAGCTCTTTGATGAACTCGATCAGGCCCAGAATCTCGCGCTCCCGCAACAGCCCCTGATAGGTGGGCATGATCGGTTCGAACCCTTTGACAACCACCGCCTGCGGCATCAGGACCGACTGCCGGATGTAGTCGGCATCCACCAGGTGCTCTTTGCCGTCCGCCCCGGCGTGCTTCTGCCCCCAGATTCCCTTCCACGACGGCCCTTGGCCGCGCGTGCCGTCCAGGGAGTGGCAGGTGGCGCAACCCTTGTTCTCCCAGACCAGCCGTCCCAGCTCCTTGAGCGGCATCTTGCGCACCTGCTCGTCGCCCTCGCGCAGGAAGGTTTCGTACTGCTCGGGCGTGTCGACAAAGATGCGCGCCAGCATGTCGGAGTGGCCTTTGCCGCAGTATTCCGTGCAGTACACCTGAACGATGCCCGGCTCGGTGGCCGTGAACCAGAGCTCGGTGTAACGGCCCGGAATGGCGTCGCGCTTCAGGCGGAACTCGGGGATATAGAAGCTGTGGATCACGTCCTCGGACGTGAGCACGAGCTTCACCGGCCGGTTCACCGGCACGTGCAGGTCGTTCAACGTCCGGGTCCCGTCGGGATACTCGAACTCCCACACCCACTTCTTGCCCGTGGCGATGATCTCCATCGAATCATTGGGCGCCACCCAGGCCTTGACGTAGCCCTTGAAGCCCCACAGGAAGATCAGCATCACCACGGCCAGCGGGATCAGGCTCCACACCAGCTCCAGCCGCGTGTCATGGGTGATGTGTGGCGTCACTTCCTTGTCCGAGCGGCGGCGCCACCGGCGCACGGCGTAGAAAATCAGCCCGCCGTTGAAAAAGAAGAAAAACACGGTGAGCCATGTGATGAACATGAAGAGTCCATCCATCTCACCAACGTGCGTGGACGCCCCGCGGGGCAACAGGAAGTCGCGGAACCAGTTCATTTGGCAGTCACCATCTCGGTTCGGGTTGATGCGCGCAGGCGCTCGCGCCGCCACAGGCGCGCGAGCGCGAAGCCCAGCGCCAGCAAGGCCAGCGCGCCGCCGGCGCGCATGATGTTCATCGCCACCAGCGTGTAGCTGCGGGCGGCCGGGTCGTAGTGGAAACAATACAGCAGGATTTTGTCGCTGACGCCCGTCTTGCCGCTCGCGGCTTCCGCCAGCGCCAGGCGCAGGTCGAACGGCTTGAAACGGACGCCGTAAAGGTAACGGCTCACCATCCCGTCCGGCGAAAGCACCATGATGGCGGCGGCGTGGGCGTACTGCTTCGTGCGGTCGTCCCAGCGGTAGCGGAAGCCCACCTGGCCGGCGAGCCGCGCCACGTTGTTCTGGTAATCGGCCAGGAAATGCCAGCCCTCCCGCGACCGTTCATAGGCCTCCAGGTAGGCGGCGCGCTTGGACTGGGCCAGCTTGTAGTTGTCTGTCGGGTCGATGCTGACCGTGACGATCTCGAAGTCCTTGCCCGCGGTCTGCGGGATCTGCCGCAGCGCCTCGGTCTGTCCGTTCAGCACCAGCGTGCACAACATCGGGCAGGAGTAATAAACGAGGTTCAGGATCACCGGCTTTCCCGATGCGAAGTACTCGCGCAGCGCGTGCGGGTAGCCGTCCTCGCCGATGAACTCGAGCGACAGGTCGATCTTCTGCCCGAGTCTTTCGTCGATGCCCACGCCCTCCAGCTCGCGGGGCGTCTCATGAGCGGGCAACTGCGCGCGCACGGGCGCCGTCGCCGCCGCCAGTGCGGCCAGAAGCGCCGGAAGTGCGCGAAAGAGTCTCATGCGTGCGTTCCTTACTGTTTCGGGGCCGGCGCAGCCGCCCCGTCGCCGCCGGCGGCGCCGCCGGGAGGCTCGGGCTTGGCGGGATAGGTCTTCGTGTTGTAGTTCGCCGTGCCGGCCGCGTAATCGGCGGCCAGCAGCTCCATGGCGCGGTCAATGGGAATCCGCACAACGCCCTTCTCTTTATCGATGAAGCTGTAGCGGTGAAGATTCTCCTCTTCGCGCTCGCGGATGGCGAGCAGCTCCTTGCTCGGCGCGCCGGAGTACACCTGCTGGTCGATCCGCTCGTAGGTGAACACATACAGCCAGTAGACGCCGACAATCATGACCACGAGCAGGGCGAGGATGCCCGCGCTGACGGCGGCGATCAGCCCGGCGCGCGCTTCACGCTGGTCGTAATCGATGCCATCCACAAACACAGCCGTGTCGGGGGCGGTGGGGTCCAGTTCAGGTTTGATCTCGGACATCGTCAGCCTCCGCTCGATCAGACGTTATGGAACGCCAGGCACTGCTCGAGCCGCGGGTCGCCCACCGGCACCAGCGGCTTCTCCTTCAGCCCCTGCCAGAAAACCAGCCCGTAGGCGCTGCCCACGGCAAGCCACGCGGCGGCGTCCATCCAGTGCAGCGCCACGCCCTTCGCGTGCAGCACCGGCATGATCTGCCAGTACAGGTCGCAGAAATGCATCAGCATCATCCACCCGGCGAAGAAGCCCAGCAGCTTCAGGTTCCTCTTGTTGGCGCGCGGCAGCAGCGTGAAGAACGGAATGATGAAGTGGCCGAACACGAGAACCGGGCCGAACGCGCCCCAGCTTCCCTGCAGCCGCTTGTGGAACCAGAACGTCTCTTCCGGCAGATTGCCGTACCAGATCAGCATGTACTGCGAGAACGTCACGTATGCCCAGAACGTGGTCAGCGCGAACAGCCACTTGCCCAGGTCGTGGTAGTGCTCCTCGCGGATCGACTGCGTCAGGTAGCCGGCCGAGCGAAGCCCCAGCGCCACCGCGATGAGAATCGCCATGAAGCCCACCGCGCCGCCCGCCAGGAAGTACACGCCGTACATCGTCGAGAACCAGTGCGGCTCCAGCGACATGATCCAGTCAAACGCCGCCATCGAGGCGGTCAAAAACAGCACCACCATGCCCGGCGCGCTCCACTTCGCCGCCGCCTTCGTGTCCGCAATGGCGCCGCTGCCGTCCTGCCTGCGGCTGATCGCATAGAGCCTCAGGGCGAACACGCTCCACAAGGCGATGGCGATGAGCCCGCGCAGCATGAACCACTTTTCGTTCAGGTAACCGAGCTTGCCGGAGAGAATGGGGTCCTTGGCCGCCTCTGCGTGCGACCACTCGTATAGCGAATGGACGCCGAGGAACACGGGCAGCACCAGCAGGAAAGCCAGCGGCACCGTGCGCATGATGTTCTCCATCAGCCGCCTCACGGTCACGCTCCAGGCGCTGCCGGTGAGGTGCTGCATCATGACGAAAAACAGCGCGCCCAGCGAGACGGAGACGAAGAACGCAAAGGCGACCAGGTATGAGAAGTGGAACTGCGGCCGGTCCAGGGCATAGCCGGCGGCCAGCGCGAGCCACGAAACCAGCGCCACCAGCGCAAGCGAGTTGCGCACGGCGCTCCAGGCTTCCGCCTTGAGCAAGTAGGTTTCCGTCGCGTGTTCTCTGTGTTCAGCCATTCGGGTCTCCTCGCTCGTCAACGGATCCGGCTCCGCAGCTCCGGCGGCACGTCGTCGATCGTGCCTCGCCAGGAGCGCTGCAGCGCGCGGATGTAGGCGACAATCGCCCAGCGGTCCTTTTCCGCAATCTGATAACGGTAGCCGGGCATCGAGCGCCGGCCGTTCGAAATCACGTGGTACAGCTCGCCGTCGACAAAGTTCACGATGCGCTCGTCGTGCAGGTTGCCCGGCACCCAAACCGACTTGGCCGGCACCACGCCGCGGCCGGAACCGGTGCGGTCATGGCAGGGCGCGCAGTAGATGTCGAACTTGCGCTGCCCCTCGGCCAGCGTCTCCTTCGTGATCGGCAGGGGGTTGCGGGCCACATACGTGCCGTCGGCCTGAATGCCGGTGGAAAAGGCCTCGTCCGGGCGGTACAGCTCCTGCGCCACCGCGCCCGCCACCGGAGCGCGGCTCGCGCGCCCGTCGGCGAAGAAAACGCTCTCGGCCTGCGGCTTGTACTTGTCCTGCTTCTTCATGTCCCACCAAACCCAGATCGGGGGCTGGCGCGAAGGGAAATTCGAGCATCCGGCCAGCGCCGCGGCGGCGAGCGCCAGCAGCGCGGCGGCAACCGGACGGGAAGCGGCGCGTGTCATGCTTCGACAACCTCCGTGTGGCGGCTTCCGCAGGAATCGAGGAAGCGCACCACCTCCTCGGCCTGGAACTTCGGGTCCTGCGCCTCGATGGCCAGCAGAAACCGGTCGTTGCTGGCGCCCGCATGGCGCGAGTAGTTGAAGAACGGGTGGTAATAGGTGGGAATCCGGTTCAGATGGAACATGCCGAGCACCGTGGCGAAGGCGCTGAGCAACACCGCCAGCTCGAACATGATCGGCACAGAAGGCTCCACCGCGAACAGCGGCTTGCCCGCGATGATCAGCTTGTAGTCCACCGCGCCCGTCCACCATTGCAGCAGCACCGCGCCCGCCAGCCCCAGCAGGGCGAACACGATCACGATGCGGCCCAGCGGGCTGCGCGGCGCGCCCAGCGCTTCGTCGACGCCGTGGATGGGGAACGGCGAAAACGCCTCCATCTTCGTGAATCCGGCCGCGCGCGCCGTGCGGACGGCCCGCAGCAGGTCTTCCGGCGTGTCGAAGTCGCCGATCACGCCAAAAACCTTCTGTCTCGCCGCTTCCGGCTCATAGCCGGGCAACCCCAGTCTCGAAAGAACCGCTTCCAGCATCAGTGGCTGCCTCCATGCGCGGCGTGCCCGGCGCTCACCTGCTGGTGCAGCACGCCCTTCACTTCGCTGATCGCAATCGAGGGCAGGAACCGCAGAAACAGCAGGAACAGCGTCAGGAACAGCCCGAACGTGCCCAGGTACGTCCCGATGTCAACCCACGTCGGCGTGAAATAGCCCCAGCTCGAGGGCAGGAAATCGCGGTGCAGCGACGTGGCGATGATCACGAACCGCTCGAACCACATGCCGATGTTGATGAAGATCGACAGAACGAACATCGCCGGGATCGACGTGCGGAACTTCCTGAACCAGAAAAACTGCGGCGCAATCACGTTGCAGGTGATCATCGACCAGTACGCCCACCAGTAGGGGCCGAAGGCGCGGTTGAGGAAGATGAAGCGCTCGTACTGGTTGTTGCTGTACCAGGCGATGAAGAACTCCGTGCCGTAGGCGAAGCCGACGATCATGCCCGTGGCCAGCATCACCTTGCACATGTTTTCGAGGTGCTTCATCGTGATCAGGTTCTCCAGCCCGTAGATCCAGCGCGCCAGCGTCATCAGCGTCACCACCATGGCGAAGCCGCTGAACACGGCGCCGGCGACGAAGTAGGGAGGAAAGATCGTCGTGTGCCAGCCAGGCAGCAGCGACGTGGCGAAGTCGAACGACACGATCGAGTGCACCGAAAGCACCAGCGGCGTCGACAGCCCGGCCAGCAGCAGGTAGGCCAGCTCGTAATGCCGCCACTGCGTCGCCGAGCCGCGCCAGCCCAGGCTCAGCAGTCCGTAGATCGTCTTGCGCAGCGGCGTGGTGGAACGGTCGCGCAGCGTCGCCAGATCCGGAACGAGGCCGACAAACCAGAACAGCGCGCTCACCGTGCCGTAGGTCGAAACCGCGAACACGTCCCACATCAGCGGGCTGCGGAAGTTTTGCCACATGTGCAGGAACTCGTTCGGCAGCGGGAACAGCCAGTAGGCGGCGCGCCAGGGCCGCCCCGTATGGAACAGCGGGTAGATGGCCGCGCACGCCACGGCGAACAGCGTCATCGCCTCCGCCGCGCGGTTGATCGAGGTCCGCCACTTCTGGCGGAACAGGAACAGAATCGCCGAAATCAGCGTGCCCGCGTGGCCGATGCCGATCCACCAGACGAAGTTGGTGATGTCCCAGCCCCAGCCCACCGGCGAGTTGTTGCCCCACACGCCGATGCCCGTGGCCACCAGGTATCCCAGGCACAAGAACAGCAGCCCGGCCAGCGGCACGGCCACAGCCATGGCGATCCACCACTGCTTCGGCGCCTTGCCCTCGACGATCGAGCTGATCTTGCCGGTGACATCAGAGTAGGTCATGCCGCCCTGCACCAGGGGCGGGTTCAGTTCCAATCGCGGATCGATAGCGAGATCGGCCATGGCTTACACAAGCTCCGGGTTGGGATTGCGGACGCGCGCCAGATACGTCGTGCGCGGCTTGGTGTTCAGTTCTTCGAGCGCGGAGTAATCGCGCGCCTGCTGCTTGAGCTTTGCGACGCGGCTTTCAGGGTCGTTGATGTTGCCGAACACGATGGCGTCCGCCGGGCAGGCCTGCTGGCAGGCGGTGACGATCTCGCCGTCGCGGATCGGGCGCCGGCCTTCGGCCTTCGCCTGCGAGCGCTTCTCTTCGATGCGCTGCACGCAGTAGTTGCACTTCTCCATCACGCCGCGCATGCGCACCGTGACGTCCGGGTTGAACACCATCTTCCGGATCTCCGGAATGTCCTTGTTCCAGTTGAGGAAGTTGAACCGCCGCACCTTGTACGGGCAGTTGTTGAGGCAGTAGCGCGTGCCCACGCAGCGGTTGTAAGCCATCTCGTTGATGCCTTCCGGGCTGTGCACCGTGGCCGCCACCGGGCAGACGCTCTCGCACGGGGCCTTTTCGCACTGCACGCACGCCATGGGCTGCATCACCGCCTGCGGGTCTTCCTCGTCGCCGCTGAAATAGCGGTCCAGGCGGATCCAGTGCATCTCGCGGCCTTTGGCCACCTGCTCCTTGCCCACAACCGGGATGTTGTTCTCCGCCGCGCAAGCCACCATGCAGGCGTTGCAGCCGATGCAGGCGCTCAGGTCGATGGCCATGCCCCACTGGTAACCCTTCGAGTAATCGAACCCGCCGAACAGGTCCGTGGCGGGGTGCTCCTCGTGCTTGCCGTGTTCGGCGCGGTGGCGGTACTCTTCGAGGCTGAATTCCTCCACGATGTTGTGGCGCTTCAGGCCCGTGATGGGCTCGATCAGCGTGTGATGCTCCTGCGTCGTCACCAGCTTGTACGTTGCGCCGGTCTTGCGCGCCTCCGCCGGCCCGAACCAGAAATTGGCCGCCGCGCGCAACCCCTCCACGCGGTGGCCCACGCCGCGGCCCACGCGCCCGCAGGCGGAGCGGCCGAAGCCGAGTTGCAGCGAAATCGAATCATCGGCGTGCCCGGGCAGCACCAACGCCGGGCAGCGCACCTGCCGCCCGCCGGCGGACAGCTCCAGCATGTCGCCGTCCTTCACGCCCAGCTTCTTCGCCGTCGCCGGGCTCAGCAGCGCCGCGTTGTCCCAGACGAGCTTCGTCATCGGGTCGGGCGTCTCGTGCATCCACGCGTTGTTGGCAAAGCGGCCGTCCAGCGTATGCCACGACGGGTAGAAGACGGTCTCGATCCCCGCCGGCGCAGGCTTCAAAGCGCCCTGCACGGCGGCCAGCACGCGCGGCGCGTCCGCTTTCGCCTCCACCGCCGGGAATTGCGTGCCGTCAATCACGCCCTCAAAGAGCGCCTTCTTCCACTTCTGCTCCGCCTGGGCGCCCCACTGAGCCGCCCAATAGGAGCGGACGATGTCGTATCCGCGGCGCTGCTCGCGCCCGGCGATCAGCGCGGCGATCTCCAGCGCGCTGCGGCCGCCATAGAGCGGCTGAATCTGCGGCTGCTGGATGCTGGCCGTGCCGTCCAGCGCCCGCACGTCACCCCATGTCTCGAACGGATGCGCCTCCGGCAACTGCCACAGCGCCGCCTTCCACGTCTCGTTCTCGTCAAACGTGAGCGCCGCCACGGCAGCCTTCCTGAACAGCGCATTCCAATCCGCGTCCGCCGGCAACGCGAACACCGGATTGCCGCCGAGCACCACCAGCGTGCTCACGCGCCCGGCGCCCAGGTCCTCGGCCAGCTTCTTCACCGCCCCGAGCGTGTCGCCCGCGGCAAACGGCGGCCGCGTGTAGACCACGGTCTGGCCCGTGTTGCCGAGCGCCTGGTTCATCAGCGCCGCCAGGGCGTGCACCTCGGCGGGCTGGCGCGGGCCGGCCACCACCAGCGAGCGGCCGCGGTGCGCCATCAGGTCCTTAGCTGCTGCCGCCAGAAACTTCTGCTGCCGGCCGCTGTTCTGCCCGAGCACGTTCAGCTCCGCGCCGCTCACGTTCAGCTCGCGCGCCAGCGCCAGCGCGACCGAGGCCACATCGGAGGCGCGGGCCCGCATGCGGTGGTCGGCCATCGCGCCCGTGATCGTGAAGTTGGACTCGATCGAATACAGCCGGTTCAGCTCCCTGCCGTCCTCCGGCTTGCGCCGCGCGGCGAACTGCTTCACAGGCTGCGCCGACAGCGTGTCCAGCCCCAGAAAATCGCAGTCCAGCGAAACGATCACATCGGCCTGCTCGAACCGGTAATGCGGCACGAGCGCTTGGCCGAACGCCATGCGGGCGCCTTCCGTCACGCGATCGAAGCTTACCGGCTCGTATTCGACCCACGCCGACTGCGGATACTTCTTCGCGATCTCGGCTTTCAACGCTTCCAGCGATGGAGATGTGGAGCGCGCCGAGAGAATGCGCAGCCCGGAGCCGTCGCCGAGCTTCGCGCTCTGCTCGAGCCACCAAGATTCGAACTCCGCCCACGAGGACTTCACGCCCTGCTTCTGCACCTGGCGCGCCCGGTCCGGGTCGTACAAATCGAGGATCGCGGCCTGCTGGAACGCGTTGGTGGCGCCCAGCGAGAACGGGTGGCGCGGGTTGCCCTCGACCTTGGTGGGGCGGCCGTCGTTGCACTCGACGATCAGGCCCGATGCAATGCCGCAGGTCTCCATCGCCGTGGCGTAGTGCAGCGGGCGGCCGTGCACGTAGCCCTCGACGCCTTTCGAAAGAGGCAGGATCTTCTCCACCGGGCGCCGGCACGCCGTCAAGCCCGCCAAGCCGAATCCGGCGGCCATCAGCTTCAGCAGCGTGCGGCGCGAGCCGCTGTCGAGCAGCTCCGATGCACCCTCGGGGAACTCGCGTTCCACCCACTGGCGAAACTCCGGCGTGTCGGCGAGCTGGTTCAGGCTGCGCCAGTATTTCCTGCCGGTCTGGCTGGAGAGGTTGAGCTGGATGAGTTCGTTCATGGTCGCAAGCCTTGGCGTCTATCGGTGGCAGGCCGAGCAATTGTCCGGCGGGTGAATGCCCTTTTCGCGGATCAGTTTGGCCCCGAGCACAGCCGGGTCGCCTTCCGGCTGCCAGTCGAGCTTGGTCACCAGCTCCGGCGGCCGCACGTGAGGCGCGGGATTGCGGTGGCACTCCAGGCACCACGCCATCGAGAGCGGCTGCACCTGGCGCACCTCCACCATCTGGTCCACGCGCCCGTGGCAACTGACGCAGCTTACGCCCGCGGTGACGTGAGCGCGGTGGTTAAAATAAACGTAGTCCGGCAGGCGGTGCACCTTCACCCACGGGATCGGCTTGCCGCTGGCGTAGCTGTCGCGCACAGGCTGGAGCTTGGGGCTCTTTTCCTTCACCCGCACATGGCAGTTCATGCAGACTTCCGTCATCGGCACGGCGGCGTAGTTCGACTGCGCCACGGTGGTGTGGCAGTACAGGCAATCCATGCCGAGATTGCCCGCGTGCAGCTTGTGGCTGTACGGCACAGGCTGCACGGGCGTGTAGCCGGTGTCGATCTGCCGGGGATGAAAAAGATACGCCGCGATGGCGCCGCCTGCGCCAAGGAGAACCACAACCGCGCCGGCGGCGAGGCGCAGCTTCGTGTCGAACTGCTTCGAGAAGACAGTCATGGCAGGATGTCGTTGTGTGGGAAACCCGCTTCAGCCCCTCTGACTCGGCCTGGCAGTTTCGCCGGCCCCGGCGGCGCCGGAGCGCTTGTACTTTTTTCTACCATAGCCATACGATTTCCGCAATAGGAGCAAGATTTCTTGTCCGGCAATAATGAGATGCTCCAGCCGCCGGAAAGGACGCAGCCGATCGGCGCCGCCCCCGGGCTGCCCGCGCGCCTGATGGAGGCGAAGCCGCTCAAGGGCGTCAGCCGGCGCTTCGGCGATCTCAGGGTCCGGCCGAAGCTGATGGTGCTGCACAACAGCTTCTTCCTGCTCCTGGCCTGTGCAGTATATTTCACCGTCATCGGCGTTGTCGAGGCCCGCATGCAGCAGGCACAGCAGCGCGAGGCGACACTGATCCTCAACGCCTTTTCCGCCCTCCTGCCGGAGACGGGCGACGATCTCCCGCTGCGCCCCTACGACCTGCGCCAGGGCACGGCGGCCGAGTTCGGGCTTCCCGAGCAGGCGCAACAATGGATGCAGCGCTATCCGGGGCGCGTGTGGCGTTCGCCGGGAGAGCACATTTACAAACTGATCCCCGGCACGCAGCGCTACTACAGGCTCACCCTGCCCGTCCGTTTCTATGAAGGCGTTGTGGCCGGCGTGCAGTTGGCGCTGTTCGCCGCGCTGGGCGTGTTGTATGTTCTGGCCGTACTCGTGCTGGAACTGTTCATCATGCCGCGCTATGTCTACCAGCCGCTGCGGCTGCTGCTCGAAGCCGACGCCGCCACGCGCCGCGGCGACCGCCGCGCCGAGATCATCGGCGAGGCGTTCATCCCCGGCGACGAGATCGGCATGATCCTGCGCTCGCACAACGACACCGTGCGCGCGCTCCGCCGCCGCGAAGACGAGCTCGAGCACGCCAAACGGAACCTTGAGGCGCAGGACCGCCTCGTGAGCCTCGGCATGCTCAGCGCCAGCGTGGCCCACGAGATGAACACCCCGCTGGCCGTGCTGCACGGCTCCATCGAAAAACTGCTCGAGAAGAGCTGCGACCAGGCCATGCGCTCCCGGCTCGAGCGGATGAAGCGCGTCACCGACCGCCTGCGCCGCATCAGCGCCTCGCTGCTCGACTTCGCCCGGCTCCGGCGCGAGACCATGGAGCCGCTCGAGCTGCGGCCCCTGCTCGACGAAGCCTGGCATCTGGTGGCGATCGACGAAAAGGCCGGAGAGGTGTCGCTGCGCACGGACGTCGGGCAAGACGCGCGCGTTTGCGGCAACGCGGGGCGGCTCGTGCAGGTGTTCGTCAACCTGTTGCGGAACGCCTTGATCGCCGTGCCCGCGGGCAGCGGCGAAATCACGGTGCGGGCGGAACCGGCGGCGCTCGACGGCAAGCCCGCCGTGCGCGTGACCGTCGAGGACAACGGCCCCGGCATCCCGCCCGAGATCCTGCCGGAAGTGTTCGACGCCTTTGTCAGCGACCGGCTGGACGCGCAGGGCACCGGACTGGGCCTCACCGTGGCGCAGGGCATCGTGCACCAGCACGGCGGCGAGATTCGCGCGTACAACAGAGAACAGGGAGGCGCGGCGCTCGAAATCATCCTCCCGGCGCCGCCGGAGGAAGCCAGGCCATGACCACAGACCCGCAGCCGGAACAGGCCTTGATCGACATCGCGGTGCTCGACGACGACCGCGATTTTCTCACCTACATCGAGGACCTGCTCTCCGACGAGGGCCACTACGCAGTGCGCGTCTTCGAGCGCGCCGAACAGCTCTTCGAGGCAGCCGAACAGCGCCGCCCGGACATCGTCCTGCTCGACATGAAAATGGGCCGCACGCGCGGCGACGAAGTGCTCGAAACGCTCCTGCAGCGCTGGCCCGAGCTGTGCGTCATCATCGTCACCGGCTACCCGTCGCTCGAAGACATGCGGGCCACGTTCAAGAAGAACGTCTTCGATTACCTCGCCAAGCCATTCACGCTGACCCAGCTCCGGCAAGTGCTGGCGAACGCCGCCGAGCGCTACGGCCTCGGGCGCGCGCTCACGGACCGCCTGCGCGAACGGCTGGGCCAGCGCATCCGCGTCCTGCGCGCCGAGCGGGACTGGTCGCTCAAAGACCTTGCCGCCGCCACCCGCCTCAGCGTCAGCCAGATCAGCTCCATCGAGCGCGGCGCCAACCTGCCCTCGATGGAGAGCCTGCTGGCCATCTCGCGAGCCTTCGGGCTCAAGCCCAGCCAGATTCTGCAATCCATCGAGTTCTGAGCCGTCAATCGATCTCGTGCTCGATGGCCTGCGCCAGCTCGTCGCTGTCATACGGGACGGGCAGCTCGGCGGGCTTCGGCGAAAACCACGGGTACATCAGCGGCAGCAGGAACAGCGTCAGGAACGTGGAAGAAGCCAGCCCGCCGATGACCACCGAGGCAAGCGGGCGTTGCACCTCCGCGCCCGTCGTGGTCGCCAGCGCCATCGGCAGGAAGCCGAAACTCGCCACCAGCGCCGTCATCAGCACCGGGCGCAGCCGGATGCCCGCGCCGGCCAGCAACGCCTGCTCCATGGGCATCCCGAGTTGCCGCAGGCGGTTGATCGAGCTTACCAGCACGATGCCGTTGAGCACGGCCACGCCGAACAGCGCGATGAAGCCGATGGCCGCGGAGATGTTCAGGTTCAGGCCGCGGACCCACAGCGCCGCAATGCCTCCAATGAAGGCGAACGGCACGTTGGTGAGAATCAGCAGCGCCTGGCGCGCGCTGGAAAAGGTGAAGAACAGCAGGCCGAAAATGATCAGGATCGACGCGGGCACGACGATCATCAAACGCCGCATCGCCCGCCGCTGGTTCTCGAACTGCCCGCCCCAGTCGACCGAATAACCGGCAGGAAGCCGGACCGCCTCGTCCAGCCGGCGCTCGGCTTCCGCCACAAAGCCGCCGAGGTCGCGGCCGCGCACGTTGCATTGCACCACGATCCGCCGCTGGCCGTTCTCGCGCGAGATCACCTCCGGCCCCCGCGCCATGGAGACGCGCGCCACCTGGCCCAGCCGCACCCGCTCGCCGCCCGGCGCGTTCAAAATCAGCCCGCGGATCGCCTCGTCGTTGGCGCGGTAGCTCTCCGGCAGCCGCACGACGATGGCGAAGCGGCGCTGGCCTTCGATCAGTTCGGACACCGTGCGCCCGCCGATGGCCGCGTCCATCATGTCCTGCACGTCGCTGACGTTCAGCCCGTAACGCGCGAGCGCCTCGCGGTCCACTTCCACCCGCAGTTCGGCCACGCCGGAGACGATCTCCATCTGCTCGTCGGCCGCGCCCGGCACGCTGGCGATCACTCGCAGGGCGCGTTCGGCCAACTGCTCCAGCACGCGCGGGTCCTCGCCGAAGATCTTCAGCGCCACGTCGGCTTTGATGCCGGAGATCGTCTCGTCGAGCCGCATCGCCATCGGCTGCGTGAAGTTGTAGCTGACCCCGGGCACCACCTGCAGCGCGGCATCCAGCGCGTTGATCAACTCTTCCTTGGTGCGGAACCGCTTCCACTCCTCCCGCGGCTTCAGCAGCACGTAGACGTCGCCCTGGTTGATCCCCATCGCTTCGGTGGCCACGTCCGGCCGGCCAATCCGCGTCACCACCCCGGTCACCTCGGGAAACGTCATGATGATCTTTTCGATCCGGTTGCTGATCTGGACCGAATCGGAGAGCGAAATGCCCGGCATCTTGCGCGTTTCGATCAGAATCGAGCCTTCGTCGAGCCGCGCGATGAACTCCGTGCCGATGAAGAAAATGGATCCCACGGCTGCCGCCAGCACCGCCGCGCTGCCGGCCACCATCCACCCGCGGCGCCGCAGCGCGCGCTCGAGCAGCGCCAGATAGCGCGCGCGGAGCCACTCCATCCACCGCTCCGAATGCGTCTTCATTCCGGTGCGCAGGTGCACGGAAGCCGCCGACGGCACCACCGTAAGCGCCAGGATCAGGCTTCCCAGCAGCGCCGAGCATACCGTGATCGCCATCGGCCGGAACATGCGGCCTTCCAGCCCTTCGAGGAAAAAGACCGGCATGTAGACCGCGATGATGATGGCCACGGCGAACACGATGGGCCGCGCCACCTCGTGCGCCGCCACGCGGATCCGCTCCAGGCAGATCGAACGGTCCTCGCCGCAATCCGCGCGTCGCAGCCGCCGCACGGCGTTTTCCATCATCACAACCGAGCCATCGACGATCATGCCGAAGTCAATGGCGCCCAGGCTCATCAGGTTCGCCGTCACCCCGAACACCGCCATGCCCATGAAGCCGAACAGCATGGACAGCGGGATCACCGCCGCCACGATCAGCGCCGCGCGCATGTTGCCCAGGAACAGCACCAGGACCAGGATCACCAGCCCGCCGCCCTCCAGCAGCGCCCGCGACACCGTGCGGATGGTGCCGTCGATCACCATGCTCTGGTCGTAAAACGGAACCACGCGGACGCCCTCGGGCAAGCGGATCGAGGCGAACTTCGCTTTCACGCGCTCGATCACGCGCCTGCCGTTCTCGCCTTTCAGCATGATCGCCATGCCGCTCACGGTTTCGCCTTTGCCGTCGCGCAGCGTGGCGCCCTGCCGCGGCATCGGCATCAGCCGGATTTCGGCCACGTCGCGCAGCAGCACGGGCGTGCCGGCGCGCGCCAGCACGACGATGCGCTCCAGGTCGCCCAGGCTTTCCGCCCGCCCGATGCCGCGCACCGTGTACTGCTCCATCGCGTGCTCGATGAAGCCGCCGCCGAAGTTCGTGTTGTTGTCCCGCACTCGCTCGAAGATGGTCCGCAGGTCCAGCCCGTACCGCTGCAGCTTCACCGGATCGACAATCACCGCATACTGCTTCGTCTCGCCGCCCCAACTGTTCACTTCGTTGACGCCCGGCACCGTGCGCAGCGCGTACCGGATCTGCCAGTCGTGGATGGTCTTCAGCTCCATCGCCGAGTAGCCTTCGCCTTCCACCGTGTACTGGTAGACCTCGCCGAATGCCGTAGCCATGGGGCCCAGAACCGGATCCAGCCCCTGCGGCAGCCGGTTGCGCACCTCCTGCAGCCGCTCGTTGACGAGCTGCCGCGCGAACCAGGTGTTGACGTCGTCGTCGAAGATCAGCGTCACCATCGACAGGCCCAGCTTGGAAATCGAGCGGATGCCCTGCGTCCGCGGAATGCCCATCAGCGCGCTCTCGATGGGGAACGTCACCAGTTGCTCCACCTCGCTCGGCGCCATCGCCGGACACTCGGTCACCACCACCACCTGGTTGTTGGTCAGGTCCGGAAACGCGTCCACGGGGATGTTCAGCATCACCCAGATGCCGAAAGCCGCGATCAACAGCACGCCCAGCAGCACCAGCCAGCGGTTGCGCAGATGAAAGTCGATGATGCGCTGCAGCATGGCCCTAGTCCTCGGAGAGCGTGGACTTCATCAGATGGGACTTGAGCACAAACGCGCCCTCGGCCGCCACGCGCTCGCCGGCCTTCAGCCCGCGGCGGATCTCCACCAGGCTGTCCAGCGACCGGCCCGTCTCCACGGGACGCGGCTCGAAGCGCCGGGGGCGCGTCTCCACAAAAACCGTCGCTTGCCCGTTGAGATCCTGGATCGCCGTTTGCGGGATGAACAGGCCCCGGCCGCTCGATCCGGCCTCCAGCTCCACCACCGCGTACATCTCCGGCTTCAGCAGCCCGGCGCGGTTGTCGATTTCCAGAATCGCCTGCACCGTGCGCGTCTCCGGGTCGAGCTTTTCGTCCACGCGGATCACGCGCCCCGCAAAATGCCGGTCCGGGTAGGCCTGAACGGAAACCCGCGCCGTCATCCGCGGCCGCACCAGCGGCAGAAACTCCTCCTGCACGTTGGCGATCACCCAGACCGTGGTCAGGTCGCTGATCACAAACAGTTCGCCGGAGGGCTGCACCACCGCCCCCGCCGTCACCAGCCGGCTGATCACCGTGCCCGCCGCCGGGGCGCGGATCGGGATCAGGTCCTCATCCGGCAGCGCCGCCACGCCGCGCTCGCGGCGCTCCGGGCCTTCCACGGGAATCTCGAGAAACTCCACCAGGTGCTGGCGCGTGCGGTTCACTTCGATCTCCGCCGCGCGCAGCGCAGTCTCAGCGTTGCGCAGCTCGTTTTCCGCCGTGTCGAGCTGCTCCTGGCTGGCCGCCTTCATCTCCAGCAGCCGCCTCATGCGGTCCCGCTGCCGCCGCGCATATTCAAGATTGCCCTGCAGCCGGTTGTAATCGGCAAGAGCGCGGCGGTACAGGGCGCGCGACTCATGCACGTCGTGGCTGAACATGCGCGCCAGCACCTGTCCCTTCTCCACCGTGTCGCCGACGCGCACCAGCACGTGCATGATGCGGCCGTCGGTGATGGCGCCCACGCGCCACGTGCGCTCTTCATTGGCCGAAAGACGCCCGTTGGCGCGGACCGTTACCGGCACGCCGCGCTCTTCCACTGCCAGGACGCGGAGACCCGCCTGCGCCAGCGCGGCCTCATCCAGCTCGACAAACCGCGGCGCCGCCTCCGCCGCCGCGGCGGGCGCCTGTTTCGGCGCCGGTTTCTGGCAGGCGGCAAGCAGAGCCAATGCCAGTGCCGCCGCAACGGTTCGCTTCATGGCTTCACCCCCAGCGCGTAGGCCAGCACCTCCTGGCTCTGCCGGTATTCCATCCACGCGCGATAGTTCACAAGCTCAATTTCGATCCGGAGCCGTTCGGCGTCCAGCAGCCGCAGCAGGTCCGCGCCTCCCAAACGGTAGGCCGCCTGCGCCACCTTCGCCGTCTCCCCCGCGCCCTCCACCAGCCGCCCGACGAAGTCGCGGATCTGGCGGCGCCGCGCCTGGTACTCGGCCGCGGCCGCCTGCACCTCCGCGCGGATGACAGCCTCCGTGGCGGCGAGGTTCGCCTCCGCGGACTTGATGTCGGCGGCGGCGCTCTGGATGTTGCCCTGATTGCGGTTCAGCACGGGCAGGTCCCATTGCAGGCCGGCGATCAGCGTGTGCTCTCCCATCGAGCGCTTGTAACCGAACAGGGCATCGAAATTCGGCCTCGCGTTGGCCTGCTGCAGCACGAGATTGGCCCGCGCCTGCTCCACGCGCTGGCGGGCCAGCCGCGCCTCCGGCCGGCGCTCCAGCGCCTCCTGCTCGTTCCATGAGGCCGCCTCTTCGAGGCCCGCCTGCAGCGGCTCGGCGAAGCGGACTGCCGGGAATTCCGTCCGGCCCATGGCGCGGAACAGTTCGATGCGCGCCTTCGCCGCGTCCAGGGCGGCATTGCTGGCGGCCACTTCGATGCGGCCCAGTTCCAGGCGCACGCGCAGCAGATCGTTCTCCGCCATCGCGCCTTCCCGCACCCGGATTTCGTGATATTCGACAATTTTCTGGAAATTCCGCACGCTTTCGAGCAATAATTCGTGCATTTTCTCCGCGCCAAGCGCGGCCCAATAGGCGAGGCTGACGTCGCGGGCGACGTTCCGGCGCAGCACGTCCAGCTCCAGCTCCGCCGCGCGCAGCCCCCGCGACGCCAGCTCGGCGCGCTTGCCGCGTTTGCCCGCGGTTTCAAACGTTTGCTGCAGGTAGGCGAAATCGTCCGTCTCGCGGCTCGTCAGGATCGGCCGCGAGCCCCAGTTGCGGTAGTTCTCCGCTTGCAGGATCAGCTTCGGGTTGAACGTCAGCGGCGCCTGGCGCGCCTGCCCGCGTGCGCTTTCCACGCGCTGCCGCCCTTCCGCCAGCAGCGGGTGCGCCTCCAGGGCGCTGCGGACCGCGGACTCGAGCGTCAGCGCCTCCTGCGCGCGCGCGGCCAGCGCGCAGGCGAGAATCGCCAGCAACCATTTCATGGGAAGATCTCGAAAGACTCAATGTACCAGTTAAGGATGCGAATCATGCGGTTCCGTTACACCACCCTCTTCACGGCATGCTGCCTTTGCCTGGCGCAGCCGCGGATGGAGAAACCCGCGCAGCCCGGCAAGTACATCGCGGCCAACGGCCGCCGCGCCGCGCTTCTCGGCTACGAAGACGGACGGCTGGAGGCATGGGTCTTTCCCATAAAGCTGCTGCGGGATTTCCGGCTGTCGGTGTACGTCGACGATGCGCTCGACCCGCTGCCGCTCAGGGAACTGGCGGAGACGGCCGAAGTGCGCCCGCACGCCGCCACGCTTGTGCACGTGCATCCGGCGTTCACCCTGCGGCAGACATGGGCCGCTTCTCCGGACAAGCCCGTGGCCGCGGTCCTGCTCGAGATCGACACATCCCGCCCGCTGCGGTTCCGCGCCACCTTCACCCCGGAAATGCAGCCCATGTGGCCCGCCTCGTTGGGCGGGCAATCGACTTCCTGGGATGCGAAGTCCGGCGTGCTGGCTTTCACCGAGGGCCAGCGCCGCTTCCGGCCGGTTCTCGGCTCGCCGGCGTTCCGCCGCATCAGCGAACAAATCGGCCACCAGCTCCCCGAGCGCACCGTGTCGATCGAGTTCGAGGCCGAGTCCTCGCGCACCGTGCCCATTCTGTTCGCCGCTTCGCGGAAGGACTATGACGAGGCGGTGCAGGCGCCGGAGAAGATTCTCGAGGCTGCGGAGTCCCGCTTCCGCTCTTTTCTCGGCCGCACCGCGGAGCTGGAGTGGGGCGCATTCACCGAAGCATACGACTGGGCGCGGCTGGCCATCGAGCGGGGCTGGGCGTGCAACGAGGGCGTGGGCTGCGGGCTGGTGGCCGGCTGGGCGCCTTCGGGCGCCAGCTTGCGGCCGGGCTTCGGCTGGTATTTCGGCGGCGACACGATGATGAGCGTCTGGGCGATGCTCGATACCGGCGATTTCGACGGCGCGCGGGCGGCGCTCGATTTCCTGCTCGAGCGGCAGCGCGCCGACGGCAAAATCATGCACGAGTGGACGCAGTCGGCGGCGCTGATTGACTGGCCCTCCTATCCCTATGGCTACTACCACGCCGACACGACGCCCCTGTTCCTCCACACGGCCGAGCTGTATCTGCGGCAGACGGGCGACCGGCAGTGGCTCGAGCAGCGCTGGCCGCAACTCGAGCGCGCCTGGCGCTACACGCTCGCCATGCGCGACGAAGACGGCCTGCTGTCGAACCTGAAAGGGGGCGCCGCGGCGGTGGAAACCGGCGCGCTGAGCGGCCGCGTCGCCCGCGACATCTACCTGCAGGGCGTGTGGCTGGCCGGGTTGCGCGGCTGGGCCCGCCTGGCGCGGTGGAAAGGCGCCGGAACCGAGGCGCGGGAGGCCGAATCCCTGCTGGCCCGCGCCCGCGCCGCCATGGAGAAATGGTTTGTGCCCGGCAAAGACATCTTCGCCTTTGCCGAGTTGAAAGACGGCACGCGATATGAGGCGAACTCCGCCTGGCAAGGCATGCTTGTGGCCGAAGGCGGCCTCCCGGCCGGCTTGGCGCGACGCGCGGCCGCCTCCATGGCGGCGCCTGCGCTGATGACTCCCTGGGGGGCGCGCCTCTTCGCTACCGACAGCCCTTTCTACAATCCGCTCGGCTACAACGACGGCAGCGTGTGGCCGTTCGTGACGTCGCAGGTCCTGCTGGCTCTCTTCCGGCACGGGCAGGCCCCGGCGGCGCTGGCGGCGCTCGAAGGACTCCGACAAGCCACCGGTCTCGCCGGCGCCGGATTCCTGGCCGAATACTTCAGCGGAGACAGGTTCGCCCCCGGCCCGCGCGCCGTCCCCCATCAGTTGTTCAGCTCCGTAGCGCTGATCCACCCTCTCTTCGCCGGCTTGCTGGGATTGGAACCGGACGCCATGGAGGGCAGCCTCGAGGTGGCGCCGCAACTGCCTTGCGGGGCGGCGCCTGTCCGGCTGCGCCGCTACAGGGTCGGCGCCGCGTCGATCGACGCCGAGTTCCATCCGGGCAACCCCAACCGCGTGGTGGTGCAGGTCAGATCCGGCAGCGTCTCGGTGCAAATCAGCCCCGGAGCCTGCTTCGGCCCGCTCCCCGCACGGCGCCTTTCACCCGGCATGCGTCCTTGAAGCGGCCGACCTTAGTACTTTTGCCCGATGCCAGAATCAGGCATCGGCGCGAAAAAACCCGGGGCGACTGCGTAGTTTACTTTAGTACTGGGTCTTCCTAGAATTGGAGTGAGGAAGTCCGCCCGGAGGTACTATGGGCCCAACAGAAAAACCGGAAACGCAAGAACAGGCTGCAAGTCCCTCCAGCAGCGCGAAGATCCGCGTCATGATCGCGGACGATCACCCGATCGTGCGCGACGGGCTGAAGAAGCTGTTGAGCCTGGAAGACGACATCGAGGTGGTGGCGGTGGCGTCGGACGGCAGGGAGGTGCTGGACCAGGTGGCGGCTCACCAGCCCGACATCATTTTGCTCGACCTGCGCATGCCCAACCTGGACGGCATCTCCACGCTGCAAACCCTGCAACACAAGAACTGTCCGGCGAAGGTGATCATCCTCACCGCCAGCGAGGACAAGAACGAGTTTGTCCAGGCGATGAAGCTCGGCGCGCGCGGCATCGTGCTCAAGCAGACGGCGTCAGAACTCATCGTCAAGAGCATCCGCAAGGTGCACTCCGGCGAAATCTGGCTGGACTCGCAAACCACCGCCGCCGTGATGCGGCAGTTCGCCAACCCGTCCGCGGAACCGGCGCCGGCGCAGACCGCCGGCAGGGTCCGCGAACGCTCCCCGCTGAGCGCCCGGGAACGTGAGATCGTCGCCCTTGTGGCGCAGGGCTACAAGAACAAAGAGATGGCGGAGAAGATGTTCATCAGCGAACAGACGGTAAAGAACCACCTCCACAACATCTTCGACAAGCTCGGGGTGTCGGACCGTCTGGAACTGGCCCTCTACGCCATCCACAAAGGGCTGCACCTGCCCGACAGCGAGCGCTGAAACGCCCAACCCGGGGCGAATCCATTGATTTCACGCCGCCTTCGCGTTGCCGTGCCGGGGCATCGACTCCCGTCGCGCGAAGATGTAGAATTCTTCCTCGAAATCCTGACTCTTCCCTCTTGCATTCCGCAACGGCGGAGCCTAGGATCGAAGTAGGAGGAATTTCAGATGCGGTTGTCTCTCATGTTGCTGGCGGCGCTGCTGGTGGGAATCCTTGCCGCTCCTCCTGTAACAGCCCAGGATCCGATCCCGCGATGCACCTCGGTGGAACCGATGAGCGGGAAGGTGGGCACGGAGATCGTCGTGACTGGCGAAAACCTCGACAAGCAGTATGTGGCGAAGCTCTATCTCACCGACGGACAGAATGACATTGAAATGGTCATCAAGGAACAGGATGCCACCACCATGAAAAGCGTCATCCCGAAAGGCGCGAAACCCGGCATCCGTTACCGCCTCATGATTTTGACCAAAGGCAAGGAGCCCAAGCTGATCGAACAGCCCGTGCGGTTTGAAGTCGAGGAATAAGGCGGGTTCCGGTTGCGGCGCCCCGGCGCTGTCCGCGGGCTGCCCTCGCGGCGGGAACGGCATGTCCCCGCCGTCCGCCGTGCTGACATGAGATTTTCACCGTCGTTTCCGGAGAAAAGGCGCAGGAAGCGGTTATCCTGAAGTCGATGCAGAGTCTCCTCGCCATTCTGCTGGCTGGCGGGGCGGGCGAACGGCTGTATCCTCTCACCCGCCGGACGGCCAAGCCGGCTGTCCCTTTCGGCAGTTATTACCGCATCATCGACTTCACGCTTTCCAACTGCGTCAACTCGGGCCTCCGCCGGATTTTCTGCCTCACTCAATACAAATCTCTTGAATTAACCCGCCATATCCGGGAAGGCTGGGATCTGTTTTCCGGCGAAATGGGCGAATTCATTGAAGTGATCCCCCCGATGAAACGGGTCCATTCCGACTGGTATCTGGGCACCGCGGACGCCGTCTACCAGAACATCGAAAGCATCATTGTCGAAAAACCCGATCTTGTCCTCATCCTCGCCGCCGACCACATTTACAAGATGGACTATATGGAAATGGTGGACTGGCACCTCCGCCATCAGGCGGATCTGACCATCGCCACCATCCAGGCGGACCCCGCCGAAGCGCCCCGCTTCGGAGTCGTGGACATCGATCCGCAAACCTACCGGGTCCGCGGCTTCGAAGAGAAGCCGCAACACGGCAACCCGCCGCGTTCGGCATTCGACCCCAACATGATTTCGGCTTCCATGGGGATCTATGTGTTCCGCACGCCCGTCCTGCTGGAAGCCCTCCGCGCGGACGCCGCCGACCCGGACTCGGAGCACGATTTCGGCAAGAATGTCCTGCCTTCCCTGATCGGCTCCCACCGCCTGATTGCTTATGATTTCCGCGATCTGAACCGGAAATGCGTCCGCTATTGGCGCGACGTCGGCACCATCGACGCCTATTACGAAGCCAACATGGATTTGGTGAGCGTGACGCCGGAGTTCAACCTCTACGACACGGAATGGCCCATCCGCACGCGCATGCCGCAGGCGCCGCCCGCGAAGTTTGTCTTTGCGCAGGGCGGGCGCCGCATGGGCGTAGCCACGGACTCGATCGTCGCCCCCGGCGTCATCGTCTCCGGCGGGCGCGTGCATCACTCCATCCTCAGCCCCGGCGTGCGGGTCAACTCCTACTGCGATATCGAGGACTCCATCCTTCTGCACGGCGTCCACGTCGGCCGGTATTCCCGCATCCGCCGCGCCATCATCGACACGGGAGCGCACATCCCCGAAGGCTCGGTCATCGGCGAAGACCCCGGACGCGACCGCGCCGCCGGATACCACGTCACGCCCGCCGGCGTTACCGTCGTCAGCCCTGTTTCCGAAGAAACCCTCGCCTGAGGCTGGCCTTCGGGGGCCGGCCCCCGTATAATTCGGATAGAGCTGTCCTGAATGCGCCTTGTCACCAAGCTCATGCTGGCCGTCGCTGGCGTGGTGGCCATCATCGCCGTCATCTCCGGCTACACGATCTACCGCGCCGAAGAGCGGCACATGCTGGATGTCGTCATCGCCGGCGCGGACCAGCTCTCCGGCAGCATCACGTCCGCCACCTGGCACGCCATGCTCGCCGACCGCCGCGACGACGTCTACCAGACCATGCAGACCATCGCCGAGAAGCAGGGCATCGACCGCCTGCGGCTGTTCAACGGGCAGGGCGAAGTCACCTTTTCCACCACCGCCGAGGACGCGCGGCGCCGCTTCAGCCTTGACGATCCCCAGTGCAGCCGCTGCCACAAACAGGGCCTGCGCCTGGCCACGCTGCCGCTGCGCGAGCGCGTCCGCATCCAGGAGCAAGACGGCGGCCGGCGGCGCCTTTCCGTCATCACGCCGATTCCGAACGAGCCCCAATGCAGCAACGCCGCCTGCCATGCGCATCCGCCCCAGGTGCGCGTGCTCGGCATCCTCGAAGTCAGCCTCAAGCTCGACACTGTGGACGAAGAGCTCGCCAATATGCAGACGCGCATCGCCGTGCGCGCCCTCGCCGAGATCCTGCTCATCCTCCCCCTCATTTATTTCTTCGCCCGGCGGTTCTTCACGCGCCCGATCGACCATCTCATCGCCAGCACCAAGGCCATCAGCCGCATGGAACTCGGCCAGCCGGTCGACATCCCCGAGCACGCCGGCGAAATCACAGACCTGGCGCGCGCCTTCGAGGTGATGCG
>Ga0272446_1000424_pt1 | contig 66683 bp, 59 predicted proteins | sample YNPCB0061_FD_194587 | JGI IMG/M metagenome (GOLD analysis project Ga0272446, IMG submission 194587) | Hot spring microbial mat communities from Yellowstone National Park, WY, United States - YNP-CB-006-1 | ecosystem: Environmental > Aquatic > Thermal springs > Hot (42-90C) > Sediment | place...
TTTTCACTCTCTGGAGATTTACATCGCCGGCGCCGAAGGGCCGCTCGATCAGGCAACCGCGACCTTCTCCGGAGCGGACTCGCCGATCCGCGGCCAGTCCGGCCGCGATGGAGTGCTGCGGGCGCCCGGACTCATGGCTACGGGCTATAGCGTGGTACTGGCTCGCGACGGATACACTCCGAAGAAGGTGTTCTTCCCCTTTACCGACGTGATCGGTTTCAGCCGCCCGGAACCGGTCAGGCTCGAACAGGTCCCGCTTCCGCCCAAAGCAGGGGGGCCTGAGCCATTGGCGGTGCGACAGCATCCCCGGGCCGGGCCCCTATATGAAATCCGGGTGGAAAGCCGGCCGGAGGGCGCGGAAATCTCGGTCAACCAGCGCACATACGGTGGCGCTCCGGTCCGCCTCAGCCTCCCGGAGGGCGAGTATCTGGTCACGGCTCATTATGGAACCGTCAAACAAACCAAGATGGTGAAACCGCCGGAACACTCGCTGGTGACTTTCGACTTCGTGGCGCGATGAGACAGGCCTGCCTGGTAGCGGTGCTGTTGTCCGCGGCTTCGGCCGCGCTGGCCCAACCCGGCAAGAGCGTCAAGGTGATGATCGGGAGCATCGTGCCCGCCGACAAGCCGCTGGAAAGCGCGGACACAGCCACCTCGGGCGAGCCTGACATCCTGCGGAACATCGGCTCCGGACCGCTGGCCGGAGCGCTGCGCCGCCCCTCCCGGCTTTCGGTTGAGGTCTTCCTTGACAGCGACACACAGTTTCAGGTCTACAAGCTCATCGAGAACGAACAGCGCCGCGCCGGGCGGCTTAGCCCCGCGGCGGTCAAGAGCTTGCGCTCGGAACGGTTCGACTACTTCATCTTCGTGAAGTACTGGACCGTGGACTCGGCTCACGTCCGCATTGAAGCCTCGCTTGCGAAACTCGAAGACAACGACCGCGCCGTTTACTCGGGCGGGGGCAGCGCCGTCACCAGGCGCTCCGACCCCGAGTTCCAGCCTCTCGGCGAACAACTGTACGATGCCCTGCTCAAGAGCGAGGGCCTGCCAGTGGGCCGCCGGCTGAACCTGGTCTTCTGCGAGGTGCAGTCCGACGCTGCGAACGCCGACGTTCTGCTGATCGGCCGCACGATTCGGGACGGAATTGTGGGCGACATGAACGGCCGCCGGCCCTGGTACATCCTTGGGGTGTTCGAGCGCGCCTGCGGAGACGACCGCGCTCGCGACGATGCGGTGCTCGTCGTGACCGGCCGTGTGCAGGTCCTGGGAAACCTCATCCTGGTCACCATCGAGATTCGGTATCGGGACGCGATTGTGGCCAAACATCCCAGGTCCTGCAACCTGGAGGAGATCAAGCAGAAAGGTCCGGAACAGGTGATCAGTTCGATTGCCGAGAATTTGCGAAACCAGGTCGAAAAGTGGAGTCCGCCCCTATGAGGCGATTCGCCGTCACGCTGCTTGCGTGCGCCGCGCTGCTGGCCGGCGCGCAGGCCCGGAATGCTCCTCCCGGTGAGGCTCCCGTCCGCGTGCGTATCTGGCTGTTCACCTCCTCCGGCGCCCCGCCCGAACTCGACGGTCTGCGCACGATTCTTCCCAACCTGCTCCGGGCGGCGCTGTTCCCGTACCGCTGGATCGAAACCGAGGTGGTGCTGAATCCGTCCCCACCGGACTCCCGGACGGGAGACACTCCGCCTGATTACACCATTCAGGGCCAGTTCGTGCAGCTCGGCGAGCGGACCCGCGTCGACGTCACGGTCCGGCAGGGCGCAGCGGGGGGCATCATCGCCACGGAGACGGCCAGCTTCACGCTCGCCGAAATGCTGGACAGCCTCAAGACGGTTGCCAGCGGTTGTGCCCGGGCGATCCGCCCCTCCGCCTTGCAGGTTGAGTCCAAGAGCGGAGCCGGCAGACCCGGCGCCGTCGCTCTCGCCCCGGCCTTCACTGATCGGACTCGTAACGGCGCCTTTGCTTATCTGCGCGAGGAGTTTCCCAAAGCCATCGAACGGTCTCTCACGGATGCCAACCTGAAAGTCCAGCGCGGGGCTGCTTCGGCAACCGGCGACCGGTTCTCGATCTCCGGGACTATCGAGGTGCGTGCGAACCGCCTGCGCGGGGTGGCTCAAGTTTCCGACCGCGAGGGGACAACCTTGCCGGTGGTGGTGGAAGCTGAACAGGAGCGAGCCTACACCCTGCCGGAGACTCTCGCGGAGCTGGTCACTGAGGTTCTGCACGGAGCTTTGGAGCAAACCGTTACCGCGGATGCCGCTCTGCATCCCGCGCCCGCCAACGGCCCCGCCTGCCTGAAGGCGGCGGAGTTGGCGCGCGAACAGCGCCGGCTCAACCTGGCGGCGTTTCTGTATCGCCGCGCGCTTCTGGCGGGCCTCGACCCGGACGCGCGCGTGCGCCTGATCGAGCTTTACGCCGAGCGGGGCGCGCGGAACGCGGCGCTTTCCGAGCTCCGGCAAATGATGGAACCGGGTGAGGACCATACCGCGAGGGGCCATTTCGCCCGCGGTTGGGACTTGCAGATCAAGGGCGAAAGCAAAGAGGCCCTGGCGGAGTACGAGAAAGGTCTCGGCCTGGCTGCCGGTTCTCCGTTCAGACCGTATTTTTTCCGTGCGCTGGGTGAGGCGCTGAGTTCACTGGGGCGTCCGGCGGAGGCCGCCGCGCAATACGAAAAGGCGATTCAGGCCGGCCTGCGTTTCCCGGAAATCTACCGGGCCCTCGCCGTGGCCTATACCGCCTCCGGCCAGGCTTCGCAGGCCATCGCCGTCCTTGAGAAGGCCCAGACCCAATTACCCGGCAACTCCAGCCTTCGCAATGAACTGGCGACTCTTTACCGGGATTTGGGCGTCCGGCAGGACTCTGCCGCAAGGCCGCAGGACGCCTTGGCTTCATTTCGCAGAGTTGCGGATCTGAAGCCGGGTGACAAGCGGGTTTTGTCGGACGCGTGCACGCGCGCGGCCTACATTCTCAGACACCGCCTCACGCCGGTCCAGAACGAGGAGGCGCTGAGGTTTCTTAACGCGGCCATCGACGCCGATCCCCGCAACGAGTGGGCGTATCGCGTTCTGGCCCTGCTGTACAATGACACGGGCCGGTACAAGGAAGCCCTCACCGCGGCTCAGCGGGCATTGGACATCGAGGTGTCACACCGGGGCTATTGGGTGTTAAGCCAAATCTATCTGGCCAGGAATGAGCCGGCTCAGGCGGTTGCGGTTCTCCAGAAGGCGGTGGCTTTGGGAGGCTCACAGGTCTCGGATAGTCTCACCCGGCTGGCCCAGGCCCACCGTGCCGCCGGTGACATCGATCTTGCCTTGCAGGCCCTGAGCGATGCCAAGGCCCTGTCCCCCACCAACGAGTGGACCTGGCGCGTGGAAGGGGTGTTGTTGCGGCAACTCGCCCGGTATGAGGAATCCGCCGCGGCATTCTCCAAGGCGCAGAGTCTGCGGAGCACCTCGATGGCCTTCCAGGGACTCGGCGATACGCTGCTCCGTCTCAAGAGGTTTCCGGAAGCCGAACAGGCCTTGCGCAAGGCGGTGCAATTGAGCGCTGCCTGTTCCGCGTGCAGCGCCAGCCTGGCAAAAGCGTTGGCTTCGCAAAACCGGGAGCCGGAGGCGCTGGCGGCGTTGGAAGCGGCCCTGGGAAAAGAACCCGGCCCCTTCGCCGATTATTACTCCCTCGCCGATGTCTACAAGCGCCTCGGAAAGCCGGAACAGGGCGCCGCCTTCCTCCGGGAAGCGTTGCGCAAGTATCCGGACAGTTACAACGCCCGCGCGGCGCTGAACACCCTCCTGCATGATTCAATGTTTGACTTCGAGGGCGCTTACCAGGGCAACCGCCAGTTGTTCGACAAGAACCCGAACAGCGATGCCGTGAAGGCGAATCTCGCCGAAGCGGCCTTCACGGCCGGCAGGAACGACGAGGCTCTGCAATTGGCCGGCCAGGTGCTTTCCGCCGAGCGTGGCGACCCGCAGCGGCGCTTGGCGATGCGGATAATCACCGTCGCCGCCAGCCTGGCGCGAAATGAACCCGGCCAGGCGTTTTCGGAGTTGGGCAAGTTCGTCGACGACTACCGGGAAGTTCCCAGAGACTGGGACCGGACCTGGCGATTCGATGGCCTTAAACGCTGCCTCCAGACCAGCGCAGCGCTCAACGCGCCGGCCAAAGAAATCTTGACGCGTATGGTGGAGGCGCTCGAAACCAACCGCCCGGCCTCGGACGAAGCCGTGAAGCGCATAGAGTCACTGTTGACCAGCGACACCTTCCTGAAACTGCGGCGCTGATTTGCCTCCTCCCCGCACCGTGTTGTAAACTTATGCTTTAGACCCAACTTGAGCTTGGGCACGATGAGTGTGTCCAAAGCGCCACGAGGCTTTTCCACATGCAAGCTATCATTGAGACCGGCGGAAAGCAGTACCGCGTTGCGCCCGGAGACGTGATCCGGGTAGAAACACTGGCGGGAGAGGTCGGCTCGGAGATCGAGATTCCCAGGGTTCTTGCCGTCATCAAAGACGAGGGCCAACTCCTCGCTGGACCGGAAGTTGCGGGCGCGAAGGTGAAAGCCACCATCGCCGGTGAAGGGCGCGCCAGGAAAGTGCTGGTCTTCAAGTTCAAGCGCAAGAAACAGTACAAACGCACCATTGGCCACCGGCAGAACTACACGGAAATCAAGGTGAACGAGATCCTCGTTTAAGCGGAACGGAAGGGTTGAAGCATGGCTCATAAGAAAGGGTTAGGCAGTTCCAGAAACGGGCGCGATTCCAACGCGCAACGGCTGGGCGTCAAGGTGTTCGGCGGGCAGACGGTTCCCGGCGGCAGTATCCTGGTCCGGCAGCGCGGCACCCGGATCAAGCCCGGCGAGAACGTGGGCTTGGGCACGGACGATACCCTGTTTGCCAAGGTCACCGGGGTGGTGGAGTACCGGGATCGCGGCCGCATGGGAAAGTTCGTCAGCGTCCGCCCGGCCGGCTAGGCCGCGCCGTCAAGCTTCCCGCAAGCCGCCGCTCGCCTTCGGCGCGACCGGCGGTTTTTTTGTGCTCGTCAACCGGATGTTTATCGATCAGGCCAGCATCTACGTGAAAGCGGGCGACGGCGGAAACGGCTGCATGGCCTTCCGCAGGGAGAAGTATGTCCCGCGCGGGGGACCGAGCGGCGGCGACGGCGGGCGCGGAGGCGATGTCATCCTGGTGGCCAGCGAACACGAAAACACGCTCCTCAAATTCCGCTTCAATCCCGAGCACAAGGCCGAGCGCGGCCGCCACGGGGAGGGCAGCAACAAGACCGGGGCGAACGGGCGCTCACTGGAAATCGAAGTGCCGGTCGGCACCATCGTCACCGACGAGGCTACCGGCGAGCGGCTCTACGATTTCACCCGGCCCGGCGAGCGTTTCATAGTGGCTCGCGGCGGGCGCGGCGGGCGCGGCAACGCGCGCTTCGCCACCTCCACCCACCAGGCTCCGCGGGAACACGAACCCGGCCATCCCGGCGAGGAGAGGCGGTTGCGCCTCGAACTGAAGTTGCTGGCCGACGCAGGCCTGATCGGCTTTCCCAACGCCGGCAAGTCCACGCTGATCTCCCGGATTTCCTCGGCGCGCCCCAAAATCGCCGACTACCCCTTCACCACCCTCGAGCCCCACCTTGGCGTTGTCCAGATGGACGACCTGCGGACCTTCGTCGTCGCCGATATTCCGGGTTTGATCGAGGGCGCGCACCTCGGCCAGGGGCTGGGTATCCAGTTTCTGCGCCACGTCGAGCGCACCCGCCTGCTGGCCCACCTGGTGGACGTCTCCGAGGCCAGCGGCCGCGACCCGGCCGGCGACTTCGCCGCCATCATGAAGGAACTGGCCAGCTTCAGCGCCGAGATGGCGGCCAAACCCATGATCGTCGTGGCCACCAAGATGGACGTGGCCCAGGACCCGGCCCGCGTCGAATCCGTCCGCAAGCTGGCCGGCGAACGAGGGTTGCCATTCTTCACCATTTCGAGCGTTACCGGACAGGGTATCGAGGAATTGAAGCGAGCGATCGCCGCCCGCGTGCTGTAAGCTCAATCTATGAGCCGCTGCGGGATTGCAAGCATCGATGATCTATTCGAGGGGCGCAGCGCGACCCCTATCGGGCCGGGAACTACGGATCAAGCCGCGGTTTCCGAAATCCAGGACTTCCTCCGCTGCCAGGGTTTTCCGGGACTTCCCGGACTGCTGGGACCCGGCCGCGGGGTTTTCGGACCCAAGACTCAGGAGGCGGTGCGCGGCTTTCGCTCGGCGCACAGCCTGGGAGACGGCGAATCGGTGGACTCGGCCACGCTTCGCGCTCTCGTCGAGACGCCCGCCACCAGGCCTCTGGCCAGCCGGGCGTACCTTGCGCTGGCTCTCGGGATCGACATTCAGGGCATGGCGTGGATCGTCTCGCTGACCTCCCATTTCGAGAGCGCACGCAGCTTCTCGGCAATGTGCCTGAACACCGACCGGGCCGGGCTCTCGTTCGGCCTGATCCAGTGGGCGCAGAAGCCGGGCCGGCTGAACGAGATCCTGCGCGCGTTCGACCAGGCGGATCACGCCCGCTTCGTGGCTGTGTTCGGGGCCGGCGACGAGTCCCTCGCCCAAGGTTTGCTGGCCCATACGGCCCGGCCGGACGGCGGCGTGGATACCCAGACCGGGGTGGCGACCAATCCCGCCTTCGATCTGATCCACGACCCCTGGCCCGCCCGCTTTCAAGCCGCCGCGCTCGAGCGGGGCTGGCAGCGGGTCCAGTGTGAGACGGCCATTGCGGACTTCTCTGATTCCTATCAGCGCCTGAAACCGTCGACGCCGCAGATCCGCTCCGAGCGCGGCGTGGCCTTTCTGCTGGACCTCGCCAACCAGCACGGTGAAGGCGGTGCGCGGTCTATCTACCGGGCCGCCGCGCGTCCCGGCGCTTCGGAACCGGAGGTGCTGGCGGCGATGGCGGATGAGTCAGTGCGGCGGCTGGTGGCGCAATTCGGAGCAGATTCGGCCGCGGTGAAGGCGACGATCGACCGCCGCACGTTTTTCCGGACCACCAACCTGCTTGCGGACGCCGGTTTCGAGGACCTGGCCGCGTCCGCCCGGGCCTGAAGGCTACTGGCCGCAGCACACCTGCGTCGAGACCAGCGAGTTCGGCGTGATCTCCCGGTTGCCGGCAAAGAAGTTGCGCTGGGCGAGACGCTTGTAAACCTCGCCCGCGATCCCGGCGGCCATCGGGCCGATCGCGGGCTTGCCGCCCGTCAGCAGCACCACCACTACCAGTTTGCGGCGCCCCGTGTCGTTGAAGGAACCAAACCACCCCAGGTGGGTGCGGTTCTGGCTGCAAGTGCCCGTCTTGCCGAAGATCGGGTCCTCGGGATCGTAAGCTCGCCGCGCCGTGCCGAATTCGACCGCGCCTTGCATACCGGGAATCACTTCGGGAATAAACTGCGCGATGTCCAACTGGCGTTTCACCCGGGGCACGAAATTGGCCACTTCCTGTTCCGAACGCGGGTACTGCAAGTAGTACAGGGTGCCGCCGTTGGCGATCGCCGTCATGATGCCCGCCAGTTGCAGGGGCGTCAGCGAGATCTCTTCGCCGAAACTGGTCAGCATGCCGACCCCGCCGTTTTTCGGAGGAGCAGAGGGGAACCGGCCGGGTTGCTCACCCGGGATGTTCAGGCCCGCCGTCTCCCCCAACCCGAACAGGCGGGCGTAGTGGGCAACCCGCTCATATCCAAGTTTTATGCCCAGGTTGGCGAAGTATGCATTGTTCGACTTGGCCAGAGCCTGGGTCAGGTCCATTCTGGTCCGGCCATACAGGCGCACCGGAGAACGCCGGTCGATCAGACCTTCGCTCAACGCCGCGAACGCCACCGGGACCTTGATCGTCGAACAGGGCTGGAAACCGGCCGAGAGGGCCAGTTTCTGGTTCACCATCGTGAGAATCCGCCCGGTTGCCGGGTCCACCACAACCACCGATCCGTTGAACGGCCCCAGAGCCGCAACCGCGGCTTGGCGAACTTCGAGGTCCTCACCATCGACGTTGTCACCCAAGGTGGAATCGGCGTAGGTCGGCTCGGACCATGGGCTGTACACTCTGCGGCGGGGGGACATGCGGCGGCGGGCCGTGCTGACCTTGCCCTGCTTCACCGCCGTTTTCGTGTTCTTCACAACGGCGTGGGCCGCCGTCCGGGAGGCGGGCAAACGCCGCCTCTTCTTCTTTGCTTCGACCCCGAAGAGCAGTCCGGCGGCCAGGCACAAAATCAGTGCCAGCTTCAGCATCTTGGTTACGCTCTGGAAAGCAGATTTGCAGGTCATAGTTGTGTGGCGCAAGCTGCTTGTGCGAGAGAACGCGAACGGTACGTAGCCAGAGCCTCGTCTGGGCCTACCATCCGGGGAGCAACCGGAATTTCCATTGTCGGATGTTTTCCTCCGGACGGTCAAGCATTTTCCTCCTTTTCTGTCCCTTGCCATACGGCGCACCCCCGGGAATACACCTTGGCAACGTGGTCTATCCCAAAAAAGTAAGCAATGTCCCGATAATCCTCCACATCATAAAGGACGAAGTCGGCCCGCTTCCCGGTTTCGAGCGAGCCCAGCTCCCGGCCCCGTCCCACGCTATAGGCGGCATTGATGGTCGCCGCCGTAATCGCCTCGGCGGGCGTCATCTTCATCTGAGTCGAAGCCAGCGAGAGGACCATCGGCATCGACGTGGTGGGCGACGAGCCCGGGTTGAAGTCGGTGGCCAGCACCACCGCCAGCCCGGCGTCCAGCATAGCCCGCGCGGCGGGGTAACGGGTCAAGCCGAGCGCGTAAACCGAGCCCGGAAGCAGCACGGGCTGCACACCTGCCTGCCGCATGGCGGCGATGCCCCGCTCATCGGTGTTTTCCAGGTGGTCGGCCGTCACCGCACCCATCTCGGCGGCCAGCACGGCGCCGCCGGAAAGCGAGAGCTGGTCGGCGTGCAAGCGAAGTTGCAGACCGCGCGCCTTCGCGGCCGCCAGGACGCGTCTGGTCTGCTCCAAGCTGAAGACGCCCGGTTCACAGAACACATCGCAGTATTCCGCCAGCCCTGCGGCAACCACACGGGGGAGCATTTCTTCGACAACCAGCCGCAGGTAGCCTTCGCGGTCCGCCTGAAACTCATCCGGCGTCTCGTGCGCTCCCAGAAACGTGGGGATGTAGTCGAGGGGGGTCTCCCGGCTCAGCCGGCGGATGGCGCGCAGGATTTTCAATTCATCCTCGATCGAGAGGCCGTAGCCCGACTTGGCTTCCACCGCCGTTGTGCCGCCGCGCAGAAACCACTTTGCGTAGCGCTTCCCAGCCGCCACCAGTTCATCCTCGGTTGCCGCGCGGGTGAGCCGCACAGTGGACCGGATGCCGCCGCCCGAAAGGGCGATCTCCCGGTAGGTGGCTCCGGCGGCGCGCATCTCGTACTCCTCGACGCGGGCGCCGGCAAAAACGGGGTGGGTGTGAGCGTCCACAAAGCCCGGCATCACCACCCGGCCTCGGGCGTCGACAACTTCACACCCTCGCGGGATCTCGATCTTACCCACCTGCTCGATACGACCGTCGCGAACCAGTAACGCCCCGCCCTTGACAATGCCGAGCTCGCGCATCTCAGCTCCGGTGCGCGGGCGCCGCGGACCGGCCAAAGAGACCAGTTGCCCGCACTCCACCACGGCCATCATGGACGCGCCTCGAGGACCCCGGCGGCAAAGGCCAGCAGGCACGCCGCCGCCGTCAGAGCCGTCGTATCGGCAATGTCGCGCGACGGATCCACTTCCACCAGGTCCATGGCCCGGACTTTGGGATGGCGCCCGCAGACTCTGGCCGCGCGGCGCACCTCCCAGGGCGCCAGGCCGCCCGGCCGCGAGCCTGGAGCGGCCGGGGCGAAAGCCCGGTCCAGCACGTCCAGATCCAGATCCACGTAGATGGCGTTCGCGCGGCGGGAGAGATGGCTGAGCGCCGTCGAAGCCACCGCTTCAATCCCGAGCGCCCGGACTTCGTCCACGCCGATGACGCGGATACCCGCGTCGCGCGCCACGCGGGCGTAATCCGGCGAATTGGCGAAGGATTGAATTCCGATCTGCACGATCTGGCTCCCCGGCATGCCGTCGGCCAGCAGCGCCCGCACCGGATTGCCGTTGGTGAGACCGCCCTCGAGACTGCGCAGATCCAGGTGGGCATCAAAGGTCAGCAGACCGCAAGTGTGCAGGGGACCCAGGCCGTGGCAGGCCGGGCGCGTGAGGCTGTTGTCGCCGCCGAGCAGAACCATGCGGCCGGCCGCTTCCCGCACCGCTTGCGCGACGGGCGCCAGGGCTTCCTCCGGGCGCGCTCCAGCCAGCGGCAGATCGCCCAGGTCCCGAACCGGCAGTTCCCGCAGATCGCGCGAGAGTTCAAAATCCCAGGTGCTGAATCGCTCGAGCGCCGCGCGGATGGCCGCCGGGGCCAGATCGCAGCGCCCCGGCGTGATGGATCCCAGATGCAGCGGAACCCCCAGCACCGACAGGCAGGGGCGCGCCGCGCCGCCGCCTCGAAGCCACTCCGAAGCGCGCGGCCAATGCGGGTCAGTCATTGCCGCCCAGGGCGGGCATCCGGATGCCGTGTTTCCGCGCCACAGCGACGGCATCCTCGTATCCCGCATCGGCATGCCGCACGATGCCGATGCCGGGGTCGCAGGTCAGCACCCGCTCCAGCCGCCGGGCGCAATCCGCCGTGCCGTCGGCTACGATCACCATCCCGGCGTGCTGGGAATATCCAATCCCCACGCCTCCGCCATTGTGGATGGAAACCCACGACGCACCGCAAGCCGTATTGAGCATTGCATTCAGCAGCGGCCAGTCGGCGATCGCGTCCGAACCGTCCCGCATGCCTTCTGTCTCCCGGTAGGGGGACGCCACCGAGCCGGTATCGAGGTGGTCGCGCCCAATTACGACCGGCGCGCGCAGCCGCCCGGCCCGCACGTAAGCGTTGATGGCCTCGCCGAACCCGGCGCGCTCGCCGTAACCCAGCCAGCACACCCGCGCAGGCAAGCCTTGAAAGCGAATCCGCTCGCCGGCCAGGCGCAACCAGCGTCCCAGCACCGGGTCCTCGGGAAACAACTCGAGCGCCAGGCGGTCCGTGGCCCGGATGTCCTCCGGCTCGCCCGAGAGAGCCACCCAGCGGAACGGGCCGCGCCCCTGGCAGAACAGCGGGCGGATGTACTCGGGCACAAAGCCGGGGATTTCGAAGGCGTCCTCCACGCCGGCCCGCCGCGCCTGCCCCCGGATATTATTCCCGTAGTCGAAGGTGACCGCACCCATGCGCTTCAGATCCAGCATGGCCCGCACGTGTACGGCGATCGAATCGAGCGCCCGCTTCTCATACCCGGCCGGATCGGTGCGCCGCAGCGCCAGGGCCTCGGCGAGGGTCATTCCGTTCGGCACGTATCCGTTGAGCGGATCGTGGGCGCTGGTCTGGTCGGTGAGCAGGTCGGGCACAATTCCGCGGCGCGCCAGTTCCGGCAGCACGTCCGCACAGTTGCCCACCAGGCCCACGGAGACCGGGCCGCGGGCGCTGTCCAACACCGCCAGCGCCTCGTCCAGCGTCTGGCACATCCGGTCGCAATAGCCCGTTTTCAGGCGCTTCTCGATTCGCGCCGGGTCCACCTCGATCCCCAGAAATCGCGCCCCGTTCAGGGTGGCCGCCAGAGGCTGCGCGCCACCCATGCCGCCCATCCCGCCCGAAACAATCAGCCTGCCCTCCAGTGATCCGCCGAAATGCTTCCGCCCGGCGGCGGCAAAAGTCTCGAAGGTGCCCTGAATGATACCCTGGCTTCCGATGTAGATCCACGAGCCCGCCGTCATCTGGCCGTACATGGTGAGGCCCATACGTTCCAGGCGGTGGAACTCGTCCCAATTAGACCAGTGCCCCACCAGGTTGGCATTGGCGATGAGCACCCGGGGGGCCTGGGTGTGGGTGTGGAATATGCCCACCGGCTTGCCCGACTGCACCAACAGCGTTTCGTCGTTCTCCAGGTCCCGGAGCGCGCGCACCAGGGCGTGATAGCATGGCCAGTTGCGCGCGGCGCGGCCCGTGCCGCCGTATACGATGAGATCATCGGGTTTCTCGGCGACCTCGGGATCGAGGTTGTTCATCAGCATCCGCAGGGCGGCCTCCTGGTGCCAGCCCTTACAGGTGATGGCGGTGCCGCGAGGAGCCGTGACGCTCATACCCTTAGGATAAGCCTGCGATTGCAGAGCCGGGAGGATTGCTGTGCACCAATTGACACGCCGAGAATGGATGGCGGCGGCCGGCGCCGGGAGCCTGCCCGGCGGCCGGTCCCCACGCGTTGAAATCGAAGGCCGCAGCTACGAACTGAAGCGCGGCCGCAACCGGTTCGCCTGGGGTTCGGCGGACTACGAAGCCGGCCCCGAACGGCAGCGCATCGTCATCGACGCGCCTTCCAAAACCCGCCTGGTTGTGCCGCACGGCATCGCTTTCGACAAAGCCTGGTTGCCGCTGCGCAACGGCGAATTGCGCCCGGGCCGCGAGGCCGCCTACTCTCTGGCCGGCGGCCATACACTTCCCCAACCCGAGGCTCTCGCCATCCCGCTCATCGACGCCGAGGCGGGCGGCCGCCGCTATGCTCTGTGCGCCGACCCCGGCCACACCACCGGCTTCCGTTCGGGCGAATTCGAATGGGTGCACAGCGCCGGCGGGCGCGCCGAGCGGACCTTCTACACCGTTGCCCACACCGGCGGGTTCCGCGCCGCCATGGACTGCTTTTACCGCACCGCGCTGGCCCACGTGAAGCCCGGTCCCGAGTGGCTGCACCAGGTGGCCATGGTCGATTACGACTACTTGAGCAAGAACGGCCGCGGGTGGTTTGCGGATATCGACAGGCTGGCTGAAGTTATCCCGCGCGCCCAGCGCCACCGCGTCGTGATGACCCTGCACGGCTGGTACGACCTGGTGGGACGCTACACTTACGACCCCCGCACCCGCTCGCTTGACCGCAAGTGGACGGCATTTCCGAACGTGGATGCGCCCGGTTTTGTGGCCCACGCCAAAGCCAGCGCCGCCAGTTCGGCCCGCACCTCCGGCTGGCGCAGGGTCTTCGGCAAGATGCGGCCCGTCGAGATGACCATCGAGGACATGCACCGCCGCATCCGTTACGCCAAAGAGAAAGGCTTCCGCTGCCTGCTCTATTTCGCCGACGGCATGAACTCGGGCGACGGCGTCGCCGGTGTGCACGACCCCACGAAGGTTCTTGCCTGGGGCGGGTGGATCGGACCGGAAACCGCCGGCAAAACGTACGTGCAGAACCCGCTCCATCCGGAAGTCCGCGCCTTCTACACCGGCTATCTCTCAGCTTTGCTCGATGAGTACGGCAAAGAGATCGACGGGCTGGTGTGGGACGAAACCTTCACCGTAAGAGCCGGTCAGATGGGCAACCCGCCCTACCCGGGCTATGCCGCCGCCGCCATGATGTCGCTGGTGTCTGAGCTGCGCGCCCGCGTCGAGGCGTTCAGTCCGGCTCTGGCGTTTCTCTCCTCCGACAACCTGGGCTCAGAGTTCCGGGCGCCTTACGCCCTGGCCGCCCACGGCACCTATCAGGACTCCTCCTGCATCCCCTCGTTCTGGCCCTTCGGATTGTTTCCCAATCTCCGGAACACGCTCTGGTCCTGCAACTGGTATCCCGAGAACAACTGGCACTACAATGAGGTTGCGGTGGCCGAATTCGGCGCGCCGGTGGCCATCTCGAACGGCTATGGAGACGACCGGGGCGCGGCGGAGATGAGTCCGGCGCAAATTGAACGCATGCTCACACTTTTCCGTAAGCGCGCCGCCCAGGACGGCCGCCTCCGCTGGATGGGCGAGGGGCGGAGCTGATGGACGCGGAGATCGTGGTCAGCGCGCCCGGCCGGGTGAACCTGATCGGCGAACACACCGATTACAACCTGCTGCCGGTCTTCCCCATCGCCATCCAGCGCCGCATCGTGGTCCGCGTCCGCCCGCGCGCGGACCGGCAGGTTCTTGCGTCGAACGCCGACCCGGCCTTCGGTCCCCGCCAATTCGAGTTGTCGGCCGAAATTGCGCCCGGCCCGCCCGGAGACTGGGGCAACTATATCAAAGCCGCGGCCCAGAAACTGGTCCAGCTCTACGGTCCTCTCAACGGCATGGACGCCCTCTACCGGGGCGACGTGCCCCCGTCGGCCGGTCTGAGCTCCTCGTCGGCTCTGGTGGTGGCTTCCGGGCTGGCGCTGCTGGCGGCGAACCGGATCTCTATCGACACGGCGGCGCTGATGCCCGTCTTCGCCGACGCCGAGCGTTATGTCGGCACCAAGGGCGGCGGCATGGACCAGGCAATCTCGCTGGGGGCGCGGCCGGGCTGCGCCGCGCGCATCGACTTCGAGCCCCTGCGCCTCACCCACGTGCCCGTCCCCGACGGATGGCGGTTCCTGATCGCCCACAGTCTGGTGGTCGCGGACAAGTCCGGCAGCGCCCGCGAGCACTACAACTCGCGACCCCGCCAAAGCCGGGAAGCCCTGGCCGAAGTAGTCCGCCATCTGGATCTGCCCGGCGGGTCCGGGTACCGCGAGTTGCTCGAACGGTATCCGCCCGATGAACTCGAGGTTCTGGCCGCGCGTTATCTGGAGCCAACCCTGGCCGGGCGTTTCCGTCACATCATCCGGGAGAGCGCCCGCGTGGACCAGGCCGTGGAGGCCATGCGAGCCGGGGATGCCACACGCTTCGGCGCCCTGATGACCGCCTCCCACCTCAGCCTCCGCGACGACTACGAGGTGAGTTGCCCGGCTCTCGACGCGCTGGTGGAGGCGGCCCTCGAAGCCGGCGCGCTCGGCGCGCGTCTGACCGGCGCGGGCTTCGGCGGCTGCACCGTGATCCTGACCACCGCACCGATGCTGCCGGTTCTCATCGATGCCCTGGAAGCCAGGTTTTATCACTCGCGGCCCGAACGCGCGCGCTTTCCCGATTACCTCCTGCCCGCGGAACCTTCCGCCGGCGCTCTGGTGGAAGTATGCGGCGCCGCGCCCCGGCGCGGATCGGAAACAGAATATGGCGAAAAAACATAAGGCCGGTGAGACGGCTCCATCCAAGGCGCTCCCCTCTCCGGAGACCGCCGTCAAACCCCGGCGCCTGGGCGCCGACGTCAGCTACAAGAAAGAACTGAGCCGGCTGCAAATCGAGCTGGTCAAGTTGCAGGAATGGGTCAAGCATCGCGGCTTGAAGGTCGTGGTGATTTTCGAAGGCCGCGATGCCGCCGGTAAAGGCGGGGTCATCAAGCGCATCTCCGAGTGCCTCAATCCGCGCGTCTGCCGGGTCGTGGCTCTCGGCGTCCCCACCGAGAAGGAGAAGACCCAGTGGTATTTCCAGCGCTATGTCGCGCACCTGCCAGCCGCCGGGGAAATGGTGCTGTTTGACCGGAGCTGGTACAACCGCGCCGGCGTCGAGCGCGTCATGGGCTTCTGCACCGAGGCCGAGTACCTGGAATTCATGCAGTCCTGCCCCGAGTTCGAGCGCATGCTGATCCGCTCCGGCATCATCCTCATCAAGTACTGGTTCTCGGTGAGTGACGAAGAGCAGGAGCGCCGCTTCCAGGACCGCATGCGCACTCCCACGAAGCGCTGGAAGCTCAGCCCGATGGACCTGGAATCCCGCCGCCGCTGGGTGGAATACTCCAAGGCCAAGGACGATATGTTCGCTTACACCGACCACAAGCAGGCGCCCTGGTACGTGGTCAACGCGGACGACAAGAAGTGCGCCCGGCTCAACTGCATCCACCACCTGCTTTCCCAGATCCCCTACGAGGACCTGACGCCAGGGCCGATGAAGCTGCCCAAGCTCGAAAAGGGCAACTACGTCCGCCCTCCCATCACGGAACAGACCTTTGTGCCGGAAGTCTACACACCGGCCGGCCGATCCAAGCGAAGCCGATAACCGGCCATCTTGACTTCGCCCGCTGCATTGAGGCATAAAGGTGGGTCCAATCCGCCAGCCCGGGAGGTCTGCGTTCATGCAACGCCGTTCCTTTTTCAGAGTCGCTTCCGCCGCCGCGCTCACCGCTTTCCCGGCCGCGTGGGGAGCCGGCGAGAGGAAGTACAAGATCCTCTACTTCACCCGCAGCGCGGGCTTTGAGCACTCCGTAGTCAAGCGTCAGGGCGGCCAGTTGAGCCATTCCGAGAAGCTGCTCACCGAAATGGGCCGCAAGGCCGGCTTCGAGGTCGAGTGCACCAAGGACGGCCGCGTGTTCGACGGCAACCTCGACCCGTACGACGCCATCGCCTTTTACACCTCCGGCGATCTCACCCAGCCCGGCGGCGACGGCTCTCCGCCCATGACCCCGCGCGGCAAACAGCGCCTGCTCGAAGCGATTGCCGCGGGCAAGAACTTCATCGGCTTCCACGCCGCCACGGACTCGTTCCACTCCAAAGGGCCTCGCGACGAGAACCAAACCGAGGTGGACCCCTACGTCGCCATGATCGGCGGCGAGTTCATCGTGCACGGCGCCCAGCAGGAGGCGTCTTTGTTCATGTGCTCCCGCTTTCCCGGAGCCGGCAATCTCGGCATCGGTGAGGCCATCGCCTTCACCGAAGAGTGGTACACGCACAAGAATTTCGCCAGGGACCTGCACGTCATTCTGGTGCAGGAAACCCAGTACATGAAGGGCGAGTGCTACCAGCGCCCCGATTTTCCGGCCACCTGGGCGCGCATGCACGGCCAGGGGCGGGTCTTCTACACATCCCTCGGGCACCGCGAAGACATCTGGACCAACCCGTTCTTCCAGGCCATCGCCATCGGAGGCATCGGCTGGGCGCTCGGCAAGGTAAGTTTCGACATCAAGCCCAACATCGACAGCGTTACTCCGCTGGCGAATCAACTCAAAGGGACCGGCCCCGTGAGAACATAGAGGATTTTGTCATGACCGACCATTCGATTTCCCGACGTGAATTTGTGCAGGCCAGCGCCGGCGCCGCCTTGGGCGCGGGAGCGCTCTCTGCGGTGTCCGCGCCGGACGCAACCAAGACGCGCAGCTACAACCCCGAGATGGAATACCGCCGTCTGGGCCGGACCAACCTCATGGTGTCGGCGATCAGTCTCGGCGGCCACTGGAAGCGCATCCCGTACAAGACGGGTACGCCGGAGTTCAAGCAGAACCGCCGGGAGGTGATCTACGCCTGCCTGGACGCCGGCATCAACTACGTGGACGCCTGCTCAGCGGGCGAGGTGGTGGCCTACGCCGAGGCTCTCGGCCCCCGCCGCAAGGACATTTACTTCGGTTTCGACTGGACCCTCGGCCGCGACCCCGCCATTGCCGGTTCGCTCGAGAAGATGAAGCAGGGACTTGACGACGGCCTCCGGCAAACCGGCCTCGATTACGTGGACCTTTGGCGGGTCACGCTTCGCGAGCAGACCACCCGCAATACCGTTCACGAGATCGAGACCGTCATGGCCGCCCTGGAATGGGGCAAGAAGACGGGCAAAGCGCGCTTTACCGGCGTTTCCACGCACCACCGCCCCTGGATCGCCGAAGCGGTGGCCAGGTACCCCCAACTCGAAGTCATCGTGACGCCTTACAGCGCGGGCAGCAAGGAGAAGCCGGTGGGCAGCATGTTCGACGCCTTCCGGAAGTACGACGTCGGCTTCATCGGCATCAAGCCTTTCGCCAGCGGCACGCTGTTCGCCTCCGGGGGCGCTCCCGATTCAGCCACCAAGGCCGATGATGACGAGCGCGCCCGCCTGGCGCTGCGCTACGTTCTTTCCAGCGACGTGCTGCACGCTTCCATCCCCGGCCTGATCACTGTCGACCAGGTGAAAAACGCCGTGGCCGCCATCAAAGAACGCCGCCAGTTCGACATGGCCGAGGCCGCCCGCCACCAGCAACTGGTAGCCGAGATGTGGCGCAACCTGCCGCCCGGTTACCACTGGCTCCGCGATTGGGAGTGGGTGTAGCGTCGCGGCTTTCTGACACGGAGGTCAGCAACCGGGAAGATGACCGATTCGCACATCACCCGCCGAAGCTTTGCCGCCTCGGCAGCCGCCGCGCCCCTGGCGCAGGCCCGGCTGGCCCCTCGCCCCAACATCCTCTGGATCACCTGCGAGGACATGGGCCCCCACCTGCACGCCTGCGGCGACGATTATTCCGTCACGCCCCACCTCGATCGTCTCTGCCGGCGCGGCTCGATCTACATGAACGCGTGGTCGAACGCGCCTGTCTGCGCCCCGGCGCGCACCGCCATCATCAGCGGGGTCTATCCCACGTCCACCGGCGCCGAACACATGCGCTCCATGACCCGCATGCCCGCCGGCTGGAAGATGTTCCCCGGCTATCTGCGCGAGGCCGGCTACTACTGCACGAACAACGTCAAAGAAGACTACAATCTCGAAAAGCCCCCGGGCACCTGGGACGATTCGTCCAAAGCGGCCCACTGGCGCAACCGCGCGAGCGGGCAGCCTTTCTTCTCCGTCTTCAACCTGACCATCACTCACGAAAGCCAGATCCGGACCCGCCCCCACACCTGGATTCACGACCCCGCCAAAGTCCGCGTCCCGGCTTACCACCCCGACACCCCGGAGGTTCGCCAGGACTGGGCCCAGTACTACGACAACATCACCACCATGGACGCCCAGGCCGGCCGCATCCTGGCGGACCTCGAAGATGACGGCCTCGCCGGCGATACCGTGGTCTTCTTCTTCGGCGACCACGGCTCCGGCATGCCCCGCAGCAAACGCTGGCCGTACAACTCAGGCCTCAACGTCTCCATCGTCGCTGCCATCCCGGAGAAGTTCCGCCGGCTCGCGCCCAGGGACTATGCCCCCGGCACGAAGAACAACCGCCTGGTAAGCTTCGTCGATCTCGCCCCCACCATGCTGAGCCTTGCCGGCATCCGGCCACCCGCTTTTTACCAAGGCCAGGCTTTCATGGGTCCCTACGAGGCGCGCCCGCGAACTTACTCGTTCGGCTTTCGCGGCCGCATGGACGAGCGCTACGACTGTGTCCGCACCGTCCGCAACCAGCGCTATATCTATGTGCGCAATTACATGCCGCACAAGATCTACGGCCAGCACCTCAACTACATGTGGGAAACCCCTACCACGCGCGTCTGGGAGCGCCTCTACAGGGAAGGCAGGCTCAACGCCGCCCAGAGACGGTTCTGGGAACCCAAGCCGCCCGAGGAGTTATACGATCTGGAAGCGGACCGCGACGAAGTCGACAACCTGGTTGCATCGCCCGCTCACCGGCGGGTTCTGGACGAACTCCACCAGGCCCACCGCGAACACGAACTGAAGATCCGCGATATCGGCCTGCTGCCCGAAGCTGAGATCCACGCCCGCTCCGCCGGCGGCGCGCCCTATGACGCCGGCCACAACCCCAAGACCTATCCCGCCGAACGCGTCCTCGCCGCCGCCGAGGCCGCCGCTTCGCTTCAGGCCTCGGACGAGCCAAAGCTCGCCTCAGCCATGGCGGACCCCGACAGCGGTGTCCGCTACTGGGGCGTCATGGGCCTGCTGATGCGCCGGAAAGCCGCCCCGGCGAAGTTGCTCCAGGACCCTTCTCGATCGGTCTGCATCGCCGCCGCCGAATCCCTCGCTCACTACGGAAGAGAGGATGACCTTCAGCCGGCCATGGAGCGACTCATCGCCCTGGCCGACGCCGCAAGAAACGGCCCCTACGCCGCCATGCAGGCCCTCGCCGCCATCGACTCTCTGGGCCTCAAGGCGAAGCCCTGGAGAAACGCCATCGCCGCCCTTCCCAGGGAGGCCCCCGGGGCGCCCGAACGGGTCCGCAGCGAATACATCCGGCGCCTGCTTGAGCACATCGCGGCGACGCTCGGATAGAGCAGCCGGCCGCTCACTTGACAATTACCGTCCTGTCGGCTTCGACCTTGATTTTCTGGACCACCGGCGCGCCGGAGACCGGTTCGATTCTGATCTCGTACTCGCCGGGATTCAGCAGAATCCCCTGCGCGGAGTTATTGAATTCGTCCACGTGGCCGAAGTACTTGCCGTTGACGTAAACGGCCGCGAACTTGTCGGGATTGATGGTCCGCACTCTCCCGAAGGGTGGTTTGGCAGGTTCGATGGGTTTCAGACTCTGCTTGATGGTGGTCGTCTTGCCGGCCTGAACGGTGGCCTTCACGGTCATCTCTTCATAGCGCGGGTCGATGAGTTTGATTTCGTGCTCGCCGGCGGCAACGGAATACTTGCGGGCCATCTTGAAATTGGCCGCCGGCCCCACGTACTTGCCGTCCACGAACACCCCGGCCCGCCCGGGATTGATCTTGGTCTTGATGTAGCCGGTACCCTGCTGCTGGGCGAACAGAGAGGTACAGAACAGGCCCAGCAGCACGAGGGAGAACAAGCGCAACGTTTTCATAAAATCGCTCCTTTTCATCCATCCGTAGTTGCGATGATGCCGCTATGTCCGCCGCGTCACGCACGGCGGAGCCATCCGTCCGGATGCCCCGCGGCTGCTTCATGCGGAGCGCATCAATTCGTCCCAGCTCACTTCGCGTTTCGTCTCGTAGGCCATCCGTCCCAGCAACGAGGTGAGCGTGCTGTCCGCCGCCGCTCCTGCCAGGTTGTACGGTTTCTTGTCGACAATGCTCTGGAAGAAGGCCGCCACCGCGTCGATGGTGATCTCGCGCGGCGAGTCTTTTCGTTCAATCAGGCTCCGGTCCCGGAGGTCGTCCGCATTCTTGAGCGGCGAACTGGGAATCGGGCCATGCCATTTCATATAAGTCCGCGCCAGCTCGATCATGCCCTGGGATCCGAACATCTGTTCCTTCACGTCGCGGAACCCGGCCGTGTGTTTGATGCTGATCAGCCAGCCCTTCATGTTGTTGGGGTAGGTGTAGACGATGTCGTGGTGATCCGAGGTCCAGTCGCCGTACACCAGCGGGTAGCGCAATCCTCCTTCGCCCATGGCTTTGAGCGGGTGCGCGCCGGCGAACCAGTTCAACACGTCCACCCCGTGGCAGTCCTGCTCGACGATGCAGCTTCCCGAGTAATCCCGCCAGTAGCCCCAGTGCCGCAGGCGCTGTTGCTCAGGAGGGTACGGCGAGTGGAACGGCCCCTTCGGCGGAACGCCGCCCAGCACCCAATAGCTCATCATGAGGGTAAGCTGCCCGATCTTGCCCTGCTTGTAAATCTCCATGCCGCGCAAGTATTCCTTGCTGAAGCGCTGCTGGAAGCCGAACTGAATGGTCTTGGAGGGATCGGCCTGCTGGCCGGCCTTCATCAGCCGCTTCACGCCGGCCACGTCGGCGCCCGCCGGCTTCTCGCAGTAAATATGCTTGCGGGCCTTCACCGCGGCTTCAAAGTGCACCGGATGCAGGAACACGGGGCTGGCAATCAGGACAGCGTCGATGTCGTTGCGCGCCAGCAACTCTTCGTGGTTGCGGAACGAAGGCACTTTGTCGGCCCCGGGGATGCGGGTCTTCGCCTGGTCGATGCGGTCCGGGAACACGTCGCAGATAGCCGCCAGACGGGCGTTGGCGTCGCGCGCCATGTGGGTGCCCACATAAGTGCCCCGCCCGCCGGTCCCGATGATCCCAAAGGCGACCGCCGAATTGGCCTGTGAGCCGAACACGGTCGCCGGCTTCATCACCGCGAGATTGGCCGCCACACCCGCCAGCGCGTGACGTCTCGTTAATATTGCCATGGATTCTCCCTGTACTTGACTCGAAGGCTCATCTTAGCACCCGCGTCACCCGCCGCGGATGGCCACCACGAAGTGGATCTCGCTGGACGGGGAGACCGGCTCCCTGAGCCCTCCGGCGGCGATCTCGCCGTCCACGGCTACCGAGACGCCGGCCCGGAGCCGGCCGCCGTCGAGCAGCCGCTCGCGGATGCCGGGACAGGCCCGCTCCAGATTGTCGATGGCTTCCCCCACCGTCGCACCTTCCACCGGGACCACCCTGCGGCCGCCGGCGAGCGGCTCCAGCAACGCGGGAATGAAAACGGCCGGCACGGCCTTACTCCCGCTGCGCCCGGATCGCTTCCAGAATCGCCGACGGCTTCATGGGCAACCGCCGCATGCGCACGCCCGCGGCGCGATAGATGGCGTTGGCCAGAGCCGCGGGTGGCGGCACGATATTGGCTTCGCCCACGCCCCGCACGCCGAAGGGATGTCCCGGATTGGCCACCTCCACGATCACCGTGTCGATCATCGGCAGGTCGAGCGTCGTGGGTATGCGGTAATCGAGAAAGCTGGCGTTCAGCATGGCGCCCTCCGGGCTCATGAAATACTCCTCGTTGAGCGCCCAGCCAATTCCCTGCGCGCTGCCGCCCTGCATCTGGCCTTCGACATAACCGGGGTGGACGGCCTTGCCCGCGTCCTGCACGCTGGTAAAGCGCAGTACGGTGGTCTTGCCGGTCTCCGGATCGACTTCGACGTCCGCGATGGCGCCCGCGAAGGAACCGCCCACGCCGCGCGGATTCACCGTGGCGCGGCCCATCACCGGCCCTCCGGTTTCGTCCAAACGGGCGGCCAGTTCTTTGAAGCTGATCGACCGCTCCCCGTGGCGGAACACCCCGCGCTCGAAGGTGACCTGCCCGGCTTCCACGTCCCATAACCTGGCCGCCCGGGCGGCCATCTGCCGGACCACGTCCTGAGCGGCCTCGTAAGCTGCCCAGCCGGTGGCAAAGGTCGTCCGGCTGCCGCCGGTCACGGCCGTGTAGCCGACCAGGTCGGTATCCACCACGTTGGGGCGCACGTCCCCGGCCGCGATGCCCAGCACTTCGGCGGCCTGCATGGCGATCGACGCGCGAGTCCCGCCGATATCGGTCGACCCTTCCACCAGGTTCACCGTGCCGTCGGGGTTCACGCTGAGCGTGCAGCTCGAGCTCAGCCCCACGTTGAACCAGAAGCCGACGGCCACGCCGCGCCCGCGGTTGGGGCCTTCGAGCGGCGCCGTGTAGTGGGGGTGGTTCTTCATCGCCTCCAGCACCTCGACACAGCCGATGCGCCGGTATTTCGGACCGTCGGCCCGGCGCGTGCCTTCCCGCGCCGCGTTCCGCAGGCGAAAATCGATCGGGTCCATGCCCAGTTTCCCGGCCAGCTCGTCAACCACGCTCTCCGCGGCAAAAGCGGCCTGGGTGGCTCCCGGCGCCCGGTAAGCCGATGTGCTCGGCTTGTTCACCTGGACATCGAACCCGTCGATGGCAACGTTGGGAATGTCGTACGCGGCAAAAATGCACATGGCGCCGGACGCCACCATCCCGCCCGGGTACGCGCCGGCCTCGTAGGCCATCCAGGCTTCAGCGGCAACGATGCGCCCGTCCTTGCGAGCGCCCATTTTCACCCGGATGTAAGTGCCCGGCGTCGGTCCCGTGCCTTCGAATACGTCCCGCCGCGGCATCACAATCTTCACCGGACGGCCGGACTTGCGGGACAGCAGGGCCGCCACCGGCTCGAGGTACACCCGGATCTTGCCGCCGAAACCGCCGCCGATCTCCATCGGCGTCGCCCTTACCTTCGATACCGGCAGGTTCAGCACCGCCGCCACGCTGTCGCGCACCACAAAGGCGCCCTGAGTGCTCGACCAGATTTCCACGCGCCCGTCCTGGTTCCAGAAGGCCGTGGCGTTCTGCGGCTCGATGTAACCCTGGTGCACGGTCGTGGTGTGGTACTCGCGTTCCACAATGACCTCGGCTTCCGCAAAACCCTGTTCCACGTCGCCGAGCGTCCACCGGAAGTGCTCGGCCACGTTGCTCACCTTGCCGGAGGGCTTGCCGAACTCCTTCGTCTTCAGATCCTCGAGCACGAGCGGTGCGCCCTCCTGCATCGCCTCCCGGGCGGTGAGCACAAAGGGCAGCGGCTCGTAGTCCACTTCGATCAGCTCCGCCGCTTCCTGGGCCACGTGCGCATTCACTGCCGCCACCGCCGCCACGGCGTGGCCCTTGTACAGGACTTTGCCCTGGGCCAGGACGTTGCCGCGGATGTAACTGAGCGGCATGGCGCCCTCTCCGAGGTCGATGATGCGATCTTCGGCGGGAGGCAGATCGGCCGCCGTGATCACCGCCTTGACTCCCGGGAGCGCCTCGGCTTTGGAGGTGTCGATCCGGAGGATTCGCGCGTGGGCGTGCGGGCTGCGCAGCACATAGCCCTCCAGCAACCCGGCCAGACGAACATCGGCGCCGTAGAGAGCGCGGCCGGTCACCTTGTCCACGCCGTCGGGCCGGATGGGGCGTGTGCCGACCACCGTGTAATCCTGCCTACTCATGCCTCCACCCCCTGGAGCATTCGGGCGGCCTGTTGAACAGCGCGCACAATCTTGTCATAACCCGTGCAGCGGCACAGGTTGTTGGCCAGATACTGGCGGATGCGCGCCTCGCTCGGATCCGGCTCGGCTTCCAGCAGAGCCTTGGCGGCCACGATAAAGCCCGGCGTGCAGACCCCGCATTGCAGCGCGGCCTGTTCCAGAAAAGCCTGTTGAAGCGGGTGCAGCGTATTGCCCCGCGCCACGCCCTCGATCGTCAGGATGGTCCGGCCCTCCGCCTCCACGCCCAGCACCAGGCAGGAGTTCACCGGGCGCCCGTCGAGGATCACGGTGCACGCCCCGCAGTTGCCGTCGTTGCAGCCCTCCTTGGCGCCGGTAAGCCCCAGGATGTCGCGCAGGCACTCGAGCAGGCTCTGGCGCGGCTCGCACAGAAACTCGGCCGGCTCTCCGTTCACGGTTGTGTGTACGCGCACTTTGGTTTGCATCTTACTTACCCTCCCTGGCTCTGGCAATGGCGGTTTCGAGAGCGCGCCGCGTGAGCACGGCGCAGAGATGGCGGCGGTAGTCAGCCGTGCCGCGCATGTCGGTGATGGGCTGCGCCGCGGCGCGGGCCATTTCCGCGGCCGCCTGAACCGTTTCTTCGGACACGGGACGCCCGGCCAGGGCCACGCCGGCCTCGTGAACCAGCAGGGGCGTGGGCGCCACCGCGGCCAGGGCGATCCGCGCCGCGCGAATCGCGCCGTTGTCGAGCGCCACCGACACGGCCGCTCCGGCAACCGCAATATCCATTTCGTTGCGCGGAATGAAGCGCAGGTAGCGCGCCCCGAAGCGGGCCGGAGGCGGCGGCAGGTGCAACCCCGTCAGCACCTCACCCGGTTGCAGCACGGTCCGGCCTGGAGCCGTGCAGAATTCCTCGGCCGGAATCCGCCGCAGGCCGGCCGGTCCGGCGACGGTGCAGGTGGCCGAATAGGCGATCAAGACGGGAATCGAATCGGCGCTGGGAGCCGCATTGCACAGGTTTCCGCCGATCGAAGCCCGGCTCTGGATCTGGGTCCCGCCGATCAGCGCGGCCACCTCGGCAAGGGCCGGATAAACCCGGGCCACGGCACGGTCTTCGAAAATCCGGCAGCAGGGTACGGCCGCACCCAGGGTGAGGCCGCGCGTGGAATCGAAACTGAGCTCGTTCATTTCGGGGACGTGCTTCACATCCACCAGCAGGTGAGTGGATTTTCTGCCCGAGCGCATCTGGACCAGCAGGTCGGTGCCGCCGGCCAGGGCCAGCGCGCCGGGCTGCGCAGCAAGCAGACCGACGGCCTCGGCCAGGGTGCGCGGGGCGGCGTAATCAAACCATTTCACTCCGCAATGCCTCCTTCGTTCTAACAGAGTACACCGTGTCAGAATAAATGCTCATGGTCATTACCGAAGTGGTTGTCCACACCGTCCCCATGTCGGCCTCCTGGCTTACCGAAGGCCTGATTGCCAACCCGATGTCGGGCTATCCCCAGTACCGTGAGAGGCGCGCTTCCTGGTTCGGTTCCATGACCGCCGCCGTGGTCGAACTGCGCGCCGGCGAAGGCCTCTCCGGCCTGGGATACGTGGGCGGGGGCAAAGGCGGCGCCGCCAAATCGGTGGTCGAAGAGCATTTCGCCCAGCTCCTGACCGGGCAGGATCCGTTCGACATCGAGCGGCTCTGGGATCAACTCTACCGGGCTTCAGTGATGTACGGGCGGCGGGGTTTGGCCCTGGAAGCCCTGAGCGCTGTCGATATCGCGCTCTGGGATCTGGTGGGCAAGGCCGCCGGTCAGCCCGTCTACCGCCTGATCGGCGGCCGGACCAAACCACGCCTGCGCGCCTACGTCACCGGTAACCTGACCGAGCGCCACCTCGCCGAGGGCTTCCGCGACGTGAAACTGGCCCTCCCCCACGGGCCGGCCGACGGAGAAGCCGGACTCCGCGCCAACGAGGATCTGGTACGCCGCACCCGTGAACGCATCGGACCCGAGGGAGACCTCATGCTGGACTGCTACATGGCTCTTGACGTGCCCTACACCATCGAACTGGCCCGCCGCCTCAGAGATTACCGCATCCGCTGGATCGAGGAGCCCGTGCTGCCCGATCAGATCGACTCCTACCGCCGGATCCGCGACGCCATCGACATCCCTATCGCCGGAGGCGAGCACGAATTCACCCGCTTCGGCTTCCGGGAACTGATCGAGAAGCGGGCCGTCGATATTCTCCAGCCCGACATCTACCGGGCCGGAGGAATCAGCGAGCTGAAGAAGATTGCGGCGATGGCTTCGGCCTACGATATACCGGTAATTCCCCACGGAGTAGGCGCCCCGACTTATCACTTTGTGATGTCCACGGTAAACGCGCCGAAAGTGGAGTTCGTAGACATCTTTGCGTCCGGCGGCGAGCTGTTGCTGGAGGGCGAACCCGTGCCGCGGGGCGGCTGGGTGGAGCTGGGTGGTGAGCCGGGGTTCGGCTACCAACTGAACCCGCGGGCCCTGCGCGGAGAAGTTCCGGTAGCGCCGATCTGGTAATCCGGGGGCCTGTTCCCCAGAGTCTTTCCGAGCACTTACTAAGTGTTTCCGCCGATTTATGTCTCCCCGGGCGCCTGTTATTTTCAAGTTACCCTTGCAAAACTAGTTTGCAAAGGTGAGGAGAAGAGAATGAAACGCCTGAGTGAACTTATCTGGAAGATCCGGATCTGGAAAGACACCCGCGGCCAGGACCTCATCGAGTACGCTCTGATGGCGGGCTTCGTGGCTGTGGCGGCCGGTGCGATCATGCCCGGTGTGTCGACGAGCATCAGCACCATTTTCTCGAAGGTCCGTTCGGCCCTCGAAAGTGGCGCTGGCCAGTAGAAACAGCCAACTCTTGCGGGCGTGGGCCTCCGTTCCGCGCCCGCCTGACCCTCTCTAAAGTCCCCGGCCGCTTCTTCCGATCCTTCCCTCGTGGACATGGATTCCCGCACTCGTCGCGAGTTGGGTGGTTCCGCGCTGGTGTTCACCGCCACCGCCCTGTTCGTCTGGTGGCTGGCGGGAAACCGTTTCGTCCCCATCCTGGACGAAGGCATTTACTTGGACGGCGCCCTGCGCATCGTCAAGGGACAGGTCCCCTATCGCGACTTCTTCGTGCTGACGGGTCCCGGCGCTTTCTGGTTGCATGCCGCGCTATTCCGGCTTTTGGGAGTCTCGTTCGGTCACGCCCACCTGACTCTGGTTTTCGATATTGCCATTTTGGCGGCCCTCGTCTTCTGGCTTACCAGCCGTTTCGCCCGCGGCGCCATAGCTGCCCTGGTGACGATCTGCTTCGTGGTGTTTGGCACCGCCGACCCCCACATCCTGGTTCTCAATCATCGCTGGGACAGCGCCGTCTGGGGTCTGTCTGCCGTCGCTTTGGTGCTCCTGGCCGCAGAGCGGCCGGGCCGCCTGATCCCGGCTGCCGCCGGTTTGTTCGCCGCCTCCGCTGCCTGGTTCACGCCTTCGATGGGTGTGCTCACTCTGCTGCTCGCCGCCTGGCTTGCCGCGTTCCGGGAGTCGCGCCGCGTGCTCCCCTGGTTCCTCGCCGGCGGCGCCGTGGTCTCGGCCTGCTCTCTGGCCGCCCTGGCGGTAAGCGGCGCACTTGAACCGTTCATTCGCCACATGCTCTGGACCGCGGCTAACTACGCGGGTCCGAATCGCGTCCCCTATGGCGCGGTCGCCGGCGGATATTGGAGCCTGCTGCGCGACGCCCGCGGCGCGGAATGGTTCATCCGCGTTCTGGTGATCGGATGCATCGCCCTTCCCGCCATTCTGCCCCCGCTCACCCTGGCCGGATTCGCGGCTTCCTTCCGGCGCTGGCCGGCCTGCGGCATCCCCCTCCGTTCCGTTTTACTGCTGCTGCTCTCGATGACGGTAATGGTGGTTTCGACCTATCCGCGCTGGGATATTGGCCACCTGCTGTACGTCTCCCCGCTCTCCTTCGTGCTCTCCGGCTGGCTGGCCGGCGCCTGTCTCTCCCGGCGGGTCCAACGCCTGTTCGCCCTGGCGCCTCTGCTGCTGGCCGCCGTTTTCGCTATCAGCAGCGTTCAAACCCGTTTGGCGCTTTCCAGCGCGGCCACGCGAGGGGGCTGGATTACCGCGACCCCTCAGGACCTGGCGCTCATTCGCGCCGTGGAGCACCATATACCGGCGGGCGAAACGCTGTTCGTATTCCCCTATATGCCAGTGCTCTACTTCTTCACCCAGGCCGAGAATCCGACCCGCTACTGCTTTCTCCAACCTGGCATGATGACCGGCAAAGACGAGCAGTCGGTGCTGGCCGGCCTGCGGGCTCGCCCTCCCCGATGGGTGGTGTACTCGAATATCCCGCCCAGCTCGTATCTGGGTCTGTTTCCGAGCAGCGACCGGGCGCGTTTGCGAATGCCGGGGATCGAGGAGTTCATCCGGACGAACTATGAGCAGGTAGCGGCCCACACCCACTGGAAGGCGACTTACCAGGTGCTGAAGAGGCGCGAGAGTCCGCACGCGGCCGGACCAGCAGAACCGCTCCCGCCGCCTTCGCCTCCGGCTTCCACCCCTCGAGGTGCATGAGCAATCCTGTAAGCGGGCAATCCGCGGGCAGCAGAGCCGTCTCAAAACCATAGCGCCGCACCAGTTCCTGCCAGCCGCTCTCGCCGCGCACCAGCCGGACGTAGTCTTCCGCAATCGCCTGTCCGTAGAAATCCGTCCGGCCGTCAAAGAAGACCTTCTGCCGGGGATAGAATTCGTAGACCAGAAAATCGGCCCACGTATCGAGGGTGAACAGGCGCGTGCCGGCGAGCCGCGCGGCATGCCGGCGAGCCAGTTCAACCGGATACCGCCGCGCGGGAAAGTCTTTCGGCCAAAAGGCGTCAAGCCCGGGCAACAGCAGGACCGCCACCAGTCCCACGCCAGCCGCTCCGCCGCGGCCGAATTGGGGCCGAAAGCGTTCGCCGATCCGCCACAGCAAAGCCGGCGCCGCGGTTTGCGAAACCTGGTTCACTGTGTGCCGCCATATGGCGCTAAGTTCCACCGCGATCATCGGCCCGGCGATCAGGAAAAAGATCGGGATGTGACGCATCGAAAGCAGCGAGGCGTGGGCCCAGGCGGCGATGAGCAACGCGTGCGCGTGGCGGCCCCGGGCCGCGAGCAGAGCCGCCGTGCCCAGCCCGGCAAAGAGCAGGAGTTCGAAATACGCCCCCGCCGGCGACCCCAGGCGGGGCGGCTGGAACTCTTCCACCCACTGCCGGATCCAATCCGCACGCAGGTATTCATTCAGGTGGCTGAAGAGGCGGAGGCCGTAGGGATTCAGCACGGAAGCCGCACCGCACGCCGCGGCCAGCGCGACGTAGCGCCGTGCCTGCCGGCGGCGTTCCAGAGCGCTGCCCGCCGCGAATACAACCAGGCTGATCAGGATGGCCACGAAACCGCCGTGCAGATTCACCCACAGCGCGGTGAGGGGAACCAGGAGCCAGATCACACGGGTGGGGCGCCCGGAGTCCCGGTCGAGCGCCCACCAGCCGGCGGCCATGAACAACAGGGTCAGCGCGTGCGGGCGCGCCAGAAAATGATGCGAGGATGCGCCGACCCCTACATGGAGAACAGCGATCGCCGCCAGCGGATTCGCCCCCAGCCGCACGGCGTGGCGCACGGAGATCCAGAACGCCAGGGCGATGCAGACGGCCGCGGCCAGCACCACAGCCTTCAGTCCCGCAAGGCGATACAGTACGGCCATGCCGGCATCCGCAAGCCACTCCCAGGCAAACCACGGCTGGCCGGGTCGCGAGAAGGAGAAAATGTCCGTGCGCGGCACGGTGCGGTGATCGAGAATGAACTCGCCGGTACGGATGTGCATGCCCGTGCTGGCGTCGTGAAGCAGGCTGGGAGATCCGCCCGCCCAGGTGTAGCCCACCAGCCACAGCAGCAGCGCGGCAAAGACAACATCGGACAGGGTTACCTTCGCCAAGGCCATTTCACCCGGATCATCGGCAGAAATCAGCCCCCGCAATAGCCCTACAGTCACCCCGGAAAACGCCGATTAAGCAGACATGACGCGGAGGCTTCGCCCCCTCGCCTGGCTGGCGCTGCTCCTGGCGCCGTCGGCGTACTTTGCCTGGCGTTACCGCGACATGCCTCAATTCGGCGAGTGGCACGACGACAGCCTCTATTTCGTCGCCGCCAAATCGCTGGCCGCCGGATCCGGGTATCGCAACCTCAGCCTGCCCGGCGAGCCGTACCAGACCAAGTATCCCCCCCTGTACCCGCTGTGGCTGTCTTTGGTCTGGAAGATCAACCCGTCGTTCCCGGACAACCTGACGCTGGCGACGTGGTTCTCCTGGATCATGATGCCCGGCTTTCTGTTCGGAAGCTGGCTGCTGTACCGCCGTTTCGGGTTTAGTGAGGCGCGCGCGGGGCTGCTTACGGCGATGCTGGCGGTGAACATCTACGCGATTCTGTTCAGTACGCGGTTGCTCTCCGAGTTACCCTTCTCGGTGCTGTTGCTCGCCGGACTGCTGCTTTGCGAGCGAGCCTTGAGTGCGGATCGGGCGTGGCAGTGGGCTTTGGCGGCCGGGGCGGCGGGCGCGCTGGCTCTGCTCACCCGCTCGGCCGGGGTGGCCCTGCTCGTATCCGGCTTTGCCGCCTTCTGGGGGGCGAAACGCCGCGGCCACGCCATGATTTTTGCCGCCCCGATGGTCGCCGCCTTCGCGGGCTGGACCCTGTGGGCACAACTGCATCAGGATCCCGCCTCCGATATTCTTTCGATCTACCACTCCAGCTACCTGCGCTATCAGATCCTGAACATCGCCTGGAGCGATTACCCGCTCTTCGTCTGGAAGAACCTCGACCAACTGCTGTATGGCGCCGGAGCGTTGATCCTGCCGAAGATAACCGATGCACTGCCGGTGAAAATCCTGACCCAGACAGTGGGCATCGCGATGATTGCCGGAGTGGTGCGCCTGCGCGGCAACCCGGGCGTTCGCCGCTACGCGGGTTTCGCGGTGGTGAATGCCGCGCTCCTGCTGGTGTGGCACTTCCCGCCGAACGAACGCTTCGTGTTTCCGCTGTTCCCCCTGCTGCTCGCGGGCCTTGCGGCCGAGATCTCCCACTTGGCCGGACTGCTGCGCCCGGCCCTGCATCATCCCGCCCGGGAACAGCGCATCGCCGGATGGGGGTTCGCCGCCGGGCTGGCGGGGCTGGCAGTGGCGGTCGCCGGATTCCAGGCCGCCGCCATGTTTCTCTACTACCCGGAGGTCATGCGCGACCACCAGCGAAGGACCGCACGGAACCGCGCGGCGTACCGCTGGATTGCCGAACACGTACCGCCGGCCGCCAATCTGCTCGCTTACAACGACCCGACGCTTTACCTGTACGCCCACCGGCGGGCGTGCAGTCTCACGCTGCCGCCGGTGTACTGGTATCACGGCGATCACGCCAGCATCCGGCGCTCGTTCGCCGCCGCCGATGCCTTCGCCCGGGAGCACGGCATCGAGTACGCTCTGGTAACTCCGTCCGACGGTCATCGCGACATGGAAGACAGCGACCGGCTGGCGGCCCTGCGCATCCTGGCCAGGCACCCGGCATTTCACCTCATCGCGAAGTTCGGCGACGCGGCCCTCTACCGCATCAGTCGTACACGCAGTGCAGGACCTTCTTGAGATCCTCCCAGGCCTCGCGTTTCGCGTTCTGGTTGTAAGGACGCAGCAGGTAGGAAGGGTGGTAGGTGACCATCACCGGGATGCCCTTCCACTCGAACCAGCGCCCGCGCAATCTGGTGACCCCCTCACGCTGCTCCGGCAGCAGGGCGCGCGCCGCCGTGGCGCCCAGCACACAGATTGCCTTGGGGCGGATCACCTGGAGCTGGCGAAACAGGAACTGGCTGCAAGTCTCGATCTCATCCGGCTCCGGAGTGCGATTGCCGGGCGGCCGGCACTTGACCACGTTGCAGATATACACGTCGGCGCGCTGGAGCGGGATGCCTTCCTTGCGGGCCGTTCCCTCGATCATCTGGGTGAGCAATTGCCCGGCGCGGCCCACGAAAGGCAGCCCTTGCGCATCCTCGTCGGCTCCGGGCCCTTCGCCCACAAACACCAGCGGGCTGTGTTCGTTGCCGGAGCCGAAAACGATCTTGTTGCGTTGCTCGTGCAGGCGGCAGCGGCGGCAGTCGCCGATATCTTCCCGGATCTTCAGCAGCGAGTCGCCCGCGGCGGGGGCGGGAGCGCGCCGGTACAGGCTGTCAAAACCGAGGTCGCGGTAGTACTCGAGATACTGCCGGAGCTGTTCAGCGGTCATTGGCTCGATGAAGGGCAAGGCGGAGCTTCAAAGCTTCGTCGAAGATGCGGTCCGCAATTTCGCGTTTCGACGCCGGTCCCAGGCTGACCAGGCCGCCGGTCGCCAGCGCCAGAACCACTTCGTTCACGTCGGACTCGAAGCCGAGGCCTTCTCCAACCAGGTTGCCGACAATCATGTCGCAGTTCTTGGACTGGAGTTTGCGGCGGGCCTCCTGTTTCAGGTTCTCGGTCTCGGCCGCGAAACCGATCAGCAGCCGGTCGCCCTTCTTGCGTCCCAGCTCGGCCAGAATGTCTGGAGTCGGGTCCAACTCGAGCGTCAGCCGGGCCGCCGTTTTTTTCATCTTGTGTTCGGGGACCCTGGCCAGATAAAAGTCGGCCACGGCGGCTGCCTTAATCACAATGGTAGCCGGGTCCAGGCGATCCAGCACCGCGGTGCGCATCTCGACGGCGCTGCGGACCGGCACGACCTCCACACCCGCGGGCGGCGGAAGATGGACGGGGCCCGAGACCAGGATGACCTTGGCCCCGCGGGCGGCGGCGGCTTCGGCCAGAGCGTACCCCATCTTGCCGCTCGAGCGGTTGGAGATATAGCGCACCGGATCCAGGGCCTCCTGGGTGGGGCCGGCGGTGATCAGCACGGTTTCGCCCTCGAGGTCCCGCCGCGGATTGAGGATTTGGACGACAGCCTCGGCGATACGGGCCGGGTCGGCGAGGCGGCCCGGACCCACCATCCCGCAGGCCAGAAAACCCTCTTCGGGTTCGACGATGACGTGGCCGCGCTTGCGCAAAACATCCAGGTTCGCCTGCGTGGCGGCATGCCGCCACATGTTGACGTTCATGGCCGGCGCCAGAACCACGGGTCCGGTGAAGGCCAGGTAGGCGGTACAGAGAAAATCGTTGGCCAGTCCGTGGGCGAACTTCGCCAGCAGATCGGCCGTCGCCGGCGCCACCACCAGCGCGGCGCTTCGCTGGGCCACGGCGATATGCTCGACCGCGCTCGCCAGGGTGCCTTCGGGGCTGGCCGGGGAGAACATGCCGGTGATCACCTTGCGGCCGGTGAGCGCCGCAAAGGTGAGCGGACGCACAAACTCCTGGGCGGCGTCCGTCATCACCACATCTACGCCGATATCGCGTTGAACCAGGGCGCGCGCCAGTTCGGCGGCCTTATATGCCGCGATGCCGCCGCCCACGCCCAGAAGAACGCTGGCCGGACCGGCGCCCATGTCAGACCGCCTCAGGCGGCAGTTCCGGAGCCGGGGGCTCCTCGCCGGGCAGGGTGTATTTCACCAGCCCGCGGCGAGTCTCTTCCATCGCGATCACGGTCGGCTTCTTCGAGGAGGTGGGAAGAAAAGGACGCGCCCCGCTTTGCAACTGCCGGGCGCGTTTGGCGGCCACGATAATGAAGCGATACGTGCTCTGCTCCGGATCGTCCGGAATGGTGCAGTGCGCATTGTTCCGCGGGGTAGTTTCAGACATGCAGCTAAGAGCCTTTCAGAGATTCAAATCGAATGTTTCCAGGATGGGACGGATCTCGCCGGCCATCCTGGGGCGCCTGGCCCGTTCGGCCCGTACGATTCCCGACAGGGTTTGGGCCGATTCGTTCAGTTCGTTGTTGATCACAATGTAGTCGTAGGCGCTGTAATTCCGGATCTCGCGAGCCGCATCCCGCAGCCGGCGTGCGATCGTTTCTTCGGCGTCCTCCCCCCGGTCGCGGAGCCTCTGTTCCAGAATCTGGCGCGAAGGGGCGAGGACAAAAATCGTTACCGCGTCCGGAATTCTCTCTTTCAATTGTGCCGCACCTTGCACGTCGATGTCGAGCACCACATCGCAACCGGCCTCGCGGGCGCGGTCGAGGATGTCCCGGTGAGTGCCGTAGAGGTTGCCGAAAACCTCGGCGTATTCCAGGTAGTCGCCCCGGGCGATGCCCCTTTCGAACTCGGCGCGGGAGATGAAGTAGTAGTTCTCCCCATGCTTTTCCTGGCCGCGCGGGGCGCGGGTGGTGTGGGAGACGGAAAACATGAGCCTCGAAACGTCGTTCAGGAGGCGGCCCACCAGAGTGGATTTACCCGATCCGGAGGGGGCGGAGATGATGAAGACGATCATTCCAGGTTGAGCGATTGTTCGCGAATCTTGTCGATTTCAGCCTTGGCGGCCAGGGCCAAGCCGGTGATCTTCAGCCCGATGTCGCCGAGCCCGCTGGTCTTGGACAGCACGGTGTTGCTCTCGCGGTTCATCTCCTGCAACAGAAAATCGAGTTTCTTGCCCACTTCGCCGCCCTTTTCGAGCAGGTCTTCGAGTTCCGCGGCGTGGGTACGGAGCCGGGCCAGTTCTTCGCTGATGTCGCTGCGCTCGGCCAGCAGGGCGGCCTCCTGGGCCAGCCGCTGGGGCTCGACCCCCGCGCCTCGCAACAATTCGCTCAGTTTCTGTTTCAGGCGTTTCTGAAAGGCGGCGGTGGCCTGGAAACGAATCTTCTCCATCTCCGCAGCCAGGCGGCGGATGGCCTCCGACCGGGAACGCATCTCCCCGGCGATCTCGGCGCCCTCCCGTTCGCGGAACTGGTTCAGGGCCTGGAGGGCCTCGGAGGTAACCTCCTTGAGGGTTTGTTCGAAACCCGCGTCGAGTTCCGGGCTGGCGGCAGCGAACATACCGGGGATGCGGAAGGCGGTATTCAGGTCCGGCTTCCCGTCGAGCTGGAACTCCCGCCGCGCCAGTTCAAAAGCGGCCAGGTAGGCCCCCAGCAGAGGGCGGTTCAACGCGGCCTGGACCCCACCGGCCGAGCGGGTCAGGGTGACGTGAAGCTGCACGTGCCCCCGGGCGACACCGGCCTTCACCACGTCGCGGATGGCAGTCTCGAAGGCATCCAACTCCGGCGGCAGGTGAAAATGGAGGTCCAGGCCGCGGTGGTTCACCGTCTTCAGGCTGAGCACCAGTTCGCCCTCGGGAGTCGTCCTCCGCGCCTGGGCAAAGCCGGTCATGCTGCGTACCTTCATAAGTCAATGGCGGCGCTCGCGCCGGCGAACTGCAACTCGTGCAGCCGCTGGTAGATGCCGCCTCCGTTCACCAGGTCTTCGTGCGTTCCGGTTTCGACAATGCGGCCGCCCTCGAGCACCACGATCCGGTTAGCCTTCCGGATGGTGGAGAGGCGGTGCGCCACGACGATCACGGTGCGCTCGGCCATCAGGTTCGCCAGGGCCTGCTGGACGAGCGATTCCGACTCGCTGTCGAGTTGCGATGTAGCCTCGTCGAGAATCAGTATGGGCGGGTCCTTGATCAAGGCCCGGGCGATCGCCAGCCGCTGGCGCTGGCCGCCGCTGAGTCTGACGCCCCGCTCGCCGATCACTGTATCATACCCCTCGGGAAGCTCGCGGATAAAGCCGTCGGCCAAGGCGACGCGGGCGGCGTTTTCGATGGCTTCGCGCGGAATATCGGGCCGCCCGTAGGCGATGTTGGCGGCCACGGTGTCATTGAACAGGAAGGTTTCCTGGGCGACGATGCCGACATTCTCGCGCAGCGAGGCCAAAGTCAGCTTGCGCACCGAGCGCCCGTCGATGCGCACGTCCCCCGAGACAGGGTCGAAGAAGCGCGGCAGCAGGTTGACCAGGGTGGTCTTTCCCGCTCCGCTCGGCCCGATCAGCGCCACCACTTCCCCGGCCTTCACGGTGAGCCGGATGCCCTGCAACTGGTGCCCGTTCGACGCGTTCGGATAGCGGAACCAGACGTCGTCAAAAACGATGGATTCGCGGAACGATTCGAGCGGCACGGCGTCCGGCGCATCGTGGATTTCCTCGCGCAGCCCCAGGTACTCGAAGACCCGCTGCGAAGCGCCGAGGGCCTGCTGAAAAATGTTGTGGATGCCGGTGAGCCGCTTGACCGGTTCGTAGAGCATGAGCAGCGCGACCACGAAGCTCATGAACTGGCCCGAGGTGAGGTTGCCGGCCTTGATCTGGTAGCGCGCGTAGGTGAGCAGGCAGACGATGGTGATGGCGGCGAACAGCTCGATCAGCGGCGAGGCGAGCGCCTGCTGAAGCACGTAGCGCAGGTTGCTCTTGAGCAGGCGATGCGAGGCGGCCCGGAAACGCTCAATCTCATACCGCTCGGCGCCGAAGGCCTTCACCACCTGGTGGCCGCTAAGGGTCTCCTGGAGGATCTCGTTCAGCTCCGCGGCGTAATCCTGGGCTTTGCGCGTGGTGCGCCGGATGCGGCGGCCAATGCGCGCCGTGGGCACCAGCACAAACGGCAGCACGGTGAGACTGACCACGCCCAGGCGCCAATCCTTGTCCATGACCACCAGGATGAGGCCGATGGCGACGAAGCTCTGGCGGAGCAGGTCGGCCAGAATATGGGAGAGCGCCACCTGGATTTTCTCCAGATCGGTCATGACCGAGGACATGAGACGCCCGGTCGAATGGGCCTCGAAAAACGCCGTGCCCTGCTTGAGGATTTTCTCGAAGACGCTGTTGCGCAGGTCGGTGACGGCGGAAAAGCCGACGTAGTTGATCAGATAGTTGCCCAGGTAATCGCAGACGCCCTTCACCAGGAACACGGCCACGATGCTGAAAGCCACCATGGTCCACACGTTGTGGATCCACGAAGGGACCAACTGGTCCAGGTAGATTCGATACTCGATTACGGGAATGGTGAACAGGGGGACCGGCGAGTCGGCGGTCGCCGGAGCCAGCACCCGGTCGATGATGGGGCGGATCAGCAGGGCAATCGAAGCATGCGCAGCGCCGACGCAAACCATCAGGACCACGGAGACGACCAGCAGGAACCAATAGGGCCGGGCGTAGCGCAACAGGCGCAGCCACTCTCTCATGCGCACACCCCCAGGCGGGACAGGGCTGCGACGACATCGGCGGTCTGGATGGAGTCGATGCCGGAGGGGCCGGTGAGGGCTTCGCCCACGGCTTTCCAGGGACCCCAGATCCGCGGATCGGACGGGCCGAACAGGACCACCACGGGCACGCCCAGCGCGGCAGCCATGTGGGCGGGTCCGGAATCGTTGCCGATGAACAGAGCAGCTCCGGCGAGAAGATCGGCGATTTCGGGAAGAGGCGCCCCGGCGAGAGTGCGCCAGGCGTGGAAGGGGCGGAGCTCCTCCCGGGTGGCGGCGATAAAGACGGGATCGAGGCCGCAGGAGTCCTTGAGGTACCCGGCAACGGCGAGAAACCGGGAGGCGGGCCAGACCTTGGCGGGGTGGGAGGCGACCGGATGGAGCACGGCCACGGGTTGCACCGCCCGCCGCGCGCCGAAGAGCGTAGCAGGGGGAATCTCGACGCGCGGCGCGCCCAGATAGAAAACAGCCGAGGCCAGGTGCTCGGCGGTGTGCACCGTGCGCTCGACGCCCAGGATCCGCTGGGCGGAGGGAATGCGGAGGTTATACAGCCAGGGGTAGCGGAAGTGCCCAAAGCCGGCCCGGACGCGCGCGCCTGACAGCGCGGTGATCAGCGCGCTGCGGGCGCCGCCGTGCAGGTTCAGGCAGAGCCAGGGACGGAAGCGGCGAACGGCGGAGGCTACGGGGGGCAGAACGCACTCCACATCCGGGTTGGCTGCGAAGACGGCCGCGAAACGCGATTCGACGGAGATGCCGATCCGCAGGTCAGGCCGCGAACGCTTCAAGATCCGGATCGCGGGTGTCGTCAGCACGCAGTCTCCCAGGGATCGCAGGCGGATCACTGCCACCCGTTCTCCCCGGGGCGCGCGTTCGAGGATGCTCGACATGCGGAAAGCGACCCGCCAAACGGGCTCATTCCTCAACTTTGGCTTCGTCGATCAGCATGACGGGGATATCGTCGCGGATCGGATACACGCGGTGGCACTGGACGCACTTCAAGCCGGAGCCGTCCGGCTTGAGTTCCACGGTCGCTTTGCACAGCGGACACACGAGTATTTCGAGCAGATCCTTGCTGATAGCCATAACCGATTCTCCAGTGTAGCAGCTTTGAAACCGGTCACTTCGCGGCGGCGGCTTGCATCTCGGCGCGGGCTTTGGCCACCACCTCGAGGTACTGGCGGGCTTTGGCTTCGATCAGGTCGTAACGCCCTTCCTTAATGCTCTTGGCGTCGACCAGCTCGCCGCCCACGGCCACGGCACAGGCGCCGGCCTTCAGGAAATCGCCGGCCGTTTCCAGGTTGACGCCTCCGGTGGGAATCATCTCGATCTGCGGGAAGGGTCCCTTGAGCGCCTTGATGTACTTGGGACCGCCCAGGTTGCCGGCCGGGAAGATCTTGACGATATCGGCGCCGGCATCCCACGCGGTAAGCACTTCGGTGGGGGTCATCGCGCCGGGGCACACGACCTTCGAATAGCGTTTGGCCATCTCGATGGTGGCAATCTTGAGAGAAGGAGTGACGAAGAACTCGGCCCCGGCGAGCATGCAGATGCGCGCCGTCTCGGCATCGAGTACGGTGCCGGCGCCGAGAACGATCTTGTCGCCGAACTGATCAGCCACTTTCTCGAGGGCTTTCACGGCGCCGGGAACCGTCATGGTGATCTCAGCCGCGCGAATCCCCCCTTTGTAGATGGCTTCGATGGCTTTGATCGCACTTTCGGCGCTGGTGGTGCGGACCACGGGAACAATGCCGATGTCGGTTATGAAGTTGAGGATTTCTTTTTTCTGCATGTACTTAAGGTAGCAAAACGGAGAAGATCCAGCCGGAGGGAGCCGGAAATTCCTCACTCTGCCCGAAGCAGTTCGTAGCCTCAGCCGCGGCCGGGCCGCATGCCATAGAATGGGCTACATGCGAAAGCTTGGATTCATCTTCCTGCTGGCGGCGCTGCCGGGGGCGGCCCAGAATCCGGATCTGCTGACCAAGCGATGGAGCGCGCGGTGGATTACCGTCCCCGGGGTATCGCCGTACGACTATGGGGTCTACCATTTCCGCAGGACCCTCGATTTGCCTGCCCGGCCGGCCGCGTTCCGGGTGCACGTGACGGCGGACAACCGCTACCAGTTGTTCGTCAATGGCGAGCGCGTAGCATGGGGGCCGGCGCGGGGCGACCTGTATCATTGGCGCTATGAAACCGTGGATCTTGCGCCCCATCTGAAGGCGGGGCGGAATGTGCTGGCCGCGGTGGTATGGAACTTCGCGCAGTACGCTCCGGTGGCACAGGTGACCAACCAGACCGGGTTTCTGTTGCAGGGCGACACGGCTGCCGAGCGGGTGGCCGACACCGGGCCGCAATGGAAGTGCGCCCCCAACCGGGCCTACCAGCCCATCCCGGTGACGCCGAAGGAGGTCCCCGGCTATTACGCCGTGGGCGCGGGCGAGCGGGTAGACGGGGCGTCGTATCCGTGGGGATGGGAGCAGCCCGGTTATGACGATTCCTCCTGGAAGCCGGCCCAGGCGCTGTCAAACGGCGCGCCTCGCGATTCGCAGGACGCTCCCAACCGCTGGATGCTGGTGCCCCGGCCGATCCCGATGATGGAGGAGAAGCCGGAGCGCCTGCTGAAGGTGCGCCGTTCCGAGGGCGTCACAGCTCCAGCCGGGTTTCCGGCCCAGCCTGCCGCGATCCGGGTTCCGCCCCGGACGACGGCCACCCTGCTGCTCGATCAGACCTATTTGACCACCGCGTATCCGGAACTGATGATCAGCGGTGGCAAAGGGGCCTCGGTTTCGCTGCGCTACGCCGAGGCCCTGTTCCTGCCGGACCGGCGGGGCAAAGGCAACCGCAATGAGATCGAAGGCAAGATCTTCCTCGGCAACCAGGACATCTTCCTGCCGGACGGAGGGGCCCGCCGTTTGTTCCGGCCGCTCTGGTGGCGTACCTACCGGTACATGGAATTGAAAGTGGTGACCCAGGCGGAGGCGCTTACGGTCGACGACCTGCGGGGCGTTTACACCGGGTATCCGTTCCAGCGCAAAGCCCGCTTTGCAGCCCCGCCGGCGGAGCTCCAGACCATCCTGGATACAGGATGGCGGACGGCGCGGCTCTGCGCCCACGAAAGCTACATGGATTGTCCGTACTACGAGCAACTCCAATACGCCGGAGACACGCGCATTCAGGCGCTGGTCTCGCTCTACATGACCGGTGACGGCCGGCTGATGCGCAACGCCATCGAACAACTGAATTCATCGCGCACCGCCGAAGGGGCTACCTACAGCCGGGCGCCTTCCCAGCTTCAACAGTACATACCGCCGTTCTCGCTGTGGTGGATCGGAATGCTGCATGACTACTGGATGTATCAGGACGACGAGGCTTTCGTGCGGCAGATGCTGCCGGGAGTGCGGGCGGTGCTTTCCTACTTCGGCGCGCGCCAGAGGCCCAACGGATCGCTGGGGCGGATGCCATGGTGGAATTTCGTGGACTGGACCAGCCAGTGGCGGAACGGGGTGCCGCCGGCCGGTGCGGAAGGCGAATCGGCGCCGCTCGATCTACAGTTGCTGCTGGCGTACCGGTGGGCGGCGCGGATGGAAGCGGCGCTGGGCTCCAAAGCGCTGGCCGGGGAGTACGAACAGGCCGCCAGGCTGCTTCACGATTCGGCGCGCCTGCTGTACTTCGATGCGGCTCGCGGTATTTTCTCCGACACGCCGGCAAGGCGGGATTTCTCTCAACACTCCACCGTGCTCGCCGTCCTGGCTGGTGTGCTGGAGGGCGGTGAGGCGCGCAAAGCGCTGGACCGGGCCACCTCGGACCGCTCGCTAACCCAGTGTTCGATTTATTTTCGCCATTACCTTAATTCCGCGCTGAACCTTGCCGGCGAAGGAGACCGTTACCTGGATTCGTTGGGGCAATGGCGGGAAATGCTGTCGCGAGGCTTGACAACCTGGGCGGAGCAGGCTGATCCCACGCGCTCGGATTGCCATGCCTGGGGCGCCAGTCCGAATTTCGAACTGTTCCGGACAATTCTGGGGATCGATTCCGCAGCGCCGGGATTCCGCAAGGTGATCATCCGGCCATTCCTGGGAAAGCTGACCCGGGCCGCGGGCGCAATTCCACACCCACAAGGCGAGGTCGCGGTAAGCCTGTCTATGAGTAATGGTACGTTGTCGGCCGAGGTGACTCTGCCGGGCGGCGTGAGCGGCGAGTTTGTGTGGCATGACCAGCGCAGACCCTTGAGCGGAGGAGTAACAAAACTCACGTTTTGAACGGAAGTCAAAATTTGGTAACCGGGGATACTCTCCCAGGGTAGGTCCCGTTTGCCTTTTTTTGATTTCGCGTGCTTTTTGTTGGGTTCCGGGGTACAATAACGCTGGGTTCACAAAACCGAAGAAGGAGGTACGTCGGATGTTTGATAGCCTTCCTGATCAGATGAAGCACGACGACGCCGAGACTACAAAGACTTCCGAACGGTTGATTCGATGGCTCGCCGTTCTGGTGATCTCGGTGCTCTTGTTTGGCGGACTGTACTTCGGCATCAAGATGCTTGAAGCGTAAACCGGCCCTCACCGCGGTGAGGACGCCGACAACCTGGGCGTACTTCCTAACCTTCGCATGACTGATTTGACACGCGCGCCGTAGGTGGCGTCGGTGTTGTAAGTCCGGAGTTTGCGGTCCAGGCTCTTGTTTCGATAGAGCCTGGATCGTGCCAGGTTGAAGGCTACGTGGTGAATCGCATCAGGGGCGCTGGAAAAGACGGCCCGCCCGCAGTCCCAACCGAAGAGGTTATTGCTGCGAGCTTCGCGGCCTCCTCCAGTTTCAATCAACGTGATGCTGGGTAGCAGCCGCCAGTCCAGATTGTGCGCGTCGGCCGCTTTCAGAAATTCCTCCGAGTAAACCACCGCAGGACAATCGTAATCGCGAAAGAAGTTGCGCAGAAGCGCCAGACGGGGATCTTTGCCGTAATCGGGCCGAGGCTGCGCCGGGTTGGACACCGTAGCAGGCAAAGATACCACGCCCGCGAAAATGACTAGCCCGTTCGTCAAAAGTTTCCTCATTCAAGAACTCCATCTGTGAGAATTGCCACTGGGGCGTGACCGGTTGCGACGCCCAGGGTTCAGTGTGATTGCACTATCAAGGCTTCAAGCGGAGCACTCCGGCTGGGAAGGTCCGCCTGGCGGAGGAGGCGTGCGGCGCGGATATCAAATCAACAACATTTCGCTATTCTACCACGGATCCGCAGGGGCCCCGGCGTGCGGGACTTGCGGTTTGGTGAAGGCCCGCACCTCCCGTAGAATCAAGCCGCCGGGTGCACGTAGGGCGCGCGGTAAGGCCGCAGGAGCAGTTGTGAGCCGCGCGGATTGCCGGCAATCTGCTCGGCGGCGGCATCCCAGGCGACCTGCCCGCCGGCGCGATAGGCGATCATGCCGAGTTGCACGGTGGCCGTCGAGAGGAATCCGTCCTCGGGCTGGCAGGCCGGCTGGCGGCGTGTCCGGACGGCCTCAAGGAAATCGGCCATGTGGAGGCGCCCAGCCTCGCTCGCCGCCTCGGTAACCCGGCGCTGCCGGCCTTTGGCCCGGGGGATGACGACCCAGCGGTTGTCGGTCACGAAAACGGTCTCCTTCTCGCCGAAGAAAAAGATGCCGTTGTTGACCTCGGGGGAGTACTCAGCGGCTCCCCAGAGGCGGTGCCGCCAGACGACGGGACAGGCGCCGAACTCGAAGGTCACGGTCATGGTGTCGGGCGTAGTGATCTTGCCCTTCAGCTCGTACAGGCCGCCGGAGGCCAGCACGGTCCGCGGGGTGTGCTCGCCCAGAATGTGGCGGGTGGCATCGATCAGGTGGATGCCCCAGTCCACCAGGTGACCGTTGCCGTATTGGGCTTCGAGCCGCCAGCTCTTGTGGCCGATGGCCGGGCTGTAAGGTAGCTTGGGAGCGGGACCGCACCACAGATCCCAGTCAAGCGAAGCAGGCGGGTCCTGAGGCGTTGGATCCGGAGTGGCGGCAGCATAGTGGATCTGGACGTCCACCTGCACAATACGGCCGGCATTGCCGTCGCGGATGTAGCGCCCGGCCTGGCGGATGGCCTCTGCCTGGCGGCGCTGGAAACCGATCTGGACGACGCCTTTGCTCTTTTTTGCGGCATTCACCATGGCCCGGCCTTCGCGAATGTCGTAAGCCAGCGGCTTTTCACAGTAAATGTCGAGGTTGCGCCGGCAGGCGTCCAGGAAGGGGAGCGCGTGCCAGTGCGGGGGTGTGGCAATGATGACCGCGCGCAGACCGGGCGTGTCCAGCAGATCGCCGTAGTGCTTGAAGGTCCTGGGGCGCGAACCCTGGAGCTTTTCCACCTGGGCTGCGGCCTCGGCAAGGTGCTGGCTATCGACGTCGCAGAGCGCCACGCACTCGACACCGCCGGTCTGCAAGGCGGCCTGCAAGTCCACCATGCCGTACCAGCCGCAGCCGATCAGGCCGGCCTTGATCTTCTCTCCGGTCTGCGCGGCACGCGCCAGAGCGGGGGCGGAAACGGCCATGCCGGCAAGGAACTCGCGTCGGTTTGCGTACATAGACACTTATCATAGCGGCCCGAGCGACGCCGTGGGCGGAGCTAATCGAGATCAATGTCCCGCTGGGGTGGGGGCATGTCGGGATTCTCTTTCACCTGCCGGAACAGCTCGTCGAACTTCTTTTCGAGCACCTTGCCGTGCATACGCTCGGTTTCGACGGACTTGCGAAAAACCTCGTCGCGGCGGGCTTCCTCGCCTTTGAGTTTCGCCACCGCAGCAGCGAGGTCCTCAATGGCGGGCGGTTTGACATGCTCCTTGTGGGCGATGACCGCACGGGTTTGGGGATCGATCTTGAGTGTGGCCTGGCAGCAGGGGCACTCGACTTCAAACATGCCTTTCGCCATGCAACCATCGTAGCGCGGCAGCGCCGGTTATGCCGGAGCGGCTGGAGGGCCCGGCCTGGACGATGGGCACCTCGCAGCGTAATAACCCGCGCGTGCGCCAGGCGACGGCGGTGCGGAGCGGATCGAACAAGGCGGGGCCGGCTTCGGCGATCTGGCCGCCCACGATGACCACTTCCGGGTCATAGGCGTGGACCAGTCCGGCGACCGCGCCGGCGAGATAGGTGAGCGCCCGGTCGCGAATCAGGCGAGCCACCCGGTCCCCGGCCTGGGCCGCCTCAAAGACAGCCTGGCAGGTGAGGGACTGGGGACAATCACGGAAGCGTTCGGTAAGCTCCGAGTCGCAGCCCCGGCGAACGGCGCTCAAGGCCTCCGACTCGATGGCGCGGGCCGAGAAAACGGTCTCCAGGCAGCCCTGGTTGCCGCAGATACAGACCGGACCATCGGGGTCCACCGTCAGGTGTCCCAAGTGGCCGGCCACGCCCCGCTTTCCCCTCAGCAGCCGTCCCTCGGCCAGCACCGCGCCGCCCACTCCGGTGCCCAGGGTGAGCATGACCACATGGCTGCGGCCGCGCGCGGCGCCCCACATCACTTCGCCGGCCAGCGCGGCGCGTGCATCGTTGTCGGCGAAGATCGGGACACCGGGCGGAAGGCAAGGGCGGATGAGGTCCCCAAGGCGATGTCCCTCCAGATAATGCAGCGTGCCGGGGAGCACTTCGACCTCCGTGGTCGCCGGGTTGATGATGCCCTTTGACGCTACTCCAGCGGCGCCGGCGCGGCTGGAAAACTCACCCACCAGACTGTGCAGGGCCGCCTCGAGCGCCTGCAATCCGGCCGGAGTCGGCCCGGCGCGGCTCCCCGCAACAGCGCCGCCGGCGTCCACCAGTCCGGCCTTAATGCGCGTGCCCCCAATGTCGATTCCCAGTGTCCACACTTGCGGCTATTATAGCGGACGCTACAATGGACTCACCGGAGGATGCGTGAACGCAGCGACAAAATACTACGACCGGACCATACAGTTACTGACCAGGCTCCGCGAAACGCAGGTGGAGGAGATTGAAAGAGCCGCGCAGATCTGTTCGCAGTCCATCGCCGCGGGCGGCATTGTGTTTCTGTTCGGGGCCGGCCACTCGCGCATGCTGTGCGAGGAAATGACCCCGCGCCAGGGCTGCTTCGCGGGTTTCTTCGCGCTGGTGGAGCTGGCGCTGTCGAACCACGCGTCCATCGTCGGCACGAACGGCCTGCGTTCGGCGCTGCACCTGGAGAAGTACGAGGGCTACGCCGAAGAGATTCTGAAGAGTTTCCGGTTCGGCCCGCACGATGCTTTCATCGTGATCTCGACCAGCGGCATCCGGCCGGTGATCGTCGAAATGGCGCTGGGGGCGAAGCGGCGCGGCATGCCGGTCATCGCCGTGGTGTCGCGGGAGCATTGTGAAGGATCGCCGGCGGCGCACAGCTCAGGGAAGAAACTGATCGACCTGGCCGACGTCGTGCTCGACAACCAGTGCCCGCCGGGGGATTGCGTCCTGGAACTGGAGGGCCTGGAGTGGCCCACCGGCCCGGCTTCCACGGTGACCGGCGCCATGCTGATCAACATGCTGCGCTGCCGCACCGCGGAATTGATGCTGGCGCGCGGAGTGAAACCGGTGCTGCTGCCCAGCCACCAGTTCGTGGGCAACACCAGCGCGGCGGAACAGCTTGAGCGGTTCTATGAAGCTTACCGCACCAGCCTGCGCCACCTGTATGAATGACCGTCCCGTCTGGTTGATCACCGGCGCCACCGGAATGGCCGCCGCGACCGCGCGGCTGGCGGCGGAACGGGGATTGCGCGTGTTCATCGCCAGCCTGGTGGAGGAAGAATGCCGGACGCTGGCCGAAAGCACCGGCGGCGCATACCAGGCGGGCGATCTCTCGGTGACCGCGTGCGCGAACGCGGCGGTGGCCCGGTGTCTGGAAGTATTCGGCCGCGTGGACGCGCTGTTCAATGCGGCCGGGATCAGCGGCCGGCGCTACGGCGACGGGCCGGTTCACGAGTGCACCGACCAGGGCTGGGACACGACGCTGGCGGTGAACCTGAGGAGCGTCTTTCTAATGTGCCGGGCCGCGCTCGGTCCCATGCTCGAACGGAAGCGCGGGGCGATTCTCAACATGGCGAGCGTGAGCGCGCTTTCGCCCGAACCGCGCCATTTTGCCGCCCACGCTTACGCGGCCGCCAAGGGGGGAATCGTGGCCCTCACCACTTCCATGGCCGCCTGCTACGCGCCCATGGGCATTCGCGTGAACGCCATCGCGCCCGGGCTGGTGCGCACCCCGATGAGCCGGCGTGCGCAGGGCGACGCCGGGATCATCGAGTTCATGAAAACCAAGCAGCCGCTGGTGGAGGGGTTCATCGAGCCGGAGGACGTGGCCCGCGCCGCGGTCTTCCTGCTGAGCGACGACGCCCGCGCCATCACCGGGGAGACGTTCGTCGTGGACGCAGGCTGGAGGTTGTCCTGATGCGCACCACCGTCATCGGCAGTTATCCGCTTCCGGGCTGGCTCGAATTCGCGTCCGCGCATCTGGACCGCTTCGGCCCGGACGACATTCGCGAGATGCAGGAAGACGCCGTGATTGCGGCCGTACACGACCAGGTGGACGCGGGCCTGGACGTGATCACGGACGGCGAACAGACGCGCCTGGACTTCAATCTCTCGTTCTACGGGTATCTGGAGGGCATAGAGTGGGAAGGCGCGGCGCCGCGCCGTTTCGGCCCTCCGGCACACGACCAGCGCGGCCGGCACCGCATCACGGGGGAATTGCGCGCGCCGCGCGGGCTCGGGGTGGTGGAGGAGTTCGAACGCCTGCGGCGCATTGCCCCACCCGGACCGGTGCTGAAGGCCAGCGTTCCGGGACCATATACGCTGAGCGGACGCCTGATTCCGAACGCCGGCTACCCGGACCGTTACGCTATAACCGAAGCGCTGCTCCCGGTGGTGCGTGCGGAACTCGAGGCGCTGGTGCGCGCGGGCTGCACGGAGATCACGGTTGACGAGCCGTCGATGAGCTGTTACGCGCACCGGGAAGACCCGCGGCGCTTCGTGGACATCTTCAACCGCACCGTGGAACCGGTGGTGAACCGGTGCCGGCTCTCCACCCATCTCTGCTTCGGCAACTACAAGGGGCGAGCCGTCGGACCGCGCCGCTATGCCCCGATGTTTCCGGCATTCCTCGACATGCACGCCGGCGAGATTCACCTGGAGATGGCCAGCCGGGAGTTCGCGGAAATCGAGATCATCGGCACGATCGCCGAGCGCAAACACGTGGCCGTGGGCATTGTGGATGTGAAGAGCTACTACATCGAGCCCCCAGAGGAGATTGCCGCACGCGTGCGGCGATGCCTGCGCTACGCGCCGGCCGAGCGGCTCTCCTTCGCCCCGGATTGCGGCCTGAGCCAGACCGCGAGGTGGGCGGCGCGGGCCAAGTTGAAAAACATGGTCGAGGGCGTGCGCCTGAGCGCCAGTACTACAACCCGCGCTGGATGAGCAACTCGAGCAGCTCCGATCCCATACTTTGCCACACCCCATTCGTGTACAATGCTTCCCTTTGGAGCCTTTTTATGAAAGCTGGACTGGCAGGCATTTCTGCCCTGTTCTGCGCTCTGTCGCTTCAGGCGGCCACTCTGAGAATCACCGGCGGGGTGGTCGATTATCAGGTTTTTCAGCGCGGGGCGGACAATCGAGCGGATATCGCCGTAAGCGGCTCGAGCGACGCTAACGGCAAAACGGTGGAGGCGCGCCTGGTGCGCAAGCAGGTCCTGGTGCTGGGTTTTGACTGGATGCCACTCGGCCAGGTGGCCGGTGGACGGTTCAGCGGGCAACTGAAAGGCGTTCCTGCGGGCGGGCCTTACCGGATCGAACTCCGTGTGGCAGGCACGGACGCCTCGGCCGCAGCCGACAACGTCCTGGTGGGCGATCTGTGGGTGCTGGCCGGACAGTCCAACATGCAGGGCGTGGGCGACCTGGTGGACACCACCATGCCCCATGAACTGGTTCACAACTTCGACATGGCGGACCATTGGTTGGTCGCCGAAGAACCCCTGCACACGTTGGCCGGCGCGACGGACCGCGTTCACTGGCCGCTGAACGCGCAAAAGCAGCCCGAGCGCTACGAGGGCGAACGGCTGGCGAAGTACGTGGCCGAGCGAAAGAAGGGCGCCGGGTTGGGACTGCCGTTCGCGGTTGAGATGGTGCGGGCCACGGGCGTGCCCGTCGGACTGCTGGCGTGTGCCCACGGCGGCACCTCAATGGACCAGTGGAGCCCCGCCCTGAAAGACAAAGGCGGCGATTCGCTGTATGGTTCCATGCTGCGCCGCTTCCGGCTGGCGGGCGGGAAGGTGAAGGGGGTTCTCTGGTACCAGGGCGAGTCCGACGCCAGCCCGAAGGCGGCGCCCGAGTTTCAGGCTAAGTTCGAGCGTTTCGTGGCCGCGGTGCGCGAGGATTTCGGCCAGCCCGAAATTCCCTTTTACTACGTCCAGATAGGCCGTCACGTGAACAACCAGAACGTGGCGGAGTGGAACGCCGTGCAGGAGATGCAGCGCAAGGCCGAGCAGACCATCCCGAACTCCGGCCTTGTGCCGGCCATCGACGTGTCTCTCGATGACGGCATCCACGTGGGCACGCAGGACCTGAAGATGCTCGGTAAGCGGCTGGCAAACCTGGCCTTAGGCCGGACCAAGCGGGGCCCGCGCCCGATCGCGGCCACCTTCTCAAACGGGGTGGTCCGGGTGGCGTTCGCCGAGGTGAACGGGAAGCTCACCTCCGAGGGGCGCATCTCGGGGTTCTCGATTCACGTGGGGTCCGGGGAACCGCTGCCGCTGATCTTCAAAGCCCGCGTGGATCCGCAGGACCCCAGCGCGGTGCTGCTGAGCATCGGGGGGAAGCTGCCCGAGGGCGCCGTCCTGCACTACGGCTATGGCAAGGACCCGTACTGTAACCTGCGGGACGAGGCAGGCATGGGAACGCCGGTTTTCGGACCGATGGCGATACAATAAAGAGTCTTTAATCCAACGAGGTATCAAATGGCAGAGAATCCTACCGAAGTGTCCCGGCGGTCGTTCCTGAAGCGCTCGACGGCCATCGGGAGCGGAGCCACCGCTTTTACCATTGTCAGGCCGGAGCTGGTCCGGGGCTGGGCCGACGAGAAGCTGAAGGCCGGGTTGATCGGCTGCGGCGGGCGCGGCACCCAGGGCGCCACCCAACTGCTGTACGGCAATCCCAACGTCGAGTTGGTGGCCATGGGTGATATTTTCGAGGACCGGCTGGAAAAGTCGCTGGCGCAGATCAAGAACGACAAGCAGTACCCCGGGGTGGCGCCGCGAGTGAAGGTCGAGCCGGACCACCACTTTATCGGCTTCGACGCGTACAAGAAGGTCCTGGCCTCCGACATCGACATCGTCATTCTGGCCACGCCGCCGGGCTACCGGCCGATCCATTTTGAAGCTGCCGTCGAGGCTAAGAAGCACGTCTTCTGTGAGAAGCCTTTCGGAACCGACCCGGTTGGCGTGCGCCGGTTCATGGCCGCCGCCAGGAAATCCGAGGAGCTGAAGCTCACGGTGATGTCGGGCGCGCAGCGGCGCTCGCAAAAAGAATACATCGAGACGATTGCCAAGATTAAGGACGGAGCGATCGGCGATGTGGTGGCCACTTACGCCTACTGGGTAGGCGGACCAGTGATCCAGCAGAAAGCGCGCGACCCGAAGTGGTCCGACATGACCTGGCAGAACCGTGCCTGGTACTCTTTTGTCTGGCTCTGCGGCGACCAGGTGGTGGAACAGCACCTGCACAACATCGACGTCTGCAACTGGGTGATGGGCACGCATCCGGAGAAGGTGTGGGCCTCAGGCGGCGCGGCGTGGCGTCCGCGGGAGGAGATCTACGGCAACATCTACGATCACCTCGACGCCGATTTCGTATACCCGAACGGGGTGCATATGTCCAGCCACTGCCGGCAATACCCGCGCGGGGCGTACCAGAATGTGTCCGAACTGGTGGTCGGCACCAAGGGGCGCAGCAACTGCCATGACATGGGCGAAAAGGGTGAAAACCCGTACGTCCAGGAACACATCCTGATGGTGAACAGCATCCTGGGTAAAGGACCTTACGTGAACCAGGCCATGACGGTAGCCGAAAGCACCATGACCTGCATCATGGCTCGCGAGGCGGCTTACTCCGGCCAGGAGATCACCTGGGATCAGATCATGGCTTCCCAGCTCGATCTGCTGCCGAAGACGTTCAGCTATGATGCCAAGGTCGAGGTGACGCCGCTGCCGGTTCCAGGGGTTTATAAGTTTATTTGAGGGAAAACCGGGCGGCGTCCGGATGCCGCCAGTGCGGTGGGGTGTTTGATGAGTGTCGCTCAACTAGCAACCAATGTGCCGGAGTTATCGGGGGAGGACCCCGGCCTTGCTCGCCGTTTCCTGCGTTACATGGCGCTGATGCGGGAGGTGGAAGACCGCATCGAGCGCAAACTGTACCGGCAGGGCAAGGTAGTGGGGGGAGTGTACGTGGCGCGCGGCCAGGAAGCCATCCCGGTAGGAGTGGGGCTGGCGACCGAGCCCGCCGATGTCATCTTCCCCTCGCACCGCGACCTGGCGATCTTCCTGATCCGGGGGGTTCCCCCGCGCCGCATTTTCGCCCAGTACATGGGACGCGTCGACGGCCTGACCAAAGGCCGCGACGGCAACATGCACATGGGAGACATCAAACTTAACATCGTCTCGATTATCAGCTCCATCGGCGCCTCGGTGCCGGTGGCCGCCGGCGCGGCCCTGGCCATGAAATACAAGGGAACGCGCAATATTTCGGTCTGTTTCTTTGGCGATGGCGCCACCAGCCGGGGAGATGTGCACGAGGGCATTAATCTCGCCGCCGTGCAGCGGCTGCCCCTGGTGTTGGTGTGCAACAACAACCAGTATGCCTACTCGACGCCGCTGGAAAAGCAGATGGCGATCGCCAATGTGGCGGATCGCGCCCCGGGCTACGGCATTCCGGCCGAAATCGTGGACGGCAACGACGTGTTCGCCGTGCACGCTGCTGCCCGGCGGGCGGTAGCCCACGCGCGCGCCGGACACGGGCCGTATCTGCTGGAGTGCAAGACCTTCCGCATGACGGGCCACTCCGCGCACGATCCCGCCGACTACGTCCCCAAGCACCTGTTCACCGAGTGGGAAGCCAAGGACCCCATCCGCCGCCTGCTGGACCGCATGCTGGACGCCGGCTGGACCGATCGCGACGAAGTTTCCGGCTTCTACGCCGAACTCCGGGAAGAGGTGGACGAGGCCATCCGGTGGGCCGAAGCCAGTCCGTTCCCGGACCCCAGGACCCTTACCGACAACGTCTACGAACAGTGAGAATGCGCCATGCCCACCACGTATCTCGAGGCCATCCGCGAAGGAATCTGGGAGGAGATGGAGCGCGATCCGGACGTGTTCGTGATCGGCGAGGACATCGGCGTCTACGGCGGCGCATTCAAAGTCACCGCCGGCATGCTGGATCGCTTCGGCGAGCGCCGGGTGGTGGACACGCCGCTGGCCGAGTCGGGCATTGTCGGGGCAGCCATCGGCGCCGCGTTGATGGGATTGCGGCCGGTCGCTGAGATGCAGTTCAGCGACTTCATCGCCTGCGCTTATGACCAGATTGTGAACTTCGCCGCCAAGTGCCGCTACCGCTGGGGCGCGGCCGTGCCCATGGTGGTGCGCGGTCCTTCCGGGGGCGGCATCCATGGCGGGCCTTTCCATTCGCAGAACCCTGAAGCCCCTTTCATTCACACTCCCGGGCTGAAAGTGATTGCCCCCGCCACCGCCTACGACGCAAAAGGGCTGATCAAAGCGGCGATTCGCGATAACGACCCGGTGCTGTTCTTCGAGCACAAGGGACTCTACCGCCGCATCAAGGAAGACCTTCCCGAAGGCGACTATACGGTGCCGATTGGCAAGGCGCGGGTGGTGCGCGAGGGCAAAAGCGTGTCGGTGATCACCTACGGCGCCATGGTGTACGTGGCCCTGGAGGCCGCGGAGGCGCTGGAAAAAGACGGCGTCTCCGTGGAAGTGGTGGACCTGCGAACGCTGTTGCCGTTTGACGAGGAGGCCGTGCTCGCCACCGTCCGCAAAACTTCCCGCGTGATTTTGCTGCACGAGGACACGCTGACCGGCGGGCTGGGCGGCGAGCTGGCCGCGCGGATCTCCGAACACGCCTTCGAGTACCTGGACGCCCCCGTGGCGCGGATCGCCGCGGCGGATACCCCGGTGCCCTTCAGCGCCCCGCTCGAAGAGGCGTTTCTTCCCAACCGGGACAAAGTCATCGAAAAGGCCCGCTGGCTCTGCGCCTATTGAACGCCGGGAGTCAGCCGCCGCCCCTCGCCATCAAATGAAGTCGCTTGCCACCGGCCGCCAAGGTACAGGCTGAAGCGGATCGTCTCCAGGCTGAATCCCGCCAGGTCCGTCTGCCGGCGCACCAGCCCGAGTCCCCGCCGGATTTCCTGCTCGATCCGGTCTACCAGCCAGGCGGGGGCAGAGTCCCAGCCGGCGCTCACGTCACTGTTTTGAATGTGACCTCCAATTCACTCAGGATGTTGACCTTGAGCTGCTGCATCTGCGGCGCCCGGTCGTCCACCATCCGCACCAGCAGGCGGGCCTGTTTGAGAGGCAGGACGGGCCTCTCCCCCGCGGCTTGCGCGGCTCGTTCGAGGACCAGCGTCAATTTGGCGCCGATGCGGCCCGAATCCACCACCAGGCGCGGGAGTCCGCGAGCCGCGGCGCTGCGCAGGATACTCTGCGCCACCGCACCCAGACGCGTCCGAACGGCCTCCCGGACTTTCTCTACGGCCCCCTTGCCCAGGACAAAGGTTTCCGAACCGCGCGGGCGCACATAATCGGTTCGCTCAAGGGATACGCCGAGCAGGGCGCGGAAGGGGGGCGCCTCCGGCTCGCCCTCCTTGAGGCTGGGCTGGTACGGCGCCCCCGCATAGACGCCATGCGGTTGTTTCGGATCCCGGCTCGGGAACAGCCTCGCCAGTTCGGCTTCCAACTCCTCCGGAGTCACCGTCTGGCGGGCGAACTCGGCCGGGTCCTGTGAGGCGGCAATCGCCAGTTCCGCCTGCTGTTCTTCCTGCAAGCGCAGCGCCAGACGCACGCCTTCGAATGCATCCAGCACGAGCTTGGCGAAAAACTCCGCCAGTTCCATACTGGCCGGGGCCGGCAGTGCTTGCGCCATGCTTCTGAGTCCTGTTTACTGGCTCAACGGCTGGTAATCCGTCTTGAAATTGATCTCCACCCGGCCGAAGATATTCACCGTGCTGCCGGAGATGTCGCGCTGGGTTTCGTTCGTGGTCCGGACCGTCACGCTGGTGTATTTGGTCGAGGCGGACGCGCTGACCCATTTCGACAGGAAACTCCCCGTTTTGGCGGCGGCGTTCACGGCGAACTGCCTGGAGTTGTAGCTGGACGAATTCCTCTGGTAGAAGCTCGAGGCGGTGGTCGTAAACGTCAGCCTGGTTTCGATGACCCCCTTCTCAACCACGAGACGGAGCATGCCCATCTTCACCATCTCTTTGAGCAGGGTGTACTTGTTGGCTGCCAGCCGCTGGGCGACGATGTCTTTGATTGTGGCCATGTCACTGGCGGTCAGGGCCGTGGTGGGGACCGTCGGCGGCGTGCCGCCAGGCAGCGTCACGGCGTTCGCCAGTTTGGTGGCCTCATCCGCAGTCAGTGTCGAGCCCTCCGCCACCTTCGTTGGCAGATTCTGGGGATTCGGGTCCGGCGGTGGCAACAGGACCGCCAGGAACTCCAGAATCTCCGCGCCACTGATGTCGTCCTTGGTGTCGTTGATGTACTCGGTGAGGGACTTCGAGATTGCCTTCACGAGTTCGACGTAGGCTTCGGTCTGTTTCAGATTCGCTGCCACAATGGCATCGAACGTATCCGTAATCAGTTTGGCCGTGAACTCCGGAAAATGAATGTCCGGGAGCCGGGCCGCTTCGTCGACAGCCGCGCTGATGAAACTCGGCATGCTTCCAGCCTCCTCGATGCTGATGAATTGAATTGCCCAAGAGCAACCCTATTGTAGGTGACGGATGCCGGCAGGTTCAAGGAAAATCGGCGCGCTTGACTCGAAAACAGAAATGAAGGAATATTAACAACCGAAGCCAAGGGTAGAGGCGGACATTCAGCTCCGCCCCGGGTGATCTCAAGGAACGAACCTGCTGGGGCAGGAAGGGTGGAGGACCAGAGTCGATGCCAGCAAGAATGTGCCGGTTCGCACGATTCACTCTCCTGATCGCCGGTGTGTGCATGGTTGTCGAGGGCGCGGAGAGGCCCGGGCCCGTCTACACCGATGCCGCTTACGGCGGGGAGACGGTCAGCCTGGAAAACCCTGCGATGCGCTTACAGGTATACAAGCGCATCTCCGGGTGGGGCTGGGTGGAGATCGGCGTCCCGGGCGGCGAGCCCATCGCCGTGCTCGATCATTTCGGAGAAGCAGACCCGGTGGTCAGCGGGCGCTCGATCCCCGTGCGCATCGAGGCCCAAAGCTACCGGGTGGAGAAAGGCGATTTCGGCCAGCGTATCACCTTCCCCGTCCAACTCGTGTGGTATCAGACGGTGGCCAAGAGTCCGTGGGCGGTGTCCGCGCTGGCGAGCCCCGCACTGGAAGGGACTGTCAGCATCACGCTCGCGCCCCAAGCTCCTGTGGCGAAACTGGTGTACGATCTGAAGCCGCTGACCACGCTCGGCGCGCGCTATCTGCGGGGACCGTGGCTGAAGGTGGGATCGGGCACTTTTGGCACGGCCAAGACGGATGGGATCCTCCCGGGTGTGGAATGGCTTTGGGGCGATGAATGGTCGAGCGGCACCGACTGGTTCCAGCATCCGGAGGCGCTACGGGTGGTGCCGCATCCCTTCAAGGTGGCGGCGCCGGTGATGGCTTTGAGCTATCACGGGACCGGCATCGGCCTGGCCTGGAATCCGAACGCCCGGGTGATGGGCGACAAACGCTATCTCCAGCCGGTGTACGCCTCGCCCAATTTCATCGACCGGGCCAACAACCACCTGATGGGCTTGACTCTGCCAAGCGTCGCCTGGGGGATGGAGGAGAACACGGCGCCGGTCCACTCGACCAAGCCCGGCCCGGCGCCGATGGAGTTCCGCCCCGGCAGTCCCATCCGGATCGAAGCTGAAATATTCCTGGTAAAGGGCAACAGCCAGGACGTGATCGAGGACTGGGTGAAGCGCCATGGACTTCCGGAACCGCCAAGCCCGCGTTACCCGCTTGCGGATGCTTTGGAACGCCTGGCCCGCTCCTACAACACCGTGCTGTGGCACGAGGGCAAGGGCTGGGGCAAGACCGCCGACCAGGCGAGCCCGCACCCGCCCCTGTTTCTGGAGCGTTACGCCAAAGAAGGCCGCGACCGCGCCACGGCCCAGGGGCTCACGGAAAAACTCGCCTGGGGGCGCAGGCAGCTCGAATCCGGGCGCGTGAAAGGAACCGGGCGGGCGGGTCTGCGCGCCATGTCGCTGTGGCCGCGGGAAGTGCAGTACGCTTATGGGCGGGAACTCCTCTCCCACCAGCGCGGGGACGGCTCCTTCGGTTTCGACCCGGAAGGCCGCCACAAGCGCGATCTTTTCTACCTTTATCCGGATTCCATTTACAAGCCGCTGGGCGTCAAGGGAGATACGGCTCTGGATCTGTCCGTGCAGCCGGCCGGGGAGCTGCTGATCCTGGCCAGACTGACTGGCGAAGAGCAGTTCCGCGCGGCGGCGCGCAAAGCGCTGGATTACTGCCTGCCGATGGAGCGGCCCGAGGGCGGCGACTGGTGGGAGACTCCCTTGCACAGTCCGAACCTGCTGGCCGCCGGGCATGCGGCCGTGGCCTATTTCCTCGGCTACCAGGCTTTCAACGACCTCCGTTACCGCGAACGCGCCATCCACTGGCTTAGGGCGCTGTTGCCCTTCACGCACCTCTGGCAACCCGAAGAGGTCACCGAGATGTACAACACCAAGCCGTGCCTCAACTCGACGCTCTGGTACCTGTCCTCGTGGGTAAACAACCACGTGCAGTGGGAAGTCCTGGTGAGCATGGCCCAGGCCAGCGAACTGGGGATCGACTGGGCAAAGGTTGATCCTGAAATTGACTGGCATCGTTACCAGACCGGCATCACCATTGCCGCCTTGCGCTGGATGGCGGATCACAACGACCCGGCCCACAAGGCCAAACCGCCGGCGAAAGAGGTGGATCTGGTGAAGCGGGGCATTCTGGACGGGTATCTCTACGATGTGCATGATGCCGTGGCCGGCGACTACAAGGGCGCGCTGATTGAGCCGTACAGCATCGGCGTCAACCTGGCCGCCATTCTCGAACGGCAATAATTCAAACAAAGGGGGTAACTAATATGACAACGTCTCGCCTACCACACCGGAATCGCCGGCACGGCGATCTTCGGTTATTCTTGACCCTGGTCATTCTGACCGCGCCGCTCCTGATTCCGGAGGCTGCGTTCGGACAGGCCTCAACCGGTTCCATCTCCGGGCTGGTCACCGACCCCTCGGGAGCGGCGGTCGGCGATGTCGCCATCACCGTAACCGACCTTCAGAGAAACGTTCCTTTCCGGACAGCCTCCAATGCGGAAGGGTTCTATATGGTCACCCCGCTGCCTCCGGGCAGGTACAGCGTGACCGCCGAGAAGACGGGTTTCCGCAAGTACGTACTGGACGAGTTTCCGCTCTCGACGGCGCAGAAAGCCAACGTCAATATCAAACTGGAGCTCGGCGCGGTCACCGAATCCGTGCAGGTCACCGGCGAGGCCCAGTTAATCGAAGCCACCACCTCGACGCTCGGCACGGTCACCGAGAACAAGAAGATCGTCGACCTGCCGCTGAACGGCCGCAACATCCACACCCTGGTGCTCCTCACGCCCGGCGTGATGGGCATTTCGGCGACGGGCGGCATGGGTGAATCCTACGAATCGGCCGGCCGTTACCTGGTGAACGGAGGCCGCGATTCCTCGACGGGCGTACAGCTCGACGGCGTGGCCGTGGAGATGAACAGCTACATCCCGGGTTTCACCAACTACAGCGCGGTGCCTTCGGTCGAGGGAGTGCAGGAGTTCCGGATCCAGACCAACGCCTACTCGGCCGAGTTCGGCCGCAGTGGCGGCGGGCTGGTCACCATGGTGACCAAGTCGGGCACCAACACACCCCACGGCACGCTCTATGAATACCTGCGCAACAGCGTCCTGGACTCGAACAACTTCTTCGCCAATAAAGCCGGGCGCCCGCTCACCAGTTTCAAGCGCAACGAGTTCGGCGCCAACATCGGCGGTCCCATTTTCCTGCCCAGGATTTATGACGGAAGGAACAAGAGCTTCTTCTTCGCATCCTATGAAGGACGGCGCCTGCGCCAGGCTTCGCTGATCACCAACACGCTCCCCACCGATCTTGAAAAGGCCGGCGATTTCTCGCAGACCTTCACCTCGGCGGCGGTCATGCGGACCATCTACGATCCGTTCAGCACGGCGCCCGATCCCGCCCGGCCGGGGCAGTTTCTTCGAACCCCCTTCTCGGGCAACAAGATCCCGCAGAGCATGTTCGACCCCATCGCCGTGAATGTGCAGAAGCTCTACCCCTCGGCGAACACAGCCGGCTTGCCCTTTACCCACGTAAACAACTACGCCTACCAGGGCACCTTCGCGGACGCGAACAACCGGGGCACCCTCAAGTACGATCAGATCCTGACCGACAAGCAGCGCATGTTCTTCCGTTACACCATACTGAACTGGACCCAGTCGCAGGCCGAGGCCTGGCCGCCGGCGCCCAACCCGGGTTGTCCGGACTCGTACTGCTTCGACTTCTACCAGCGCCAGCAGAACGCCGCACTGGACTACACGAACACGCTGTCGAACAGCATGGTCCTGAATGTGCGCTATGGGTGGGGCCGCGGGATTCTCGACCGCTGGTCCCGGTACAAGGGATTCAAACCCTCCAGCCTGGGCTTCCCCGCATACCTGGAGTCGCAGGCCGACTACACGGTGTTTCCACAGTTTACGATTGCCGACATGACCGCTCCGGGGCTGGCTCATCACTGGAATTTCCGGAACTCGAGCAATGTGCACAACCTCGCGGGCAACGTCACCAAGATCACCGGGCGGCACACTCTCAAGATGGGCGCGGAAAGCCGCTTCAATTACATCAATCACATGCAGGCCACCTGGCAGCTTGCGTTCAGTTTCCAGCGCGCCGAGACCCAGGGTCCCGACCCGCGCGTGCCCACCGCCACGGCCGGCATCGGCTATGCATCGTTCCTGCTGGGAGCGCTGAACAGTGGCTCCACCGTCAACGGCATCCGGCCGGCCATGGCCAACCGCTACTTCGCGCTCTTCTTCCAGGACGACTACAAGATCACCCGGAAGCTGACCCTGAACCTCGGCATCCGGTGGGATACCGAGACGGGAGGAACCGAACGGCATGACCGCTTCTCCATCTTCGATCCTTACGTGAAGAGCCCATTAAGCGATAAGGTCGGAATGAACCTCACTGGCGGCTACCTGTTCTACGGCAAGGGATGGAATTCGCGAGCCATACATCCGACCGAGTGGAAGAAGTTCAACCCGCGGATCGGCTTTGCCTACGAACTGAACTCGAAGACGGCGATCCGCGCCGGGTACGGCATCTTCTACAGCACGCCTGCTTACGCGGCCGTCACCCCGGGACCAATGTACAACGCCAGCACCGCTATGGTGACGTCGCTGGACGGCGTGACGCCGTACCGCTTCATGCGCGATCCCTTCCCGGACGGCATCAATTTCCCGGAGGGTTCGAAAAACGGCCTGCTGGCCGCTATTGCCTCGGGTGTGGGCGACGCGGTTCAACCCTGGACGATGAACGACCCCTACAACCAGCAGTGGAACTTCACTATCCAACGTTCACTCGCCCGGGACCTGGCCCTCGAAGTGGCTTACGCGGGCAACAAGGGCACGCACCTCCCCCTCACCAATGGGTGGCAGATGAACCAGCTCCGGCCGGAACAGATCAAACCTGAAAACGACCTGCTTACCCTGGTGGACAATCCCTTCTACGGAATTATCCCGTCGGGAACGCTGGGCCAGGCAAAGGTGCAGCGAGGCCAGTTGATGCGGCCGTTTCCGCAATATCCCGGAGTGGGGATTCCCAGACCCGGCTGGGGCAATTCCAATTTCCACGCCCTGGAAATGAAACTGGAAAGACGTTTTGCGGGCGGAACCAGCGCCATGGTTTCTTATACCTGGTCCAAGCTGATTTCCGACGGCGGCGACGATGTCTGGGTCTCGGCCGGGTACCGCAATTACTACTGCCGCACCTGCGACCGTTCGGTTTCGATTTACAACCAGCCGCACCGGCTGGTCGGCAACTTCACCTATGAACTGCCCTTCGGAAAAGGCAAGAAGTTCGGAAGCAACTGGAACAAACCCATGGACCTGCTTCTCGGCCAATGGCAGGTGAACGGCATCGCGACCATCGGATCCGGGCTCCCGCTCCAGTTCACTGTCATCCAGAACACCAGCTACTCCTTCGGCGGCGGCCAGCGCCCCAACTCCACCGGCGTCGCGGCCAATATCGACAACCGTTCGATTGATCGCTGGTTCGACACAGCCCAGTTCACGAACCCGGCGCCATACACCTTTGGGAACCTGGGCCGCGTACATCCGACCCTCCGCGGAGATCGTCTGGAGAATCTGGACTGCTCGATCTTCAAGAACTTCCGCTTCACCGAGCGACTCAATCTCCAGTTCCGCGGGGAGGCATTTAACTCAATGAACCACCCGCTGTTCGGCGCGCCAAATACGCAGGTTGGCTCTCTTACTTTCGGACAGATCACCAGCCAGGCGAACGCACCGCGGCAGATCCAGTTCGGGCTGAAGCTCCTGTTCTAGATTCAAGCCCCTACGCGCCTGGGGGTTCCGGTCACCACCGGAACCCCCGGGAAACTATATCTTAGTTTTATGAACAAGCTGACGCGGAGAGACTGCCTGCGGGGAGTCCCGGCCGTTGCCGCATTTTCTTACTCCGCTTCCACGGCGAAAAAACCGAACATCCTGTGGATCCAGACCGACGAGCAAAGGCCAGACTCACTGGGCTGCTACGGGTCGAAGTGGGCCAAGACTCCGAATCTGGACCGCCTGGCCGCCATGGGCGTGACGTTCCACGAATGCCACGTGCAAAGCCCGGTGTGCGTACCGTGCCGGACGTCGATGCTCTCGGGCAGGTATCCGCAGGAGACCGGCGTTTTCGATAACTCAGTCGCGTACAAGGATGGGGTACTCGACCCGAAGATGAAGCTGTTCCCCAATCTGTTCGCCGGCGCCGGGTACCAGACCGCCAGTTTCGGCAAGTGGCACACTCCCAACCATCCCACCTGGCAACACAAGGTACCGTTCGAGTTTTTTCCGAACGCCGCAGGCTTCTACAGCCTTCCGCATCCGTATTCAGAGGCCGAACATCGGGTTGTCAAACGGCCCGGCGCCACATCGATCATTCTTGGCGGAGTGTATCCATACCACGACTGGGGCATCACGCCTTCCAGCCACGTCACGGATATGGCAATCGACTGGCTGAAGCAGGCGGCAAAGAGCGATCGTCCGTTTCTGCTGCGGGTGTCCCATTTGTGGCCGCACACGCCGGTGCTGGTCCCCAGACCCTGGGACCGGTTGTACTCACCGGATGAAGTCCCGTGCCGCGCCGGCAACCGCGCCGCATACGAGAGCCGGGCCCAATACGACCGCGGTTTCGCCGGCGCCCAGCGCGGCCTGGATATCCCGGTCTCCACGTGGCGTCAAATCTGCGCGGACTACTACGGCCTGTGCGCCTGCGTGGACCACGAAATCGGACGCCTGCTTCGGGCCCTCAGTGAACTCGGCCTGGCGGAGAACACCATCGTGGCCATGAACGCAGACCATGGAAAAAGCCTCGGGGAGGCCGGCCTCTGCGAAAAGGGCACCTTCGACCGCGAGGTGTGGCGTGTGCCGTTTCTGCTCTCCTGGCCCGGGCACCTCCCGCAGGGTGCGCACCGCCATGACCTCAGCGAACTGATTGACTTCGGCGCAACCTTATGCGCCCTGGCCGGCGTCGAAAAAGGTCCGGGCATGCGCGGCCGCAACCTGTTCGATTCCGCGGAACCCGAGGCGGTGTTCGGCGCGATCCATCTGCGCCAGTCGATTCGCGCCGCGGCACGCACCAGGAGGTACCGCTTCGACTGCACGTTGAAATTCAAGGGGCAGGAGGTCGGGTTTGACGCCTGCGATCCGAATCTGTTCGACATCCAGGCAGACCCCTGCGAGGAACGAAACCTGGCAACAGATCCCGGGATGCAAGGCGTAGTCCGAGAGATGTACCAGCGCGTGCGGCGCTGGATGGACTCGCCCGACGCCGCGTGATCGCCCCGCCGGCCTACTCGACCGGAACAAACTTGATGCAGATCGGACTCGGGGCCTGGACCTGCCGGCCCGTGGGCGTGATCCGCCCGGTCGAGCCGTCCACCTTGTAGACTGCCACGTTGTCCGTGTTCTGGTTGCCGACCAGCATCCACGCCCCGGTCGGATCCAGGTTGAAATTCCGCGGGAATTTGCCCTGGCTGGAAACCGTTTCGACAAACCGAAGGGTGCCCTTGCGGGGATCGATGGAGAACAGTGCAATGCTGTCGTGGCCGCGGTTGGAGCCGTAGAGGAACCGTCCCGCGCGGTCGGTAATCACCTCGGCATCGTAGTTGGTGCCGGTGAATCCGGCGGGCAGTGTGGAGATGGTCTGAATCTCGGAGAGCACGCCGCGCCTGGCATCCCAGGCGAAGGCGGTGACCGTGGATCCCATTTCGTTGATCACGTAGCCGAACTTCCCGTTGGGGTGGAAGGTGAAGTGACGCGGCCCGGCCCCGGGCGCCACTTTGGCGAAGGGCGGGTCGTTGGGCGCGAGCGTCCCTTTCACCGCGTCGAAACGGTAAACCAGCACCTCGTCCAAGCCAAGATCGGCCACGACGGCAAAGCGGTTGTCGGGAGAGACGTTGATGGAGTGGGCGTGCGGCCCCTCCTGGCGCGCCTTGTCCACGCTGCTGCCGGAGTGCTGGATAAAGGAGGACCGCTCGCTGAGCGAACCATCGGCTTGGATGGGCAGCACCGCCACGCTGCCGCCGGAATAGTTGGCTACCAGCACGTTCTTCCCCGTCTTGTCCACCACGAGGTGGCACGGCCCGGGGCCGCCCGAAGACACCGTGTTCAACAGCGTGAGTTTGCCGGTCTTGCGGTCCATCGAAAATGCGCTGACCGTACCCCCGCGCCCGCGCCCGCCTGTCTCACCGACCGCATAGAGATACTTCAGGCTGGGATGCACGGCCAGGAAAGAAGGATTAGAGGCCTCGGCCGCCAGCACCGGGTCGCTCAGGCTGCCGGTCGCGGGGTTGAAACGGCAAGCGTAGATACCCTTGGTTTTCGATCCCCCGGTTCCCAAATAGACGATGTATTCCCGGGCAGCCGTCTGAGGAGCCGCGGCCCAAGCCAGCGGGGCCAGCATAGCCGCCAATGACGCCAAACCGACAAAAGGACGTGAAAGTGCGCTCATGCGTCTATGAAAACGCATCTAACGGCACTGGGGCAAGTGGGAAAAGGGCCGGTCCGCAACAAATGACCGGCAGAGCCCGCTACGCCGGGTGAATGCCCGGTGAGTCGCCGTACTGGATCTCGACCATGCGCCCGCCGTTGAGGATGGAGGCGCGCCCGGCTTCGATCACCAGTTCGTTGTAACTGGAATTGGCGGGGGTGGCCATGACGCCCGCTTGGTCGTAGCCGGCGAGGAGCGCGCGGCGGCGCTCCGGATCGCTCTCCGATTCGACCCGGATGCAGGCCTTCACGATGTACTCGATGGACCGGTAACCGTAGCCCACGGGAGTGAGCCCCGGACCGCCCAAGTCCACATACTGGAAGTAATCGGGACTGGGCTCGGCGTAGATGGTGGAGCCCGGGTCGCCGCTCTTCCTCGTGTAAGAGTACTTCAGGCCGCGGTACTGATCGGAATGGGAGATCAGGGCGCCGTCGTCCTCGCCGCGGCAGTACATGACCAGCCCTTGCGTGTTAGTCCCCGGGGCCTGGTCGGGGAAGCCGAGCGCGTTCTGCACGTTCAGGCAGGCGCCATTCTCCCAGATCACCCGCGCGTCGGTCCACAGGAATCCGGTGTTGCCGTTCGGATAGGTGTCGCGTATGCCGTACAGGCTCACGGCCACCGGTTTCAATCCGGTGATGAAGTGGACGAGGTCGACGTAGTGGCAGCCGATGTAAGTGAAGGCGTCGGAGTTTTCCTCGGTACACCAGTTCTGGAAATTCGAGTGGCGGTAGTACCACTTTTCGAGCAGGCAGGCCGTACCCAGTTTGAATTCTCCGAAAAGGCCCGCGCGGTAGCGGCGGCGGGCCATGAGACTGCGGTCGTCAAAGCGCTTGTGGTACTCGATTCCCACCAGCAGAGAGCGGGCGCGCGCTTCCCGCTCGATCTCCTGGGCCTGGCGGTGGAGGAGCACCAGCGGCTTGACGGTCAGCACGTGCTGATCGCGGCGCAGCGCTTCCATGATGACGGGGTAGTGCAGTTGATCCGGCACGGCCACCACAACGAGACTGCGCGGAGGCAGGCCCGCGATGACTTCGCGGTACAACTCGGGCTGCGGATCGTCCGAAGCGCCGGCTCCCGGGAAGGCTTCAAAGGACTGGCCCGGAAAGGCCTCGCGGATATCCCCGGCGGCGGCCAGTTCATCGAGAATGCTGCGGCGCAGGGCGCAGACGCGAATCCCGCCCACCAGGCCGAGGCGCTGCATCTGGTAGAAGGAAGGCAGGATCTGGTCGTGGGTGATCATGCCGCCGCCGACGATCGCAATTTCCGGTTTCATCGTCACGCCGACGCCCGCCTGCATTGAAGCGCCTCCGCGAAAGCCTCTTCGAGCGCCGAGACGCTGTCGGCGATCGCCTCTTCGGTGATCACCAGGGGCGGCGAGATCTTGATGGTTCCGCCGCCGTAACCAACCGGCGCGAACATGAGCACGCCCTTTTCAATCGACCGCCGCACAACGTCCCAGGCCAGGTCGCCATCCGGCTCCCGGGTGCCGGGCAAAACACAAGCCACGCCGGCCACCAGGCCCTTGCCATCCACGCAGCCGATCTGCGGATACCTCCGGCCGATGGCGCGCAGGCGCTCATGGAGCACCGCACCGACCTTGCGGGCGTTTGCGGCCAGGTCCTCTTTGAGCACCAGGTCGATGGATGCCAGGGCCGCGGCGCAGCAGACCGGGTTGCCGGTGTGCGTCGAAGTCATGCTGCCGGCCGGGTGCAGATCCATCACATCCGGCCGGCCGGCGACGGCGGCGAGCGGGAGCGAACTGGAGATGCCTTTGCCGAACAGCGCCAGGTCCGGCACGATGCCGTAGTGCTCGAAACCCCATAACGTGCCGGTGCGGCCGAAGCCGGCTTGCACCTCGTCGCAAACCAGCAACGCTTTGTGCCCGGTGCACCATTCGCGAAGAGCCTGCATGTAACGCGCCGGCGCAAAGGAAGCGCTGCCGCCCTGATACGTCTCCAGGATGACTCCGGCTATGTTGGCCGGCTCCACGCCCTGCTCCTCCAGGCAGCGCTCGAAGAACTCGAAAGAGGTGTCCTCGGTGCGGTACCCATCCGGAAAGGGAACCTGCACGAAACCCGGATCGAGGTTGACAATCCACTCTTTCAGAGCGGGAATGCCGCCGGCTTGCTGGGCCCCCAAGGTACGGCCATGAAAAGCCTTGTCGTAGCTGACAATCACGTGCTTGTCGCGCCCGCCCACCTTTACGCCGTGAGTGCGGCAGAGCTTGATGGCACACTCCACAGTTTCCGAACCCGTGGTCAGCAGGAAAACCTTCTTGAGCGGTTCCGGCAGGATGCCGGCGAGTTTCTCCACCAGGCGGGAGCGGATCTCACTCGGGAAACAGTAATTGGTCAGCAGCCGTTTTTCGGCCTGGGCGCGAACCGCTTCAACCACCTCTTTGCGGCCGTGACCGGCATTGGTGATCAGCACGCCCGACGACCAATCGACCCACTGGTTGCCCCAGGCATCGTAGACCTGAAACCCCTCGGCACGGTCCCAAACCACCGGCGGCTGCCCGCGCATGGCGACAGGTTCGTAGCGGCTCAAGCGTTCCAGAATGGGCAGCGACTCGGGGACCGGAAAGTCGGTTTGGATTCGCCGGAAAGGCGTGTGCACTTTGGCGACGGGTCTGGGTGTAAGGTCGTATTCTCTGGCCATGGTTTTGCCGAAAGCACTATTGTCGCAGAAGAACAAGGCGCTGGCGCCGGGGGCGGGAGCGTAGTATCCTGCTCGCGGAAGGCTATGCCGGCCAACCTGAGTCCCGAATACCTGGCCGCCGAACGGGATTACCGCGCCGCCCACACCACCGCCGAGAAGATCGCCGCCCTGGAGCGGATGCTGGCCACGATACCGAAGCACAAGGGGACGGAAAAGCTCCAGGCCGACCTGAAGCGCAGGATTTCCCAGGCTCGCAAGGAAGGCCAGAAAAAGGGAGCGGCTCATGCCGCGCCGTTCTATCAGGTGGAGCGCGAAGGCGCCGGACAGGTGGCGCTGATCGGCCCGCCTAACTCCGGCAAATCCCAACTGGTCTGCGCGCTCACTCACGCCGAGCCGGAGGTCGCGGACTATCCGTTCACCACCCGCCTTCCCACCCCCGGCATGATGGCCTTTGAGAACGTGCAGATTCAACTGGTGGACCTGCCCCCGGTTTCACCGGAGTTTTCCGAGCCCTGGATTCCCCAGGTGGTTCGCAACGCCAACGGCGCCCTGCTTGTGGTGGATGTGAATGACCCGGAGTTACTGGACCAGATCGAGTACATCCTGCGCGAGTTTGAAACGTGGCGGCTGCCTCCACCCCGTTTGCTGGCCGCCAACAAGATCGACGTGCCTGGCGGGCGGGAAAACTTCCGGGCGCTGGCCGAACTTTACGGCGAGCGCTGGCGCTCGGTGCCCATCTCGGCGCTTACCGGCGAGAACCTCGACTTGTTCCGGCGGGCGGTTTTCGAACTGCTGCGCATTGTCCGGGTCTATACCAAGGCGCCCGGCAAGAAAGCCGATCTTAGCTCGCCCTTTGTCCTGCCGGCCGGGAAGACCGTGCAGGACGCCGCCCGCCTGGTCCACAAGGACTTTGCCGAGCGCTTGAAGTTCGCACGCCTGTTTCGCCTGGGAGGCGACCGCGACGGCCTGATGGTGGAGCGTACCCACCTGGTCGAAGACGAGGACATTCTGGAATTCCATCTCTGAGGGGGCGGCCGGAGAGACCGGCGGCGTCACCCGATCAATTCGGGCAGCGCCTCTCCGGCCGGAGCTTGCAGGCAGCAATCCACGTCGTCTGAATAGGGAGTACGCTCGGGGTTGATCT
>Ga0272446_1000425_pt1 | contig 66647 bp, 55 predicted proteins | sample YNPCB0061_FD_194587 | JGI IMG/M metagenome (GOLD analysis project Ga0272446, IMG submission 194587) | Hot spring microbial mat communities from Yellowstone National Park, WY, United States - YNP-CB-006-1 | ecosystem: Environmental > Aquatic > Thermal springs > Hot (42-90C) > Sediment | place...
CTGCCCCTAGTGACTGGCCGCCGGATGTGCTGGCGCCCCAACGGGCCGCCTCGGCGCGACGCGATTTAACCAACCGCAGGCAGGATACTGAGGGGTGACCGGTGGTGCCGGCCCGCCACCCCAGCACACCGGCAGGCGAGGCTGCGAGTGCCGCCGGGCCGATGGCTCGCTAAACCGAGAAAGAAGAGCCGCAGCCGCAGGTCGTGGTGGCATTCGGGTTACGGATGACAAACTGGGCCCCCTGCAACCCTTCCGTGTAGTCGATCTCCGCACCGGCGAGGTATTGCATGCTCATGGGGTCGATGAGGAGCTTGACGCCGTCAGTCACAACCTCGGCATCGCCCTCCTGGACCGACTCGTCGAAGGTGAAGCCATACTGAAACCCGGAGCAACCACCCCCCTGGATGTAGACGCGAAGCATCAGGCCCGGGTTTCCCTCCTCTCGGATGAGGTCCGCCACCTTGGCAGCCGCGGCCGGCGTAAAGACGAGATCTGGCTCGATAAGGGTTTCTGCGTTCATGGGCCACCTCATTGGATCTGGGACGGGCTATCGTTGGGCAATATGGCGCCGAGATCAAATCTGATCAAGCCCCTCGGCACGGGCACGGGCACGGGCAGCGCGCTGGTTTCAGTCGCCGGAACGCCAGGGGAAGGTCTCGGCGCTGGCAATGCACGTGTCGCCCTGCGGTTTGATCTCCACCGTCATCGCCTGCGGCTCGAAGCCAGCTGGCAGCACCAAGCGCCCGTCGAAGGTCTGGGATCGCTCCAAACGCAAGTCAAGCCGCCTCGGCTTGGACCCTTTGAGTTGCTCGAGGGCCAGCGTCTTGGCCGTACCGTTCTGGCGGCCGGACAACCTGATGTCGACCGAGCCTTTGGTCTCCCCTGCGTCCTCAATGAGCTGTCTGACGGTGAACTGGTAGCGATACTCGCGCTGGCCATCGCCATCCGTTAGGGTCAGCTCGTGCACAGCCGCCACGCCCCGCCCACCCAGACGGATCACGCGCTTAAGGGCTGAAATCTCCTTTGCCAAGGCCAGCCGCTCATCTTGCGCCTCCTTCAGCCGCTCTTGGACCGACCGGTCCCTGTCCTGCTCGGTGCGCTGGGCGAGCTCGCAGGCGACGCGGTCTTGCTTTAAGCCAGCGAGCTCGCCCGCGAGGAGGTCGCGCTCCTGCCGAAGCGCCTGCAGGCTCTGCGTGGCCTTCAACAGCTCAGGTCCGCGGACGTGGGCACCAAGCAGAAAGCCACCCTAAAAGCCCGCTGCGGCGGCGCTGATGACGACCGCGCCCAACAGGAGTCCCGTCGAGATTCCATGGCGCTCGCGACCCGAGACGTGGACCGGCACCGCAGGGTCGGTCACCGCCCACGCCCCTCAGGGCAGCAGGGCCAGGTCTTGAAGCCCCGTCGCCTCCGGATAGCCAAACATGAGGTTCATATTCTGAACGGCTTGACCCGACGCACCCTTGACCAGGTTGTCGATTACGGACTGAACCACGACGACACCGTCGCCCAACGGCTCTGCGACTGCCAGCCGGCACAGATTGGTGCCACGCACCGAGCGGGTCTCCGGATGGGAGCGCGCGGGCAAGACATCGATAAAGTCTTCACCGGCATAGCGGTCCTCAAACAGCCGCTGCAAGTCGCAACCGGGGTCGGTCAATCGACCATACAGTGTGGCCTCGATCCCGCGAATCATTGGAACCAGGTGGGGAACGAAGGTCAGGCGCACGCCATCTGCGACCAGGCGAAGGTTCTGTCGGATCTCGGGCTGATGGCGGTGTCCCGCCACTGCGTAGGCCTTGAAGCTCTCGCCAACCTCGCCCATCAGTATTCCGACCTCGGCCTTGCGCCCCGCTCCGCTCACGCCAGACTTGGCGTCGGCAATCAGCCAGGACGGGTCCACGACCCCAGCCTCCAGCAGCGGCAGCAGCCCAAGGGTGACGGCCGTCGGATAACAGCCCGGGTTGGCCACCAGGCGCGCGCTCCGGATGTGCTCACGGTTGAGCTCTGGCAGCCCGTAGACGGCCTCTGCCAGCAGGTCGGGACAGACGTGGGGCATGCCGTACCAGCGCTCCCACTCGGCCGGGTCCTTGAGCCGAAAATCCGCCGCAAGGTCGACGACCTTCACGCCGCGGTCCAGCAGGTCTGGGACCAGGGTCATCGCGGTCCCGTTCGGTGTGGCGAAAAAGACGAGCTCGCACTCGGCCAAGAGGCCGGGATCCGGCTCCCTGAACCGGAGATCCACCCGGCCGCGCAGATGCGGAAAGATATCAGCGACCGCCGTACCGGCCTCGGCGCGCGAGGTGATCGCCGTAACGTTGGCCCTGGGATGCCTGGCCAGTAGGCGAAGAAGCTCCGAGCCTGTGTATCCAGTGCCGCCAACGATGCCTATACGAGCCATAGCCTTCCCTTCCCCCGCCTACCCGACCATGAATGGCGTCGCCGCAAGGACACGGGTGAACACAGTGCCGCCAGCCGCCGGCACCGACCTTGCCTGGGTTGGTGACCGAACGGCAGCGGCCCGCTGGTCAGGAACCCGCTACCGGCCATCCTGGCAAAACACTGCGCGGAGGCCCGAGACAGGCGCTGGGCCCTCCTTCATGTTGGGGCGCTGGCATCCGTTCTCGCCGAACATCCCGCCCGGCGTGAAAGGATGAATCCGCATCGGCAGCTCAGGAGCAGCCACCGCCGGAGGAGCCGCAAGAACCGCAGCCACCACCGCCCACGGGGGGCAGGTTGTTGAAGACGAAGGTGGCATTGCCGTCGCCACGGTCGACGAAGTCGATCTCCACGCCCCGCAGGTACTGCAAGGTGCCATCGTCCACAATGACCTTAAAGCCATCGAACTCGCGCACGCCATCATTACCGTGGATCGCATCGGCAAAGGTCATGCCGAAGCTAACCCCGCTACATCCCCCAGGCGTCGCAAAGACGCGCACACCCTTGACAGTCTCGTCGACCTGCTCAATCAGCTCGCCCATCTTGGCCAAGGCTGGCAGCGTCAGGGTCAGGTCGCGGTCGGTCAGAGCAGTCAACATAAGTGGTCTCCAAAAGGCCCGAAAAGTAATAGTATACGCTTGCACTAGGTTTCAGCGCCAGCCCCCATCCCATCCCCCGGCCCTTGTCCAGGCAGGACTCAGCGGTACTCGTCGAGCCGCCCTTGGGCCTCCAGCATGGAGAGGTGGCGCACCGCATCAACCAGGTGCTGTCCCCAGTGGGTCGCGAACCCCTGATACCAGCCACGGCCGCCGAGACCGGGGCTGCGTTCGTGGACCCGCAGGGCATGTTTCAACTCGCAATAGATGTCGGTCAGGTCGTCGGCGAGGCTACCCGTCATGATGCGCTGCCCGCCGACCCGGTCGAACTCGAGCCAATAGCCATCGCGGTCACCGAGCAACTCCCGTAAGTGGGTGTAGAGCTCAAACCGAGCGTCGAGATCCGGGGTCAAAGGCTCCCCTTCCTCATCGCCCCTCAGGTCGAGAGACAGGACGGCGGCGTGCAAGCGCGGCAGCAGATCGGCGACCTGGGCCAGCCAGGGGATCGAGGCCGCACCGGACGCCTCGATCAATCGGCAATAGGCTGTCGCCAGGTCGGCGATCTCGCCGCCGGGCTGAGCGCCGGTTTCGAAATCCGCGGTGCAGGGAGTCGACATGCCCATCAGTGTAGACGACCTGGCGCAGGTTTCCGGCCAGTCGCGCGGGACCCGCCTCAGACCTCGACCATCTCGAAATCCTCCTTTCCAGCCCCGCATTCGGGGCAGCGCCAGTTCAGCGGCACGTCCTCCCACTTGGTCCCGGGGGCGATGCCCTCCTCCGGCAGACCCTTCGCCTCATCGTAGACGAAGCCGCAAATCACACAGAGGTAAGTCTTCATCAATCGGCTCCTCAGTTCGGCTACCATCGCCCTCGATCAGGCCCCTGAGGGAAACCTGTAGGATGCCGCAGCCCCGGTGCGGAGCAGCGTTTCCCACGGCCGCTTAGTGGCCCCGCCACCCATTGTATCCCTTCGATGGGGCCCGACGCCGGCTCCGCGTAGCACCCTGCCAAGCCGACCGAGAACCCGATGCCGCCAGACCCGAGAGTCGCCTCCGTGCTCTGTGCCTCCGGCCAGGACCCCAGCGGGGGCGCCGGGATCGCCGCCGACGCCGAGGCCATCCGCGCCGCTGGGGCCCATGCCCTGGGGGTCATCACCTGCATCACGGCGCAGGACACCTGTGGCCTGCGGCACCTCTGGCCCCAGCCGGCGGAGCAAGTCGAAGCGCAGTGTCGCTGCATCCTGGAAGACGCCAGGGTGACGGCGATCAAGATCGGGCTCCTCTGCGGCGGCGCCATGGTGAACGCCCTGGCGGCCGTGTTGCGGGACCGCCCAGATCTGCCCGTGGTCCTAGACCCGGTGCTCGCCACCGGAACCGGCCAGTCGCTCGCAGACGCCCACATCCGCCAACAGATGCGCGAGCGCCTGATCCCGGCGGTCACCCTGCTGACCCCGAATGTCCCCGAGGCCGAGACCCTGAGTCAAGGCACCGGTCCCGATGATTGCGCAGAGCGCCTGCTGCGCATCGGGTGCCCCTGGGTCCTGATCACCGGGACCCACGCCTCGACCCCGGAGGTGACCAATCGCCTCTATGGCGACGATGGCACCCGTCTGAGCTGGAGCTGGCCCCGCTTACCCGGGGCCTATCACGGGTCCGGCTGTACCCTGGCGAGCGCCATTGCCGCGCGCCTCGCCTTGGGGTCGAGCCTGCCGGACGCGGTCGCCGAGGCCCAAGCCTATACTTGGCAGACCCTCGCCAGGGCGCGCCGCACCGGCCGCTGCCAGCTCACCCCCAACCGCCTCTACGCCCTAGATCCGGATGCCACACCGTGAGGACCTTGCGCGGCCTGTACGCCATCACCCCGCAGCACCCCGGCGAGGGACCCCCTGGCTACCCCGAACATGAGGGACAAGCGCCGCCGGACACCTTCATGCGTCAGGTCGAGCTCGCCATTGCCGGCGGTGCACGGGTGATTCAGTACCGCGACAAGTCGAGCGACTTGACCCGCGACTGGAACAGGCGGCTCGGCCAGGCGCAGGCCCTCAGGGACCTTTGCCGGGCCACTGGCGTTGCGCTCATCGTCAATGATGACATTGGCCTCGCGGCAGCGGTCTGCGCGGACGGCGTCCATCTCGGGCGAGACGACCCCGCGTTGGCAGACGCGCGGCGGCTGCTGGGAGACACGGCCATCATCGGCGTGTCCTGCTACAACCGCCTCGATCTCGCCGAAGAGGCCCAGGCCGCCGGCGCCGACTATGTCGCCTTCGGTAGCTTCTTTGCGTCCAGCACCAAGCCCCTTGCGGTCAGAGCGGACCTGGGGCTGTTGCGCCTTGCACGGCGGCGCATCCACCTGCCTCTGGTTGCCATCGGCGGCATAACTCCAGAGAATGGCGCCGCCCTCATCGCGGCCGGGGCCGACCTGCTGGCTGTGGTCAGCGGGGTGTTCGCCGGACCCGACCCCAAGGCCGCGGCCCAGCGTTATGCCAGGCTCTTCGACACACCGAATCTTAAGGATGCGCCATGACCCGCTCCCATGACCTGTTTGCCGCGGCCCAGCGGCATATCCCCGGCGGCGTGAACTCGCCCGTGCGGGCCTTTCGCGGCGTGGGAGGAGACCCCGTGTTCTTCGAGCGCGCCGCAGGCCCCTACCTGTTCGACGCCGATGGTAGGCGCTACATCGACTATGTGGGCTCCTGGGGACCCATGGTCCTCGGCCACGCCCACCCGCAGGTCATCGAGGCCGTGGGCGAGCGCCTCCGCCAGGGACTCTCCTTCGGGGCACCGACTGAGCTCGAGACCCACATGGCCGACAGGGTCTGCGAGCTGGTCCCCTCCATGGATCTGGTACGCATGGTCAGCTCCGGGACCGAGGCCACCATGAGCGCCATCCGCCTGGCACGCGGTTATACTGGACGGGACAAGCTCGTCAAGTTCGAGGGCTGCTACCACGGCCACAGCGACTCGCTGTTGGTGAAGGCCGGCTCCGGCGCTCTCACCCTGGGCGAGCCGAGCTCTCCCGGGGTCCCCGTTGCCCTGGCTGAGCTGACCGTCACCCTGACCTACAACGACCTCGACCAGGTCCGCCGCACCTTCGAGGGCATCGGCCACGAAATCGCCGCCGTCATCGTCGAGCCCGTGGCCGGCAACATGAACTGCATCCCGCCGGTCGCAGGGTTCCTCCAGGGCTTGAGGGAGGTCTGCGATCAATCCGGCGCCGTGCTCATCTTCGACGAGGTCATGACCGGATTTCGGGTCGCCCTCGGCGGGGCTCAGGCCCTCTACGGGGTCAGGCCGGACCTGACCACGCTCGGTAAGGTCATCGGCGGGGGCATGCCGGTCGGCGCCTTTGGCGGGCGGCGCGACATCATGGAGCGCATCGCCCCCCTCGGCCCCGTCTATCAGGCCGGGACCCTCTCCGGCAACCCCGTCGCCATGGCGGCAGGACTCAAGACCTTGGAGCTGATCGCCGCGCCAGGCTTCTTCGACCGCCTAGCGGCCAAGACGGCAGATCTCTGCGACGGGCTGGCGGCGCGCGCTGCGGCAGCGGGGATTGGACTGAGCGTCAACCGGGTTGGAGGCATGTTCGGCCTGTTCTTCACCGACCGCGGCCCGGTGACCGACTATGCTGGGGCCATGGGCTGTGACCAGGCGCGCTTCCGCGCCTTTTTCCACGGCATGCTCAAGCGGGGCGTCTACCTCGCCCCTTCGGCCTTCGAGGCTGGCTTTGTCTCCGCCGCCCACGGGTCCGCGGACCTTGACGCCACCCTTGCCGCCGCCGAGGCCACCTTTGCGGAGATGAGCGTCTAACCCCACCCGCCGCGCATCCCATGGAAGCCCTGATCGCGCAGGTCATCGACTGGGTCAAGACCAACCCCAGCTGGTCGCTGACAGCGGTCTTCCTCATCTCTGTCTCTGAGTCCCTGGCGGTCATCGGCCTCATCGTCCCCGGGGTCGTCATGATGGGGGCCATGGGGGCGCTGATCGCTGCCGGGGCCATCGGCTTTTGGCCTGTGGTCGTGGCTGCCGTCTTGGGCGCCATCGTCGGGGACGGCCTGAGCTTTTGGTTGGGGCACGCCCTCAGGGATGACGTCCGCCGCTATTGGCCCTTCAGTCGCTACCCGGAGACCCTGAATTTCGGGGTGCGGTTCTTCGACACATATGGCTCGCTGAGCATCATTTTCGGCCGCTTTGTGGGCCCCGTTCGACCGGTCATCCCCGTGGTCGCGGGGATGATGGGCATGTCCCCGACGCGTTTCACCCTCGCCAACGTCGTCTCGGCGGTGCTGTGGGCCCCGGCCTACATCGTCCCCGGTATCCTCGTGGCCGCGTCGGTCAAGCTCGCCGCCGAGACGACCATCCGCCTGGCCATCGTGCTGATCGGACTTCTGGGGGCCATCTGGCTGACGGCCTGGCTCGTCGGCTGGAGCTTCCGCCTCATCAGCCCGCACGCCAGCGCTTGGGTCCAGGGCCTTCTGCGCTGGGGCGAGCTCCATCCCAAGGTCGGCGAAGTGGCACGCGCCCTGGCCGACCCCAGCCATCCCGAGACCCGGGCCCTGACGGCCCTGTCCGGGCTCCTGACCCTGGGGGTCGCGGTCTTCGGGCTCGCTACGGGGGTCACGGTCCTCGGCGCGGGGGAGCTTCGGATCAACCGCGCCGCGCTGGACCTGGCGCAGAGCTTGAGCTCCCCCTTTGCCGATGGGCTCATGCTCACCTTGAGCCGTCTCGGCGACCTGTGGGTCATCCTAGCCTTGGTCCTGATGCTCTATGGCCATGAGCGGTTGCGCCGCGCGGGGCGACAGGCCAACTACTGGCTGGCCGCGGGCGGCTTCGCCCTGATCACGCCGCCGCTGCTCCAAGTCCTGCTGCGCGTGCCTCGGCCCGAGCTGGGTCTGGCGCCGGAGACCGGCTTGCTGTTGGACACACTCCTCAGCCCCCTGACCCCCTGGGCCTTCCCGAGCGGGCATGTCCTGCGTGCCACCGTGGTCTTCGGCTTCCTGGCCGTCGTCCTGGCGGGCACCCTGGCCCCCGCCTGGCGCAGCCTGCCCTATATCCTGTCGGCCGCCCTGGTCACTGCGGTGGCCGTCGCCCGGGTCTTTCTGGGCGTCGAGTGGCTGACGGGGGTCCTGGCCACCGTCGCCCTGGGACTGACCTGGGTCGCGGCACTCGGCCTGGCCTTCCGACGGCACACCGCTGGGGGGCCCAGGCCAGGCACCCTCGCCGCCATGGCCGCAGCCACCCTGGCCGCCGGGGTCTGGGTCCAGACGTGGCTGCACCACGATGCAGAGGTGGCCGCGCTGCGCCCGCCGCCCGCATCCGTCGTGTCCAACAGGGAGGATTGGCGGTCCGATCTGTGGCAGCGCATCTCGCGGCGACGCGAGGACATCTGGCAGCGCGCGGCTCAGCCCATGGACATCCAGTACCTGGGAACCCTTCAAGACCTCGCCGCCGCGCTCGGGGCCCAGGGCTGGGAGCCCGCCCGACCACTCGGCTGGAGTACGGCGCTGAGCCTGTTCTCCCCAGAGCTGCCCCTGCAGGATCTCCCGGTGCCGCCGCAGGTCCACGCCGGGCGGCACGAGGCCGCGGCCCTGGTCAAGCGTCTGCCCGACGGGGGCCGGCTGGTCCTGCGCCTGTGGTCGACCCGGTACCAGATCGATGCCATGCCGCTGTGGGTCGGCAACGTGACGGCTCAGCGCAAGGACATCCTCCTGAACCTGTTCGTCATCCCAGCCACTGTTCAAGAGTTCGCCGGGCCGCGCTCCGAGCTGAAACGGGACCTCGCAGCGGCGCCGGGGGTCACCTGCACGCCGCGCCCCGGTGTCCTGCTGATCGCCCTGGGGCCCGATCGGCACCCCTCACCCTGATGGCCCCGCGCGTGGATCCCAGGGCAGGGACCCAGCGGCGTCCCCTTCGCCATGGCCGATGACAGCCCCGCCTGCCTGGACCCGATCCACCTCGCGGCCACTGGCCGCGAGCAGGTCATGTCGGCCTTGGCCCTGGTGTTTCTCATCCTCGCCGCCGTATCGCTGCGCCAGGTGGAGCACGCCCCCGACGACGCCGACAGCGCAGGCCTACTCGGCAGCCTGCTCGTGTCGCTCTGGCTGCCGCTGTTCATCGACGCCCTGGTGGGCTATTGGCGGCGGGCGGATTTTGGCTGGGCCGCGGGCCGCCGCTTGCTGCTGCTCTGGCTGATCCCCCCTTTTCGCATCGCCCAGTCGCCCTACGCGGCGCAATCCTGCGTGTGGCTGCCGGGGATCGGCTGGCAGCCGGCCAGTCAGGACCTCTATGAGCGGATGGAGCGGGCCTTCGGCATACCCATGCTGCTCATGGCCGTCCTGATCCTGCCCATCCTGGCCGCCGAGTTGTTCTTTGCTGAGGAGGTCGCGCAGCGCCCCCGGGTCCGGCTTGCGCTAGACATCGGCACGGCCGTGATCTGGCTGGCGTTCTGCGTGGAGCTCATCGTCATGTCCACCCTGGCGCCGAAGAAGCTCAGCTACTTGGCGCGCAACTGGGTCAATCTGGCCATTATCCTGATGCCGTTTCTGGCCTTCCTGCGCGGCCTGAAGATCGTGCGTTTGCTGTGGCTCGGCAAGGCCACCAAGACCCTCAAGGTCTATCGAATGCGGGGCCTATGGGCGCGCGGATGGCGGGGCATGGTCACCCTTGACCTGCTGGAGCGGATCGTCCACCGCAGCCCAGAACGGCGCCTGAGGCATTTGCGCGAGGTCTTGGCCGAGCGTGAGCGCGACGTCACGCAACTGCGCCGGCGCATCGCCGACCTGGAGGCACAGCTTGACCGACGCGACGCGAGGGAGAACTTGACCTGACGCCGGCTTCCAGGGGGCTCGGTGGCACGCCCGTGACGGGAAGCGCAAGTCGGTTGAAGGTCAGGGCAAAGGGCCCTTATGCTCGTTCCCAGCGTGCCGCGCGCAGGGCTGCGTGAACCCATCAGCGCAAACGCCAGACCCTCGGGATTGTGGCCCCGGGCGCACCCGCAGGGGCCTTGCGAGACACTCACCGACCGAGCGTCTCGTACCTGGCGCGGCACGACCGCTTCGGTCTACGCTTGCGAGCCGGCGCCGGAGCGCCGCACCTGCTGCAGCCCCATCGTGGCGGGATCCCAGCGGAGAACCCTGGGCGCGGCTCCCTAAGCCCAGCGCTGGCAACCGGATCGGCCGGACTGCCTCTCCACGCCGGCCAACGCGCGGCCCGCCAACCGGGGCCCCCAGGGGCCACCCTTCACCCTCGACCTGGAACACCGACACATGCAGCCCGTCCTCAAGTCCGTCAAGCTCGCCAACGTCTGCTACGACATCCGCGGTCCTGTGATGGCCCGAGCCCGGCAGATGGAAGAGGAGGGGCACCGCATCATCAAGCTCAACATCGGCAATCCGGCGGCGTTCGGCTTCGAAGCCCCGGACGAGATCGTGCGCGACGTCATCCACAACCTCCCCAACGCCTCCGGCTATGCGGAGTCCAAGGGGTTGTTCGCCGCGCGCAAGGCGGTCGTCCAGTACACCCAGGACAAGCAGATCCCGGCGGTGGATGTCGGTGACGTCTACATCGGCAACGGGGTCTCCGAGCTCATCGTGATGACCATGCAGGCCCTGCTCGACGACGGCGACGAGGTGTTGGTGCCAACACCGGACTACCCGCTGTGGACGGCGGCGGTCAGCCTCGCGGGGGGCACCCCTTGCCATTACCTGTGCGACGAGGGCGCTGGCTGGCTACCGGACTTGAACGACATACGCGCCAAGATCACGCCGGCCACTCGCGCCATCGTCGTCATCAATCCCAACAACCCGACCGGGGCCCTCTACCCGGAGGAGCTGCTGCGCGAGATCGTGGAGATCGCCCGCCAGCACCAGCTCATCGTCTACGCGGACGAGATCTACGACAAGGTGGTGTACGACGGGGCCAGCCACACCTCCATCGCATCCTTGGCCGAGGATGTCCTGTTCTTGACCTTCAACGGCCTGTCCAAGAATTACCGGGCCTGCGGCTACCGCGCCGGCTGGGCCGTGGTCTCTGGGGAGAAGCGTCATGCCAGAGACTACATCGAGGGCCTGGACATCCTGGCCTCCATGCGGCTGTGCTCGAATGTTCCGGCCCAGTATGCCATCCAGACCGCCCTCGGCGGCTATCAGAGCATCGACGACCTCGTCGCGCCGGGCGGGCGCCTGTGCCGGCAACGCGACCTGGCCTTCGAGCTACTGACCTCGATCCCGGGCGTGACTTGCCGCAAGCCCCAGGCGGCCATGTACCTGTTTCCGCAGCTCGATCCGCGGATCTACCCGATCGTCAACGATCAGCACTTCATCCTGGAGCTGCTGCTGGAAGAGAAGGTGCTCGTGGTCCAGGGGTCCGGTTTCAACTGGCCGCGACCGGATCACTTCCGGGTCGTCTTCCTGCCCAACACGGACGATCTGCAGGACGCCATGGGGCGCATCGCCCGCTTCCTCGACGGCTTCCGCAAGCGCCACGGGACCTGAGGCCACCGGTCGAGCCCGCTGGGCCCTTGGCCGCCGCGGCGCCAGACCGCTGACTCGGGGCCGCTCCGACGGGTGGCGCCCGCCCTAATGCCCCGCGATGGTCATCTCGTCGATCAGCCAAGAGCCCGTGCGGGTGCTGCCTGGGAAGTCGCAGTCATTGCCCACGGCCAGCAGACCCTGGTACATGCGCTTGAGGTTGCCCGCGATGGTGATCTCTTCGACCGGAAAGGCGATCTCGCCGCCCTCGACCCAGAAGCCGGCGGCGCCCCTGGAATAGTCGCCGGTCACGGGGTTGACACCGCTGCCCATGAGCTCGGTCACCAGCAGTCCCGTGCCCATCTCGCGCAGCAGACCTGGAAGATCCAAAGGCCCCATCGCGATGTGCAGGTTGCGCACCCCGCCCGCGTTGCCGGTGGTCGGCATGCCGAGCCGGCAACCGGAGTAGGTATCGAGGACATAGCTCCGCAGGACCCCTTCGGTCACGAAGTCCTTGGCGGCTGTCGCCACGCCCTCGCCGTCGAAGGGGGCGCTGGACAGACCCCGAGGCAGCAGCGGGTCCTCGTAGATACGGACAAACCCAGGAAAGATGCGCTGCCCCAGGTGATCGAGGAGGAAGCTCGCCCGCCGGTACAGGGCCGCACCGTTGATGGCCCCGGTGAGATTGCGCAGCAGGCCGGTGGCCACCTCCGCGCGGAACAGGACCGGGGCCTGGCAGGTCCCAATCTGGCGCGCGCCAAGCCTGGCGACAGTGCGTTCCGCTGCACGACGGCCGACGCGCTCGGGGTCCTCCAAGTCCGCGGCGGCCCTGGCGTTGGTCCACCAGTAATCGCGCTGCATCGAGTCGCCGTCCTGGCCGATGACGGCGCAGCTCAGGCCGTGGCGCGTCGTGGGGTAGCCGGCGATGAAGCCATGGCTGTTGCCGTACACCTGGACCCCAGCATGGCTCGATAGGCTCGCCCCCTCGGAGTTGGTGATGCGCGGATCGGCGGCGCGGGCGGCGTCCTCGCAGGCTACGGCGATGCGGATCGCCTCCTCCACCGACAGATCCCAGGGATGGTAGAGATCCAGGTCCGGGATCTCGGTGGCGAGACGCGCCGGATCGGCCAGGCCGGCGCAGGTGTCCGGTTGGGTGTGGCTGGCGATGGCACAGGCGGCGCGCACCGCCTCCCGCACCGCTGCTGGGCTGAGGTCCGAGGTGCTCGCCGAGCCCTTGCAGTGACCGAAGTAGACGCTGAGCGACAGGCCGTTGTCGCGGGTGTGCTCCACCGTCTCCACCTCGCCAAGGCGTACCGCGACCTCGATCCCGGCACTGCCGCTCACCACGGCCTCCGCAGCGGTGGCCCCGCGGCGCTTGGCCTCCTGGAGGAGCGCGTCGATGGTGTCGTGCAGGTGGGCGAGCCGGTCGTGGGCGTCGTCAAAGGCGGTGATGGTCATCGGCGTGTGGCGTGCTGGGCGTGGGCGGTCTGGGTTGGGATCTGGTGGATGGGACCTCGGCCGGCAGGCGCGACGGCCCTGCCGCCTGCCGCTTAGGCGGTCGTCCCGCCGACGGTCAGGCCGTCGATGCGCAGGGTCGGCTGGCCGACCCCCACGGGCACGCTTTGCCCCTCCTTTCCGCAGGTCCCGACGCCCTGGTCGAGGGCCAGGTCATTGCCAATCATGGCCACCCGCGTGAGGACGTCCGGCCCGTTGCCGATGAGCGTAGCCCCCTTGACGGGCCGGGTCACCCGTCCGTTCTCGATGAGGTAGGCCTCGCTCGCTGAGAAGACGAACTTGCCAGAGGTGATGTCCACCTGGCCCCCGCCGAAGTTCACCGCATAGAGGCCCTTGGGGACCGAGGCGATGATCTCCCCCGGCGCGTGGCTGCCAGCCAGCATATAGGTATTGGTCATGCGCGGCATGGGCAGATGGGCATAGGACTCGCGCCGCCCGTTGCCGGTGGTCGGCACGCCCATGAGGCGGGCATTGAGCTTGTCCTGCATGAAGCCGCGAAGAATCCCGTCCTCGATCAGGACGGTGCACTGGGTCTCGACACCCTCGTCATCCACATTCAGCGAGCCGCGCCGGCCAACCAGGGTGCCATCGTCCACCACCGTGACGCCGCGCGCTGCGACGCGCTGACCCAGACGCCCGGCGAAGGCCGAAGTCCCCTTGCGGTTGAAGTCTCCCTCCAGACCATGACCCACGGCCTCGTGCAGCAGAACCCCAGGCCAGCCCGGACCCAGGACAACGGTCATGGTGCCAGCCGGGGCCGCGTCCGCTTCGAGGTTGACCAAGGCCTGGCGGACCGCCTCGCGGGCGAAGCCGAGGGCACGGTCGTCCTCGAGGAAGTACGACAGGTCGCGCCGCGCCCCGCCCCCGCTCGATCCCTGCTCGCGGCGTCCATTGGCCTCGGCAATCACGCTGACACTCATGCGTACCAGGGGCCGCACGTCCGCGGTGAGAGCGCCGTCGTCGGACAGGATCAGAATGGTGTCCAGCGCCGCCACCAGGCTCACCGTGACCTCGCAGACCCGCGGGTCCTGGCGGCGGGCCTCCGCATCGACCTGGTGAAGCAGGGCCAGCTTTGCGACGTCCGGGAGGCTGGCAACGGGATCCAGGGGCTCATAGAGCCGGCGCACCATCGGCGTGCGGCCCACCTGCACCCGACCTTGCTGGCCGGCGCGCGCAATGGCACGGGCCGTCCGAGCGGCCTCCTCCAGGGCCGGGAGCCGCAGCTCGTCGGAATAGGCAAAGCCGGTCTTCTCCCCACTCACGGCGCGCAGCCCGGCACCTTGCTCGATGTTGAAGGTGCCGTCCTTGATGATCCCGTCCTCCAAGACCCAGGACTCCAGCCTGCCGCTCTGGAAATAGATGTCCGCGGCATCCACGGCGGCGCTGGTCAGACCGCTCAGAAGACGGTCGAGGTCGGCGTCGCCGAGACCGACCGGATTCAGGATGCTGTTGCGTGCGATGGCGATCGGGTCATTCATGTCGTCGGACTGGGGCTCGTGCAGGGAGGAGTGCGGCCTGGGCGTCGGCACCGCGAGCGCTGGGTCGCACCCGCAAGCTCGGGTCGTAGCCGGCCTATTTCAAACGACGGTGGGCGATGACCGGAAAATTTCTCCGGACGGACTGCAGGTAATCGGCATCCATCCGGCCGCAGATGAACCCGGTACCCCGCGAGACCTCGGCCAGGATCGTGCCCCAAGGATCAACGATCATGCTATGGCCATGGGTCTCGCGGCCGTTGATGTGATAACCACCCTGGGCCGCCGCGACGACGTAGACCAGGTTCTCGATGGCTCGGGCACGCACCAGGGTCTCCCAGTGCGCCTTGCCCGTGATGGCGGTGAAGGCGGCGGGGATGGCCACGACTTCCATGCGGTCATCGAGCATCTGGCGAAACTGCTCGGGGAAGCGCAGGTCGTAGCACACCGCAATACCGAGTCGGCCGAAGGGGCTGTCGATGACGCAGGTCGCCTCCCCCGGCTCGATGGCGGCCGATTCCTCGTAGCGCTCGTCGACCCCGGGCAGGCGCACGTCGAACAGGTGGATCTTGTCGTAACGCGCCACGCGAGTCCCGCGCTGGTCGAAGACCAGGCAGGCGGAGCGGACCCGATCCGGGGTGCGGGCGGCGAGCGGGAGGGTCCCGCCCACCAGCCAGACCCCGTACTTGGACGCTGTCTTGGCGAGGAACCCCTGCAGCCGCCCCTCACCGTCGGGCTCGGCAAGCGGGACCAGGTCCTGGATGCGCCTGCCCATGAAGGCGAAATTCTCCGGCAGAACCACCAACCCGGCCCCGCCGGCCGCCGCCTCGCGAATGAGGCGCTCCGCCTCCAGCAGATTGGCGTCGACATTGGGGCCGCTGGCCATCTGTACGGCGGCGAGCTTTCGCGTCTTGTTCATGCGGATCTGCTGACTGAGGGACAGGGGCGTCCGGGTCGGCAGCCCGCACAGACGCGGGCCAGGACCATGGACAGGTGACCCGAAAGATAGCACCCTCGGCCGCAAGGCCCCAAGGAAGGATCCGTGCACCGGCCGCCAGCGGGCCAAAGACGGCTCCGCCGAGGCAGCGGCACCCATCCCAGGCGAAGAGGGATCGGCATTTGGCCCAGGTCACCTTGCGCTTCTACGCCGAGCTCAACGACTTCATCCCCGCCGAGCGGCGCTGGCGGGATTGGCCCCTCAGCTGCGACCCTCAGGTGCCGGTCCGCCACCTCATTGAGGCCTGCGGCGTACCCCACACCGAGGTCGAGCTGATCGTGCGGGGCGGCGAGTCCCTCGGCCTAGAGGCCCGGGTCGCCGACGGCGACCGCATCGCCGTCTATCCCGTGTTCGAGTCCTTCGACGTCCGTCCCCTCTTGCGCCTTCGGCCCCGTCCCCTGAGACGGCCTCGCTTCGTCGCCGATGCCCACCTGGGCGCCCTGGCCCGGAGGCTGCGCATGCTCGGCTTCGACACGCTCTGGCACAACGATCTCGGCGACGCGGCCCTGGTCAGGCTCGCCGCGGCCGAGGGCCGCATCCTCCTGACCCGAGACCGACAGCTGCTGATGCGCCGGGACGTCAGCCGCGGGTGCTGCCTGAGACAGGCGGGCACGCGTGCCGAGCTCGCCGACCTGATCCAGCGCCTGCAGCTCTGTGCCGAGGTTGCCCCCTTCACGCGCTGCCTGGTGTGCAACGGGCCCCTCCACGAGGCCAGGCCCGAGGCGGTCGAGGCGCTGGTCCCACCCGCGATCTATGCCCGGCATCGGGCGTATTGGCGGTGCACAGACTGCGCCCGGGTCTACTGGAAGGGCAGCCACTGGGCAGCGATGTGCCGCGAGATCGAGTCCCTGTGCCCACCCGGGGCCGGGCCCGCCACAGCCCGGTGACGCCGCCGCAATGGGCGATGTGGGCCAGAGTCACCGCAGGAACGGATTGGGGGCGTCCCGCCCTGGCGCCCCGGGGAGGCTCGGCGGCTGAGGCATCCCCTGGCCCTTGGGGCCGGGCGGAGTCGTGCTGCTCGGGCCACCGAGTGCGGGCCTGCCCAGCGGGGTGACCTGGGGGGCATCCCAGGACCCCTCGATCCGGTACTGGTAGCGCCCCAGACTATCGATGGCGCCGCCCATGGCCCGGTCGACCAGGTAGACGGCCGCCCCGACCAGGGGACCGCCCACGACGCCGCTGGCGACCGCAACCCCGGTGCTGATCTTGGGCGTAACGGTAGCCACCTGATCGAAGCGCTTGGTCCTGAGGTCTGCTCGGCCGGTGATGGCGATGTCGGCCGCCGGGCCGCGGATCTCGAAGCGCTCGATGCGCGCCTCGCCCCGGTCCAGGGCGATATCGCCGTCCATGCCCTCGAAGCGGTAGCCCTTCGCGAAGAGATCGCTGAAATCCAGGGTGAGTCGCCGCTGCAAGGCCCCGATGTTGATGATGCCGAGCATGCGCCCCACGCCGGGCTCCACCTCAAGGAGGCCACCGGCCCCGACCTCGAAGCCGAGGTGCCCATCCACCTCGGCCAGGGCGAGGTCGCCGGGCCCCCCAGGCCAGGTGACGCCGAGCTTGGCCTCGGCCGGGGCGTGCTCCAGCACGCTCGCGAACTCCAAGCGCCTCAGCAGCTCACCGAGGTCCGATGTCTTGCCCCCCAGCGCCAGGCGGGTCTCGGGGGACCCAAGGGCACCACGCCCACGCGTGCCTCCGATCGCGCCCTGGACCCAAGCCCCGCTGCCCGTAGCCCTGCCCAGCGGGCCTGACAAGGACAGCTCGGCGATGTCGAGCCCCTCGGCACGGGCCCGGGTGACGAGGCGCAGCCGCCCAAGGTCCGTCTGCCCCCAGTGCGCATGCTCGACCTCGAGATCCAGCGCCGCGGCGTCCCGGGGGTCCGCCGGAGGCCCCCCGCCCCCGCCGACCGCGGACGCCTGCCCCACATCCTCAGCGGGCGCGAGGGCCTTCAGATCGAGCCGGTCGAGGCGGGCGGTGATGGGCTGGGCACGCGGATCATCGGGCAGCCGCAGGGTGCCGGCCCCCTGACTCGCCCGGACGTCCGCCGCCCAGGCATCTTGCCCCCGGGTCAGGCCCACCCGCAGATCGTCCCAGGCCCTGCCTCCTAGGGTCAGGCGGCCGACGCGCAGGCTCGCACCGCGCACCAAGCCCGCCCGGTTGCTGCTGCCTTCCCGAGCGCTCAGCCTGGGGCCCTCGCGCAGCCACCAGTCCCGCCAGGCGTCTCCGTCCAGACTGGGAAGAGACGCCCTCAGCCAGAGTCCAGCACCCTCCCCGGGCACCGCGTCCTCGACCTGGGTCCGGCCAAGCTCGATCTGCCCTCCGGCAAAGGCCAAGGCCCCGGTCGGTGACGCCGAGAAGGCCAGGCGGGCCGTCAGCAGGCCACTCCCTTGGGATCCCCGGCTCGGCAGTAAGCCGCCGGATCCCTGTGGGTCCTCCCCCGCCGGCTCCCTGCCTCTTGGGGGACTCCCACGTCCCTGTGGGTCGCCCCCCGCCGGCTCCCTGCCTCTTGGGGGACTCTCACGTCCCTGTGGGTCGCCCCCCGCCGGCTCCCTGCCTCTTGGGGGACTCCCACGTCCCTGTGGGTCGCCCCCCGCCGGCTCCCTGCCTCTTGGGGGACTCCCACGTCCCTGTGGGTCGCCCCCCGCCGGCTCCCTGCCTCGTGGGGGACTCCCACGTCCCTGTGGGTCGCCCCCCGCCGGCTCCCTGCCTCTTGGGGGACTCCCACGTCCCTGTGGGTCGCCCCCCGCCGGCTCCCTGCCTCTTGGGGGACTCCCACGTCCCTGTGGGTCGTACCTCAGGTCGAGGGTTAGGCCGCTGCCGGAATTGAGCTGCCCCGCCAGGCGCAGCTTACCGGGCGTGGAGTCCGGTTTACCCAGGGGCTCTGGCAGATGGATGGCGACCTGCCGCAGGTCCGATTCAAGCTCGAACCCAACCGGCAGGGTGTCGCGGTCCACGTCGGCATGGCGCAGGTTCACGGCCAGGTCCCAGGTCGCAACCCCTTGGAGCTGGCTCCACAGCGGACTGGGCAGCTGACTGGCAAGGGTTGGGACCGGCGTCGCGGATTGGACTCTGACCTGGGTCCGCCGCTCCCCAGCCTCAGCCCCCTGGGTGGCAATCGACAGGCGCACTGGCTGCCCCCATAGGCGCGCTGCAACGCCATCGCTGGTGAGGCCGTGGGGACCGAAGGTCAGGCTCCCCTTTGGATCTCGCAGCTCCAGCGGCGTCCCCTTGAGCGCGATCTGTGCCGGCTGCGGCCAGGTGACCTGGCCCTCCAGACCGAGGGCGAGACCTGGGGCAAGCGGTACACTCAAATCGAGCGCCAGGTGCATGGGCCCGCCGACCTCGAAGGCCCTGGGGAGCCGGCCGAACTGGGGCGCCAGGGGTCCCTCGCGCAGGACCCGCAGCCCATCGGTCATGGGCCCATCGGCCGTGGCACTCACCTCCAGGGTCCGGGTGCGAAATAGGTCATCAACATGGGCTGTACCCTGGGCGAGGGTCCCATCGAGTAGGCGCGCCTGCTGCATGACGACCTCCATCCGCTCGTTGAGGAACAGGAGCTGACCCTCCACGCCAGCGAGCCTCGGCCACCCCGGGAGGTAGTCCAGGACGCCGTCGCGCACGTCAAACAGGACCTCGAGGCGTCCTTCCTGTTCGCGAAACGGAAAGTCCTCCAGGTAGCCGCGGTAAAGCACCGCCCCTGAGGGTACCCGCCCGGCGATCACGGCACGATCAAGCCAGGCGACCAGATTGGGCTTGAGGATGCCCACCGGGATTAGACCCTTGGCCTTGGTCACATCGCCGTCCCCGAAGTGACCCCTCAGGTCGAGGAAGGGACTCCCGCCGCCCGGAGGCAGACAGAGGGTGAAGGCGGACTGGGTCGCTACAGCCTCGTGATCGGCGACGAGACCCGGCACTTCGATGCGCACTCGACCGCCGGGCTCGACATGCCAGACCAGGCTACCGGCCAAGCGTTGGAGGTGCAGGGGCTCGCGCAGCAGGCGCGGCAGGCTCAGGGTGCTGCCGGTCCCGGAAAGGCTCAGGCGACCCCCGTCCTGGTCGGCGGCCAGCCCCAGGTCCAATCCGTGCACCCCGGGGATAGGGCCCGCCGCCGCACTGGTGAGCCCCTCGATCCGGGTGCGCAGGGCCCAGGTCTGAGCGGTGCCGCCCCCGCCGGCGAGCCGCCAAGTAAGGTCGCGCAGGGTGGCGTCCGGTCGCGCCTCGCGCAGCCGGTCGAAGGCAGCGACGGAGTCAAAGGGGAGTATCCTCGACAAGGCCGGGGCCGCCGAGTCGATGAGGGCCATCACCTCTCCCAGCCGGGCCCGCCGCAGCCCACCACGGAGCTGCCAAGACCCGGCGCCCTTCGGCGACCAGATCAACCCAACTTCAGTGGCGGGCCAGGCCCGCCCAGCGTGGGCCAGGGTCAGCTCACTCAGATCCAGGCGCCAGCCGGGCGCGCCTGCCAACCGCCGCCAATCGAGGAGGCCACCCAGCTGCTGCACCTGCAGGCGATCTTCGGGCAGGCCGGGCAGGGACCGGGACAGCACCAGGTCGGCCACATCGACCCGGGCCTGAGCGTCCGCGACGGCGCCAGACTCCAGTCTGGCCCAGACCTCCAGCCGCGCCCCAACGCTGCTGAGCCGCAGGCCAGCCGGGAGCACTGGGCTCACCACAGGGTCGAGGTCGCCCCCCCGGAACCCCAGGTAGACGCGCCCACCCCAACGCCCGGACGAGTCCGCCTCACCGCTCAGATCGGCGACCAGGCGCAGCTCGACACGGTGTCCGGCCAACCCAGTGGCACGCACGGCGAAGCGGTGCCGGTCGCCGGTGTTGAGGAGGACGGCACTGACCCCCGAGAGCACCAGCGGGTCCGCCAGACCCCCTTCGTCCAGCCAGGTCAGCTCGCCCTGCTCCAGCCGGAAGCCGCCTTGGCGGACAAGAAAGGACAGATCCGGTGTGCCGCGCCCATCGCCGCTCCCAATGCCGGCGATCAGCAGCCGACCATCCGCCAGGCGGCGAACCAGCAGGCGCGCGCCCACCAGGGTCACGGTGTCGAGTTTGAGTGCCAAGGCACGCAAGGAGGCGCCCAGATCCAGGTCCAGGGCCAGACGGTCCATGACCAGTTGGGTCGCGCCGCTGACCGGATCGAGAATCCGTGCGTCGCGAAACTGGAGCTGGGGCCGCCAGCCCCTCAGGCGGATCTCGAGCGCGCCCAGGCGCACGGCAACCCCGACCCGTTCGCCGACCAGCGTCTCCACCTGCCCGCGAAGGACATCGGCGTAGGGGGCCGCCAGGCGCAGGGCGAGCAGGAGGATCACCGCCGCGAGCACCGCCACCAACGCAGAGCCGATGAGGCGCACCAGGGCGGACTTGACGAGATGGATCATGACCCTCGGGGGCGCACCCGGCCCGCCGCGCCAGGCCCAGCGGGGCGCCTGGGGAAGGCCGGGTAGGGGCAGGGAGGACGGGGGCGTGCGGCGAAGGCGTGCCTGGGGCTCGGATTCATGGGCTTTGGGCTGCGCCCCACGGCGCGTCCGGGGCGCCGGGGGTCAGATGAGGACGACGTCGAATTGCTCTTGGGTGTAGAGGGCCTCGGCCTGCAAGCGGATCGGCTTGCCGATGAACTCGGCAAGCTCGGCGAGGTGCCCAGACTCCTCGTCGAGCAGGCGATCCACCACCTCCTGGGAGGCCAGGACCAGGAGGGTCTCGACCTCGAACTGGCGGGCCTCGCGCAGGATCTCCCGAAAGATCTCGTAACAGGTGGTCTCGGCCGTCTTGATCGACCCCCGCCCGCTGCAGACCGGGCAAGGCTCGCACAGGACATGCTCCAGGGACTCCCGAGTGCGTTTGCGGGTCATCTCCACGAGACCAAGGGCAGAGACCTCGCTGATGTGCGTCTTGGCGTGGTCCTTGGCCAGGCACCGCTCCAGGGCGCGCAGCACCTGGCGTTTGTGCTCCTCCTCGTACATGTCGATGAAGTCGATGATGATGATCCCGCCCAGGTTGCGCAGGCGCAGTTGGCGGCAGATGGCCTGGGCCGCCTCTAGGTTGGTCTTGAAGATCGTCTCTTCGAGGTTGCGGTGGCCGACGAAGGCGCCGGTGTTCACGTCGATGGTGGTCATGGCCTCGGTCTGGTCGATGACCAGGTGTCCGCCGGACTTCAGGTTGACCTTGCGCTCCAGGGCCCTCTGAATCTCGTCCTCGACACCGTAGAGGTCAAACAGGGGGCGCTCGCCCTGGTAATACTCGATCTTGGCGGCAATGTCCGGGACGTATTTGGTCGCGAACGACATGGCACGCTCCAAGGTCGTGCGCGAGTCGATGCGCACGCGCTCCACGTCGGATCCGACCAGATCGCGCAACGCCCGCAGGGCGAGCGGCAGATCGTCGTGAACCAGACCGATCTCCTGGGTTGCGTCGCAGCGCTCCTTGATGCCCCGCCAGAGCTTGGCCAGGAAGGCCATGTCGCGGTGCAGCGCCTCCTCGTCGATGCCCTCCGCAGCGGTGCGGGCGATATAGCCGCCCTCGCCGGGGTGGGCGTCGACGTAGGACTGCAGGGCATCGCGCAGGCGCCGGCGCTCGGCCTCGTCCTCGATACGCTGCGACACGCCTGTGTTGCCGAGGGCGGGCATAAACACCAGGTAGCGTGAGGCGAGGGAGATGTTGGTGGTCAGCCGCGCCCCCTTAGTGCCGAGAGGATCCTTGACGACCTGAACGGCGAGGGTCTGACCCTCATGCACCAGCTCGTGGATGTGCTCGCTGCGCGGCTCGCCCTCGGCGCACAGGATGTCCGAGGCATGCAGGAAGGCCGCGCGCTCCAGCCCGACGTCCACGAAGGCCGCCTGCATGCCAGGCAGCACCCGGCAGACGCGCCCCTTGTAGATGCCACCGACCAGGCCGCAGCGCTCGGCGCGCTCGACGATGATCTCCTGCACCACCCCGCTCTCCACCACGGCGACGCGCGTCTCCGGCGGGGTGACATTGATGAGGATCTCTTCGCTCACTCAGTGGTGTCCTTCGTTCTCGTTATGCGTGGCCAAAGGCGCAAGACCGACCGCTGCGAGCAGGGCGGCAGTCTCGAACAGCGGCAGCCCCATGACACCGGAGTAGCTGCCCGACAGGGACTCGACGAACACCGCCGCCAGCCCCTGAATCGCATAGCCGCCGGCCTTGTCCTGCGGCTCTCCGGTCGCCCAGTATGCCGCGATCTCCGCCTCGCCGATGCGGCGCATCCGCACCCGACTGAGGCTCACGGCGGTACGCTCCTCCCCGCCCGGCGCGATCAGCGCGACCCCGCTCAGCACCCGGTGCTCCCGGGCCGAGAGGCGCCGCAGCATCCGGGCGCCCTCGTGGGCATCCCGCGGTTTCCCGAGCACCTGCTTGCCGACCACGACCGCCGTGTCCGCTGCCAAGATCACGGCGTTGTCGCCGGTGCCAACTAAGATGCGGGCGGCGCGGGCCTTGTCCAGGGCGACCCGCCGAACATAGGCACCAGGCGCCTCTCCCGGCGCCGGAGACTCATCGAGATCCACCGGCAAGACCTGGCATTGGACCCCGATCTGGGCCAACAGCTCCCTGCGCCTTGGGGACGCCGAGGCGAGGTAGAGGACGGGCGGGGCCATGCCGTGGGCGATCCTCATCAGGCCCGGTGGTAGGGGTGGCCCTTGATCTGACTCCAGGCGCGGTAGAGCTGCTCGGCCAGGATGACCCGCACCAGGGGGTGCGGAAAGGTCAGTGTCGACAGCGACCAGCGACGCTCCGCCCGCTGCAGGCACTCAGGCGCCAGACCGTCAGCGCCGCCGACCATCAGGGCGGGCTCCCGCCCGCCCCCCAGCCAACCGCCCAGCTCCCCGGCAAGCCGCGCGGTGCTCCACGGCTCCCCGCGCTCGTCAAGGGCGATCACCAAGGCACCCTTCGGCAGCGCCCTGAGGAGCCGGTCGCCCTCGTCCCGCCGCGCCTGGTCGATGCTCGCGCCCTTGCCGCGGTGCCCGGGCTCGATTTCTACGAGCTGCAAGGCGCACTCCGGCGGGAGGCGCTTTGCGTACTCGGCGTAGCCGGCCTGAACCCACTCCGGCATCCGCCGGCCAACGCACAGCAGGTGGATGCGCATCGCCCTTCAGTCGAGGGCCGGTCCCAGCAGGAAGTCCACAGGCTCGAAGCCGCGCCCCTCCAATGCGTCCAGGGTCTCCGCGAGGCGAGCCTCAGCATCCCCCGCCCCCGCCTCGGCCTCGGCCGCCAGGCCGGTCACCAGGCGATACGCCTCCTGAGGACCCAAATCCTCCGGCACCCGGACCAGGCGGATGCGCGTCGGGTTCTTGCTCGGTAACACCATGATGGGTCGGGTCATGAGGAAGCTCCAGACGGTTGGGTGGCCAAAGACGGCCTGCTGGGCGGCCCATCATAGAGGAGCCAATGGTGAGTTTCGAGCGACCCAACCCCAGTGGGACGGGCGAATCTGCGTCTGCGACTTCGGCACGGCACCCGGCGCGCGAGGAGCGGGGCAGGCGTCCGTAAGGGCTGGGGCAGGCCAGCGCCCTGACCCGCGCCGGGCCCGAACTGCCCGTATAATCGCGTGCTATCGCTTCTGCATCCGAAGGTCCGTCCATGGCAAACCGAATCGAGAGTCTCCGCACCCTCCTTGGCGAGCGCATCCTGATCCTCGATGGGGCCATGGGTACCATGATCCAGCGCCATAAGCTGTCCGAGGCCGACTACCGCGGCGAGCGCTTCAAGGACTGGCCGGTCGACCTCAAGGGGGATAATGACCTGCTGGTCCTGACCAAGCCCGAGGTGATCCGCGAGATCCACGAGCAGTACGTGGCCGCCGGGGCGGACATCCTGGAGACGAACACCTTCAACGGCAATCGCCTGTCGCAGGCCGACTATGGGTTGCAGGACTACACGGCGGAGATGGTCGAAGCCGCCGCCCGGCTCGCCCGCGAGGTCGCCGACGCATGGACCGAGAAGACGCCGGACAAACCCCGTTTCGTCGCCGGTGTACTGGGGCCGACCAGCAAGACCGCGAGCATCTCCCCAGATGTCAACGATCCCGGAGCACGCAACACCAGCTTCGACGAGCTCGTCACCGTCTACGCCGAGGCGACCCGCGCCCTTATCGCAGGGGGGGTCGACCTGATCCTGATCGAGACCATCTTCGACACCCTCAACGCCAAGGCTGCCGCCTTTGCCGTCGACCAGGTCTTCGAAGAAAGCGGACAAGTCCTCCCGGTGATGATTTCCGGGACCATCACGGACGCCTCCGGACGCACCCTTTCCGGACAGACGGTGGAGGCCTTCTACAACAGCCTGCGCCACGTCCGCCCACTGTCCATGGGGCTCAACTGCGCCCTGGGCCCCGATGCACTACGCCCGCACGTGGAAGACATGGCGCGGGTGGCCGAGTGCTACACCTCCTTCCACCCCAACGCCGGTCTCCCCAACGACATGGGCGAGTACGACATGACCCCCGAGGAGATGGCAGGGCACATCCGCGAGTGGGCCGACTCGGGCTTCGTGAACATCGTGGGCGGCTGCTGCGGCAGCACCCCCGCCCACATCCAAGCGATCGCTGCGGCCGTCGCCGGCAAGCCCCCGCGCCGGCCGCAGCCGCCGGACCACCGCCTTCGGCTGTCCGGGCTCGAGGCGTTTAACGCCTGAAGCACCGCGGCACGGCAATCGGGTGGGAGGTCGCCGGCGATCAACCGCAACGGGCCTGCGGTTTCACTATACAATTAGACGGCATAGCAGAGGCCATCCGCCACCAGCGACGGTTTGAGGCCCGTGGCGTCGGCACTTCGCGTGCTGACTCGGCATGGCGCCCGGTTGCCTGGGTTCCGGATGCCAGGCCTGCACACCGCTGATTGCCGCGATACGGGCGGTGTTGGGTGATGATCTCCTGCTCAGAGGTTGTGAACAATTTGACCTCCGCGGCCTGTCAGTGACGAGAGCTCACGGCCGCCTGGTGGTGCGGCGGGTGGAGACCATGACGGTCGTGTGTCAGGAGGGCCGCCGTCGGCCCGGATAGCCCGAAACGGGCGCCCGATCGGGTGGTTTCCTCGCTTTAGGTGGCCATCACCGGTTGGCCAGGCGCACCTCCCCCGTATCCGAGGAGCCGCGGGGCCAGGGCGACGGTGCGCATCAGGTTGTGGGCCAGGGCATGGAGCAGCAGCACGCAGCGCACCTTGGCCCGCCCGCGCACCCGCAACTGGGTGAGCCCGCGCTGGCGCGCCAGGGCATTGACGCATTCGGCGGTGGCCGCGCGTTGGGGGTCGATGGCCTTGGCCTCCTCAGTGGCCATGCGCTCGCGCCAGGCCGCAACCGCCGCGCTGTCGCTGTCCTTGCGGGCGTGGGGGTCGGTCTCGGGGTCGCGTGCCTTGGGTACCGGGCTCAAGACCGCGGTGTGGGCGGCGGCTTGCTCGATCTGCTCATGGGTGGCATAGCCGCCATCGACCAGCCATTCCTCGGGGTGCTTGCCGTAGCGCCCTTCGACGTGTTCGCGCATCGGGGTCCGTGGCCCGCTGTCGGTCCCGACGCTGGCGGCCTCGACCCCGACAATGACCTGGGAAGCGGTGTCGGCGGTGAACTGGGCGTTGTAGGCGGGGCGGAATCCGCCGTCGCCCATCTTCATGACGGTGGCCTCGGGATCGGTGCTGGAGACGCGCGCTTCCTCCCGCGGTTTGCCCTGCTTGGCCTTGATCTCGGGCAGGCGGGCCAGCGCCCGCTCCAGGCGCTCTTGACGCTCCCGGGCCGCCCGTTCACGCGCCGCTTGGCGGCGCCGGTTCACTGCACCGGGGTCTTCTTCCACCTGGCCCTTGAGTGCTTCGAGCTGGGTGCGCGCCTCCTGCAACCAGTCCTCCAGCGTCGCCTGGCGGCGAAACGAGGCGGCCCCCGCACTGGCGCGCACCCGCACGCCGTCCTGGGCCACCCGCTTGAGGCTCACCACCCCCTCGGCCAGCAAGAGCGCCACGCTCTCAGTGAGCAACCCATCGAGGGCCTCGCCATGGGCGCTGCGAAAGTCCGCGAGGGTGTGGTAGTTGACGCTCACGCCGCCGCAGATCCAGCGGTAGGCGTCATGCGCCTGGGTGAGGCGTGCCAACGCCAGGGCACTGCCCCCCTCCAGGGTGGCATACAGCCACAGGGCGAACAGCATCTCCGGGACGATGGCGGTGCGCCCGCTGCCGCCTTCCACCGCGCGTATGCTGGCATCGATCGCGCTGAGATCAGCCCGCTCCACCCACGCCCAGACCAGACGCGCCCGGTGCCCCTCGGGCAGCAGCGAGTCCAGATCGCGAGGGTGCAGCTCGATCTGGGTTCGGTTGGGCCAAAAGACCCGCCGCACACCCGCCACCGGCGCTGGCTCCACAGTCGCCCCCGCCAGCGCCTCCCCGGCTTGCGGGTCGTCTCCAAACAGTCCCGGCTGGATCGTTTCGCCCATCGCTCGCCCCCGATTTCAATAGGGCCATTCGACCCCAGTACCCCAGCGGGCCACAGGGTCCGAGTTTTTTTTACAGGCTCTCAGGGGACCGTGATGCATTGCGACGCATCGCACCGTGCTCCCAACCCATCTGGGCGGCGCCTTCGGCAAACGCCGTTTCCCTCGGTCCGACCCGGGTATGCGACCGTTGCAACCGTCAGGGGTCAGTCGTAGCGCCGATCCTTCCACTGCCGCAGGGCGGTGAAGACCTCCGCATGTCCGTCCAGGCGCCGGCCGGCAAAGCCCTCGGCAGCGGCAATGACCCCCGGCTCGCCGGTGCGCAGGAAGGGATTGGTCGCAAGCTCCAGATCAAGCCGCGCGGGCAGGGTCGGCAGCCCCGCCGCGCGCAGGCGCCGCGCCTCCTGCTCGCGCTCCGCGAGCGCGGGACTCTCGGGCTCCACCCACTTGGCGAACCCTAGGTTGGCCAAGGTGTATTCGTGGGCGCAGTAGATCAGCGTCTCCGGGGGCATGGCCGCGATGCGGCGCAGGGATGCCGAGAGCTGGGCGAAGGTCCCGTCGAAGACGCGCCCGCACCCCGCGGCGAACAGCGTGTCGCCGCAGAACAGCCGACCGTCCGACAGGTAGGCCACATGGCTTGCGGTATGGCCGGGCACGGCGAGCACCCGAAACGGCCGTGAAAAGCCCGGCAGCTCCAGCAGGTCGCCCTCGCCAACCTCGACCGAAAGGCCCCGGATACGCGCATCCCGCGGTCCCGCGACCAGGGCCCGCGGGTAGGCCGCGGCCAGATCGGCCACGCCACCGGTGTGGTCGCCGTGATGATGGGTGATGAGGATGGCGGTCAGGGTCAGGCCTTCTCGGGCCAGGGCTTCAAAGACCGGCGTCTCGTCGCCCGGGTCGACCACCGCAGCAACGTTGGAGCCCGGCTCGCGCAGCAGCCAGATGTAGTTGTCCTCGAAGGCGGGCAGGGGACTCATCCGTATCATGGCGCAGGGCGTCGTTTGGTAGAGCAGGTTGTCCTGCGATTCAGAGCGGCAGGACGCCGCCGGTGGGCAGGGTCTTGCCGTTGACGGTAAGAAGCCCGTCGCCGAGCTTGACCACAGTCGTCAGACGCTCACCGTCCACGCTGATCCAGCCGTCCCGGAGCAGGCCGTCGACCTCGCGCGCGGCGGCCGCGGCTTGAGCCTCCGCCCGCTGGGGTGTGACCTCGCCTGGGGCATCCTGCCCGTGACGCAAGAAGGCGACCAGGGAGACGGCCACGGTGCGGGGCAGGCTCATCTCGCCGTCGACCACCAGGCGGCGCAGCCACGCACCCCCACCGGCCTCCAGATCGCCGGCCGTAAGACCCTGCACACCCAAGGACAGGTGCGCCGTCACGGGCCCAGAGGGGGTTGCGATGTCCAAGCGCTCCACGGCCAGGCAGGGGTCAGCGGCGGCAAGCGCCGGCAGGTGCCGCATGAGCAGGGCGGCCGAGGCGATGCCCAGCATTGCCTCGGGCAGGTCACGCCCGGCGAGCACCTCCAGGTCCTGCTGCAGGGCGGCAAGGGTCGCGCCGTCGAGCCGCGTGACGCTGACCTGCACCTGAGACGGGGCGTAATCGGCTCCCTGGATGCGCAGGGCCCCAGCGCCCGAGGACAGGTGGAAATCCAGCAGGCCGTCCCCGGGCTGGCTGAGGACGGACAACCGAAGGTCTCGCGCCTCGACAGCGCCGAGCGGCCCGGAATCCAGGTGGGCGTTCAGATGCCCGAGGACGACATCCCCCGACACGAGGCGCAGGCCACCCACCCAGGGCACGGAGCTGTTTGCGGCGTGCAGGTCGCGCACCGCCATCAGGAGCTTACCGCCCGACTGCCGGAGCTCCAGGGAGGGCAGGTCGATGCTCGCCTGGAGCGAGCCGGCCGCGGGGCTGAACCGCACCTCCGCCTGGCCTGGCAGGGTGCGTACCCCTGGTCTGTCCCCGTTCGCCGGCTGGTCCAGGGCTGGCAGCCGCAAGCGGGTCAGACTCGCCCCGTTCCAGCCGATCCGGGTGTCCGCCTGCACGCCGGCGAGCCGCAGCTCCGGATGCTCGACGTGGATGGTGCTCGCGACCCGGGCCAGCGCCGGGGGCCAGCCGAGGTCGGCGAGGACGTGCGGCCCGTGACTGACCCGGCTGTCGATGCGCAGGCGGAGGTCCTTGGCCAGGTCCCCCGCGGCGGGGCTGAGCTCCAGACGCGCCTGTGACTGAAACCAACCGCGGCTATAGGACTCGGAGACGACCCGCAGGGCCTGGGGCTGGCGCCCAAGCGCCGCGACCTCGGCGCGGTAGACCTGCTCGGCGCGCTGGCCGAGATACCAGGGCCCGCCGGTCAGGACGGCGAGCAACACGGTGCCCGTCAGGGCGACGAGGAGCCGCTTGGCGGTCATGGGCGTGCTCCCACTGGAGGATCTGCGGCTTGGGCTCGCGGGTCGGATGAGGACAGCACGGCACGCACCGCGGCGATGATCCCGGCCGGGTCGAGGCCACAGGCCGCGAGCTGCTCCTCGTGGCTGGCATGATCGATGTAGCGGTCGGGAAGGCCGAGATGGAGGCAGCGAACCACCAGCCCCGCGGCCGCCAGGGCCTCTGCCACGGCCGAACCGGCTCCGCCCGCGACGGCATTCTCTTCCACGGTGACCAACAGGTCGTGACCACGCGCCAGGTGGAGGATGAGCTCCAGGTCCAGCGGCTTGACGAAGCGCATGTTGGCCAAGGTGGCGTCCAGTGTCTCGGCCGCGGCCGCGCAGGGTGTCACCATGCTGCCGAAGGCCAGCAGGGCCACGCCCGTACCGCCACGGCGCAGCTCCCCGCGACCCATCGGCAGGGTGCCAAGCCCCGGCTGGACCTCCACCCCCGGGCCTGAGCCCCGCGGATAGCGCACCAGGGCCGGTCCCGGGTGCAGATAGGCAGTCTGTAACATCAGGCGGCACTCGGCCTCGTCGGCCGGGGCCAGGATGGCAAGCCCCGGCAGGCTGCGGGCATAGCTCAGATCGAAGGCGCCGGCGTGGGTCGCCCCGTCCGGACCCACCAGGCCAGCACGGTCCACCGCCAGGGTCACGTCCAGGCCCTGGAGGCAGATGTCGTGGATGAGCTGGTCGTAGGCCCTCTGCAAGAAGGTGGAATAGATGGCCACCACCGGCTTCATGCCCTCGCAGGCCAGGCCGGCCGCCAGGGTAAGCGCATGCTGCTCGGCGATGCCGACGTCGAAGTAGCGCTGCGGATAGCGCTGGGCAAAGGCGGTGAGGCCAGAGCCCTCGCACATCGCCGGCGTGATGCCGACCAGCCGCGCGTCGGCCGCCGCCGCATCGCACAGCCAATCGCCGAAGACCTGGGTATAGGTCAGGCGCCCCGGCCGCTTGCGCATGGCCCCCGTGGCGCGCTCGAAGGGTGACACCCCGTGGTAGGTCACGGGCTGCGCCTCCGCAGGCTCGTAGCCCATGCCCTTGCGCGTCACCACATGCAGCAGGCGCGGCCCCGGCATGCCCTTCATGTTGCGCAGGGTCGCGACCAGGGCGGGGATATCGTGGCCGTCCAACGGACCGATGTAGTTGTATCCCAGCTCCTCGAACAGGGTCCCGGGCATGACCATGCCCTTCATGTGCTCCTCCCAGCGCCCCATCAGCTCCTTGAGCTGGGGCAGGCCGCGCAGGGCGGACTTGCTGCCCTCGCGCACCCGGGTGTAGAGCTTGCCGGACAGGACCCGGGCCAGGTGGCTGGTGATGGCCCCGACGGGGGGCGAGATGGACATCTCGTTGTCGTTGAGGATGACCATCAGGTCCAGGTCGGTCGCACCGGAGTGGTTGAGGGCCTCGAAGGCCATCCCGGCACTCAGCGCCCCATCGCCGATCACCGCCACCACATGGCGCTGCTCGCCCTTGAGCCGGGCCGCCGCGGCCATACCCATGGCCGCGCTGATGGAGGTGCTGGAATGCCCCACCCCGAAGGTGTCGTAGGGGCTCTCGCTGCGCTTTGGGAAACCCGACAGCCCCCCCTGCTGGCGCAGGGTCGGCATCTGCTCCCGCCGGCCGGTGAGGATCTTGTGGGGGTAGGCCTGGTGGCCCACGTCCCACACCAAGCGATCCGCCGGAGTGTTGAACACGTAATGCAGGGCTATGGTCAACTCCACCACCCCCAGCCCCGCGGCCAGATGGCCGCCCGTGCGCGAGACTGTATCGACCAAGAAGCCCCGCAGCTCATGGGCGAGAGCTGGCAGGTCGCCGAGGGGCAAGGCGCGCAGGTCCGCCGGGACCTGAATCGCCGACAGGAGCGGAAAGCGCAGGGCCTGGGCGCGCGGGTCCATGTCGAGACGATCAGGCATGGGTGACTCAGTTGGGGCTGGTGCGGCCGAGCGCGACAGTGTAGCCGATCAATGCTGCGAGTGGCCGGGCGCGAGACGGTAGGGGCAGGACCTGCGCGCTGGACCAGGCGCCAAACGGACTGCCAACGCGCTAGCCCGAGGCCTGGGCGGACGGCGCAGGAGCCCCAGGACCGGGCGCCACAGGGGGTAGCGCCACGGGCCCAGCCAGGGTGCGCGCCTCGGCCACCACGAAGTCGCGGAAGGCGCGCGCCGGCGGCGACAGGCGCTTGCCGCGGCGGTAGACCAGGTGCCACTGCCGCTCGATGGGGAAGCCCTCGACGTCGAGCACCACGAGGCGCCGCGTCTCCAGCTCCAGCTCGATGGTGTGCAGCGACACGACGCTCAAGCCGAGCCCGGCCCGCACCGCCTGCTTGATCGCCTCGCTGCGCGTCATTTGCATTCCGTGCCGCAATGAGATGCCGCGCTCGGCGAAGAACCGCTCCATGGCCAACCGTGTGCCCGAGCCCGCCTCGCGCATGACGAAGACCTCCGTGGCCAGCCGCGACAACGGGATGTTGCGCTCCGCGGCCAAGGGGTGGTCCGGGGGCGCGATGACGACCAGGGGATTCTCCATGAAGGCCTCGGACTCCACCTCGACCTCCTCGGGCGGCAGGCCCATCAGGACGATGTCCACGCTGTTCGCCTCCAAGGCTCTGACCAAAGACTCCCGATTGGTCACGTCGAGGCGCAGATGGATCCCGGGGTACCGCTGGTGGAACACGGCCAGCAGCCGCGGCGCGAAATAATTGACGGTGCTCGCAACGGCGATGCTCAGCCGGCCTCGGCTGACGCCCTTCAGCGACTCGAGCACCTCTTCCATCTCCTGCAGGGAGCGGCTGATGCTGCGGCTGTACTCGAAGAGCTCGCGCCCCGCCTCGGTCAGTCCCACCTTCCTGCCGATCTTGTCGAACAGCGCGATGCCGATGTCCTCTTCCAACTGGCGGATCTGCATGGACACCGCGGGCTGGCTCAAGTGCAGCTCGCGCCCGGCCTTGGTGTAGCTCAGATGCCTCGCGACGGCCTCGAAGACGCGGAGCTGGCGCAGGGTAACGTGCATCCTTGTGTGAACCTCGCGGGGACGGGACAACCAACCTCGACAGCGGGACTAGGGCCTCGCGCGGGCCTGCCTCCGCTCGTCAGCGAGGGGCCTGGACCGGCCCTAAGCGCTTTAGCATACCAGAAAGCTTATGGATTGGGCCGATTCCATTGGACCCAGCAGACCCCAGGCGGTTCTCGCGGCTGCCGTGACAGGCGCCTGTCGGGCCGGCGGCCCAGCCCGTCAGCGCAAGGCCTCGTAGCGGGTCGAGCGGACACCTTCCAGCAGCCGATCCACGTCGTCGCCCCCGACACCCAGGATCTGAAGGGCCTCGGCGCCGAGGCGCAGACTGCTCTCCAGGATCTCAGGGAAGGCGCGGGTGGCCCCGGCGCCGAGCAGATGGCCGACACCTTCCAAGTCCTTCGCACGGGCGATCACCTTGAGGTCCGGACTGGCGTTGCGCAGATGGGTCAGGGCGCGCAGGGCGGTGCGGGGGTGGTCCACGGCGAGCACGACCAGGGCTGCCTGCTCGATGCGGCTCGCGGCGAGGAGATGGGGATCGGAGATATCCCCGAAGTACACGGGCAGGCCATCCGCCCGCCCCTGGGCCACCCGCTCCGGGTCCTTGTCGAAGACCACCACCGGCACGCCGCTCTGGTGCAACAGGACGGCTACGCTATGCCCGACCCGTCCGTAGCCGCCGATGACCACCTGGCCGGGCGTGGTTGGCGGCGCGATAAGGTCCACCCCATCACCGACGGTTCCCGCAGGCTCCAGCCGCGCGGCCAAGCGATCGCCGAGCTTGATCAGCGGGGGCGTCAGCATCATCGAGACCGAGATCAGCGCGGCGCCGATCATGAAGTCCTCGGTGGCGACCACGCCCAGGGCCTTGGCCGCGCCGAGCACCACGAATCCAAACTCGCCTGCCTGGCCAAGCAGGAAGGCGACCCGAATGGTCGTGGCAACACCAAGCCGGAAGGCGAACCCGAGGCCCACCAGCACCAGAATCTTGATGAGGACGATGACGCTCACATGCTGGGCAAGCTCCCAGGGCTGCCGCGCCACCGCGCCCAGGTCGATGGACATCCCCACCGCGACGAAGAACAGGCTCATCAACAGGCCCTTGTAGGGCTCCACCTGGGCCTGAATCTGATAACGGTAGCGGGAGCCCGACAGCAGCATGCCCATTAGGAAGGCGCCGAGCGCCATGGACAGACCGGCCTGCGCCATGGCCCAGGCGGAGACGAACACCGCGAGCAACACCGCGAGGAAGAACCCCTCCCGGTTGCGCTCTCGACTCAGGCGCTCCAGCGCCTTGGGCACCACGTAGGACCCGAAGACCAGGACCAGCGCGATCATCCCGACCACGATCCCGATCTGCTGCCACAGCGGCACCCCGGCCGACAGCGCGCCCTGGTCCGAGAGGATGGGCACCAGGGCGAGGAGGGGCACCACGGCCAGGTCCTGCATGAGCAGCACCGCAAAGGCCACCGAGCCGTGGCGGCTCGCCGTCTCGCCCCGCTCGTGCAGGAGCTGCATGCCCAGGGCCGTGGAGGATAGGGCGAGGGTCAGGCCGCTCACCAGGGCCGCCCGCCATGAGGACGCGCCGAACAGGGCGTAGGCCGCGATGGCCAGCCCGGTGAGCAGGATCTGCAGGCCGCCGAGACCAAACACCTCGCGGCGCATGGACCACAGGCGCCCCGGACGCATCTCGGTCCCGATCAGGAAGAGCAGCAGCACCACCCCAAGCTCGGTGAAGTGACGCACCGCGTCCACATCCTGGGTGAGCACCGGGCCAGGGGAGTGGGGACCGACCACCATGCCCGCCACCAGGAGGCCGAGGATCGAGCCCAGGCCGGCGCGGTTGAACAGGCCGACGGCCAGGGTCGCGGCGACCAGGAGCCAGACCGCCGAGAGGAGGAAGTGGGTGTCGAGCTGCATGGCCCTGCATCAGATCACGTTCCCGCGCCGCTGGAAACGTGTCCCCCTCACAGCAGCGGGGAGAACACGGCGGCCCTGCCCCTGACCTCGTACCGGACCGGGGCACAGGAGTCACCCTCGTGAGACATAAGTAAATCTGAATCAATTAAATCAAAAATATTTAGTTCTCTTTATCCATCCCATCGATACAATGCGCGGCCAGACAGGCACCCCATCCGCGACGCGGTGGCGCTTGTCAGCACCTTCGGGCTGCGGCCGGGCCACTGGGGTGGCCCCAGGCAAGCCAAAGCCAGCTCTCCAACCGAGGACCGAACATGGCAAAGACCTACAACGCCGGCGTCAAAGACTACCGCGAGACTTACTGGATGCCGGACTACACGCCCAAGGACACCGATCTCCTGGCGTGCTTCAAGATCACCCCGCAGGCGGGCGTGCCCCGTGAAGAGGCCGCCGCCGCCGTGGCGGCCGAGTCGTCCACCGGCACCTGGACCACGGTGTGGACCGACCTGCTGACCGACCTCGACTACTACAAGGGCCGCGCCTACGCCATCGAGGACGTGCCCGGCGACGACACCTGCTTCTACGCCTTCATCGCCTACCCCATCGATCTCTTCGAAGAAGGCTCGGTGGTCAACGTCTTCACGTCCCTGGTCGGCAACGTGTTCGGCTTCAAGGCCGTGCGGGCGCTGCGCCTGGAGGACGTGCGCTTCCCCATCGCCTATGTCATGACCTGCAACGGCCCGCCCCACGGCATCCAGGTCGAGCGCGACATCATGAACAAGTACGGCCGGCCGATGCTGGGCTGCACCATCAAGCCCAAGCTCGGCCTCTCCGCCAAGAACTACGGCCGTGCCGTCTACGAGTGCCTGCGCGGCGGTCTCGACTTCACCAAGGACGACGAGAACGTCAACAGCCAGCCCTTCATGCGCTGGCGCCAGCGCTTCGACTTCGTCATGGAGGCCATCCACAAGGCGGAGAAGGAGACCGGCGAGCGCAAGGGCCACTACCTGAACGTCACCGCGCCTACGCCGGACGAGATGTTCAAGCGGGCCGAGCATGCCAAGGAGATCGGCGCCCCGATCATCATGCACGACTACATCACCGGCGGCTTCTGCGCCAACACGGGGCTCGCCCAGTGGTGCCGCGACAACGGTGTGCTGCTGCACATCCACCGCGCCATGCACGCCGTGCTCGACCGCAACCCGCACCACGGCATCCACTTCCGCGTGCTGACCAAGATCCTGCGCCTGTCCGGCGGCGACCACCTGCACACCGGCACCGTGGTCGGCAAGCTCGAGGGTGACCGTGCCTCCACACTCGGTTGGATCGACCTGCTGCGTGAGAAATACGTGAAGGAAGACCGCAGCCGCGGCATCTTCTTCGACCAGGACTGGGGCTCCATGCCCGGCGCCTTCGCCGTCGCCTCGGGTGGCATCCACGTCTGGCACATGCCGGCCCTGGTGACCATCTTCGGCGACGACTCGGTGCTGCAGTTCGGCGGCGGCACCCTGGGTCACCCCTGGGGCAACGCGGCCGGCGCCGCGGCCAACCGCGTGGCGCTCGAGGCCTGCGTCGAGGCCCGCAACCAGGGCGTCGCCATCGAGAAGGAAGGCAAGGAGGTCCTGACCAAGGCCGCCGCGCACAGCCCCGAGCTCAAGGTCGCCATGGAGACCTGGAAGGAGATCAAGTTCGAGTTCGACACCGTCGACAAGCTGGACGTGGCCCATAAGTAGCAGCGCCGCCCTCGGCGCGATCCGGGCTGGCAGAGGGCCGCGGGTCCGTGACCAACGGCCCCGGCCCTCACGTCCATCCATCGACGTCGATCAACGAAACTCAAAGATTTGGAGTTGAACCCCATGAGCACCATGCAGGACTACCATTCCAGCCTCTCCGACATCAGCAGCCGCAAGTTCGAGACGTTCTCGTACCTTCCGGCGATGGACCATGAGGCCATCCGCAAGCAAGTCGAATACATCGTACGCAAGGGCTGGAATCCAGCCATCGAGCACACCGAGCCGGAGAACGCCTTCGACCACTACTGGTATATGTGGAAGCTGCCGATGTTCGGCGAGACCAACGTCGACGCCATCCTGGCCGAGGCCGAGGCCTGCCACAAGGCGCACCCCAACAACCATGTCCGCCTCATCGGCTACGACAACTACGCGCAGTCCCAGGGCGCCGCGATGGTCATCTACCGCGGCAAGCCGGTCTAAGGGCCATCCCTTCGGCTGATCGTCGGCCCCTGCTCCTTTCCCGGGGGCAGGGGCCTTTCTTTTGCCCGATGGCCAGACGTTCACCCCACACCCGACAGGACCCAGACCATGAGCGAGATCGATCGCACCCAGTACCTGGTCACCTCCGAGCCCTACTACCGTCCCGTGCACAACGAGGTCGAGATGTACGAGGCGGCCTACGCCGCGCGCATGCCGGTGATGCTCAAGGGCCCCACCGGCTGCGGCAAGTCCCGCTTCGTCGAATACATGGCGTGGCGGCTGGAGAAGCCCCTGATCACCGTCGCCTGCAACGAGGACATGACCGCCTCCGACCTGGTCGGGCGCTTCCTGCTGGACATCAACGGCACTCGTTGGCAGGACGGCCCCCTGACCGTCGCCGCGCGCATCGGCGCGATCTGCTACCTCGACGAGGTCGTGGAGGCCCGTCAGGACACCACGGTGGTCATCCATCCGCTCACCGACCACCGTCGCAACCTGCCCCTGGAGAAGAAGGGTGAGGTGGTAAATGCCCACCCGGACTTCCAGATCGTGATCTCCTACAACCCCGGCTATCAGTCCCTCATGAAGGACCTCAAGCAGTCGACCAAGCAGCGCTTCGGGGCACTGGACTTCGACTACCCGACCGCGGAGATCGAGGCCGAGATCGTGGCCCACGAGGGTGGGGTGGATGCCAAGACGGCCGAAAAGCTGGTCCAGGTGGCCCAGCGCAGCCGCAACCTCAAGGGCCACGGCCTGGACGAGGGCATGTCCACCCGCCTCCTGGTCTATGCCGCCCAGCTCATCGGCAAGGGGATCGACCCCCAGTCTGCCTGCCGCATGGCCCTGGTGAGGCCGCTGACCGACGATCCGGACATGCGCGATACCCTGGATGCGGCGGTGAATACCTACTTCTAATTTCAGAGGCCTTGGCCGCAGGAGTAGGCGGCAGCCAAGCCGAGCCGGCCGTCCGGGCTCAAGCGCGGCCGGCGGTCGCGGCGGGGCGCGGCTTCCGCAGGGCGAGCCTTCCCCGGTACGGACAGGTAGGAGACCAAGACAATGCTAGTCGACATGGGTGACATGCTCCGCCATGCCCACGCCAACGGGTATGCCGTCGGGGCCTTCGACCTGGCGAGCCTGGACTTCCTGCAGGCCGTCATCGCGGCGGCGGAGGCGCGGAGCGCCCCCGTCATCCTGAGCCTGGCCGAGTCGCACTACGCCTACTTCGACCCGGAGCTCCTGATGCCTGCGGTGCGGGTTGCGGCGGAGCGGGCGAGGGTTCCGGTGGCCATCCACCTGGATCACGCGAGCTGCCTCGAAGCCGCCGTGCGCGGCATCCGGCAGGGCTTCAACGGGGTCATGGTCGATGCCTCCACCCAGCCTCTGGCGGAGAACATCGCCCGCACCCGCGCCGTGGTTGCGATGGCCCACCGCTGCGGCATACCCGTGGAGGGCGAGCTGGGCTATGTGGCCGGGGTCGAGGGCGAGGATGCGGACCGCCACCCCGGCGAGGTGGTTTACACGGCCCCCGAGGAGGCCGAGGGCTATGTGGAGGCGACCGGGGTCGACTTCCTCGCCGTGTCCATCGGCACCGTACATGGCCGCCTGCGCGGCGAGCCCAAGCTCGACTTCGGGCGCCTCGCCGAGATTGACCGGCGCCTGCGCCTGCCGCTGGTGATCCATGGCGGCACTGGCCTCGGCGACGAGCAATTCCGCCGCCTGATCCAGCACGGGGTGGCCAAGATCAACTATTACACGGCGCTCGCCGATGCGGCCGGCTCCGCCATCCGCGCTCAGACCGCGCGCCCGGACGCCCGCTCTTACACCGACCTGACCCAGGGGGTCCAGGCGGCGATCCGCGCCGAGGTGGAGCGCTGCATCTCCCTCTGGGGCGGGGCAGGACAGGCCGACGCCGTGCTCGCCGCGGCACGTCCCTGGCGCGAGGTCGACCACGTAATCCTCTACAACGCGACCGGCTCAGGCCCGCACGAGGTCCCCGCGATGATGGCCGAGGGACGGCGCGTGCTCGGGACCATCCCGGGGGTGCGCTCGGTGGTGACCGGGACCGCGGTCCGCGACGACGCGGCCTATCGCCACTGCTGGCTGGTGCGCTTCGCCCATCCCGCCGTCATCGACAGCTACCGCGACCACCCGGACCATCGCGCCTTCGCCGACACCCAGTTCCGTCCCCTGGCCGCAGACCGCATCAGCATCGACTACCGCGACGCGTCCTGACCCCGCCCTGGCAGCCGCCTTGGGCCCCACCCATCCAGCAGGTCAAATCGGTCGTCACCATGTCCATCGACTTTTCCGAGTACGTCTCCTGCCTCAAGACCCACCCGGACCACCCGCACAAGCAGGCCCTGGAGTCGAGCTACCAGGATGCCGCCCGGGTCATGTCGCCGCAGGGCCTCGACCATTACCTCACCGGGATGAAGGCCATGTGCAGCATGAACAAGGGCGAGGACCTGATCCTCACCTATGTTCAGGAGATGCCCGGCGTGGCCAAGGAGGTCGGCGAGGACATCATCCCGGACGTAGTCTCCGCCCTGATGAAGCTCGCCTCCCACACCTCCGGGACCGTGATCACCCTCATCATGGCCAACATGCCGCTCGCCGCGAGCCGCCTGGGCGACGCGGAGGTGCTGCGCGGCTACTTGAGCCTGCTCCATCTGCTGGCCGGCAAGGCCCCGCGCGGCCTGAGGCCCATGATGGAGAACATCGACGAGCTGCTCTCCAAGCTCACCCTGGGAGGCCTGCGCCGCTGGGCACTATGGGGTGCCCAGGCCCACGCCCGGGACCTGGACGGCCAGATGGCCTACTTCGGCCTGAAGACCGAGTCGTCCAAGGCGGTGTTGCAGAAGGAACGGCGCGGGACCTTGTTCGTCGATAACCAGCGCAAGCTCAACTTCTATCTCCGGGCGCTCTGGGCGCGCGCCTTCTTCATGCGCCCGACCTCCGGCGACTATGAGTCCCGCCAGGGTCTCAAGCCTTTCATCGAGGACTTCCAGATCCACCTGCCGGACGCCTTTGACGCCTTCCGCGGCATCTCCGGCCTGGAGACCTATAGGGCCGCCGCCGCCCACTGCGCCGCCCACCTGGTCTACACCACCAAGGCCATCAGCGCCGAGCAGCTCTCACCGGCCCAGATGAAGCTCATCGAGCTGTTCGAGGACGCCCGCATCGAGGCCCTGGCCATCCGCGACTTCCCGGGGCTGCGCAAGCTCTGGCTGCGGTTCTTCACTGCACCCATGACCCCGGACGACGAGGTCCGGGACCTGCACCCCATGATGGACCTGATGCTGCGCATGGCCCAGGCCCTGCTGGACCCGCATTACCGGGACGAGCTGGCCCTAATCAACGACACGGCGGCGGACTTCCGCAAGGCCTTCACCGAGCGCCCCGAGGACAGCCGTATCAGTTGGGATGCCGGGGTCACCTTCTACAACGCCTGCGTGCGCTCGGTCCCCCTGCCCAACCTGAGGGTGCTGGAGAACTGGCCCATCCCCTACCGGGACGACAACCGTTATGTGTGGGAATTCTCCGAGAACCTGTTCCTGGAGCGCGGCATCGACTACCTGCCGGCCTCCCACAAGCAGGTGCGCAAGTACGTCTCCGCCGTCGAGATGGCCAACGAGGTGGACGTCGAGAATGCCGGGGACGACGCCCAGGAGATCTGGGTCTGCGCCACCGAGCTCTTCCCCTACGAAGACCTGGGGGTCTCTTACAACGAGATGTGGGGCAAGGAGCCCGTCTCCGAGCCCTATCACTACCAGGAGTGGGACTACCAGGCCCAGCTCTACCGCCCGGACTGGGCGACCGTCATCGAGCGGCGCCAGCCCAAGGGCGACCCCGAGCAGATGGACGCGATCCTCACCAAGCACAAACCCATCGCGAGTCGCATCCGCCACCTGATCGACGCCCTGCAGCCCCAGGGGATCGTGCGCCGGCGTGGCTACGAGGAGGGCGAGGAGCTGGATCTCAACGCCGCCATCCGGGCCATGATCGACATCCGCCGCGGGGTCATGCCCGACACCCGCATCAACATCAGTATCACCCGGCACCTGCGCGACCTGGCCTTGGTCGTTCTGATGGACCTGTCCGAGTCCACCAAGGAGCACATCCACAAGGGAGACCCCGAAAGCCCCAGCATCCTCCAGCTCACCCGCGAGGCCACCGGGCTGCTCGCCTGGGCCATCGACAGCATCGGCGATGCCTTCGCCATCCACGGTTTCGCCTCGGACGGGCGGCACGATGTCCAATACTACCGCTTCAAGGACTTCGACCAGCCCTACGACGACGAGCCCAAGGCGCGCCTCGCCGGCATGCAGGGCGGGCTGTCCACCCGGATGGGGGCGGCCCTGCGCCACGCCGGCTGGCACCTGACCCGCCAGAGCGCGACCAAGCGCCTGGTGCTACTCATCACCGACGGCGAGCCCGCGGACATCGACGAGCGCGACCCCCAGTACCTGCGCCACGACGCCAAGAAGGCCGTGGAGGACCTGCGCATGCAGGGGGTGCACACCTACTGCCTGACCCTGGATCCCCAGGCGGACCGCTACGTCGCCCGCATCTTCGGTGAGAACAACTACTCCATCGTCGATCACGTGGAGAAGCTCCCCGAGCGCCTCCCGGCGGTCTTTGCGGCCTTGACGGGCTAGCTGGGCCCGCCGGCCTGGCGGGGCCGGAACGGGAGCGGCCGGGTCGTGCCTCGACCGCGGACGCCCGCTGTGCTGTACTCACCCGGCGGGTCCGAGGACGAGGATCACCCAACGGAACGCCTCCGCGCAGCCGGGGGGCAGTCCCGCTCGACCCGGCTCATCGGCGGGCCCATCCTCGCGCCAAGCCTTGGAGACGGAACCATGCCTGCACGTCTGGAGATCGCCCTCGGTCGCGCAGGGCGCCTGTCTTCCGCCCCACGCCGAGACCCTGGCGCGCCCATGCGCATCCTGTTGTGCGGCGATTTCTCGGGGCGCGGTGCGCGCCGGCTCGACGACCCCTCGGCGCTTGCAACCCGCCGGGTGCTGCGGGCCGATCTCGACAACCTGGACGCCCTGATCGCGCGCCTGACCCCAGTGGTAGAGCTGTCGGATGGCGGCGCGACCGCTTCGATTGCCTTCGCTACGCTGGATGACTTCCACCCAGACCGGCTGTTCGACCGCCTCGACGCCTTTGCCCACCTGCGCGGCTTGCGCCAGCGCCTGCTGGACCCAGCCCGCTTCGAGCAAGCCAGCGCGGAGCTGCTCGGCGCCGACGCCGAGCCCGACGAGGCCACGATACAGCGGCTACTCGGCCGTCCAGCGCCAGCGCTCGCCCCCAAACCCGAACCCCGGGCCGGGACGGCCGCCGCGGCCCTCGCTGAACTGATGCGGCGCATCGTCGCCCCTGACGTCGTGGCGGACATCGGGCCCCGTCAGGCGCAGCTCGTCGGCGCCCTCGACCTCGCGATTGCCGAGCAGATGCGCCATGTGCTGCACGAGCCCCGTTTCCAAGCGGTCGAGGCCCTTTGGCGAACGGTGCAGCTCCTGGTGACTCGGCTCGAGCTCGACCAAGACCTGCAGCTTGACCTGTTCGACGTGACGCGCGCCGAGCTCGACGCGTCGGCCGCCGAGCCAGAGCTGGAGCGTTGCGGGCTGTGGAAGGCCCTGGTCGAGCGCCAACCGGACCCCGGCTCCGCACCCGGCTGGTCCATGGTCGTCGTGCTGGAGTCCTTCGGCCCCGCGAGCGCGGACCTGGCGCTGCTCGCCTCCCTGGCCAGGGTGGCGGCCGCGAACGGGGCGCCCCTTCTCTGCACGGCAGCCCCCAGCCTGTTTGGTTGTGATTCGCTGCCCCTCACGCCCGATCACCAGGACTGGCGGCCGCTCGATGCAGACAGCCAGTCGCGCTGGCAGGCGCTGCGCCGCAGCGCCCTCGCGCCCTGGATCGGGCTCGTCGTGCCGCGTCTGCTGCTGCGGCTGCCGTACGGCAAGGGGACCGACCCGCTTGAGCGTTTCGACCTCGATGAGATGGCCGGCGCCGACCCGGCGCAGGCCCTCCTCTGGGGACACCCGGGCGCCGCGTGCGCATTGTTGGCCGGACTCGCCTACCGGGGGTCCGGCTGGGAGATGGACCTGAATGCGCAGCTCGACCTGGACGACCTGCCGGCCTGGGTCTACACGGAGGACGGCGAGCGGCGGATCTACCCCGCCGCCGAGGCCTGGCTCGGCGAGCGTGCCGGCCAAGCGCTGCTCGAACGAGGCCTGATGCCCCTGATGAGCCGCCGCGACCGACCGGCCGTGCGCCTGATGCGTTGGCAGTCCATCGCCGAGCCCAGCGCCGAGTTGAGCGCCGAGCCGAGCACCGAGCTGGCCGGCCCCTGGCGAAGGTGATCGGTCAGCGCGTACCGCGGCGAATCAACCCCGACAGACACCGGCCCCCTCGATCCTGAGCTGCGATCAGTTCCACGCTGTCGAAGGCCCAGTGGCGAGCTGTGCGGCGGCCTAAGGCCTCGACGGGGGCCTCGCGACAACATCGCTCGGCTGGCTCAATCGACTGGGTCTGCCTGGATCCGGTGCGTCCCGGCTGACCGCGACGACCGCGGCACCCTGCTTGGGACGCGCGGCGGGTGGAGGGCGCCGGGCGGGCGAGAGCCCGGCCTTGCAGACCTGCATCCGCGCCGCCATCCTTGGGGGCCCGCAAGGGATGCAGTCCGACCCGCCGCCACCGGCCGCAAAGGCCGAGGTGCGGGTTCAGGCGATGACGCGAGGACCTTCCTGCCCCGGGACTGGGGCGCCACGACGGATTGGAGGAGCTCGCCGCATGCGACTGGCGTTTCTGTACTGGGCCCTCGCCTTCGCCGTGCTGGCCGTGGGGGGAGCCTGGGTGTGTCCCGGCGGGCTCTGTGCCCCGACTGGGCTCGACCGCGCCGGGCTGGCCGTGGCGAACGCGTGGCGAGGCGAGACCGCCGATCGCTTCTTTGCCGCGATCACCTGGCTCGGCTCCCTTTGGGTGCTGCTGCCCCTGTTCGGGTTGACGGGCCTGACGCTGTCCTGGGCCGGACGGGGCCGCGAGGCGGCCTTCCTGCTCCTGTCCCTGCTTGGGGCGGCGGGCATCGCGCACATCTTCAAGCTCTGGATCGCCCGACCCAGGCCCGACCTCTACACGGCCCTCACGGCCATGCCCGAGGACACCGCCTACCCCAGCGCCCACACCCTGCAGGCGGTCGCAGCCGCCCTGGCGATCCTGCTGGCCCTGCCGGGCGGGCGCGCCCCATGGGCCGCCCTGCTCCTCACCCTCGCCGCCCTGGTCGGCTGGTCGCGTGTCCACCTGCAGGTGCACTTCCCAACGGACGTGATCGCCGGCGGCCTGGCCGGCGCCCTATGGGTGGCCGGGCTGCACCGGCTGCTGCTGGGCCCATCACGCGGCGTCCCTAGCCTTTGAGAACGGGGCTCTCAGCCATGCGTAACAAGTTCCTTGGCACCGGCGAGCCGGGCTACCACCCGCTGCGCAAGCTGGAGACCATTTACTCCGGCCTGCGCTACGCGGTGATCTACGACTTCAGCGTCGCCTGGAAGCTCGCCCTGTCGCTGCTCGTCCTGGGCATCACCCTGGCCCTGCGCGAGTGGCTCGACGTGCTGATGATCATCCTCGCCACCGCCTTCGTCCTGGTGGCCGAGCTCTTCAACAGCGCCATCGAGGCCCTGTGCGACTTCATCGAGACCCAGCACAACGAGAAGATTCGCGTGATCAAAGACATCGCGGCGGCGGCGGTGGGCGTCGCCATGCTCGCCTGGCTGCTGGTGCTAGGGTTCGAGATCGAAGAGATGCTGGGTTCGGCTGGTTGAACTGGGGAATCGCGATGTTGTGGTTTGCTCTGGGCCTGGCGGCCCTCGTCCTCGGTGCGGAGTTGTTGGTGCGGGGTGCCTCTAGGCTCGCGCTTTCGTTCGGCATCTCGCCCCTGGTGGTTGGCCTCACCGTCGTCGCGTTCGGCACCAGCGCACCAGAGCTGGCCGTATCGGTGCAGTCCGCCTGGTCCGGTCAGGTGGACATCGCCCTGGGCAATGTCATTGGCAGCAACATCTTCAACGTCCTGCTCATCCTGGGGGCGTCCGCCCTGATCGTGCCCCTGGTCGTGCATCAGCAGGTGATCCGCCAGGAGGTCCCCATCATGATCGGCGTGAGCCTCCTGCTCTGGGCCCTGGCGGCGGACGGGGGCATCGGCCGCTGGGAGGGGGTGCTGCTGACGGTCCTGGTCCTGGGCTATACGGTGATGGTGATCCGTCAGAGCCGCCGGGAGACGGCCGCGGCACAGGCACAGGTGGAGGCCGAGTACGAAGAGGCCTTCCACGGCGTCCCCCAAGGCTGGAAGGCCCACTGGGGCGTGCAGGTGCTGTTCATCCTGGCGGGCCTGGCCTTGCTCGTGCTCGGCGCCCGCTGGCTGGTGGAAGCGGCGGTGGACTTTGCCCGGTATCTTGGGGTGAGCGAGCTGATCATCGGCCTGACCATCGTCGCTGCTGGGACCTCACTGCCCGAGGTCGCCACATCCATCCTGGCCGCCCTGCGCGGCGAACGCGACATTGCCGTCGGCAATGTGGTGGGCAGCAACATCTTCAACATCCTGGCGGTGCTCGGGATCTCCGCCACGGTCGCGCCCGCCGACCTCACGGTTGCGCCGGCCATGCTGGCCTTCGACCTGCCGATCATGGTGGCCGTGGCCGTCGCCTGCCTACCGGTGTTCTTTACCGGCAGCGAGATCGCGCGCTGGGAGGGGGCCCTGTTCCTGGCCTTGTATGCCGCCTATACGCTGTACCTCATCCTGCGCGCCAGCGGGCACGACGCGCTGACCGGTTACAGTGCCGTCATGGGCGGCATCGTGCTACCGCTGATCGGGGCAACCCTCGCAGCACTCGCCTGGCGGCACTGGCACCAGGGTCGCAGCGGCAGGGAGAAGTGAGCGGCGAAAGCCGCAGCACGCGGCATCGGACACGGCCGGATCAGGCCGATCGCTCGGCCCATCAGCCACGCCGAACCGCATCCAGGCTGACGACCGGCTGATCACCCACGACCTCGACACTGTGGAAGCAGTGTTTGGGGATCACGACCAGGTCACCGGGCCCGAGGAGGGCGCTGATTCCGTTCATGCTGACCCGCAACAGGCCCGAAACGACCCCGTCGATCTTGTCCACGCCGTGGTCATGCTCAGGAAACCAAGTGCCTGGCCCGTAGACGTATCGGGAGACGGCGTAGCCTCGATCCTCGAGCTTGCGCCGCAACGCCGCCTCGGACAGGGCACCGTCGCGTTCCCGGTCCCAGTGCTCGACTTGCATCGCTCCTCCCCGGCTTAGGATGCCTCGACCTCATCGGGTCAGGCCGGGCCCCTGGAGGCCAGGCCTAACCCTCGCAGTGGTTACACGTCTAGCGGCGCTTGATCGGTTCTGACCTGCACGGCTGGAACCAGCGCGGCATCCGACTGCAGGCCCCGCCCGGTCCTGGCCGAGGCGGCACTCGGGCCAGAGGCGGGCTTGACGGCCTTGCCCGCGGGTCAGGCGTCAACCAGGGTGCGGATCAGCTCGGGGTAGTAGACCTTGCCGTCGGTGTCCTGCGCCTGGAGCTCGGCGGCCATACGGCTCGCCTCGCCGTAGGTCATCTCGCCATCCAAGTGCCCGGTCTCGAAGCGCACCCTGTGCCGCCAGCCCACCCGGTAGCCCGGGTCCTTGTCACGCCGGGCCAGGGGATCGCCAGCGAAACGGTACTTTTTCTCGCCTGCTGCCATGGTTGTGATCTCCTCTTTGGCTGTGGGATGAGGTCAGGGAACCGCAGATGTGTTGCGCGTCCTCCGCGGCGGTTGTCGACGCATCAGAGACCCCGCCGCGACCGTGCGGCCCGCTGCCTGCAAAGGATGGGGACAGCCGGCGGTCTTTCAAAAGTGCCAGATGGGGTTGGGCCTGGCGGCCCTGCCAAAGGTCCACGCAAGCGGCGAGAACGCATCCCAGGTAGGGGCGGCGCTGCGATGGAATCGAGAAGTCCCACTGGGCTTCGGGGTAAGGCGCCTGAGCGGCACTCCTGCGGGAAGGGCGCCGCTTCTCGAGCCGGGGCGGCATGGCGAGCGGGAGCACCAAAGGCACAGCTTCAAGTCAACGGTACTGCCTGAGATACCACCACTCGAAACCGCGCTTCATCCAATGGAAGGCGCGGCTTGCGGGCAGGACCAGGCTGCGGCTCTCGGTGCGTGCGACCAGCATGCCGCGGTCGTTGGTGTCGACGATGCACACCAGTTCGACCTTGAACGTCTGGTGGGGGGCTTGGCCCTGGAGCTCCGCGAGCAGATTGGCCGCGGCGGCGCTGGCCTGGAGGTCGGCCATGTGGGCCTGTTTCGGCATCCAGTCCGGGCCGGGAAAGCTGCCGGAGTCGCCCGCGACATAGACCCGCTCGAAACCGGCGACCTTGCAATGGACGTCGGCGGCGATCAGCCCGCCGGGGGAGCGCGGCAGATCAGTGTTGTCGAACCAGGCGTTGCCGGTCATGCCGGGCATGAAGACGATCAGATCGGCGGGGATCTCGCCGCCCTCGGTGGTGACCTTGGTCGCGCTGAAACTCTTGAGCTTGTGGCCCAGGTGGGTGCGGATGTCGCGCCGGCGCATCTCGTCCATGAGGCCGGTGACGGCCCTGGGACCCAGGCGATTGCCGGGCTTGTCCGCCGGGGAGAAGAATGTGATCTCGAAGCGCGAGCGCCGGCCCTCCTGGCGCAACTGGGTATCGATGCCGAACAGGAACTCGAAGATGGGCCCGCCGCGCATGGCGCTCGGCTCCTGTGGGTTGCCGGCGAAGCCGAGGGCCACGGCGCCCCCTTCCATCGCCCGCAGGCGGTCGCGGATCGCCTGAGCCGCGGCGATCCCCTCGCAGGGGGTCAGGGCATGCTCGATGCCAGGGAGCTTCTTCAGGAAGCGCCCGCCGCTGGCGATGATGAGCCCGTCGTTGGCGACCTCCCCCACCGTCGTCTCCAGGACCCGCCCGCCCTGGCGCAACCCGGTCGCCTCGGCCGCCAGATGGGTCACGCCCATCCGCCGGAAGAAGCCTGCCAGCGGCAGACGCAGATCCTCGCCCGTGCGAAGTCCTGAGGGGACCCAGATCAGCCCTGGGTAGTAGATGAACTCGGCCCGAGGGCTGACGACGGTGATCTGGGCGCCTGGGCTGGCCTTCCTGACCCGCCGCACGGCGGTCAAGGCGGCGAAGCCAGAACCGACGATGGTGATCTGATGCATGGTGTGCTCCTAAAGCTGACGCTGAGCGGCCATCGATGCGCCGCGGACCTGGACGGCTGACGCCCGAGACACACGGACCCTCAGCCCCTGGGACGGTCTCGTAACAGAGGGATGAGGCCTGGCCACACGTTGTCCAGGATCCTGGGCTGAGCCTCCGCCGTCGGATGCAGGCCGTCGGCCTGCATGAGGCGCCAGTCCTCGGCCACCCCAGCGAGGAGGTCGGCCACCAAGGGCGCCCGCTCGGCCTCCGCCACCTGATGCAGGGTTGCTTGAAAGGCCTGGGTGTAGGCCGCACCGTAGTTCGGCGGCAGGCGAACGCCGACCAGCAGGACCTCGGCCCCGGCGGCCCGAGCCATGCGCACCAGGCTCGCCAGGTTGTCCTGGATCTGCGGTACTGGGATGCCGCGCAGTCCGTCGTTGGCGCCGAGCGCGACGATGACGATGGATGGGCGGTGGCGCTCCAGGAGCTTCGGCAGACGCGTCAGGCCGCCGCCCGTCGTATCCCCCGAGATGCTGGCATTGACGACCCGGTATCCCCGGCCCTCGGCGGCGAGGCGCTCGCCGAGCAGGGCCACCCAGCCGCGCTCGGTCGGCAGCCCGTAGGCGGCGCTCAGACTGTCGCCGAGCACGACGATGGCCGGGGGGTCCGAGGCCTGGGCCGCGCGCCCTGCGAGGGCAGCGGGAAGCAGCATCCCGGCAAACAGGAGCACCCTCATCATGGCGACAGACTCCGGCAACGCAGTGGTGCGGGCGCAAGGGCTCGGCAAGGAGGTCTCGGGGCCCGCGGGTCGGCTGACCATTCTGCACGGCCTGGACCTGTGCGTGAAGCACGGCGAGGCGGTCGCCATCCTGGGCGCCTCGGGCTCCGGGAAGTCGACCCTGCTCGGGCTCCTGGCCGGCCTCGACCAGCCCACCCAGGGCGGGGTCTGGCTCACGGGCCAAGACCTGACCGGGCTGGACGAGGACGGCCGTGCCGCCCTGCGCAGCGGCCGGGTTGGCTTCGTCTTCCAGGACTTCCAGCTCCTGCCGACCCTCACCGCCCTGGAGAACGTGCTCTTGCCCCTGGAGCTGGCGGGCGTGGCCCAGGCTGGACCCATCGCCCGCGCGGCCCTGGAGCGGGTCGGCCTGGCGGCCCGCGCGACCCACTACCCGCGCCAGCTCTCCGGCGGGGAGCAGCAGCGGGTGGCCATCGCCCGCGCCTTCGCCCCCAGACCTGCGATCCTGTTCGCCGACGAGCCCACCGGCAACCTCGACCAGGAGACCGGCGAGCAGGTCACCGACCTGTTGCTCGACCTGCGCAACGCGGCGGGCGCGGCGCTCGTCCTGGTCACCCATGACGCGCACCTGGCCAGCCGCTGCGACCGCCGCCTGGCGATGCGCGCGGGGCACCTGGAGCCACTGGCATGACGGCCTGGCGTCTGGCCCTGCGCCTGCTGCGCCGCGATTGGCACAGCGGCGAGCTTTACCTCCTGACCGCGGCCCTGGCCCTCACCGTGGCGGCCATGACCGCCGTGGCCTTCTTCGGGGACCGCGTCGAGCGGGCCATCCAGCGTCAGGGCGGCGAGCTGATCGCCTCGGACCTCACCGTGGAGGACGGCCACCCCATCCCTGACGCCTTTGCCGACCAGGCCCAGGGCCTTGGTCTGGCCACGGCCCTGACCCTGGAGTTTCCGAGCGTCATCCTGGCCGGCGACACGACCCAACTGGTACAGGTCAAGGCCGCGAGCCGCGGGTATCCCCTGCGAGGCCGGCTTCAGGTGCAGGCCAACCTGGGCGCGCCGCCGGCCGACTCGGACGGCGGTCCGCCTCCAGGGGAGGTGTGGGCCGAGCCACGGCTCTTGCCGCTGCTTGGGCTGGAGCGCCTGGACGACGAGGGGACGCAGATCGCACTGGGTGAGAGCCGTCTACGCCTCACGAGGATCCTCGCCTACGAGCCTGATCGCGGGGCCAACCTGGTACAGCTCGCGCCGCGGCTCCTGGTCAATGCGGCGGACATCCCGGCCACCGGCCTGGTCACCCCGGTCAGCCGGGTGCGGTACAACCTGCTGGTCGCGGGCGAGGGCGCAGCCGTCCAGCGCTTTCGCGACTGGGCGGGGCGGCACCTGCCGCCCACTGCCCAGGTCCTCGACCCGGAGCACGCCCGCCCCGAGCTGGCCACCGCCGTTGCCGGGGCATCCCGCTTCCTGCGCCTCGCTGCCCTGGTGACCCTGCTCGTCGCGGGTGCGGCCATCGCCCTGGCCAGCCGCCGCCTGGTCGAGCGCCAGACCGATGCCGTCGCGGTGATGCGCTGCCTCGGGGCCCCCAGACACCTCCTGACCCGGATCGTCGTCCTGCGCCTGCTGGCCTTCGGCGTCCTGGTCAGCCTCTTCGGTACCCTGCTCGGCTATCTGGCCCAGCACGGGCTCGTCCTCCTGGCGGGAGACCTGTTTGCGCAGGACCTGCCACCCCCCTCGGCGGCACCGGTCGCCGTGGGTCTGCTCACCGGGCTGGCGGCGCTGCTTGGGTTTTCCCTGCCGCCCCTGGTCCAGCTTGCACGGGTCACGCCCCTGCGCGCCCTGCGCCGGGACCTGGGCACCCCCCGCGCCCCGGTCCTGGGCGCCACCCTGGGCGCGGCCGCGGCCCTGGCCCTGCTGGTGTGGTGGCAGGCGGGGGACGCACAGCTCGCCGTGCGCCTGCTCGCGGGCCTCGGCGCGACCCTGCTGTGTCTGGCCGGCGCTGTGCTGGTGCTGGTCCGCCTCGCCGGATGGCTGCAGTCGCGAGCTCGCGGCGTCTGGCGCCTCGGGCTTGCCGGCCTCACCCAGCGCCCGGCGGCGGCGGTGCTCCAGGTGGCCGGCTTCGGCGTCGGGGTCCTGGCGTTGCTGCTGCTTGCCGTGGTGCGCGTCGACCTGTTGCGGGCCTGGCAGGAGGGGCTGCCCCCGGACGCCCCCAACCGCTTCCTGATCAACATCCAACCCCAGGATGTCGGCCCACTGCGGGACTTCCTGGCGAGCCAGGGCGTCATTGACTCGGGCATCCTGCCCATGGTCCGGGGGCGCCTGACCCGCATCGGCGACCGTGCGGTGGACCCCGACGCCTACGCCAACCCCCGCGCCCAGCGGCTGGCCGCCCGCGAGTTCAACCTGAGCTATGCGGACCGGCCCCAGTCCGACAACCAGGTGGTCGCCGGGCGCTGGTGGGGGCCAGGTGAGCCCCCCGAGCAGTTCTCGGTGGAGGAGGGGCTTGCCGAGACCCTGGGCATCCGCCTCGGCGACCGCCTGACCTTCTGGGTCTCAGGGCACGAGGTCTCGGCGCCGGTGACCAGCCTTCGGCAGGTGCGCTGGGACAGCTTCAACGTCAACTTCTTCGTCGTCTCTCCGCCTGGACTCCTGGGCGCCGAGGCGGCGAGCTACGTCACCAGCTTCCACCTGCCGCCTGGACGCGAGGCCGTCATGGCCGAGCTTCAGCGCCGCTTGCCCTCCGTGACCCCCCTGGACGTGGATGCCTTGCTCGGCCAGGTGCGGCGGGTCATGGAGCGCGGGGCCAGGGCCGTGGAGTACGTGTTCGTGTTCACCCTGGCCGCCGGACTCCTGGTGATGCTGGCGGGGATCCAGGCCACCTTGGCCCAGCGCCGCGGCGAGCACGCCGTGCTGCGCGCCTTGGGGGCGAGCCGCCGTCGGCTGCTCGGCGCCTTGGCCGTGGAGTTCATCGCCGCCGGGCTGCTGGCGGGGCTTCTCGGATCGGCCTGCGCCGAGCTGACCGCTTGGCTCCTCGCCGGCCAGGTGTTCGACGTCGAGCTGAGCTTCAATCCCAGGCTGTGGGCCATCGGGGTCTTGGGCAGCGGGGCCCTGGTGGGGCTTGCCGGGACACTGGCCACCTATCCCCTGCTGGTGCGCCCACCCTTGGAGGGACTCCGACGCGGTTAGGCGGGCCGTCGGCGCCGGCGGCGTTTCGACGAGGGCGGAAGACCGCGACGCGGGTCTCGCTTGGCCTCCTGTCCTGTCGGACCCGCAGCGGCTATCCTGATCGTCGAGCGACTTGGGCGCGCCTCACGCGGCGGGCTCAACGGACCGGGGGCTCTGCGGCATCGGAGACGGCAGGTGAGCATGTCCGACGACAACAGCGAGATCCGCACCGGCACCGCGCGCCACTCCACCGATGTCACCGACCCCGTCGCCATCGCGAGGCTGCTGGGCGAGGTCGGCGAGCGCCAGCACCTACTCTTCTTTAGCGAGATCGGCGCCAACCTGGCCTTCGTCGCCAAGGGCGCAGGGCTGGACCCCCAGCGCGGCCGTTTGCGCATCTCGGTCGCCGCAGGCCAGTCCGTCGCCGGGGCGACGCCTGTCGGCCGCACCTTCGAGGTGTTCGCCCCGGTCCGCCATGCGGACCTGGTCTTCGCAGCGAGGGTGCTGGATGCCGCGCCAGATGGCGCGGACGTCTACGACGTCGGCCTGCCGGACGCACTTCGCCAGTGGCGCAGGCGCGAGCACCCAAGGGGCTCCTGCTTTGGCCTGGTCGACGTCGTTCTGCGCCGTCGGGACAGCGGGTTTGGCGAGGTCCAGAAGGCCACCCTCAAGGACATCTCGCGCGCCGGGCTGGGGGTTCGCATCGCCCCTGACATGGACCTGAGTCCGCGGGCCGGGGACCTGTTCGATGAGTGCATCCTGCTCCTCAACAACAAGCCCATGGCCATCTGCGCCGTCGAGGTGCTGCATAGCCGCCGCGAGGACGAGACCGGCAGCCTGGTCGCCGGGGGGCGCTTCGTCGACCTCAACGATGTCGCCGCCGCCCGCATCGAGAAGCTGATCGCTATCCTCGACCCACTGTGGAGCCAGCCCGCCGCCCAGGGCGGGACCTGAGCGGCGCGGCGCCGATGGGGCCACGGAGGGGGGCGGGTCTCAGGCCCCGGCTTCGCCGGGGGACGTCCTTCCTGCTACCATAGCCGCGCCCTCGCCGCCCAGAGGCCCTGGCCGTTCATGCTCATGCCCATGCCCGCGCCGCCGCGCCGCCACTGCCTCGCCCGAGCCCTGTTGGTCAGCGTCGCGGCCACACTGCTCGCGGCGACACAGCCATGCAGCGCAGCCGAGCTTGACCTCGGGGTGACACAGGCGGACCTCGAGCCAAGCGTCACGGTCCGCGAGACCGAGGCAGCGACGGTCCAGGAGTACCGCGTCAACAACCGCCTCTACCAGGTCAAGATCACCCCCAGCGCAGGGGCCCCTTACTACCTGATCGATGAGGACGGCTCGGGGGACATGGCCTGGCACCGTGGTGCGGGGGAGCTCGAGACCAATATCCCCCAATGGGTCCTCTTGAGCTGGTGAGTCCAAGGCGATCCGCCGGGCCGGCGGGCCCGGTCTCCAGCTCCGTCCGCCGAGACCCGTCGCCCCAGACCCGTCGCCCCAGACCCGCCGAGGAGATCGTCGATGAGACACGATAACCCATGGCCCGCCGGACGGTTGCTCAACGCCCTGGCGCTCGCCTTGCCCCTTGCCCTATCGGGCGCCCTAACCGATGCCAGCGCCGCGACCCTGGATGACGTCAAGGCGCGGGGCAGCCTGCGCTGCGGGGTGAATGGTGAGCTGCCCGGCCTCTCGCACAAGGACGCCCAGGGGGCCTGGAGCGGGCTCGACGCCGACTTCTGCCGGGCAGTGGCGGCCGCCGTCCTCGGCGATGCAAAGCGCGTGGACTTCGTGCCGCTGAACAACTCAGACCGCTTCGATGCGCTGCGCCAGGGGGAGGTGGACCTGCTGTCACGCAACACCACCTGGACCCTGTCCCGGGACCTCGATCTGGGCATGGCCTTCGTCGGGGTGCTCTACCACGACGGCCAAGGCTTCATGGTTCCCCGGACGAGCGAAGCGCTCAGCGTCCTGCAGCTCGGGCGCAAGCGCATCTGCGCCATCGAGGACAGCACCAGCCCGGGCAATGCCGAGGCCTTTTTCACGCGCAACCGCACCTCCGTCGAGCTGGTCCTGGTCAAGGATATCGACGCGGCCAAAGCCGCTTACCTGGCGGGCCGCTGTGACGCCATCACCACGGATCACTCCCAGCTCCACGCCCTGCGCTCGGAGCTCGACGACCCGCATGCCCACCGCATCCTCCCGGAGGTCATCTCGAAGGAGCCCCTGAGCCCGGCGGTTCGCAAGGGCGACCAGGTCTGGTCGGACATCGTCCGCTGGACCCTGTTCGTGCTCATCGACGCCGAGGAGCTCGGCATCGACTCCACCAACGTCGAGGGGGCGCGAACCCTGGCCAAGAGCGCCGAGGCACGCGGGCTGCTTGACCCAGAGGGGACGACGGCGCATATGCTCGGGGTCGAGCCAGGCTGGAGCTACCGGGTCATCAAGCAGGTCGGCAACTATGCCGAGATCTTCGAGCGCAACCTCGGCAGCCAGTCCCCGCTCAAGGTCAAACGGGGCCTCAACGCCCTGTGGCGCGACGGCGGCATCCTGTATGCCCCGCCGGCGCGCTAGGCCCCAGATCAACCGTCGGTCCCTGCCCGGGCATGCCGCCCGGCCCCGGCAACGACGCCGCTTCGCATGCCAAGCGAGGAATCCCCATGCCACTCATCAAACCCTTCACCGGCCTGCGCCCCGCCCCCGGCCGTGCCCAGAATGTTGCCGCCCCACCGTACGACGTGGTCAGCACCAGCGAGGCCCGCGCCATGGTCGACGGGCGGCCCTGGAGCTTCCTGCACGTGTCCCGACCCGAGATCGACCTACCGAAGGGCACCGATCCCTATGCTCCGGAGGTGTACGCGAAGGCCAGAGACAACCTGGAGCTCATGATGGCCGAGGGGATTCTGCTGCGCGACCCAGATGAACGGTACTACGTCTATCGCATCACCATGGGCGAGCATGTGCAGACCGGACTGGTGGCAGCGGCCTCCATTGCCGCCTACGATGCCGACCGGATCAAGAAACATGAGTTCACCCGCCCGGTGAAGGAAGACGACCGGGTCCGCCACATCGAGGCCCTCAACGCCCAGACGGGACCGGCCTTTCTCGTCTACCGCAGCCACGCGGCCATCGACGGGGCCATCACCGGCATCTGCAACGCGTCACCGGAGCTCGACATCACCGCCGTCGACGGGGTGCGCCACGAGCTCTGGTGCGTGACCGACGCCGCCACCATCGCGTCCTTGAGCAGCGCCTTCGAGCAACTGGATGCGCTCTACGTCGCCGACGGTCACCACCGCTCGGCCGCCGCCTCCCGGGTCGCCGCCGCACGCCGGGCCGCCAATCCAGACCACACCGGAGACGAGGCCTACAACTACTTCCTCTCCGTGATCTTTCCCCATAACCAGATGCAGATCCTGGCCTATAACCGGCTGGTGCGGGACCTGCACGGGCTGTCGCCGGAGGACTTCCTCAGCCGGGTCTCGGTGCCATTCCGGGTGGAGCCCAGCGCCCAGCCCGTGACCCCAACGCGCCTGGCCGAGTTCGGCATGTACCTGGATGGGTCCTGGTACCGCCTGACCCTGGACGAGGCACGCATCCCCTGGGACGACCCGGTGGCGCGCCTGGATGTGAGCCTGCTGCAGGACAACCTGATCGAGCCCATCCTTGGCATCGTCGACCCCAGGCGGGATGAGCGCATCGACTTCGTCGGCGGCATCCGCGGCCTGGAGGGCCTGACCCGGCGGGTGGACAGCGGCGAGATGCGGGTGGCCTTCTCCCTCTACCCCACCCGCATGCCGGACCTGATGGCCGTGGCGGATGCAGGGGAGGTCATGCCCCCCAAGTCCACCTGGTTCGAGCCCAAGCTGGCGGATGGGCTGATCAGCCACGTGCTTGACTGAGCACGCCTGAGGGGCTCGCTCCAACGGCCAGGCGACCCACCTGGCGGTCTGCCCCGGGCCATCACCGCGAACGGGCCCTGGCGCCGGCCGCCGAGTCCGCGGGTAGCGCACTGGGGTCGGCGCCCTTCCTACGGTTTTGGCGTTGTCGCCACCACTTAGCGTCGAGGATTCCTTGGTACTGGGCGCACGGCCATGGTGACCCCGACCTATAACCTGCCCGCCGACAAGGACGACGACCGCGCCGCCATCGACCACTGGCTGGCGAGCCTGGAGGACCACTACGGCGCCGAGGACCGCCGACAGCTGGCGGCGGCCTGTGACGGCCTGTTGACCTGCAGGGGCGGGGAGCGGTTGGAGACCGGGGAGTCGGCGGTCCGCCACGCCCTGTCCACCGCCGATATCCTGGTCGGCCTGCGCATGGACCAGCCGACCCTGGCCGCGGCCCTGCTCAACGGCTGTCTGGGCCTGGCCGGGGCGAGCCGCGAGAGCCTGGCCGCCCGCTTTGGCCCGGGGGTGGCGCAGATGGTCGATGACCTGGCACGGATCGACAAGATCGCCAACGTCTCCGCCGTGATCGCCGCCAAGGACCAGGACGAGCACGAGGAGAACCTGCGCCGACTGCTGCTCGGCATCGCCGAGGACGTCCGGGTGGTGTTGGTGGTGCTGGCCGAGCGCCTGCATCTGATGCGCGCCGTCAAGGACCTGGAGGAGACCCGGCGGCGCAAGATCGCCCTGGACACCCAGCGGGTCTATGCGCCGCTCGCCAACCGGCTGGGCATCTGGCAGGTCAAGTGGGAGCTCGAGGACCTGGCGCTGCGCTACCTAGAGCCTGGAGAGTACAACCGCATCGCCAAGCTGTTGGACGGGCGCCGGGCGGAGCGCCAGGCCTACATCGCTGGGGTCATCGACCTGTTGCGGCACAAGTTTGCCGAGGCCGGCATCAAGGCCGAGATCACAGGCCGCCCCAAGCACATCTTTAGCATCTGGCGGAAGATGCAGCGCAAGGGCGTGGACATCGATGGGATCTTCGACCTGCGCGCCGTGCGCATCCTGGTCGAGGACGTCTCCGCCTGCTATGCAGCCCTGGGGATCGTGCATGGCACCTGGCAGCACATCCCAAAGGAGTTCGACGACTACATCGCCACCCCCAAGGGGAATCTCTATCGGTCCCTGCACACTGCGGTGATCGGCCCTGGCGGCAAGGCCCTGGAGGTGCAGATCCGCACCCAGGAGATGCACCGCCACGCCGAGCTCGGTGTGGCGGCCCACTGGAGCTACAAGGAGAACAAGCAGCACGACGCCGAGCTGCAGCGCCGCCTGGTCTGGATGCGCAACTGGCTGGAGCTCAAGGGGGAGGGCGACGCCGGCGGGGACCTCCTGGAGCGCTTCAAGCAGGAGTTCGAGCCGGTCCACATCTATGTCCTGACGCCGCAGTCGAAGGTCATCGAGCTACCCGTGGGCGCCACGCCCCTGGACTTCGCCTTCGCCATCCATTCCGAGGTCGGCCTGCGCTGCCGGGGGGCGCGGGTGGACGGGCGCATCGTCCCGCTCAACCAGGTCCTGCAGAGCGGTCAGCGCGTCGAGATCCTGACCCAGAAGAATGCCACCCCCAGCCGGGACTGGCTGAGCCCGCATCAGGGGTACCTCAAGACCGCCCGGGCGCGCAACCGGGTGCGCCAGTGGTTCGCCCAGCAGGACCACGACCTGCATGTCGCCCAGGGCCGCATCCTGCTCGAGCGCGAGCTGGCCCGGCTCGGCATCAGCGAGAAGCCAAACCTGGAGCCCCTCGCGCCGCGCTTCAATTTCACCAACGCAGATGACGTCTATGCGGCCATTGGCCGCGGCGACCTGGCGGTGGGGGTGGTGGCGCGCCAGGTGGGCGAGCCCCGCGGTGAGCACAGGGCGGAGACATCCAAGCCCCAGGAGGTCAAGCTCAAGGCGCCCACACCGCACAAGACGGGCACTCATGCCGAGGTCATCGTCGAGGGTGTGGACGACCTGCTGACCCACATGGCCCACTGCTGCAAGCCGGTCCCATCCGACCCCATCGTCGGCTACATCACCCGCGGGCGGGGCGTCACGGTCCATCGCACCGACTGTGGCAACTTGCGCGCCCTGCCGCCCGAGGAGCGGGAGCGCCTGATCGAGGTGCGCTGGGCCCGGGCAGCGGCCGAGGCGGCCTATCCGGTGGACATCCAGATCCTGGCGGTGGACCGCAAGGGTCTGCTGCGGGACGTCTCCTCGATCATCACCAACGAGGACATCGACGTGATCGGCGTGACCACCCATTCCGACCGTGACACCGACACGGCGTCCATGCGCTTCACCGTGGAGGTGCGCGACGCGGAGCAGCTCGAGCAGATCCGGCTCAAGATCGCCCAGCTCCCCGGGGTGATCGAGGTCCGCCGGGGGAGCTGAGGCGGCCGGCTCACACCGCCGGACTCACGCCACCCGGTTGCGCCGCTCCCCGGCGGCGAAGGCCGCGATGTTCAGGGCAACCTCGTCGAGCACCCGCTGGCGCGCCTCGCGGCTGGCCCAGGCGGTATGAGGGGTGAGGATCAGGTTTGGGATGTCCGGTGCAAGCAGCGGATGATCCAGCGGCGGTGGCTCGCTGGACAGGACATCCAGGGCCGCGCCGCCGATGGTCCCCGCCCGCAGGGCCGCGGCCAGGGCCTGCGCGTCGACCAGGGGCCCGCGTGCGGTATTCACCAGCAGGGCCGTCGGACGCATCAGGGCCAGCTCGGCGGCGCCGATGAGGCCGCGGGTGTTCTCCGCAAGGGGACAGTGGAGGGACAGGACGTCCACCTGGGGCAGGAGGTCCGCGAGTGGCAGGCGCCCCTCCCTCGGCGGACCCCCGGGCCGCTGGGCGATCAGGACCTCCATGCCGAAGCACCTCGCCACCCGCGCGACGGCCCGTCCCAGCTCACCGTAGCCCACGATACCTAGCGTCTTCCCGGCCAGCTCGAAGATTGGGAAATCGAGCAGGCAGAACATGGGGCTCCTGGACCAGGCCCCGGCGGCGACCGCGGCGCGGTAGTCGAGCAGGCGGGTGGCATGGGCGAGGATCAGGGCGAAGACGTGCTGGACCACCGCTGCCGTCGCATAGCCGGTGACGTTTGCGACCGCGATGCCAAGCTCCTGGGCGGCGGCAAGATCGACATTGTTGGTCCCGGTCGCGGTCAGGCAGACCAGCTTGAGATCAGGCGCCGCGGCCAGGGCAGCGCGGTCCAACACGAACTTGTTGGTCACCACCACCTGCGCCCTGGCGATGCGCGCGGCGAGCTGCCCCGGTTGGGTGTAGTCGTGCAGCGTCCACCGGGCGCAGGCCGCCCTGAGCCCCGTCAGGTCGAGGTCCCCGCGGGCGACCGTGGCCAGGTCGAGGAAGACGGCATCGGCGGGCACCATGGCGAGGCAGCGAGGCCTGCGGGGCCGTCTACTTTTTGTATTCTTTGTGGCAGGCCTTGCAGGCCGCGGCGGTCTCCTTGAACTGCTCGCGCATGGCCTTCTCGTCACCGCCGGCCGCCACCTCGGACAGCTTGGCCGCAGCCTCTTTGAGTCCCTTGTACTTGGTCTCGAAGTCGGCCCAGTTGAGCCAGATCTCGTCCTTGGCATCGCTGTCGTCGCTCACGGAGTCCTCCGGGAAACCGGCCAGGACCCTGAGCGAGGCCGCCGTGGCCAGATCGCTGGCATAGCCCTTGAACGCGGCGGCGTCGAAAGGCACTTCGCCCTTGACCATGGCGCCCATCCGGGAAAGGTTCCAGGAGAACACCTCCATCGCGCCTTGGCGGTAGGCAACGGCGTCCTCAGGCATCCCGGCGAGCAGGCTGACCGGGAGGGCCGAGGCGGCAAAGACAAGGGCGGCGGCAGTCAGGCGGTGGCGGTTGGGCATAGCGGACCTCTGGAGTTGGGTGGGTACAGATGGATTGGGCTGGGATGGAGCCGGCATGATGGGGCGTCCCAGGGGGGCAATTCAACCCGGGCGGCACGCAGGAGCCACCACCGCTGGGGCATGGTCTCGACGGGTGGAGCAGCCCGATTGGCTGTGGACACGCCGTTGCGGGATCTGCGCCTGAGGCATGATGCGTCGCCGCGCCGCGTGGTCCGTCTGGCTGGCCTCATAATGGATCCGAGCCGCAAAGACAACGACGCCACCAACACGGTCGCCGCCATGCTCGCACCGCTTGACACCCTCCATCGCCTGACCGCGAGTCTCCGAGAGGCCTTGGCGGCCGGCGCCGGGGCCTGCGGCACCCGCGTCCTGTCCATTGCGCTGGAGCTGCCGCAAGCCCCCGCCATGGCACCTCGTGTGGCCGGCCCCCAGTTCCACCTGGTGCACGGTCACAGGGACGAGCTGCGCGCCGGCTATGGCATTGCGGGCGAGTGGCGCGCCGCCGGCCCGCAGCGCTTGGCGGTGCTGCGCGGGCAGGCCCACCGGCTCGCACGGTCCTGGACCCATCTCGACCCGGACGAGACCGGCTACAGCGGCTTCGCCTTCCTCGGGTTCGGCGCCCAACCGCTGCGGGAGGGGTCCCAAAGTGCCGAGCGGCTGCCGAACGCCTTGCTGTGGCTGCCCGAGATCGCCCTGCATAGGCGCCACGGCCGTGCCGCACTCATACTGACCGCGCGCCTCCCTGCGCCCGCCAATGCGGTGCTCGACCGATGGACCCGCCTGCTCGAACGCCTGGTCCCTGGCCTCGCCCAACCCGCGCCCGGGCCGCTGCGCCCCGCCCCCCTTAGACGCACCCTGGATACGCCGACGCCCGCGGGCTGGCAGCATCTGGTGCAGGCGGCGCTCGAGCGCATCGCGGCGCGCGGGCTCGACAAGGTGGTCCTGGCCCGGCGTCTGAGGGTCGAGGGGAGCCGGCCCTTCGACCTTGGCCGTCTGATGACCGCCCTGACCTTCCTCTTCCCGTCCTGTCAGGTCCTCGACATCCGGCGCGGCGACACCAGCCTGGTCGCGGCCACCCCTGAGCGTCTGCTGACCCTGAGGGGCAACCGCGTCGAGGTGGACGCCCTAGCGGGGACGACCACGCGGGCGACCGAGGCCGGCCGCGACGGCGCCCTCGCCAGGGCGCTGCGGCAATCGCCGAAGGATCTGCACGAGCATCGGCTGGTCATCCGGGGGATCTGCGAGGCGTTGGGCCAGTGCGGCGCTCGCCTCCAGGTGCCGCCGCGACCCGAGGTCATGCAGCTCACCAATGCCCAGCACCTGTGGACACAGATCTCGGCTACCCTGGAGACGAAAGGCGACATCTTCGAGCTGGCCGAGCGTCTGCACCCCACGCCGGCGACCAATGGCGAGCCCCGCGCCCAAGCCAGCGCCTGGCTGCGCGAGCACGCGACCTGCGAGCGCGGTTGGTACACGGGGGCGGCCGGCATCCTTGAGCCGGACCTCAACGGCGAGCTGTGGGTGCTGCTGCGCTGCGCGGAGATCCGCGGGCGCATCGCGGACCTGTATGCCGGGGCCGGCATCGTCGAAGGCTCCCACCCCGCCCTGGAGTGGCAGGAGACCGAGCACAAGCTGGCCGCCATGCTCACCGCCCTCCAGTTCGCCTGACGAGTCTCAGCAAGTCCGCCTCAGGGCCCCGCCCCGCGCCAGCAGGTCATTCATCCCGCAACGCCTCCACCGGATCCAGTCTCGCGGCGGCGAGGGCCGGCAGCACCCCTGCGCCCAGCCCAATCAGCGCGGCGGTCGCCTCCGCGAGCAGGACAAACTGCCAGGCGATGTGGGTCGGCAGGGCGGGCACGGCGGCCCCGATGAGCATCGCACCCAGGGCGCCGGCCGCCAACCCGGCCAGGCCGCCAACGCTCGACAGCAGGACCGCCTCGCCCAGGAACAAGGTCAAGATCTGACCGCGCGGCGCCCCGAGGGCCCGCAGCAGGCCGATCTCACGGCGGCGTTCCTGCACCGCGATGGTCATGATGGTCAGGATGCCGATCCCCCCGACCACTAGCGAGATCGCTCCCAAGGCCCCGACCGCCGCGGTGAGCACATCGAGGACAGAGCCGAGCACGTCCAAGACCTGGTCCTGGGTGGTGATGGTGAAGTCCTCGCTCCCATGGCGCAGCTTGAGCAGGGCCCTGACCCGCTCCGCCACCGCGCCGCCGGCCTGGCCGGCGGCGTAGAGCAGGTCGATCTCCATCAGGCTGTTCCGATTGAACATGGCCAGGGCGCGCTCGACGGGGATAAAGACGGTGTCATCGAGGTTGAAGCCGAGCATCTCGCCCTTCGGCTCCATGACACCGATGACTCGATACGGCTCGCCGCCGATGCGGATGCGTGCCCCAAGGGGCGAGGTGGCCCCGAACAGCTCGTGCCTCAGGGTTGAGCCGAGGACGGCGAAGGGACGGGCCCCGACCTCGTCCGCCGGCAGGAAGCGCCCGATGGCCGGCCGCATCTGCCACACCTCGGGGACCTGGCTGCCGGTGCCCAGGATCATGGTGCGCCGGGTGCGTGCCCCCCCCGCCAGGGTCGCCTCCACCGCCGCGTTGCCCTGGACCACGGGGACCACCGCTGTGATCCCCGACAACCTGGCGAGGGCCTGGGCATCGGCCAAGGCCAAGGGGCGGACATTGCTCACCAGGGCCCCTGACAGACCGAAGGTGCTGGTCTTGCCCGGCGCGATGCTGATCAGGTTGGACCCGAACTGGGTGAACTCCGCCAAGACGAACCGGTGAATCCCCTCGCCGATGGCCGTGAGCAGGACCACGGCCGCAATACCGATGGCGATCCCGAGCAAGGTCAGCAGGCTGCGCCCGCGCCGGGCACGCAGCGCGCCCAGGGTGAAGGCGATGAAATCCGCCGCCAGCATGGTCAGCGGCCCGAGAGCGCGTGTACCGGATCGAGCCGCGCCGCCCGCAGGGCGGGGGTCAGGCCAAACACCACCCCGGCGCCCAGGGACACACCCGCCGCCGCCAGCGGCGCCCAGGTTGGGATCACGAGCTGAAAGGACGAATAGATCGCGTTGAATCCGGCGACCACCGTCACGGCCAGGGCGAGCCCGGCCAGGGTCCCGGCAGCGGAGAGCAGGAGGGCCTCGGCGAGGAACAAGGCCGCCACCTGGCCCTGGGCCGCCCCCAGGGCCTTGAGCAGGCCCACCTCGCTCGTGCGCTGGGCCACAGAGACGAGCATCACGTTCATGATCAGCACGCCCGCCACCGCCAGGCTGATGGCCGCGATGCCCGCGACCGCCAGGGTCAGCGCCCTGAGGATCTTGTCGAAGGTGGCCAGCATGGCGTCCTGGGTGATGACCGTGACGTCGTCCTCTCCCTCGTGGCGCGCGCGGACGATGTCCTTGACCGCTGCCTCGGCGCTGCGCAGGGTCTCGCGGTCACGGGTCTCGACCACCACCCGAAACAGCCCCGGGCTGTTGAACAGGGCCTGGGCGGAGGCGACTGGGATGATGGCAAGGTCGTCCAGGGTATCGCCCAGGGACTGTCCAGAGCTCGCCAGGATGCCGATCACCCGGAACCGCCGCTGGCCGATGCGCACCCACTCGCCAACCGCCTGGCGGTTGCCGAACAGCTCCTTGGCGAGCGTCTTGCCGAGGACCGCTACCCCGCGACCGCGGGAAGGATCGCCGGCCGGCAGAAAATCGCCCTGCCCCATGCTCAGGTGGCGGACGGCCAGGAAATCGGCGGTGGTCCCGAGGATGTTGACCTCCCGCTCCAACCCCCCCGCCGCGACGGGGGCCGAGCCGACGGCCAGGGGCGCCAGGCGCACGACCCCGCGCGCCCGGCCCATGGCCAGGGCATCGTCCAGGGTCAGGTCCCGGGCGGTCGCCCCCAACAGGGGCGGCGGGCCACCCGTGGTCTCGTTGCGGCCTGGCAGGACGATGAGCAGATGGGTCCCGAGCTGGGCAAACTGGTCCTGGACATACACCCTGGCCCCCTCGCCCAGGGCGCTGAGCAGCACCACGGCCGCACTCCCGAGCCCCACGGCAAGCAGGGTCAGCCAGGTGCGGGTGCGATGGCCCGACAGGGCCTGGGCGGCGAAGCCCAGCACGTCCCTCAGGCGCACAGGTCCTCCACGATGGCCCCATCGTCCATGCGGATGCGCCGCCGGGCCCGGGCACCGATCTGCGGGTCATGGGTCACCAGGATCAGGGTCAGACCCCGCGCGTTGAGGGCCTCCAATGCCCGGATCACCTCCTCCCCGGAGGCGCGGTCGAGGTTGCCGGTGGGCTCATCGGCGAGGATCAAGTCAGGTGCCGTGACGGTCGCGCGTGCGATGGCCACCCGCTGACGCTGTCCCCCCGAGAGCTGATCCGGGCGATGACGGGCCCGGGCGCTGAGACCCATGGAGGCCAGGACCTCGGCCACACGCTCCTTGCGCTCCCGGGGGGCCATGCCGGCGAGGGTCAGGGGCAGCTCCACATTCTCCGCGGCGCTCAGCCGCGGGATCAGGTGGAAGGACTGGAAGATGAAGCCGATGCGCTGGCGGCGCAGGGCGGCGCGGCGCTCCTCGCCCAGGCCCGTGGTCTCCAGGCCGCCCAGGCGATAGGTCCCGGCGTCGGGACGGTCGAGCAGGCCGAGGATGTTGAGCAGGGTGCTCTTGCCGGACCCCGAGGGCCCCATGACCGCCGCGTACTCGCCCTCGGTAAGGCTCAGGTCGATCCCGTGCAGGGCCGCGACCGTCTGGTCCCCCACCAGAAAGTGCCGCTCGATGCCCGCCAGGACGATCAAGCCCTCAGCCTCCGGCCTTCACTTGGTCTTCGCCTCGGAGCCCGCGGTCGATCCACCAGCCGCCTCCACCTGGGCCGCAGCCCCCGCGGTAACGCCCTCCCGGTCCAGGGACAGGACGACCAGGTCGCCCTCGGACAGGCCGGAGGTCACCTCGGTCTGATCCCAGTTCGACAGACCGGTCTGGATCGCCTCAGCCCTGAGCCGGCCGGTCTCGGGGTCGAGCACCAGAACCCCGCCTTCGGAGCGCACGGCCGAGGTGGGGATGCGCAGGACCCCCGCGTGCCGCTCCACCAGGATCTCGACATCGGCGCTGTAGCCAGCCAGCAGGGGTGCGCCGTCCGGGAGATCGGTGATGACCACCTCGACCTCCACGGTCCGAGCCTGTTTCTCCAGGTCGAGCACATAGGGGGCGATACGCCTCACCTGGCCGGCAAAGACCCGCTTGCCGAAGGCATCGAGGGTCACGCGGGTTTCGGCCCCCACCCGCACCTTGGCGGCATCCACTTCGTCGATGGGGGCGGATACGTAGAAGCAGGAGTCGTCGATCAGGTCGACAGCGGGCGGCGTCGGGATGCCCGGCGGTGAAGGGGTAACAAACTCGTTGAGCTCCCCGGACACCACGGCGACCACCCCGTCGAACGGAGCCGAGAGGCGCGTCTTGGCCAGCTCGGCCCGGGCGACCCCGATCTTGGCCACTCCGACCCGGGCCGTGGCCTGGGCCGCCTCGCAGTCGGCCCGTGCGGACTTGGCCGCGGTGATCGCCCGGTCGACCACCTCGTCCGAGGCCAGCTTGCGCTCGCTGAGCTTGACCTGGCGCGCCGCCTCGCGCTCGGCGTTCTCCGCATTGAGACAGGCCGCCCGGGCCCTCGCCTCTCCTGCCTCAGCGTCGCGCTCGGCCAGGGACACCTGGGCGCGAAGGTCCTGGTTCCAGAGCTCGAGCAGCAGGTCGCCCTGCTTGACCCGGTCGCCCTCCCGCACCAACAGGGCGGCGATCTGCCCGCCGACGCTCGGGGCGAGCTTGGCCCGGCGGCAGGCCTTGACCGTACCGGCCCTGGTGTTGGACACGGTCTCTTCCACCAGGCCCCGCTCGACGGCCTGGACCCGGACCTCGACGGACTTCGTTTGGCGCTGGTAGTACCAGGCCGCGGCGACAGCGGCGGCGATGCCGATGACGAGGACGGTGCGAGCGACTGGGCGCATGGGCGTCGGCCTTGGGCTACCGAGGCGCCATTCTAACCCCCGCCCGGTACCCCGCGGGCCCAGCCGCGCGCACCCCCGCCGAGCCGTCCGCTACGGCCAGGTGCTTCCTCAGGACGCGGGCCTAAGCCTCATCGACTGGTAACGGCCGTCGATCAGCGACCGCCACAGCCACTCCAGAGGACCATAGCGGAAGCGGCGCAGCCACAAGACGCTGAAGCCGATCTGAAAGCCCCAGACCGCCAGGCAGATCAAGGCAAGCTGCCAGCGCTCCAGACGAGCGAAGAGGCCGAACCCAAGGCCGTAGAACAGCACGATCGAAAAGGCGGTCTGGGAGATGTAGTGGGTCAGGGCCAGGCGACCCGTGGCCGCCAGAGGACCCGTAATCCAGGCCGCTCGGCCCCAGCGGCAGAGCAGGCCGATCAGACCCACGTGCCCAAGCGCGACCGGCAGCCGCCCCAGGTCCAAGTCCCCCTCCCGGAGCTTGACCAGGGTCAGGGGATCGAACCCTTGGGCCCAAACCTGATAGACGTCCGCCCCGCGCAGCCAGCCCCCAAGCCCGAATCCGAAGAGGCTGAGCCCCAGGTACAGGCCCCAATGGCGGCGCCCGGACAGCACACCCCAGCGGTAGAGGGCCATGCCGATCATCATCATGCCGCCGATCTCGTAGACGTGGCGCTTGTAGAACACCGTGGACTGCTGGGCCGCGACCTCCGCCACCTGGGCGGCGAAGATATCCAGGTAGCCAGATCTGTAGGTCTGGATGTCCTGGAGCATCTGGGCCCTCAGCCAGTTGACAAAGCGTGCGCCCTCGCCGGGCGAGACCCCGGCCGCGGCCAGGGCCGCGTCTGGAGACGGGGGCAGGCCACGCAGCCAACCGATGACCTGGGCCCAGTCGACCTCCAGGTCCGCCACCGCCTGCAGCGACACGCCGACAAGCAGGAGTACCCAGGCCGGGACCCGGCGCAGGGGGAAGATAAACAGACCGAGCAGCCCATAGGCGTAGAGGACATCGTGGGGCCAAAGGAGCAGGTACGCGTGGACGATCCCAAAGAGCATGAGGGACAGGTTGCGCCGGTAGAAGCGGTCCACCTGTGCGACACCATGGGCGGCGAGCCGGTCCTCGGCCAACAGGATCAGGGCGCTGGCGCCGAAGAGCATGGAGAAGACGCCCCGCACCGCCGCCTCCATGTAGACCTCGGTGGAGGCCCAGATGGCGAGGTTGAGGGTGCTGGGGGTGCCGAGCAGGGTCGGCAGGGCATTGGCCCCATAGGGCA
>Ga0272446_1000426_pt1 | contig 66647 bp, 52 predicted proteins | sample YNPCB0061_FD_194587 | JGI IMG/M metagenome (GOLD analysis project Ga0272446, IMG submission 194587) | Hot spring microbial mat communities from Yellowstone National Park, WY, United States - YNP-CB-006-1 | ecosystem: Environmental > Aquatic > Thermal springs > Hot (42-90C) > Sediment | place...
CTGCAACCTTGAACCTTACCCCCCCTCCCTCCCCAGGATCTCATGGAGGACATGACTGAAGGTGGAGATCTTGTAAGGTTTCTTGATGACGCCCACAAAGCCGTGGTCCTGGTAGTTGGTCATGATGGGGTCGTCGGCGTAGCCGCTGGAGACGATGGCCCGGGTCCCGGGCTCGATTTTGAGGAGAGCCTGGATGGTTTCCTGGCCGCCCATGCCGCCGGGGATGGTGAGGTCCATGATCACCAGGTCAAAGGGCCGGCCGGCCCTGATCGCTTCCTGGTATTTGTCGATGGCTGTGGCGCCGTCTGAGGCGTAGTCCACTTCGTAACCGAGGTGGGTGAGAATCTTGCCGGCCACCTGCCGCACCCCGGGGTCGTCGTCCATGACCAGGATGCGGCCACTGCCTGTATGCAGCAGGGCCACTGAGCTTCGGGGAATAGACTTGATTTTTTGGCTGGAGGCGGCCAGATACAGAGAAAAGGTGGTGCCCTTCCCCAGGGTGGATTCCACGGTCATATAGCCGTCGTGGTTCTTGATGATGGAGTAGGCGGTGGCCAGTCCCAGGCCGCTGCCTTTTTGTTTGGTGGAGAAGTAGGGGTCGAAAATCTTGGGGAGATAGTCGGGGGGGATGCCGATCCCCTGGTCCCTGACCTTGATTTTGACGTATCTTCCCGGAGGCAGGGGGAGGCCCTGGTCATCCTGTAAGGTGATGTTCTCAGCAGTGATGGTGATGGCCCCGCCGGTGGGCATGGCCTGAATGGCATTGATGACCAGGTTCTGGATTACCTGGCTGATCTGCCCGGGGTCAACTTCCGCAGGCCACAAGTCCATCGGCCAGGTAAAATCGCAGCGCACCTGGGAACCGCGGCAGGCAAACGTGGCGGATTCCCTGATGATTTCACCCAGGGAGGCCACTTCTTTGACGGGGGCTCCGCCCTTAGCGAAGGTGAGCAATTGCTGCACCAGGCCCCGGGCCCGGAGGGTGGCCTGTTCGGCCTCGACCAAGCGCTGGGTCACCTCCTCCTGCTGGGGCGTGGTGAGCATGGCCAGGGAAATATTGCCCAGAATACCCGTAAGTATGTTGTTGAAGTCATGGGCGATGCCTCCGGCCAGGATGCCCAGACTGGTGAGCTTTTCCATTTTCTGGAGTTCGGCCTCGGTCTGGCGTTTCACGGTGATGTCCTGGAAGACCAGGACTACGCCGATGACCTGGCCGGCCTGGTCGATGATGGGGGCGGCGCTGGCGGCCAGGAGGCGTTCAGCGCCATCCCGGGCCAGAAGCATGGCGTGGGCCGGGAGACGAACAACTTTGCCCGTGCGGATGACCTTCTCCACCCGGTTATCGCACGGCTTCCGGGTAAGCTCGTGGACCAGGCTGAGAACCCTGGCCACCGGGCGGCCCAGAGCTTCCTCCTGGGTCCAGCCGGTCAGGGCTTCGGCCACTTGGTTCATGAGCACCACATTGCCGGCCGTGTCGGTGGCGATGACTCCTTCGCCGATGGAGCGCAGGGTCACCCGCAGGCGTTCTTTTTCGGCGGCCAGGTCATCTTCGATCTCTTTCTGCTTGGTGATGTCAAAAAAGACGCCATAGACGTGGTCAATGCGTTGTTCAGAGTCCCGGATGATCTGACCCCGGGCCTGAATCCACAGGATATGCCCCTTTTTGTGGCGGATGCGGTACTGGCGAGTATAAGCGCCGCTGGTTTTCAAGGCTTGGCTGAAAATACGCCGGCTGTCGACCAGATCTTCGGGAAGGATGAGGTCGGACCATTTAAGGAGGCCGGAGTTAAAGTCTTCTTTCGGATACCCGGTGAGTTCTTCCACCTTGTCGTCAAAAAATTCCACCGACCAGTCAGCATACCCCCGAAAGACCACGGCGGGGATGTTGTTCACCAGGAGGCGGTACTTGGCCTCGCTCTCTTGGAGGGCGGCTACGGCCCGGTGATGTTCGGTGATATCTTCGTAGATCACCAGTTGATCACCTGTCATCAGGGTGACGGGGCGGAAATTGATAATTTTCCGGGAGCCGTCTTTGCAGGTGACGGTGTAGGTGCGGAGCCGGACCTCGCCCAGCTTGGATGTGGCCAGGTCTTCGAACCAGTTGGCGATGATCCCCTGGCGATAGGCGGGTTCGGGAAAGGCGCGGCAAAACCATTCCCGGCCGGTGGGGACATCCTCCAGGGTATAGCCGAAAATTTTCACGAACATGGGATTGATGTATTTGTAAACCCCTGTTTCGCTGATGATGGCTACGCCCAGGGGGGATTCCTCCACCAGGGTGCGGTATTTTTCCTTTTCCCGATACATGGCTTCCGCGGCCCGGTGGCGTTCCGTGATGTTGCGGTCAATGCCCCGGAATCCCAAAAACGTGCCTCGGGAATCCACAATGGGGACGCCGCTGGACTCCAGGACCACCCGTTTGCCGCACTTGTGCCGGATGGTTTTGCCCACATAGACATAGGGTTTCCGGGCCTCGAGGATGGGGCTCAGGAGTTCCCCCATGCGCTCGGCTTCATCCTTGTCCAGAAGCTCCAAAAAGGTTTTCCCCAAGATCTCGGCAGGGGCATAGCCCAGCAGGTCCTGGACGTTGGGACTGATGAAAGTGAGGCGGCCCTCTGCGTCCGTTTCCCACACCAAATCGCTGATGGCTTCCACCAAGGAACGGAAGCGCTCCTCTTTTTCCCGCAGGGCCTCCTCGGCCTGCTGGCGCTCCAACGCGATGGCGAACAGGGAGGCCAGACGTTCCAGGGCCTCCAAATCCCGGGCCTCGTAGTCCCGAGTGCTCGTGTCCAGGGCGATCTGCCCCATGAGCCTGTCCCGGAAGACCGCGGGGACGCAGATAAAGCGGTGGTAGGGCCTGGCTTGGCCGGCAGGATCGGAGGGGGCGTTGATCAGGAGGGGTCGCCGCTCCGCCAGGCACCGGGCCCAGCGGGCTGACCAATCGAGGCCCTCCTGATGCCAGCCGCTGCAGTGGACGTTTTCCGAGGATTCCTCCGCCGGGTCAGGAAAGACCAGTTCCCGGGAACGCCAGTCAAAATAGGCCACCGAACCCCCGGCGCTGCCGGTTAGTTCTTTGGCCTTGGCCAGAACCAGGCGGGAAAGGTCATCAGGGGAGGCGGAATCAATAACGGCGTGGGAAAGTTCGGCCAGGGCGGCGTTGATCCGAGCCTCCCAGGCCAAGGCGGCTTCGGCCGGACAGCGGAGCAGGCAGGTGGCCTGATCCAGGCAAAAACCGGCGAGCAATTGGGGCGGAGAATTTTCCGGGTCCAGGGGGGCGGCCTGGAAAGTGACCCGCTTCACCTCGCCGGCGGGACCCAGGAGGCGGCATTCTTCGGAAACCTTTTGCCCTTGAAGGAGCCGGCCCCAGACCTGTCGCATCTTCAGAGCATCCTCAGGGTGGATGATCTCGGGAAATCTGGTGATCTCTGCCTGAAATTTCTGGCGGCACCACTCCCAGAAGGGTTCGGCGGCGGGGCTGGCATAGACCAGGCGGGGCTGCCCCGGGGCCAGGGAGAGGAGCCAGCAGAATCCGGGAAAGCTGTCCGCCAACCGGCGGAAAACCATCTCAGAGTCGGGTATGTGAGGAAGACTTGAGGTCATGTTCGGCCGCTCTGCCACAAAATCGTCCGCTTCACCCTGGTATCCAGGGTTCAGAAACTAGATCGACCGCAGCAGAAAAAAACTCAAGGAAAATTCAACTTGGGAAGAAGACAGCACCCAAAATGCCAGGTGGAAAATGTGCGCGTCTGGTGTCACCTCAGGAAAAACACCGTTACCCGTCTTCGGCCATGCTCAGGGTGACTCTTGCAGGTGCTCCTGCTGCAGGTATCAGGTTCTGGAGGCTGGAGGCGAAGCCCCCGGCCTTTCTGGCATTCTCCCTGAAGCCGGCCTGATTGATATCGTTCGGGTATTGGGTGAGATCAGCATAAATCAATCGGCCAATTGAGGATGATCCTGGAAATAATTCACCAGGGATAGGGCAATTTCTGGATGGACTTTTCCATTTCGCTCAGGTTACAAGACCCTTATAAGAAGTATGGCTGGTCTCAGCGCTGTGTTTTCACATTCTTTGGGATAACAGACCGACATCCTTCGATTTTGTTCGGTTATGGCGAAACACAAACTCCTTGAGGTCATGTTAAAGATGTTTTTAGCTGACTCTTCCCCGGTGGGTCCCCAGCAACCACTTCTTCAGGAGAGAGACAACCCGACTGACATGGGGCAGCGGGTTTTCGGGGGAGTCCTTGGCTCTCCTTACCAATGGGCCTGAACCGGGGATATCTCATCTACCCCAGAAAGATGTCAAAAACTGCACCCCTCAAGAGTGCAAAGAGCCCCGCCATTTCGGTTGACGGAGTTCTCTTTTTCAAGTATCAAAGGGGCTCAGGAGGAACCCCTTCAATCTTACAGAAACGGAAGACGTGTACGCATTATGCACACCGGGTCCACCAACCTGCCTCTATGAGACCACTTTTTGACAATCCTGAACAAAATTATCACCCTTGCTATTTCCCCTCCAAGCCGGTAAACTCAGGCATATTAGGGACCAGCGCCGGCATAGCTCAGTGGTAGAGCAGCTGATTCGTAATCAGCAGGCCCGGGGTTCGAATCCCCGTGCCGGCTCCAGTAAAATCAAGGGATTGGCTATAACGGCTAACCCATTTTTTATTTCTGGCTAGCAATTTGGCTAGCAATTTTGAAGTTGCTCTAGGCCCTCACGACCAATCCAACTGCGTCATAAAAATGACCTCCACTCTTTTTTCCATTGCCCCCCAAGCGCCGCCCCTGTCCCGGTTTTCTTGCCTTGGCTCAAGGTCTCCTGACCCCGGTCCTCACCGCCCCAGCAGCCTGACCTGCACCTTACCGGAGAGATTTAAAGCGCATCGCCCTTCCCCTTACCCATAACCACCCTCTAAAAAGCGTGACACGCTTGCTAAGGCCTTCTCAGGCTTTAACCCAGGGTATTAACCAGGGACTAGCCATTCCGAAGGCTACCCTCACCTCCGCCAAGGCCAGCCGGCCCTCGACCCCCACCAGCAGATTATGATCTCCACTAAGTTATAGGGATAGACAAAGCTTATTTCCTGCACCTCTCTGTGCCCCGGGGGGGGAGCCCTTTGCTTAAATCAAAGGGCACTTGCAAAAATTAGGTATGCTGCATTCATGAAAGTGGTGATATTTTAACTACTCAACCAGAATCGATCAATTTAGGTTATAATTATTTGAAATATCAAGATATTATATGAGCTTCGACGGGTTTTTAAAAATATTACAGCATAACCTCTTGAATATGCGGTTACCCGGCTTTAGTTATATAATAACAATCCGTCCGGAAGCGATAACCACCGGAGAAAAACCCAAAGGAGATTTCTAAGATGATTGATCCCAAACAATACCTGGAGCCTGGACTCTTTTTCCACGGGCATAAATGCCCCGCCATGCCCATGGGGTTGCGGGTGGGAGCCGCGGCCATGAATCGCCTGGGCGTGGAGCGCGCCCCGGACAGTCAGCTCATTGCCCTGGTAGAGTTGGGCGATGACCACTGCGCCACCTGCTTTGCCGACGGGATCCAGATGATCACCGGCTGCACCTTAGGGAAAGGGAACATCCGGAAACTTAATTATGGCAAATGGGGTCTGACGCTGATTGATAAGAAGACGGGCCGGGCGGTGCGAGTCTCACCTCGGGCTGAGGCGATGAAGGCCAACAAGCACACAGAGTTCTTCTCGGAATATCGGGAAAAAGGCATCCCGGCCTCACAGGTGCCGCCGTCGGCGGTGGATCCCCTGGTGGACCGGGTTATGAATGCTCCGGAAGACCAGTTGCTTATGGTCAGCGAGATCATGGCCTCCAAGTGGACCGATCCGCCCCATTCTTTTGAGAGCTTCGTCTGCGACCTCTGCGGTGAAATGACGGTGGAGCCCTATGGGCGGCTCCTGGGCGAAAAAAGAGTTTGCATCCCCTGCCGGGAGAAGGCCGTCCAGGGTGGGTAGAACCACAGCCAGGACCGATGCGTCCACAACACCGGGAAAGGGGGGAACATGTGCCCATGGAAAAGACTGAGACGCCCAACGCCGCCAAGAACCATGAGATAACCCTCTGGCAGATGGCCCTCGAGTTATTGAAAATCGGCGCCATGGGTTTCGGCGGGGGGATGGCGGTAATCGCCCTCATGGAGACGGATTGCGTCAAGAAACGGAGCTGCGTGGAGGTGGACGATTTTCTGCACGGGGTCGGCTTGGGACAGATCTTAGGGCCTTTCGCGGTAAATGCCGCCATTTTCATCGGGTGCCGCATGTTTGGCTTGCTGGGCGGCTTAATCGGGGCGGTCTCTTTTCTGCTGCCGTCCATCGTGCTCGTCATCATCCTTTCCTGGTTGTATGTCACCTTTCATCATATTCCGTCCTTACAGGGGGCCCTGGTGGGCCTGGGACCGGTGGTCATTGCCTTGATCCTCAGTGCCGCCTGGTCTATGGGACGAAAAAAAATGCAGTCGGTGGTGGGCGCGGTCATCGCCGCGGCTACCTGCCTGGCCGGGGTACTGCACCTTAATCCGGTATGGACGCTGTTGGGTGCGGGATTGGCAGGTTTGGCCTTGAAATTGGGAGCCCCCCAGGATCAGAAGCCCGGCAAGCCCGGGACTCAGCCCGGTATCCTGGCTGCGGGGGCGACGGTGAAAATCCCCGCCCCGGCGGCGTCGCCCCCGGCGGTTGCCGGGCCGTTAAGCGGCGGGGCCCTTGGCTTGGCCGGGGCCGCCGGGTTGCTGTATCTCGGCTGGATATTCTTTAAAGTGGGGCTGGTCTTTTTCGGCGGCGGCTTTGTCCTGATCCCTGTGCTGAATCACCAACTGGTCAGCGATCTGGGCTGGCTTACTCCCCAACAATTTATTGACGGGGTGGCCATCAGCCAACTTACACCCGGCCCCGTCGCGGTTCTGGCCACTTTCGCCGGTTATCTGCGAGCCGGCGTTCCGGGGGCCCTGGTGGCCACCGGAGCCCTGTTCACTCCGGCCATGGTTTTGATGCTACTCCTTTCGACTTTCTATGAACGCCTGCGCACCAAACGGTTTGCCCAGGATTTCCTGGCGGGAGTGGAGCCAGCCGTCATCGGCCTGATCGTCGCCGCCGCCATTACCCTGGCTCCCGGCAGCATGAGCCTGGCACGCCCGGTCAGTATCGGGTTGGGAATCCTTGCCTTGGTATTGCTCGTGCGCTTCCGGTGGCACCCGGCCTTCGTACTATTGATCGGCGCGGTCGCGGGCATAATGAGACCGGGGCTCTTGCAATAAGACATTTCGTAATCGTTCAGGCCACCTCTGCTATCAGCAGGTCACACGGGTAAAAGAGAGGGAACAGGTTGACCAGTCCGATGAGCTTGGCTAGCCGCGACAATTGAGTTCCCGGGTGTCCTACTTGACCACCTGCCTTGCGTCCGCTCTGTTCCTTGAGGTTTCTCGGAGCCTGGGGCGGATCTTGCGAGGGAGGCTGAGAGGAGTTGCCGGAATGGCGGTTGAGCCTGGCCTCCAATTCGTTGACCCGCTGCTCCAACTGGGCAATTCTCTCCAAAGATTGGCGCAGGGCCTGCTCCTAAAACAGGATATAACCTGGATTATGCCGCAGAAAAAAAAGGAAAATAGCATAAGTATATGATATAAAGAGGAAAGATTAGCAAATCGGGGATCTTAAAATGCTCGCTAGTGGTGAAAGCCGGAAAGAGGTGGTTCGGCCGGATTTTAACCGGGCTATCAGGATCGATTTTCAGGGTGCTCAAATCACTTCAGACACCGGTTTTATCCTGGTGCGAGAGATTGATGAACGTTTCAGCATCATCGGGCCTATGGGAGATTGTCTGGAAGACTTGAGATGCCCCAAACATACAAGACATTCACTGGTGCAGATGATTCGTCAAAGAGTTTACCAGATAGCAGCGGGCTATGAAGATTGTAACGATGCAGATTATCTCCGCATCGATCCAGCGCTCAGGCTGGCGATTGGCAAAGACCATAAGGTGGGGGCCGGGGTCTCTTACCACGCCCGCAGGTGGTATGTGCATGTAGCTTCAGCCTTTCCCCTGGCGCACCATTACCGGGCGGTGCTGGCCTGGGGCTTCTAGGCCAACAGGTTGGCCAAAATCTGCGACCCCAGGGGGTGGTCTGCCAAAAATCCGGGGAAATTTTTTTGATTTTCAGGGAAAGTTATGCTATCAGGTGGTCATATGGGGATTCGGGTCCTCAAATGGCGTTCTTCGGGAATTTTGCCCTGGCAAACCGACCCCCAAAACCCTTTTTTGGCCGCGGCGGCCAAGCCTGCCGCATAATCTCGGCTTAATGGAGGCGGGGTTTTTTAATTGACATTTAAGGACAATTATGCATTAATGCGATTGCTTTATTTAACAAAGAATTAGGAGGAAGTAAGAAAAGGGTACTACACCAAAAAGTAACGTATGGGGATTTGCAGGCTGTATGCTGCTGGCATTATTACTCATGTCGTTCTCCCCGGCCTATGGCGGGACGATTAGCGAAACTTTTACTGACAATCATTATGATACCAATTTATGGGTCCTGTCTACTATGGGCCAGGGAACCACGGCCACCATTACCAATAATGAACTTGAAGTTACTGTGGGGGGTTCCGGGTACGGCAACTTCTCCGGCGACTTTACCCTTACAGGTGATTTCACTATGACGGTCGATTTCACCCTGATTAACTGGCCGCCGGATAATGGCACACAACTGAGCATCGGCACGTACAGCGGATCTTCTTCACCTTTTCAAGTGGCACGGTGCAATACCGGCGGCCAAAATAGAAACGTAGAGCAATATTTCACGCTCATCTTGGGCCAATATACCGGTACTAATGGAATTACCGGTCCGACCCATAGCGGCAAGCTGCGCATGGTCAGGACGGGCAATACGATGGTCGGCTCCTATTATGACGACTCTAACTGGATAACAATCGGGTCCGATACCAACCCCGGCTTAGGCGGGGCGGTTAGTGTCTGGCTGGGCATCGGGCCTTATGCCAATAACTACTCCGGGATACAGGCAAAGGCTGCTTTTGACAATATCCAGATCCAGTGCCAGCAGTGGACCAACCCCGTCCCCGTCCCCGGGGCGCTGCTCCTGTTCGGCACGGGGCTCCTGGGCCTGGGGGCCCATGGCCTTCGGCGGCGGCCGCGTTCATAATCTGAACCCCCGGCAGCACCCTGCCCTCGGGGTGGTGGTTGAAGGTTTTTTCATCCATCTGGAAATGTGTTTATTTTTTAGGCAAGGGGGTAGTTTTATCGAAAAATCGGGGTGGTTTTTCCCAACTATAAGTCTGCGCTCTACCCGATCTTTCGCCATTTAGACCGTTCTTTGACCCGGTGGGCCGTGAGAAAGTTTAAGAAATTGCGGGGCCACCGGAGGAGGGCAACCCATTGGCTGGGACGCATTGCCCGGCAAGAGCCGAATTTATTCGCGCACTGGCGACTGGGAGTGCGTCCAGCGGCTGGATAAGAGGAGCCGGATGAGCTGAGAGGTTCACGTCCGGAACTGTGAGGGCGTGGGGGTGAGATTCCCCTGCGCTACTCGACTTGTCATTCTGGCCCACGACATGGGGGCCAGGATGATGAAGTATGTGGAAAGAGTGCTGCAACGTCTGGGGTTGAGTCTGAACCGGGACAAAACACGGATCATTGACCTGAGAGAGCCGGGCGCCGGCCTGGATTTTCTGGGCTTTACCTTTCGCTTTGACCGCAGCGGCTATGGCCCGCGGTGCTATCTGAACGTGGTGCCGTCGGCCAAGTCCTTGCAACGTGTCAGAGAGAAACTGCGTCAGATGACCAGAAGCTGGGTCAAACTGCCCCTGGACGAGCTTATCGGCCGATTGAACCGGTTTCTCCGAGGGTGGCGGAACTACTTCAGCTTCGGGTATCCCGGCTTGGCCTTCCGGAAGGTCAACTGGTTTGTGCAAAGGCGGCTGCGTCGCTTTCTGGTGACGCGGAGCCAACGGCGTGGTCGGTACCTGCCAGGCCCCTCGCTGTATCAGGCGCTGCGGGCTAAGGGGCTGATTTACCTGTAAGTGTATGGCCGTCAACTCCCGGTGAATGCCTAGGGCTGAGTGATCATCGGTAAGCCGGATGCGGTAGCTCCGCACGTCCGGTTTGACGAGGGGGAGGGGCAAGCGTTGCATGGTCTGCCGGCCTTTTGCCACGCCGTCCGAAAGGGCCGAGACCTCGGAAGTCGGTGACCTAAACAATGCTTGTTCCCTCTCTACTCTACAGTTAAAACTATCAAAGAACACTTGCGCGCCGAAGAAGTTCGGGGCCAAAGCCTCCAGTTCATCGATCAGGAACGGTTATCCACGTACCTTTACTCTCTGCTGACCCGCATCATGATGGTGGAAGCGGCCCGCCAACAAAATCTGCCGGTGGCCGGGTTGGAAACCAAGGCCGCCTTGGGGGCGTTGGCCCGGTAATTGGATCGCCTCCTGATGGCCCAACCTCTGGAAGAGTGTCAAAAACGCCTCGCTCGTTGTCTGGCAGAGATCGCCTGGAGAAGATACCGCCACCGTCCCGGCCGCACATTCCCCCGAAAATCCAGAAGCCGACACGGCAAATGGGACATTCAATGGCGTTAAGTCAACGGCATTGAGCATATACTCATCCACAAGAAGGGTGGTATGGCACGGTGATACCAAGGTCCCGGCAGCGAGCCTGACCATCAAGCCGCCGCGGCCAGAAGTTCCTGGGCGAGAAGCTGCATGAGGGCCAGGACGGCGTCCAGGTGCCAGAGCCGTTCGAGGGCTGCGGGTACCCGGAAGGACACCTGGGCCGGAAATTCCTCATCCGCCAGCCAGAGAATCACCTCCACCGTCAAACCCGGAAAAACCTGAAATGCCAGAGCCGCGTCGCCGGCGGCCCGGGGTTGTGCGCCCAAGAGTTTCCCTGCCTGGAGGAAACCGGCCAGATCCCGGCCGAAACGCTCTTCCAGGGGGGCGTGGGGAACCGCGTGCGGGCCGCGCTCCGGGAAAAAGGTGGCGCCGCCGGTGAGTTCGAGGGGGCTCACCAGGGGGCCCAGCGCCGCGGGGTCCACCCGACACAGGAAAAGGAGAGCGGTGAGACAAATCCTGAAACTCAGGTCCCGGGGCTCACCCTGGACCTCTATGGTGCGCCGCACCGGATCAATGATGAGGATCCGGTTCAGGAAGGGCAGGGAGAAGCTGCCCTCGGCGAGGGAGGCATTGGTTCGCCGGGCCACGTGCTCGGGGGGAAGGTTTGCCAGTTCCTGCCAGAATCCCGCGTTTACTTCATCACATCTTTCATATAGCATTGCTCACCTCAGGTCTTGGTTCCCGGTACAAAGGGACTGAAGCTCCTTCCTGGTTGCTCAAGGGAAGAAAGAGAGGCCTCGTGCGACACTGTGTTTTCTCTCGCACCCGGAATGGCAGGATTGTGATATAATATATAATTTGCTTTCTGCCGCGATGTCCGTTTACAGGTTTGAGGCTCAGGAAAAGGCGCCATCCTTTAACATACACGATTATGGCAAAATCATAGCAGCGGGGAACAACGATGCAGAAATTTTATTATCCCCAGAAAGTGGCGGTCGTGGGGGTTTCTGAAAATCCGTCGAACCTGGGTCGGGGAATAATCCTGAATATGCTGGAGGCCGGCTACACCGGCACCATTTACCCGGTGGGGCCGCGGGGCGGATCGGTTTATGGCCTGCCCATATATACGCATCTGAAGGAGTTGCCGGAACAAGTGGACCTGGCTGCGGTCCTGACCCCGGCCCGCTTTGTGCCCCAGGTGGTGGCGGATTGCGGTGAAATGGGCATTACCCGGGTGGTGGTGGAGTCGGGGGGCTTCTCCGAACTCGGCGAGCAGGGCCGGGCATTGGAGGAGGAAATCGTCCGCCTCATCGAGACCTATCATATCCGCCTCATCGGCCCCAACGGCCTGGGGCTCATTAACATGGAAATCGGCCTGTCTCTGCCGTTTTCCCAGATTGTGCCGGTGCCGCGGCGGGGCAACATATCGGTCATCTCTCAGAGCGGCGGGGTGGGTATGCACGTCATCTCCTGGATGACCAAGGAGGGCCTGGGCCTTAACAAGTTCCTGAGCCTGGGCAACAAATTGAATGTCAAGGAAAACGAGGCCCTGACCTATTTCCTGGAGGATCCGGGCACCGAGTTTATCTATATCTATCTTGAAGGGCTGGAAGACGGCCGGGGACTCCTGGAGGTGGCCAGGCATGCCACCAAGCCGATTTTTCTGCAGATGCCCAACGTGGTGTCGGAGACCACGGCCATCGCCATGTCCCACACCGCGTCTTTGGCCACCGACGAAAAAGTGGTGGACGCGGCCTGCCGCCAGGGGAACATATTTCGGGTCCTGCGGCAGAGCGACTTTCTGAATGCCGCCAAAATGGTGGGCCAAGCCCCGGTCAAGGGCAACCGCCTGGTGATCCTCTCCCGGAGCGGCGGCGAAGCGGTGGTGGCGGCCTACGCCTGTAAGCGCTATGGCTTCCGACTGCCGCCGCTCAGCAAGGGGCTGGCAGATTTCATCCTCGAGAGCTCCCGTTCCCAGATCATCAAACCCGGCAACCCCATTGACCTGGGGGATATTTTTGATTTTCAGGTGTACTCCAAAGTGATGGAGCATCTCTGCCAGGACCCGGAGGTGGATGCCGTGCTCTTAAATTATGGTCCGGTCTACGATCCGGAACGGGAAGATGCCCGGGCCATGGCCAAACACCTGATCAAACGCTCCCGGGAAGCGGGCAAACCTTTGGCCATCAGCGTGTGCGCCACCCTGGAGGAGGAAGATTTTTTCCGGGAGGAAATGGGGGTGCCGGCATTTCATTTTCCGGGGGATGCGGTGCGGGCTCTGTCCTATAGCCGGAGCTTCGCCCTGCGCCAGCCACCGGACGATGCCACCGTGGATGCACCCCGGTTTGATGATAAAGAGATAACCGCGTTACTTTCCCAAGCGGGGGGCAGCGGCTTTCTGCCTATGCCCCAGGCCTTTTCCCTGATGTCAGCCGCGGGTCTGTCGGTGGCCGGGTGGCGCATTGCCACCAATGCCGATATGGCTCTGAAGGCCGCCTCGCAGTTGGGCTTTCCGGTGGTGTTGAAGCTTTCCGCGCCCTCCCTGGTACACAAGACCGAGGCCGGCGGGGTCCTGCTGAACCTCGTTGACCTGCCGCAAGTGGCCGCGGCCTACCAGCAACTGGCAGACCTTGCCGCCCGGGAACTGCCCGCCGGGGAAGCCTGGGAGGCGGTGGTCATGCGGCAGGTGGTCGGCGGCGACGAGGTGCTGCTCGGCGGCAGCCGGGACCAGTCCTTCGGGGCGCTGGTAGCCTGCGGGGCCGGGGGTATCCTGACCGAGATTCTGGAGGACGTGTCTTTGCGGGTCGCCCCTGTCAGCCCCAAAGAGGCCCGGCGGCAGATCCTGGAAACCAGAATAGGGCGGATTCTCGAGGGTGTCCGGGGCAGGCCCGCCGGGGACCTGGAAGCCCTCAGCCGGGCCCTGTCGGTCTTGTCGCACCTTATGGAGCGCTTCCCCCAGGTGCAGGAGGTGGACCTGAACCCGGTGCGGGTCTTTCCCACGGGGAAGGGAATTTTGGTGCTGGACGCCCGGGTGAGGGTAGGGGAGGGGTAAGGAGTGAGCAATGAGTTTCGAGTTTTGAGTTTTGATCCTGAAACCTTGCGGCCGTCACCCAAAAAACCGAAAGTTGCAGCGAAGCCTTGGAGATACTGCATTTAGTCCTCGTGGCCCTGGCCGCCGTGGCGGGGGGCGCGGTCAACGCCCTGGCGGGGGGTGGCACCCTGATCACCTTCCCCATGCTCACCGCCATCGGCATCAACCCGGTGGCCGCCAACATCACCAATACTGTGGCCCTGTGCCCCGGCTACCTGGGGGGGACCTATGCCCAATTGAATGATCTGCGCTCTTACCAGCGGCAGGTCTGGCTGTTGGGGGTCACCGGCGTGGTGGGCGGCATCGCCGGCGGGATTCTGCTCCTCAATACCGGAGAGAAGGCGTTTCGTTTCCTGGTGCCCTACCTGATCCTGTTCGCCACAGGACTGATGGCCATCCAGTCGCCCCTGCGCACGTGGCTCCTGCGCCGGAGCAACGGCCAGGGTTCAGAAAAATGGGGAGAAATCGGGGTAGTGGTGTCAGTCTTTTTGGCGTCCATCTACGGCGGTTACTTCGGAGCCGGGCTGAGCGTTATCGTCATAGCCGTGCTGGCCCTGGTAATGGAAGGCTCGCTCACCAGCCTGAACGCCCTGAAACAATGGGTGGCTTTTTGCGTCAACATTGCTGCCGCCGTCTTTTTTTTGTTCAGCGGCAAGATCGTCTGGTGGGCCATGGTGGTCATGGCGGTGGGGGCGCTGGTGGGCGGCAACCTGGGGGGCCGCCTGGCCGGCCGCATCAAACCGGCTGTGCTGCGCGCCATCGTCGTTACGGTGGGCCTGGTGATTGCCGTGATTTATTTTGTGTATTGATCTGTCAGTACAGAGGTTCCGGTGAGTTTTGAGATGGGAATTTCGGGTCCGCCTGAAACCTACAATCTTTAACCTTGAACTTTGACCTTTTACTCAATGATGAGTGTGCTGATCGGCGTGTTGGCCGGCGCCTTCGGGGGGCTGGCGGGATTGGGGGGCGGCGTGGTGATGATTCCCCTCATGGTGCGGTTTTTCGGCTTTAACCAGCATCAGGCCCACGGCACGAGCCTGGCGGCCCTGATATTCACGGGCATGACCGGGGCGGTGACCTATTCCCTCAGGGGGAATGTAGACCCTGTGGCCGCAGGAGTTCTGGCCGCCACCGCCATTCTCACCGCCAGGTTTGGGGCGTTGTTTGCCCATTCGCTGCCCGAATGGAAGCTGAAAATGTCTTTTGGCATTTTTGTCATCTGCGTGTCGATTATCCTCCTCCTGAAACCCCTTTATGTCCCGTCCGCTCACGCCGTCCAGGGCTGGGTCTGGGTGGCCGTCCTGCTGGCATGCGGGATGGCCGCCGGCTTTATGGCAGGCCTCATGGGGGTAGGCGGCGGGGCGATTATGACCCCGGCCATGGTTTTGGTGCTGAGCTTCAGCCAATATCTGGCCCAGGGAACCTCGCTGCTGGCCATGGTGCCGGCCGCGGCGGTGGGGGGCTATACCCATTGGCGGCTGGGAAACGTAGTCAAGGAGGTCGTTCCGGGTCTGATCGTGGGCATCATTGTCGGTACCTTTGCCGGCGGCACCCTGGCGCAATGGCTGTCCGAGGCGACCCTGCGGCTGATTTTTGCGGCGGTCCTGATCTGGCTGGGATTGCGGGATATCAGGAAAAGCATGCACTTGCGGGAGAATTTTTTGGCGGTGACTTGAGCGAATGGAAAAACGTCAAAATTCCTCCCCCCTCGCAGGGTGCGCGGACCGGGCGGAAGAGTAAGCTGAGGGTTAAAAACACGCCCCCCTCACCCCATCCCTCTCCCCCCTGAAAATGGGGGAGAGGGGGTAAAAGGCTTCCCATGAAAGACATCACCCCCCAGGAACTGGCCGCGCTCATCCAAAAGAGTAAAAAAGCCGTGGCCCTCACCGGCGCCGGCATCTCGGTGGAGTCGGGCATCCCCGATTTCCGAAGCAAAGGCGGCCTCTGGGAACGCTTCGACCCCCTGGAGTATGCCACCATCCGGGCCTTCAAAAAAGACCCGGCCAAGGTCTGGGTCATGCTCAAGGAAATGGACCGGATTTTGGTCCAGGCCCGGCCCAACCCGGCCCACTTTGCCCTGGCGGAATTGGAAAAGCGGGGCCTGCTTTTAGGGGTCATCACCCAGAACGTGGACAACCTGCATCAGACCGCAGGGAGCGTTAACGTTATCGAATACCACGGCAACGCCCACCGCTTCGTCTGCCTGCACTGCAAACGCTCCTGGCCCCGCAAAGTCCTGAATTTCAAACAGACACCCCTCTATTGCTCCTGTGGCGGGCTCATCAAGCCGGATGTGGTCTTTTTCGGCGAACCCATCCCGGAGGCGGCCATGCGCCAGGCCAATGCCTGGGTTCTGGCCGCCGATCTGGTTCTGATCATCGGCTCTTCCCTGGAGGTGGCCCCGGCCAACATGTTGCCCCAGGTGGCCAAAGAAACCGGCGCCATCATCGTGGAAAACAACCTGGAGCACACCCGCATGAGCCGCTTTCTCACCGACTCCTTTCTGCCGGGACCGGCGGGTCAGGTGTGGCCGGAGGTGATGAAGGAGTTGGCCGGATAAAGGGCCTGTCACGGCGCCAAATGGGGGAGGCGCGGCGCTTTCATCCTACGGTTTTGTGGTTCTCAAGAACGGCATATCAGCAATCCCATGACCCACGCAAGGCTAAGCCTCCCGTCGGCACAGGTGAGGACGCCCGTGCCACTTTTGGGTCTTCCCCCACGTTGCGGTCAGAGCGGTAAACAAATTTAGCCGCAGGCTTTCCCCAGGGATTTTCAGTCTTCCTTGCGAGTGAAGGTCAAACCCTCCTTGTTCGCGTCCACCAGGATGGTGTCCCCTTCCTTGAAGTCGCCGGACAGGAGTTTGGGGGCCAGTTGGTCCTGGACGTAGCGCTGGATGGCCCGGCGCAGGGGCCGGGCGCCGTACACCGGGTCGTAGCCCGCCTCTGCCAGGAAGTCCTTAGCCTTGTCGGTAAGTTCGATTTCGATGTGGCGCTCGGCCAGAAGCTTCCGGAGCCTCCCCATCTGCAGGTCCACAATCTGGCGGAGCTGTTCCAAAGTCAGGCGGTGGAAGATGAGGATATCATCCACCCGGTTCAGGAACTCGGGCCGGAAGTGGAGCCGCAGGGCCTCCATGACCCGCTCTTTCATCTGGGCCTCGTTGGTGGCCTCGGCGATGTACTGGCTGCCGATGTTGCTGGTCATGACGATGATGGTGTTCCTGAAGTCCACGGTGCGGCCCTGGCCGTCGGTGAGGCGGCCGTCGTCCAGTATCTGGAGCAGGGCGTTAAAGACCTCGGGGTGGGCCTTCTCGATTTCGTCGAACAGCACCACGCTGTAAGGCCGGCGGCGCACCGCCTCGGTGAGCTGGCCGCCCTCCTCGTAGCCCACGTAGCCCGGGGGCGCGCCGATGAGCCGGGAAACGGTGTGCTTTTCCATGTATTCGCTCATGTCCAGGCGCACCATGGCCTGCTCATCGTCGAAAAGGAACTCGGCCAGGGCCCTGGCGAGCTCGGTTTTGCCTACCCCGGTGGGGCCGAGGAAGATAAAGGATCCCAAAGGCCGGTTGGGGTCCTGGAGGCCGGAGCGGGCCCGGCGGACTGCGTTGGACACCGCCCGGATGGCCTCCTCCTGGCCCACGACCCGGAGGCCGAGGCGCTCTTCCATGTGCAAAAGTTTCTGTTTTTCGCCTTCCAGGAGCCGGGAGACCGGGATGCCCGTCCACTTGGCCACCACTTCGGCCACATCCTCGGCATCCACCTCCTCCTTGAGCATGGCGCCTTCCTTCTGGATGTCCACAAGCTTCCGGTTTTCCTCTTCCATCTCCTTTTTCAGGTTGAGCATTTGGCCGTAAGTGATTTCCGCGGCCCGAGCCAAATCCCCCTGGCGCTCCGCCTGGGCTGCGTCGATCTTGGCCTTCTCCATCTGCTCCTTGATGGCCTGGATGCGGCCGATGACGTCTTTTTCCTTCTGCCAGCGGGCCTTGAGGGTGGCGCTCCGTTCCTTGAGGTCGGCCAGTTCCTTTTCGATTTTGGCCAGACGCTCCTGGGAAGCCTGGTCCTGCTCTCTTCTTAAGGCCTCCCGCTCGATCTCGAGCTGGGTGACCTTGCGCTCCACTTCGTCGATCTCCGCAGGACGGCTGTCGATTTCCATGCGCAACTTGCTGGCGGCCTCATCGATCAAATCCACCGCCTTGTCGGGGAGCTGGCGGTCGGTGATGTACCGATGCGACAGGGTGGCCGCGGCCACGATGGCTGCGTCCTTGATGCGCACCCCGTGATGGACCTCGTAGCGTTCCTTTAAACCCCGCAGGATGGCGATGGTGTCCTCGACGCTGGGCTCGGCCACAAAAATTGGCTGGAAGCGGCGCTCCAACGCCGCGTCCTTTTCGATGTGCTTGCGGTATTCATTGAGGGTAGTGGCGCCCACGCAGTGGAGTTCCCCCCGGGCCAAGGCAGGTTTGATCATGTTGCTGGCGTCCATGGCCCCTTCGGCCGCGCCCGCGCCCACCAGGGTGTGGAGCTCATCGATGAACAAGATGATCTGCCCCTCGGAATCGGTGATCTCCTTGAGCACGGCTTTTAAACGCTCTTCAAACTCCCCCCGGTACTTAGTGCCGGCGATCAGTGACCCCATGTCCAGGGCCACCAGGCGCTTGTCTCGCAGGGTTTCGGGCACGTCGCCGTTGACGATGCGTTGGGCCAGGCCCTCGACGATGGCGGTTTTGCCCACGCCGGCCTCGCCGATGAGCACCGGGTTGTTCTTGGTGCGCCGAGAGAGGACCTGGATGATGCGCCGGATCTCGCTGTCCCGGCCGATGACCGGATCCAGCTTGCCGGCGCGGGCCATTTCCGTCAGATCCCGGGCGTACTTTTCCAGGGGCTGATACTTGTCCTCAGGGGCCTGATCAGTGATGCGGGTGGAACCCCGGAGTTCCACCAGGGCCTTCAGGATAATCTCCGGGGTGAGGCCGACGCCTGCCAGGAGCTTGCCGGTATCGCTGGTTTTGTCCGCGGCCAGGGCGTAGAAGATATGCTCGGTGGAGACATATTCATCTTTCATCTGGCCGGCCTGCCTGAAGGCCTCATCCAGGACTTTATTTAAGCCAGGGGAGAGATAGACCTGGGCGTCGCCGCTGACCCGGGGGAGCCGGGTGAGCAGGTCCTCCACCCCCTGGATGATTCTTTGGGGATCGACTTCAAGTTTTTTCAGGAGTGGCCGGATCAGGCCCTCTTCCTGGGCCAGGAGCTCCCGCAGCATGTGGGCCGGCTCGATCTGGGGATTGCTCAGCCGCCGGGCCAGATCCTGGGACGCCTGCAGGGCCTCCTGGGCTTTCAAGGTTAGTTTGTCAAAGCGCATATATTAAAACTCCTCCATTCGTAAGAGCTAACTTCTTAAAGATAATAACACTTTCTTCACTGTCAAGATTCCTGGTTAATTAGCAAAGGCCTTGGGCCTTTTGCAAAATTCATTGAGAGCCTTGGGATTTTTTGCATGCAAACAAACTTCCCCGGTGGCAGAGGCCTTCCAGCCTGTGCAAGCGCAGGCTGACGCCTGCGGCTACATTTTGCAAGATGCTTCGTTGTTAACGATTGCCGGGAAGGCTGAAAGAACGGCACATGAAGATAATAAGGGGCCGCCTCCGGGGTGACCCTTCAACTGTTATTAGATGACCAGGGAAGTCCCGCTCCTGGAACGATTCCTCCTCTCCAAACAGTCCTCACGATTTTCTGACATTGTCACCGGCCGCCAATCCCTTTATAATGCTCTTTAAAAAGGACTGCCTGTGATTCATCCCTGGATAATCATCCCGGCCCGGTATGGTTCCACCCGCTTTCCGGGGAAGCCCCTGGCCCCCATTTTGGGAAGGCCTTTGATTCAGTGGGTGTATGAACAGGCCCGGCAAATTCCCGGCTTGGCGGGCATCTGCGTGGCCACCGACGATCATCGGATTCGGGATTGTGTGGAAGGCTTCGGCGGCCAGGTGGTCATGACCAGAAGCGACCATGCCTCGGGGAGCGACCGTCTGGCGGAGGCCGCCGGCATCCTGGGGCTGGACAAGCACGCCCTTGTGGTCAACCTTCAGGGGGATCAACCGGTTTTTCCCCCGTTGGTGATCGGGCACATGGCAGCCCTGGTGGACCGGGACTGCTCGGCGCTTATGGTTACCCCGGCCCGGCGCCTCACCGACCCGGAACTGGCCGCAAACCCGAACGTCGTAAAGGTGGTCTTCAATCACCAGGGCCGGGCGTTGTATTTTTCCCGGAGCCCGCTGCCTTACTGGCGGGACGGGGAACGACCCTATTTCTACAAGCATATCGGCATCTACGCCTACCGGGTCGGGTTTCTGCGGGATTTTGTCTCCTTGCCTGCCGGCCGTTGGGAGGAGGCCGAAAAGCTGGAGCAGTTGCGGGCCCTGGAGTACGGCTACCCCATTCACGTGGTGGAAACCGCAGAGGACACCGTGGAAGTGGATACCCCGGAGGATCTGACGAGGGCGGAGAAATACCTGCAAAGCAAGACCTAAACAGGCTGTTGAAAAAACACTCAACCGATTATGCCCTTTATTCCGCAAAGAGAATAAAGCCTTTCAAGTGGGAGGAGGGCCAGGGAGCAGCGGCCCCCGCCCTCTCCGCACACCTCCCTTCCAATCCCTTCATGGGCCGGGAAAGCTGGACTTTCGTCCCGGCCAAGTGCCGAAAGAGCGAACTTGTCATCCTGGGCGAAGCAAACTTTCTCGTACTGAACGACTTATGGCTTCAAAGGATTTTTTGTGGCGTTAGCAAAAAACAGCTTTATGGAACCTAAAGAGCATCTTATTCTGGCCCTGGACGTCTCGAAGCGGGAAGAAGCTCTCCGGCTGGTGCAACTTCTGCGCCATGAGATAGGGATATTTAAGATAGGCTGGCAACTGTTCCTGGCCGAAGGGCCACAAATTTTATTAGATTTGGTTGATAACCTCGGCCCGGGACATGTTTTTTTGGATTTAAAGATTTATGATATTTCAAACACCCTGAAGGGAGCCCTCCGCAATATTATCCCCGGAGTTGCCCTGGTCACGATTCATAATAACCTGGGAGAAGGGGGGCTGACGGCCATACTGGCAGAAATCGGCAGCGACTTTAAGGTCATGGCCGTCACCCTCCTTACCAGCCTGTCAGGAGAGGACCTGCGCCGTCTAGGTTACGCCTCCGAGTATGCCGATGACCCTTCCCGGTTAGTGCTGCATCAGGCCCAAATGGCGAAAAGTGCCGGATGTCATGGGGTTATCTGCTCCGGCTGGGAGGCCAGGGCGGTAAAAGAGATCTGTGGCAGGGATTTTCTGGTGGTTTGTCCGGGGATTCGGCCGCCTTGGTCGGTGGTGGCCGGCGACGACCAGAAACGGGTGGTCACCCCGGCCGAGGCTATGAAAAACGGCGCTGACTACATCGTGGTGGGCCGACCCATCCGCACCGCCAGCGACCCGGTGGCTGCGGCCCGGCGAGTGGTTGCGGAAATTGCAGAGGGGTTGGCGGGACGGGAATAGTAACCGGCGAACAGTAACTTGGACTTGATTTCCGTGGGGTGCATGGTTGCTGAGGGGTTTAAGGGAACAGGGCAGGGTTAACATCTGCCCCGGTCTTGCTGTTTCCTCTTTTTCAAAAATACCTTCAATACTATGATCATCACCGGCCAGAGGCGTATTTCTACTATTGTTCTGTCCACGGCCCTGGGGCCGGACGGGCGGGGGATTTTTCCTTATACCCTGTGGCCGGGTTACCGCCGCCTGTTGCGGATTGTCAGGGAAACTTCGACTACGGTGATTACCAAGTCCGCAACCCTTTTGCCCCGGCGGGGGAATTTCATGCCCGCCAACCCCTTTACGTGGAAATATATCCGGCGGCTGGCTGATGGCGGCATGTTGAACGCCTACGGCCTTACCAATAAAGGGCTGGCTGTGGTAGCGCCGGAGATTGGGGCGGCCTGCCGGGAAGGGTTTCAAGTCATCCCCAATTTCTGGCTGGAGTTCAGCAAAGGGGCCGGGGAGGCGGAACGGGAGATTCTTTCTGCCGCGGCGCTCTACCGGGAGCACCTGGGAGAAGCATTCTGGGCTGTGGAACTCAATTTTTCCTGTCCCAATGTGGCCGAGGACCTGGCCTGCAACTGGCGCGACGGCCTGTCCTGCCTGCGGGCCTTAAGAGCAGCCCACCCAGACCTCTTCGTGATTGCCAAGATCAGCATCCGGCATCCCTACGAGTTCGCCCAGGAATTGGAAAGGGGCGGGGTGGGGGCCATCCACGCCATCAACACTATTCCCTATGAGCTGGTCTTTCCCCCGGACCGTTTTCCTCCTTCCCCCCTTGCCAAGGTCGGGGGGGGCGGCGTTTCGGGAGGCCCGGCCTTTGCCCAGGCCTATCAATATAACCAGGGTCTGCGGCCCCTGGTCCGGCTGCCCCTCATTCTGGGCTGCGGCGTCACCGGTGCGGATGATGTGCGTCGATACCTGGATATCGGGGCCGGCGCAGTGAGTATCTGCACGTGGGCGTTGCGTCAACCTGGCGAGGTCGCCGAACTAGTCAGAAATCAGACTGCATGGTTTGACACCATCGGTTAGTATCGGGTCCCACCTGTTGCGGCCGAGCCCCTTCACTCACAGCTAACCTCCCTATCATACCCATCAAATCAGCCCCCATCCCTCAAAAGAGAAGCGCGGTCAGGCTTCCTGTCTGTATTGGCATCTTTTCAGGATTTCTTTTATTTCTACGCACACATCTGATTACAAATCCCGTCAAAGATGGCGCCAAGGAGGGTGGTATGGACAAAAAAAGGGGCATGGGTTGGCTCCGTGATCTGCCCGATCATCGTGATCTGCATATGGATTCCGCCGAGGTGCAGGAAATCCGGCAGCAATCCAGGAAGGTTCAGATGGCCCAGACATCTCTTCCCGCCACGGTTGATCTGCGCCAGTGGTGCTCACCCATCGAGGACCAGGATGACCTGGGGTCCTGCACGGCCAACGCCGGGGTTGGCATCCTCGAATACTACCAGCGCCGGGCTTACGGCAAGCACCTCGACGCGTCCCGCCTGTTTCTTTACAAGGTGACAAGGAATCTGCTTGGCGTTACCGGCGACACGGGCGCGGAGTTGCGGACCACCATGAAGGCCATGGTGCTGTTTGGCGTGCCCCCCGAAACTTTCTGGCCTTACGACATCAAAAGATTTGATGAGGAGCCCCAGGCCTTCTGCTACGCCTTTGCCCAGAGCTACAGGACCACGAAGTATTATCGGCTTGATCCTCCCGGACAGAGCACGGACAAGACCCTGGAGACCGTGAAGAAAAGTTTGGCCGCGGGATTTCCCCCCATGTTCGGCTTTACGGTGTACAGTTCCATCCCGGATGTTGGGGACGGCAAAGGAGAGATTCCTTACCCCGGTCGCGGGGATGCCATCGAGGGCGGCCACGCCATCGTAGCGGTGGGTTACGACGACAATAAAAAGGTGGGCAAAGACACCGGGGCCTTGCTGATCCGCAATTCCTGGGGCACCGGCTGGGGCGACAAGGGGTATGGCTGGCTGCCTTATTCCTACGTGTTGAACGGCTTGGCCGTGGATTTCTGGACCCTGGTGGATTCGGGGTTTGTGGATACGGAGTTGTTTGAATAGCAGCGCTCAGCCTGTCAGCAGTCAACAAAAAACAGTTAAGCTGCTATCCGGTTCTGTCCTTTGCTTCCACCAGGGGCAGAAGGCTTTTCAAGCGGGGAAGGGGCCAAAAACCGGAGGCTCCCAGCCCTTCCCCCACCCCTTTCGTTAGAGGGCTCGGCTGAAGCCGGGGACTGCGCCCCAACGCAGGCCGAACAGTTAAGCACACCAAGAGGCATAATCGCTTTCCTTTCATGACTGGCGAAGCCTGCGCTTGGAAGAATAAGGAAAGCTGAGCCGTCTTCACTGAGAGCTGGAGAGATGACAGCGTCACACAACTAAGCCGTGGCCCGCTGAATGGCCTCCGACGCGATGCGGCACAGGGCTTCCAATTCGTCCGTGGTGATGCACAGGGGGGGCATGAGGACGAGGACGTCTCCCAGAGGGCGCAGGATGGCCCCAAGTTTTCTGGCCTCAAGGATCACCCTGTGGCCGGTGCGTCTGGCTAGCGGGAAGGGCTGTCGGCTTTTTTTATCCGCCACCAGTTCAATGCCCACCATGAAACCGCGCTGGCGCACATCCCCCACGTGAGGGTGAGAAGCCATTTCAGAGAGGCGGGCCTCCAGAAGCCCGATCTTGGGGGCCAGGTTGAGGAGAACCCGGTCCTTCTCAAAGACCTCCAGGCTGGCCAGGGAGACTGCGGCGGCCAGGGGATTGCCGGTGAAAGTATGGCCGTGGAACAGCGTCTTGAATTCCTCAAACTTTCCCAGAAAGGCCTGGTAGACTTCGTCGGTGGCCAGGGTGGCAGAAAGGGGGAGATAACCGCCGGTGATGCCTTTGGCAAGGCATAACAGGTCCGGGCTCACCCCTTCCTGCTCACAGGCGAACATGGTGCCGGTGCGGCCGAAGCCTGTCGCCACTTCGTCGCAGATCAGCAGTACGTCATGCCGGCGGGTGACCTCCCTGACCTTGGCAAGATAGCCAGGGGGTTGGGGGATCATGCCGGCCGCGCCCTGCATAAGGGGTTCCAGGATCACTGCGGCCAGCTCCCCGTGGTGCTCTTCCACCAGGCGGGCCAGTTCGGCCAGGCACTGCTCCCGGCATTCTCCCTGGTCCGGACAGCGGTAACAGTAAGGGGCCGGCGCGGTAAGGGTGTCGAACAGAAGAGGGCGATAGGTTTCGTGGAAGAGGTCAATGCCGCCCACGGACACAGCGCCCAGGGTGTCCCCATGATACCCTTCCTTGAGTTTGAGGAAGCGGCGCTTTTCCCGGCGGCCTTTGAGCTGCCAATACTGGTAAGCCATCTTCAGGGCCGCTTCCACCGCGGTGGAGCCGTCGTCGGCATAGAACACCTTGTTCAGTCCCCGGGGGGCGATTTCGGTCAGCCGCCTGGCCAGAACGATGGCCGGGGGGTGGGCCAGACCCAGGAGGGTGCTGTGGGCCACCTTTTCCAACTGGGAGGTAACGGCCTGATCCAGTTCCGGGCGACGATGGCCGTGCACGTTGCACCACAGGGAAGACACCCCGTCCAGGTAGCGCCGGCCCTGGAGATCATATAGGTAGGGGCCTTCACCGCGGGCCACGATAAGCAACTCTTCTTCAACAAAGCCCTGCATCTGGGTGAAAGGATGCCAGAGGTGTTCCCGGTCCCAGCGGACCAGGGTGTCGTAGTCGTAGCGCATCAGTATCTCCGATGGAATGGGCATTCAGCCATAAGCCTTAAGCTGTCAATGATCAGTCAGGGAGCTCTGCCCGACATTTTATCACGGCCGGACGCTGGAGGGTAGGGCCGGGATTATTGTACGGAAAGGGAGGAGGATGGCTTGGCGGAGGTTTTGCGGGTTGAGGATTGACGACGGGACTCGAAGAGATCGAAACGGCGCATCTTATTAAAGAGGGTGGTGCGGCTGACGCCCAGGGCCTGGGCGCACATTTTCCGGTTCCACTTGAAACGCTCCAGGGTTTCGATGAGGATGTGCTTCTCGGCGTAAGCCAGGGCTTCGTCCAGGGTCATGTCCTTGGGCGGGATGGCGGACGCAGAGCCGGTCTCACAAAGGTATGACGGCAGGGATTCGGGGACAATATACTCCCCGGGGCTTAAAATCACGGCTTGCTCGATGACATTTTCCAACTCCCGGACATTTCCCGGCCAGGAGTGGCGGAGACAAATCTGCAGGGCATTTTTGGAAATGCCCCGGATTTTTCTTTTGTGGATCTGGTTGAACTGCTTGATAAAGTGCTCAGCCAGGGGTCCGATATCGGCCAGGCGTTCTCGTAAGGGCGGAATATTCAAAGACACGACGTTGATACGGTAATACAGATCCTCCCGGAACTGGTTTTTGGCCACTTCTTCCTTCAAGGAAGTGTTGGTGGCTGTGATGATGCGGACATCGGTGCGGATGGGGGTGTTGCCGCCCACCCGTTCGATAACCTTCTCCTGGAGGACCCGCAACAGTTTCACCTGGAGGTTGGGAGAAGCGGAGTTAACGTCGTCCAGAAAGATGGTGCCGCCGTGAGCGTCTTCGAATTTACCCTTCTTGTCCCGAATGGCGCCGGTGAAAGCCCCCCGGACATGGCCGAACAGCTCGCTTTCCAGAAGGGTCTCGGACAGGGAGCCGCAGGCGATCTTGATAAATGGTTTGCGGTGACGGGAGGAGTGGTTATGGATATATTGGGCCAAAAGACTTTTGCCGGTGCCGGATTCGCCGGTGATGAGCACGGTGGCCTGGGTGTCGGCGATAGTATGAACCAGCTCCAGAAGCTGTTCCATCTTGCGGTCCCGAAAAAGGAAGGTCTCCTGCAGATCCCAGGGTTTCAGGCGTCTTTTCAGGGACTCATAGGACGCCATGAGTTTGTGTTGCTCAAGCGCCCGCTGGATGGTCACCCGGAGGCGCAGATCATCGATGGGTTTGGTGATGTAATCATAGGCGCCGAGCTTGATGGCCTCGATGGCCCCGTCGATGTGGCCGTGGCCGGTGATGAAGACCAGCAGGGCATCGGAATTGAGACCTTTGATTTCTTTTAACAGGTCAAGGCCGTTCATGCCGGGCATCTGGATATCGGAAAGAATCAGGTGGAAACCGTCTTCCTTGACTTTGGTCAGGGCGGCGGGGGCGCTCAAGGCAGTATCCACGGAATAGCCGTCAATGGTCAGCATTTCCTTCAAGGAGTCACAGACCAGGGAATCATCGTCGACGATGAGGATGTCTTTCGGCATCTCAATGCTCTCCCTGGACGTTCCTGGGCAAGAGGATAGTGACCCTGGTACCCTGGCCGGGCTGGCTCTCCACCATAAGTTGTCCGGCATAGCGTTCCAGGATTTTGCGGCAGATGGGCAACCCCAAACCCAGGCCCTGGGTGCCTTCTTTGGTGGAATAAAATGGCTGGAAGATCTGCTCCAGTTCTTCGGCAGTGAGGCCTCCGCCGCTGTCCTGGAAATGTATGGCAATATTTCGGGGGGTCACGTCCCCTTCAACCTTCAGCCTGCCGCCGTGGGGCATGGCCTGCAGGGCGTTTTTGATGATATTGATGAAAACGTGATAAAGATCGCTGTCCACCGGCATATGTTGAAATTCCTGGGGCGCCTGCAGGCTCACCCGGACTCTCTGATCGCTGGCCTGAAACATCATAATCTTGACGGCGTCCTGGAGGAGGCTCTGCAGGCTGTCCGTGGTCGGAGGAGCCTTCAAGGGATTGGCAGAGGACAACAGCGAGCGTATGGTCATGGACATTTTCTGGAGGCCTTTTTGGGCCTCTGTCAGATAACGTTCCACTTCCTGGGGATGGTCTTTTTGGCGTTGTGCCAAAGACAGGTAACGGTAGACCCCATCCAGGGGGTTGTTGAGTTCATGGGCCACGCATAAACTGAGTTTGCCCATGATGGCCAGGTGTTCGTAAAGGTGAAGGCGTTGTTTGAGCTTTTCCAGTTCGCTCAAGTCTTCCACCATGATGATGGCCTGGCTGGCATTCTGGGGATGCAGGGCAGGAATAACCCTCACTCCGAGAAAATGGGTTCGGCCCTCTTCAAGGGTGCATTTCAGGGTGGGCAGTTCCCGGCCCTCCTGCGTTTCCAAGACCCAGGCCACGGCATTTTTCAAGGACTCCCGCTCCCCAGCCGAAAGCCCCAGAAGAGAGGAAATTTCCTGTCCCACCGGATTTCCCCTGGCCCGGAGCAGTTTTTCCAGGGCGCTGTTGGCCCGCAGGACCTGCATGTCTTGGTCCACCAGGGCCACTCCCTGGGAAAAATGCTCCTGGATGAGGGGGCCGAAGGTCGCGCCCGGCTCTTCCCTGCTCGCACGTTCCCTGACCTCCAGGGCCTCCACCAGAAAACGTCCGATGAGCCACCCGAGAAAGAGGTCTCTGGGCGTAAAGGGCCGGTTGTTTTCCCTGTCGGTGAGATTGAGCACCCCCCAAAATTTGGAGCCGATGAGGGGGATAATCATGAAGCTCTTGGTGGAATAAGAAAAACGCCGAATCCAGAGAGTGACGCGCTGGTCCAGCTCCAGGTCGGCGACTAATAAGGGGTGCCTCTGGCCGGCCACATAGCCCATGAGGCTGTTGCTGGCGGGGACAGTGGCAGCCTGGCGGGCCTCGGCCTCCGCACCCCTGGCGGCCAGGCCTAAGAAGTTGTCCCGGTCGTGATCATACAGAAAAATGGAGGTGCGGGCGGCGCCCAGGAGTTTCTCAGCGCCTTCCAGGAAGCGTTGTGCCATTTCGGGAAGGGTGCCGGCATCTTGCCAGGATTCTTGCAGGGACGAGAGGAGGGCTGCTTCCTCGGTGCCGGTAATCAGGTCGAGGGCCTGCGCGCCCAAGGCTTCGGCACCCTGGAGGACGACCTCGAGGTCTTTTTGTTGACTCGTCAGCAGGCGAAATTTCAAGGCCCGGGCAATGGCATGCTGCAGGATTTCAACCCGAAGGGGCTTAGTCAGGTAGTCGAAGGCCCCGAGCTTGACGGCGTTGACCGCGTCCTGAAAATTGGCGTAGCCGGTGAACACGATGACAGGAATATCGGCATAGTGGAGGCGCAGATGTTTGAGCAACTCTAGGCCCCCCGACTCCGGCATGACCATATCGGTGAGCACAAGGTCAAAGGCCTCGGCCTGGAGGAGTTCCTGCGCCTCCTGGACGCTGCCCGCCATGGCTATCCGGTAGGAAGGAGACAGGATCTCCCTGGTCAGACCCAGGATACTCGGGTCATCATCCACCACCAGGATATGTGGAGCCTCTCGCATGGTACCCCTTCACTAAAGCGGCCCCGGTGGGCCATTCTTCAGTAAGTCCCCCTCAAGGTATTGTTCGGCACAAACGGCTGATTACTTTACGCCATTTTTTCTGGTCGAGAGACCCCCCTTCCTCGAAATTGTCCCGAGAAGTTTTTTCCAGAGCGAAAGCTGCTTCTCCCCTGTCATGAAAAACCAGCTCACCGGCCCGGGTCGGGCAACACCTCGGTCGAATCTGTTTTGATACTAAATTGTGTTTAACACTATAAACACTTTTCTTTGGCAGGTCCATGCCATTTTCCAAAAAATTTGACATGAAGTCCAATTTTTTGTGCTGTCCCATGGGCCGCCCCCATCCCCAAAATATTATCATTGCAGGGGGAACGCCGGACTGAAAAACGCCGGGCTCAGGAGGCCTGGAGCGGCAGGCCGGCAATGAACCTCACCATTTCTCTGACGAGGGGATTGAGGTAGGGACTGATGATGCCCACCCCGGTGATTCTTTCGCTGAGGAAAATGGCAACGATAAGGATAGATCCGGAAATCTGCAGACCTTTATTGATCCCCTGGGCTTGGCCCGGCAGCCAGATGCTGATGAAGGACCAGGCGGCCAGAGGCGGCAGGGGAATGAGGTTATAGATGGCGACGGTGATATTGACCACCAGGACCATCAGAAACACCCGGGGGTCGATGCTGAAGAATCGCAGACCAAACGTGAGGCTGGCGGCGATATTGGCCAGCAGGATGTTGGCCACAGGCCCGGCCAGGCGGGTTATGAGGGTATAGAGGCGGGGGTACTTAAATTTGCCGGGATCGATAGCAAGGGGTTTGGGCCAGCCGAAACCGGCCACCAAAAAGCAGATGGACCCCAGGATATCCAGATGTAAAAAGGCATTAAAGTGGAAGCGGTCCTTGGCGCCGGGGCGGGCGTCACCCAGGATGGCCGCCATAAAGGCTTGGGCTTCGGCATTGATCATGATGGCCAACAGCGCCGAAACCACAAAGACGGCAATGGCGTCGATGGCCGGGTGGTGGAATAAGTCAGGAATAAATGGAACGGAGCCAAATCCAACGGTCATAGCAACTTCCCTTGTTCACGGGCGCCAAACAGAGAGAAGGCAGGGGGTGTGCCCTGCCTTCTCGGAAGAGCCCAAGGCCCTGGGCGTGCGCCGCCAGGCCCCTGGATAATGACTCAAGCTTACTCAGTAAGGTGCATGGGCCGCTTGGTAAACCGGCAGACAATAACCGCGATGATCAGCACGATGGCCGAGAGGACGAAAGCCCAGTTCAATGAGCCGGTGATGTCCTTAATGGTGCCGGCCAGCCGGGTCATGAAGAAGCCCGCGCCCCAACCGAGGAAGACCAAGCCATAGTTCATGCCCAGATTCTTGGGGCCGAAGAAGTCGGCGGTGTAGGAAGGCAGGAGGGACAAACCGCCGCCGTACTGCCAGTAAGCGATGCCCACGGCCAGGAACAGCAGGAAGATGCTGCCGGAGTTAATGATTAAAGGCAACAGCAACAGGGCTGCCGCCGATACCAGGCAGTTGAGAGTGTAGGCGTTATCCCGGCCGATGATATCGGAGTATTTGCCGGTGGCAATCCGGCCGATGGCGTTGATCAGACCGCCGAAGGACGGCAGGATCCAGGCGTTGGACGACAGGAAGGCGTGGCCTTTGGCAGCCTTGGCCAGGATGGGGGCGGCGTTGGCGATGATCAACAGACCGGACTGGGTGCTCCCGATGAACAGCCAGATGAGAGCATATAACTGCCAGGTCTTGGCGGCTTCGCCCGGAGACCAGTCAATGGCGGTGGCAGCTTTGGCGGCGCCAGTGGCCGGTCCCGCCGCCGCGGGAGGAACATAGCCGGGTTCCGGCCAGGCGAGCAAGCTGCCGGCGATGATAACCACCACGGCAAAGAAGATGCCCATAAAAATCCAGCAGAAGGTTACCCCGCCGACTGCGATCAGATAGGAGGCCAAGGGTGCAATATACAAGGCCGCCGCGCCGTAGCCGCTGACCACCAGGCCGGCCACCATACCCCGCTGATGCGGGCCGAACCATTTCAAGGCTGCCGGGGTGGGCGCGGCATAGCCGATGCCCATGCCGATGCCGCCCAGAATGCCGAAACCTAAGACCAGGCCGCCATAAGACTTCATCAAACCGGCAATGATACAGCCAGCGGCCAGAAAGAGACCGCCGGTAATGGCGCCCACTTTAGGCCCGAAAGTATCCTGAATACGGCCGCCGGGAATCATCAATAAGGCAAAGATAATGACACAGAGAGAAAACGGGGTGGCGGCTTCGGCATTGGTGAGATAGGTCCAACCTGCGGCCGGACCCTCGGTAATGAGTTGCCCCGCTTTATCGACATTAATAAGAACATTGGTCCACACGCTCCACGCGTAGAGGATACCCAAACACAGGTTAACAGCGGTGCCGGCGAAAACTACCCGCCAAGCTTTGGCTGGAACGCCACTGGATGCCATATGATCCCTCCTTTGTGTTTGCGGTTGCCAGTTACCGAAGAAACTCTGTTGAAAAAAGAACAATGCATCGTTGTAAACCCTGGCCGAAATACGGCTTGCTCCACCTCCTTTCCGGGGCAGGATAAGGTAAAGAAATGTTGAGGATGATAAGTGAATAATTGATCATAAGAGGTTAATGGCACGCTTGGCAAGGGAAAAATTTTTTGAAATTTATCTTTATCCGTTCAATTTCCGACCCGTTTGTCCATAATGCACCTCCTGTCCCTCGGCTCTCCTTTGTCTAAGCAATTGGATTGACAAAATCTTTTCTGAAATAAGGAAATCCCTGATATTCCTTAAGAAAAAAACTTGGAAACCGGATAACCTATTGAATTATATTAAAAAAAATTCGGCGCGCGGCCTGCGCCGTTTCTTCCATATCCGCTTCGGTATGGGCCAGGGATACAAACCAGGCCTCGAATTGGGAAGGGGGAGGATAGATTCCCTGGCGCACCATGCCGTGAAAAAACCGGGAAAACCTTTGCAGATCAGCAGATTTGGCGTCGAGGAGACTGGTAACGGGGCCTTCGGTGAAGAATACCGTGAGGAGGGACCCCACCCGGTTGACGGTCACCGGGACGCCGGCCTGGGCCGCAGCCGCGTGGAGTTCCTTGGCAAGCCAGGCCCCTTTGTTCTCCAGGTCGGCATAGACGTCGCCCGCCATCAGGAGGCGCAGGGTGGCCAGGCCGGCGGCCACCGCCACCGGGTTGCCGGAGAGGGTGCCGGCCTGATACACAGGGCCCACGGGGGCCATGTGCTCCATGAGGCTGCGCTTGCCGCCATAGGCCCCGATGGGAAGGCCGCCGCCGATGATTTTTCCCAGGCAGGTGAGGTCGGGGGTGACCCCGTAGCGGGCCTGGGCCCCGCCCCAGGCGGCGCGAAATCCTGAAATGACTTCGTCAAAGACGAGGAGGCTGCCGTGCTGATCGCAGAGCTGACGCAGGCCCGGGAGAAAGTCAGGGCTGGGCTCCACCACTCCCATGTTGCCGGCTACCGGCTCTACGAAGACCGCGGCGATATCGGCGCCTTGGGCGGCAAAAACCCTGGTTACCGTTTCCAGGTCGTTATAGGGGAGGGACAGGGTGAGGTCGACGATTTTCGCCGGCACCCCGGGGCTTCCCGGTATGGCGTGGGTCAGCACTCCGCTGCCTGCGGCCACCAGGAAGGAATCGGCGTGGCCGTGATAACAACCGTCGAACTTGATGACCAGAGCGCGGCCGGTGACAGCCCGGGCCAGGCGCAAGGCGCTCATGGCCGCCTCGGTGCCGGAGGTCACCAGGCGCACCATCTCGAGGGAGGGCACGGCCTGGCATAACAGTTCCGCCAACTCCACTTCGCCGGGGGTGGGCGCCCCGAAGCTCAAGCCCTGAGAGGCTGCTTCCTGGACCGCGGCCACCACCTGCGGGTGAGCATGTCCCAGGATCAGAGGGCCCCAGGAACAGACATAGTCGATGAAGCTGTTGCCGTCCAGATCATAGATGCGGGAGCCCATGCCTTTGGAGACCAGAAAGGGGGCGCCGCCGACGGCCTGCCAGGCCCGAACCGGGCTGTTGACCCCGCCGGGTATGAGTTGCTGGGCCTTGGCAAAGAGGTTTTCGGAGGTAGGGAAGGTTGGCATGGAGTATTCCTGGAAACAATGTTTTCGGTAAAAATATTCGCCTGGCCTTGCGCCGTTCATGATATTTCAAGGCAATCATTCTGAACTTTCTTCCCGGAAATAGCGCATGGTGGTCTTTTTCAGTTCGGTATCGGAAAACAGGATTTCGTAAGTCTGGAGGCCGACCTCGCCTGCCAGGCTGGCCGCCAGGGTTTCGAGGTCCCGGGGGTCTTTGCCGTGGAGCATGGTGTACAGGTTATAGGGCCAGCCCGGGGCCGGAAGGCGGTGGTAGCAATGGGTTACCTCCTGGCGCTGGGAGAGCTTCCGGCCGACCCTTCTGACGTCGCACTCCGGCACGGCCCAGGCCACCAGGGCGTTGGCGCCGTACCCGGAAAGCTGGTGGCGCAGGGTGGCTCCGAAGCGGCGGATGTAACCCTTGGCCACCAGTGCCTGGACGGCCGCCAGAAATTCTTCCTCAGAGGCTCCCAATTGTCGGGCCAGTTCCAGGAAGGGCCGGGAGACGATGTCCAGGTCCCGTTGCAGGGACAAAATCACCTTTTTTTCGAAGTCGCTGAGGTCCATGGTCAGAGGTCAGATCATTGAGCAGTGAGCGGCATTCTTTTGGACTGCATTCCGGAAAGGCTCACCAAAAGGCGTGAAAACGCCTGTAAAAAAGCCGTTTCACCTCTCCCTTGCCGGGTATGGCCGGTTGGCCCAGGCTGGGCAACCTGCCGGGAACCCTGGAAGAAAAGCCCGCCGGCAATCGGTTGCGGCTGCATTATGTGTATCAGATCCAATGGTGGTTAGGGTATTCTAAGCCTCATATGCGAGCAGGAATAAAAAAATTAGGCTTTCCTTTCAGGGCTTATTCGGCTCCCCCCCGGCAACGCCAGGCAACTGCAGCGTCACCGGATCTCCCACCTTGAGGCCGTGGCGTGCGGCGAAGCCTCCCGGAACTTCCAGCACCAGGCGCACCGGCACCGGCGGGGTGATATTGCCCTGGAAGCTCGGGGATAGATCGGGAGCGATGCCCACCACCTTGCCTCCGGCAATCCAGATAATATCAATGGAGAAGAGCATGTCCCGCATGCAGAAGGCGTGCAGGCCGGCCTCTTTCAACAGGAAGAGCATGCCATGGCCTTCCGGCAAGGAGGTGCGATGGCTCAGCCCCTGGTAAAGCTGTTCGGGGGTGCTCACGACTTCGGCGGTGACCGGGACGTTGCCGATGGTGAGGTGGGTCAGGAGGTTACCGGTTTTGGCAAATTCCTGGCCCCAGACCGGGGCGGCCAGGAGGACGGTTGCCGCAACTACCAGAACCTGCAGAGATCGGCGGGACATAGGTAGGCCTATAGGCTCAGAACAGATTTCCCTCCGGTTGATGTTCCGGACGGAGTAAATCAAACACGGTTTTCACCGGGTTAAAGGTAGTGATGGGGACTTCTACGAATACCGTGAGCCACCGGGCCATGCCGCCGTTCCAGAGACCGGGGAGCTCCAGGGCTTTGAGTTCCCGCCCCTCCATGGACTTGCGGCAGATGAACACGGCCTCGTGATCCACGTATTCGGCGAGATCAAAAGGCACGCCCTGGTCATCCCGTAAGGCGCAGACCAGATCCACCGGGTTGAAGTGGGTGGCCTTTTCCCAGATGGCCCGCTGCTCCGGGTCAGAAAGGTCCACCTGGGCTTTTTCCACGATCTGCAGGGAGATGGAGCCATCGGCTTCCTGAATCCAGAAGGGCGCGCCGCCCGGTTCGCCCTGATTGGGCACCACGCCGCAGACCCGGAGGGGACGATTCAAGGCCTGGGCGACCAAATCCCTGGCCAGGTCTTCGGGCAACTCCAGGATACTGGGAGGAAAGTCCAACCCCAGCCGCTCCCGGGCAAATTTCAGGGTGGGCTCCAAAGACACCGGGCTTGAGGTTTCCCCCAGGGCCCTCAGGTGCCGGTGAATTTCCGCCTGCAAATCCACCAAGAGGCCCCCGAGGATTTTTTTCCATAAGATGGTGGGTTCCTTCAAGCGGTCCGGCACCACATTGTCAATATTCTTGATGTAAACCAGATCGCCTTGCAGGTTTTGGAGGTTCTGCAACAGCGCGCCGTGGCCCCCCGGCCGGAACACCAGACGCCCCTGGCTGTCCCGCAAGGGACGATTGTCGGCGTCCACCGCCAGGGTGTCGGTGGCAGGGTGCTGGAAGGAGAAGTCCACGGTGAAGCGGCAGCCCAAACGCTCCTCCAGGGCCGGTTGGACCTCTTCCAGGAAACGCCCGATGATCTGTCGGTGCCGGGGCAGGATGGTCAGGTGCAGGCGGCAATTGCCGTCCTGATCCTGAACGTAGGCCGCGGCTTCCATGAGATGTTCTTCCAGGGGGGTGCGACTGGCGTCACCGTAGGCGTGAAACTTGATAAGAGCCTTGGGCAGGTCCTGGTAATTCAGACCTGCCTGGGTGAGCACCTGGTGGAGAATCTCCCGGTAGCGGCGGCCCGCCAGCAGATCTTCCAGGCTCGTGCCTTGGGCGGCACAAAGATCCTGCAATTCCCGGTAGAAGGCAAATCGACTCAGCGAGTCGTGAAACGCCAGGAATTCCCGGGCCCGTTGCACTCCCTGGGCCAGCTCGGCGTCAATAACGCCGGTTAAGTCCTGGTTCACGTGATAGAAATAATGGAGCAGGAGCTCGAACATGCGGGTGGCGCCGCCGGAGGCCGGGACGAACTTCGTGAAGCGGCCCTGGCGGGCAGCCCCGGTGTGGCGCTCCACATAGCCCTCCCAGTCGGTCTGGGGGAGTCGTTGTATGCCGTCCTGCACCCTGGCGGCACGGGCCAGGCGGATGAAGCGGGGCGGCCGGGCAAAGAACCGCAGTTGCTGCGCTACCTGCTCCAACGTTAACCCATGGGCCTGGATCTGCCGGAGATCCTGGTCGCTCAGCGGGAAGTCCGGCCCGCAGGGCGGCAAGGACTCCTTGGAACACGAGGCGGAGGCCGATCTGGATTTGCTCATTGCCCCCTCGGACACAAAAGGCAGGTGGCGCGGCACCACCCCCCGGGAAGGCCAGAAACCATAACACCCATCTTATATTACCACGACATGAGCGGCCTGGGGGCCTTTGGCGCCCTGGACGACTTCGAATTCCACCTCCTGGTTCTCTTTGAGAACCTTGAAGCCTTCCATCTGGATGGCGGAAAAATGCACAAAAACATCCGGACCATTATCCTGGGAAATGAAACCATAGCCCTTGGATTCGTTGAACCACTTAACCCTGCCTGTTACCCGCATGAGCAAGACCCTCGTAAATTGTTGTAGGAGCTGTGCCAGGACAGAAAAATCGAATGGAGCCAAAAAAATCGCAGCGCAAACGGCCCATTGTTCCGATAGTTATCAGGTTGTCAATCCCTTCTGCCATGGACTTTGCATGAGTTGTTACTTCCTTACCAATACCCGTTCATCCTGTCAAGCCTTAAGACATACCAGCCCTTGCCTCATCAGGGGGAGAGGGATGATCAGTGACCTTTTGCCGGGCCAGCAACATTGAACCTTTCATGGGTGAGGTCTCGCTGTGGTTACAGGTGCTTGGGCTAAAAATGATACGCCAATCCCAGGTTCAGGGAATAAATATTAAAGGTTGGGTGCATGGTGAAACTGGTGTATTGGGAGGTCAGCGGGTCCCGATACTTATAAGTGAACCCGGGTGTTGCCCGCCTGAAGCGGAAGAAGAGATCAGCGCTGAAATGCTTGTTGAACATCCAGCGGAGGCCGGCATCGCCAATCAGGCAGACACTCACCGAGGTGTTGGACTGGGGGGAGATATTGAACCAATTGGTGAACATTTTCCTTTCGGCCAGCCAACTCATGGTCTGGACAGTGACTTCCTGGTCCATGATAAAGAGGCCTGGACCCAAGGCGATATAAGGCTGCAGACGGCCGAAAGGCACTTCGTCGGTGGGGAAAAAGCCATAACGGGCGGCCACCATGAAGGCGAGAGTGAACACCCGGGCTTCGCTCAGGAACCTGTTGGTGTGCTTATCATTAGGGACCGCCTTGATGCCGAAGACCGGCGGCACGTTATCTATGGACAAGGTGTCCATTTTTTGGGGACGGTAATCCAGACGGTGAAAGCTGAAATCAAAATAACAGCCGAAATAGCGCATCCAGGGGGGGGGATTGAACCGGGGAAAACCATCTTGGACAAACCAGGTGCCAAGGCGCAGACCGGCGGTGCCCGACTGGTTGATGGCCAGGTGAATCCGGCCAGGTACGGCCAGAATTTCGGAACTGACGCCGTTGGGATAGGGGTGCCGGATCGAAAAGGGGATATGATCGTTTTCGGTATGCACCCCGCCGATGAACAGCTCCACATAGGATTCTCCCCAGGCGGGGATGGCGGCCGCATAGAAAAGAGCCAAGCCGCAAGCCAGAGAAAACCATGTTTGTCGGCAGGTCATACTGAACTCCTTTTGCCCATGTCTGTCCGTTTGCCCAGGCAACAGCTTTATCCTGTTTGAGAGCCTGACGTACTGATCTATCGATACGCCTGGAGAGGCATGCTGTTGCCGTAACATTTACGATAAGAAGAGGTAATAAAGAGCAGCGGCAGTCGGTTTTTCTGTTGAATTATTGACAATCTTGTCTCTTTATCAATTTAATCAACTTAAAGTTAATTTTATTTTTATTCAAAAAGCTTTCAATTACATGAATGGCTATTGATAATGTAGATAGAGTAATCAAAGAGTATGCCAAACTTATGGAAATATAACATGCTTAAATTATTTCAATAAATATGGGTGGCGCCTTGAACCGGTATCTGTTTGTTTAAGGAATGTAACATAACCTCAGGATAACAACAACTAGATGAAACATTAAAAGAACCGTCAGGAGGAAGTAATAAGAAAAACACAAGAAGAGATGTGGGAGCATGAGTCCCAGACCGACAGGGACGTGGCAGGGGAGGGAAGGGGGTCAGGGAGGCCGAAGCGGCAGGGTGGTTACGTCGAGGACCTGCGGTGGAAAAGGTAGAGAATGAATATGATGGCAAAGATGACCAGAGGATTTCCGGCGTAATTCCACAGCACAGCGGTAATGCCCCGCAACTCGGCGAGAAGTTCTGCACCCATAATGGACCATGCAGAAAAAATTACTGATGAATTGAAATAAATTTTAAGTTTGCAAGGAATATGCCAGAAATCCCTCTGGGCTTACACGGGCTGAAAGGCCCAGCAAGATTCAGGTTCAAATTTATGGAAAGGTATGAGGGCGTTATAGGCGAACAAAGGCCTTAGGAATACTGGGTTTCTAAGATAAAGACGCCTTGCCAGTCTGAGGGGGGCGGCACCTTAATATAGGCAAGGCAGCGTTTCAAAAAGACCTTTGCCGGGCGGTCACCGGGCCTTAAATGCAGCACTTCCCGAAAGGCCTCGACAGCTTCAGGAAACTTACAATTCCGGTAACAGTTAAGTCCAACGGCAAAGGCATCCAGCCAGTCCAGAGAATCCTGGGCGGAATAGGGGCCCACCAGCTCATAGATGGCCAACGGCTGGGCCCGGCTGCTGACCTGCACCAGGTCCAATTCCCGCACCACCAGATGCTCCCTGACCCGCCGGCAGGTCTCTTCGCTCAAGAGGATCCGGGTGCCATATGCCTTGTTGACCTCCTCCAGGAGGGAGGCCAACGTCACCGTATCTCCCAGGACCGTGTAGTTGAAGCGTTCCCGGGAACCCACGTTGCCGGCCACCACCGAGCCGCTGTGCAGGCCGAGACGTTCCACCAAGGCGGGCAGGCCCTGGGTCCGCCATTTGCGCTGCAGATCGATCATGGCTTTTTCCATGTCGATGGCGGCCCGGCAGGCCCTGAGAGCGTGATCGGCCAAGGGCACGGGCGCCCCCCACTGGGCCATAAGGGCGTCGCCGACGTACTTATCCAGGGTGCCCCGATAAGACATGATGATCTGAGTCATGGGAGTGAAGTATTCGTTGAGGAGTCTGATGAGGGTCTGGGGCGGCATGCTCTCGCTGAGGCGGGTAAAGCCCTCGAGGTCGGCGAAAAGCACCGTGGTTTCAAACTCTTCGCCCCCCAGTTCCAGGCGGTCCGGCCGGTTGGTGATAACCTCCACCACCGAGGAAGCCACATACCGGCCAAAGGCCTGACGCAGCCAGCGTTTTTCCTGGGCCTCCGTGAAATAATGGGCCAGGACACTGCCGGCATAAACCAGCACCAGGCCGGTGGACAAAAGAAAGGGGGGAAACCAGACGCGGCCAAAGGCAAAGAGCAAGAAAGAGACAAGGGCAAGAACAACCAGGCTGACGCCGGTAAAAATCAGGCCGTGCATGGGCTTAAGACGGGTCAAGACCAGGCAGGCCAGCAAAAGCAGGGCCACCAGGACAACCACCCGTGGCCACACAGGAAGTTCCCACCCCCAGGAGCCTGAAAGAAGGGTGTTTAAGATATTGCCCTGGATCTCCACCCCGGACATGCGTTGGCCCAACTCGGCAAAAAACGGGGGGTAAAAGGAGTCGGCCTGGGCTTGGGGCGTGGCCGAGGCCTCCAGCATGTGCCCCACCAGGACAATACGGCCCCTGATGCGGGAAAGCGGCAGGGGCCGTTCCGGATCAATGACTTGATAATAGGACACCGTGTCGATGCTCCGGGGCGGGCCGGCATAATCGATGAGGCCTTTGACGTGCAGGGAAATGCGGGTCCCGGGGCGGATCAGCCGGAATGCCACCAGGGGCAGGGTTTCTTTGTCGTCCAGGCTCAACTGGAAACGACGCACGACGCCGTCGCCATCCGGGGTGACGATGGACAACCCTTGCCGTTTGGCAGCACTCTGAAACAGTGAATACGGACTTATGAGGACCCGCCGGGTAAAACGTGGGTCCCTGGCCACCTCAAAGGTCGATCCCAGCACCACATTGCCTGCCTTCCGGATGGCGTCGGCCAGGATGTTATCGTCTTCGGGGTTGGAGGCATCGGCAAAGACCACATCGAAAATGATGAGGCGGGCGCCCCCGGCGTTGAGGCGACGGATCAGGTCGGCGTGCAGACGACGGGGCCACGGCCAGGAGTAGGGCAATTCTTGAAAGGATGGTTCGTCAATGCCGACAATGAGGAGGTCCGCAGGTTGGGGGGGCGTCGGCCGCAGGCGGTAAAAGAGATCAAGGGTCTGGTTTTCCAGCGTGTTGCCAAAGGGCAGAAAGCTCAAGACCACCATGGCCACAGCTACCAGGAGGCCCAGCGCCACAGCGCGGCCCTGGGAACCCAGAAGGATTCCCTTACCCTTCTGAAGGATTGTCCGTTCCACCTGGCTGCCCACTTGTCTCGCTTTTGCCGGGATGGTTTTCCCCTTTTAAGTTAAGATAGCACAACCAGAAGAAAATGAAAATCCGACCATCACTTCCAGGTTCCGCCGCGCTGTGCAGCAGAAAACCAAGGCCCACCCATGTCCTTGGCAACGGACCCATCGATCAGATGAATATGTATCTCACAGCCGATTGCCTTTCCATAAACCATTCGCGGTCTTGCTGATGCATCTTGTCAATTTTCGGCGAAGCCCTCGATACGTTTATGGAGCCCGAAAGAGAAGCAACCATTATCGTGCGACCCTGGATGTGACGGTGTCAACCCCCTAATCGCACCGGCGCTATCACCAACACGATTTCTGGTACCGAGTCAGCCTCTTGTGTCGGAAATTTTGGAAGATTATCCCTAAAACGGATATCCTCTTTTTCACCATAATTACCGATTTTATGTGGTCAATAAAAAACCCTTGAGAAAAATTTGGAATGAGTTTTTTCCTTTTAGGCGAGAATTTTTTGGCGAAATTGATTTTTAGGAATAATTTCCAGAAAATTAATTTTTAAAACATTGCCATTTTTTTCAAAAAAACTTTGTTATGGGATTGCCAAGAGACCATCAGCACATTACAATTCAAAAATAAACCGAGAGAAAGGATAGAAGATGAGCAAACAATTTGTCAGGCTGGCCGCCGATATCGTTATTGCCAATTCAACCGGCAAAGGTTTTACCACTGAGCAACTCACTCACATGCTAAAATCAGTCGCGGAAACGCTGGAAGAACTGGCACTAGAACCCGAGACGACAGCAGGGGAGGTTCAGACCTCCGAAGGCGGGGCTGCGGCCGACTGGAAAGCCTCTATAGGCAAGAATACCATTACCTGCCTGATTTGTGGGTATAGCGGCAAGCTTCTTACCCCCCACCTGAAAAGCAAACACAAAACCACCCCCCGGGAATACCGCAAGCAGTTTAATATTCCCGCCCGGACGCCGCTGGTTTCCAAGGCTTATCGGGCCAAACGCAGCAAGATTGCCAAGGAAACCGGCATCGGGGAAAAGCTCAGGCAGGCCCGCAAGGCTAAAAAGGCTGCATCCTGAGACACGACCGGCTCGGCCTCCCGGAAGAGGCGCGCGGCTTTTCTGCATTGACTGGATGGATGCAGCAGGCGGACAAGTTTGAGCGGAGAAGGGTCCTTACACCCTTACAGGTGAGGCCCTTCTTTTATTTCAGCATAACATGGCTTGTGGTCGGGTGGGATGGGAAGAGATTTACCTATGGCGGGGAAAAAGGGGAGTTACCCGTCCAGCCCAACCTTTTCCATAAATGATGGCCTGGTGAGAACTTTTGGCAGGGGTCCTTCAGCGCGACCCTGCTTTTGGTACCATTCCCAGGTCTTGCTGAGGCCGGTCAGTAAATCCGTGGTGGGGGCGAAATTGAGATATTTCCTGGCCCGGGAAATATTCATGAAGTTCTGCAGCACCTCCCCGGCCCGCACCGGTGCATACCTGACCTCGGGGAACCGGCGTTCCCCCACCACCTGGCGCATCAGCCTCACCAAGGTGTTGACGCTGGTTGCCTGGCCAGTGCCCAACTGGATGGGCTCACCGAAGGGGAGGTCTGCAATCATGGCCGCCTTAATGGCCTGGCAGAGGTCCTCGACAAAGAGAAAATCCCTGGTCTGTCCGCCATCCCCATAGACGGTCAGGGTCTTTCCGGCGTGGATCTGGCGGAAGAATTTGGCGATGACGCTGCCCTTATGGTAGGAGAACGGCCCGTAAATGTTGGAAAAGCGCAGGGGCACGGTCTTTAAACCATAGCTGCCCCAGAACGCCGAGCAGTACCCTTCCCCTGCGAGCTTGCCGGCGCCGTAGGGAGAAACCGGCCGGGGCGGCATCTCCTCATGCACCGGCGGGGCCGCCTCACCCACGATGGCCCCTCCGGTGGAGGCGAAGATAAAGCGCTCCACGCCGTGGCGCCGGGCCGCATCCAGTAAATTGAGGGTGCCCGCCACATTGATGGACATATCTTCGGCGGGGGTCTTCACCGATTGTACCACCCCGGTGTGGGCCGCCAATGCGATGACGATGTGGACGCCGGCCATCACCCGGTCCACAGCTTCTCGATCTCTAATGTCGCCGACCAGCAACGCAACGGGCATCCCTTCCAGGTCTTCGGCCCTGCCGCTCGTTAAATTGTCAAGAACCCGGATTTCTGTGCCCAGACCGGCCAAGGACCTGATTAAATTAGACCCGATAAAACCGGCCCCGCCTGTTATGAGACAACATTTTTTGTCCAAAATCAGCTCACCCCCCTCAGGTTTTTGGTGGGAAAGGGCCTGAAGCCGCAGGCTTGCAGCAGGAAACTTTCAGCCCACAGCCTGAAGCTTCATTGATCCTCTGGACTTTTCCCTCCGACTCATCTCCTGCCATTGCACTGCGGGATAAATCAGGGCCTTATTAATATTGTGTTTGAACCTAAGGATGATCTGGAGCATTTCCGCCAGGATTGCATCGGTCAGGTAATGGGGCTGAAGGCCTAAGGAGAGCAGGCCGGTATGGGCCGGATTATAGTAGTGCTCTTCGGCCTCCCGGCGGGGATTCGGAATGCTCCTGATCTTTACGTCCAGGCCCAGGGAGTTCCCGGCGGACTGCACCCGGGCAGCCAGCTCCTTCACCGAAAAGGTCTCCACGAACTGGTTGAAAACCCGGTATTGACCCGCTTTTGCCGGCTGGCGGATGGCCAGCTCCACGCAGGCAAGGGTGTCGAGGATATTGAGGTATCCCCGGGTCTGCCCCCCTTTGCCATAGACGGTCAGGGGGACGCCCGCCACTGCCTGAACCAGGAAGCGGTTGAGGACGGTGCCGAAGATGTCGTCGTAGTTGAAGATGGGCAAAAGACGCGGGTCCTGCCGTGATTCCGCCGTGGCCAGGCCGTACACCGGGCCCTGGTTGAGGTCGGTGACCCGGATATCCCACATCCGGCAATAGAAGTAGAGCAGATCGCCGTCCTGCACCTTGGTCAAATGATACAGGGAGCCGGGAGCCTTGGGATACAGAAAGGTATGCTTGCGGCCTTTGTGCTCCACTTCGAGATAGCCCTCTTCGATGTCGATATTCGGGGTGCCGTAAACGCCCATGGTGCCGAGCTTGACGATGTGGCAGGCCGGGTTGCGCTCTTTGACGGCATGCACCAGGTTGGCGGTGGACACCAGGTTGTTGGTGAGGGTGAAGATGGCTTCCCGGTGGCCCATCATGGAGTAGGGCGCAGCAGGCTGCTCGGCATAGTGGACCACCGCGTCGGGGGCAAAACTTTCAAAAACCGAGAGCAGGAAAGGATAATCACAGACGTCGCCCACATGCACGTCGATGGTGCGGCCCCCGAGGGATTTCCATAGAGCCGCCCGCTGATGCAGATTGGGCACCTGATAGAGGGGCTCGCGGTTCAATTCCATACAGGCCCGGCGCCGGAAATAGTTGTCCACCACGGCTACCTCAAACCCATGGGAGGACAGGCTCATGGCCGTAGCCCAGCCCAGGTACCCGTCACCACCTAAGATCAGAATTCGCATAGTTCAATCCAACCTCACCTTGATTACTTGCTGAAGAAAATTAATGCGTAAGCTTTTTCTCCCAGCGCTTTGGAATGGGTCCTGATAATCGTCAATATATATTTACCTGGCCGAGACGGGGCTTTCTTGGTGGCAGCCCGGTCAGAGCGTTGTTATTTGAATTATCGGAAGGCGGGTTTTTTAACTTTATTAAAAAAATGGATTAAAAAATTCATCTCCAATTTAATAAAGCTTTTCGGTGAGTTGTGGGTGAATAAGTTTGTTTTCAGCTCCCGGGCGAACCCTGCCCCTGGCAGTAAGGCACCGGTCAAAATCTGCAGGGGAGGGGGCTTAAACTCTTGGTGGGCACAGGCTTTCCCGCCTGTGGAAGCGCAGGCTGAACTCTGCGGCTACATTTTGCCAGAGGCTCATTAAAAATACACCTCAGGGTTACTGCTTCCTGCCCTCCTGCCGTGTCAGCAACGCGGCGAAAAAGCCGTCAAGATTATGGTGGGCCGGGGTAGTGCGGAAGAAGCCGGGGGGCTGCAGGAATTGGCGGGCCGGGGGAGGCAGAAGATCGGGCTCAGAGGCCAGCAGGTATTCCCCGTGGTCCGCCAAAAAGCCGTTGAGCAGGTCTTCGTTTTCTGCGGGCTCGGTGGTGCAGGTGATGTAGAGAAGGCGGCCGCCGGGCTTGAGCAGAGGCGCCGCCGTTTCCAGCATCTGCCTTTGCCGCGGGGGAAAAGTGGCCAGGTCCGCTTCCCGCAGGCGGGTCTTGATCTCCGGGTGACGGCGGATGATGCCCAGCGCCGAGCAGGGGGCGTCCAGGAGTACAGCGTCCAGGCTGCCAGTCTTAATGGGCAGGTTGTCGGCGGCGTCAGCCCGGATCGGCTGGGCACAGGTTACTCCCCATCTCTGCAGGTTCTGACGCAGATTCATGAGGCGCTGCCGGTGGTTGTCCACCGCCGGCAGTACTCCTTGATTGTTCAGCTTCTCCGCCAGGTGAGAGGTCTTGCCCCCCCGGCCGGCGCCGATCTCCAGGATTTTCTGGTCCGGGACCGCCGACAGCAGGCAGGTGGCAAGCTGGGCGGCCTCGTCCTGGAAAAGCCACAGCCCTTCCCGGTAGGATGGCAAGGTGGCGGGAGGACGGTCGAAGTCCTGCAGGAGCAGGCCCACCGGGGAGAAGGTTAAGGGTACGGCCGTTACGCCCTCCCGTTCCAGGCGTTTGATCAGGCTGCCTGTATCCGTTTTCAGGGTATTGACCCGCACGGTAAGGGGCGGCACCTGGTTGTCGGCAGTCAGGCGGGCTTGCGTTTCCTCAAGGCCATAGCGGGTCAGCCAGCGGGCCACCAGCCAGTCGGGATGGGCGCATCCCACAGCCAGGGCCGCCACTATGCCGTCCTCCAGCCGCGGCAGGGGCGGCACTTCGCCGCCGGCCAATCTCCGCAAAATGGCGTTGATAAAGCCAACATGGCTGGCTGGCAGCCTCCGCCTTCGGGCTAGATTAACGGCTTCATCCACCGCCGCGTGGGCCGGTATCCTATTCAGAAAAAGGAGCTGGTAGGCCGCCAGCCTCAGGGTCTGCTTTACCAGGGGATGGACCTTGCGCCAAGGTAAATGGGACAACCGTGAAAGAAGATAATCGAGACGCAGTTCCCAGCGCTTCACACCCTGTACCAGTTCCAGCAGGAAGGCGCGCTCCGTCCGGGGAAGGTCCGGATGTTTCTTGAGGACCTCGGCAAGAAGGTCCTCCACGTGCCGCTCCCGCTCCTGGGCGGTAGCGAGAACCTGCAGGGCCAATTCCCGGGCAGTGGGCCGGGAGGAGGTGAGTTTCGGACTAATAGCGTGCTCCTAAAAACAGGGTTTCTTTCTTAGAGCAGGCTTAATAGAATATTCTCTCTTCTTTGAAGAGTAACAGAAATTTCGCAATGCTGATTTATTGAGCAGGCGGGGGGAATTTTGGCATTTAAGGCTGTGTGACTGCTTTGACGTAATCAGAAAAAGATCGCATCTGGGCCTGAATGGAGGCTTGATGATAATTGAACTGATTTTGCATTGTATCTTGAAGATGTTGTCTAGAGAATGCATCTACAAGCGTAAATTCCCCGTTGCCACACCCTGGACAAGGCTTAACGGCAGCTTTTTTTCTCAAGAACTTTAATTATCTTATCTAGTTCAGTTTGTGTCACCGGCGTCATTTTTTCCCCTTACTAACTCTTTTAACTTCTTTTAGAGAGGGGTTCAAGTAGTCGTTTTTACTTAACCCTATGATAAGTCATCCTGATAGTTTCAGGAAGAGAATACTATGCATTGGAAGAAGCTTCGGAAGTCTTATTTGTCGGCGGCACCAGGAACAACTTCAAGGCCTCTTCCACCTTGTGCAGGTCTACCTCGGTATCGTAGCAGGGGCCGTGGGGCCGGCGGTTGGTGATGCCGAAGACCGGCAGCGGGTAGCTGTCCTGAATGCCGCTGGCCAAGTCCCGTTCGCAGGCTACCGCGATGATGAGCTTGGGGCGGCGTTCCACCACAATGCGCCGGGCCAGCGTCCCCCCGGTGGCCACGGCCAGACCCACCCCGTATTTTTCGGAGAGCAGGGTCAGCCCGCTGATGTCGCATTGGCCGCACCGCTGACAGTGCACCACGTTGCCGGTGATGCGAAACTCGCATTCGTGGAACTGCAGGCAGTGGGGCATGAGCAGCAGCAGCCTGTCCGGTGTGGTTCGGGGGTGGGCCGCCAGGAGGAGTTGGTTGTTGATTTCAATAAAAGACCGGCGCACCTGGGTCTTGGAGACGCCGAAGAGTTTCCCCACGCCGCTCATCAAGGGCAGGAGCACCTTAACCAGCACGCCCCGGAGGCTGCGGGAAAACGGCAGATCCCGGCCCAGGAGCACGGTGAGGGCCAGGATGGTCACCCCGGCAAAAACCAGGATCAGGATGACGCCGAACACTACCCCCAGGATAAGGGGAAGATGCCTGCTGATATTGGCCAGACCTACGTAAGGCACATACCAGAGGAGGCCCAGAAGCAGGGTGAACAAAAGACAGGTGACAATAAGCAGCGCCAGAAAGATACGTTTCTGGGGCCGAATGTTGTTACCGCCGTCGAGAAGAGGACCGGTTTCCGGCATATGCCAATTTTATCCCAAAACCTGCCCAAAAAGATTCTGTCCCCGCAAAAAATCCTCAACTGCCAGGCGCTTGTGACCGGCTGTCTGTAACTCCCGCAGGCTCACTGTACCCTGGCCGCAGGCTATCTCCAAGCCATGATCCGTCATGCCCAGGACAGTGCCGGGCGCGGCCACGCGGCCATGAGCCTTTTCCACCCGGGCCCCGAAAAGCCCGAGACGCTTCCCCTGCCACAGGGTGTAGGCGCCCGGTTTGGGATCGAGTCCTCTGATCCAGCCGGCCACTTCCGCGGCGGGCTGCTCCCAGTGGATAAGGCGCATCTGTGCGGTGATGGGGGGCGCGTACGTGACGCCGCGGTCGGGCTGGGGGATTCTCACCGCCTCACCCCGCCGCAGCATATCCAGGGCCTGCACCAAAAGCGTTCCCCCCTCCTCGGCCAGCTTGGCGGCCAGGCTACCAGCGTTCTCCTCCGGAGTAATGGGCACCCGCTTCTGGAGGAAAACCGGCCCCGAGTCCACTTCAGAGGCCATCCACATGATGGTGACACCGGTCTCCGTCTCACCCCGGATCAGCGACCAGTTGATGGGCGCAGCCCCCCGATGCCGGGGCAGGAGCGAAGCGTGTACATTCAAAGCCCCCACACGAGGGATGGCCAGCAATTCACCGGTGAGGATGCGGCCGTAGGCGGTGACTATGAGGAGTTCCGGGGTCATCTCCTTGAGGGTGGCCACGAACTCCGGATCTTTGAGTCTCGTCGGCTGGAATACCCGGAGACCCTGTTTGAGGGCCAGTTCCTTCACCGGTGAGGGGGTCAATTTCTGGCCCCGGCCCCGGGGCCGGTCGGGCTGGGTGACGACCGCGACGATGTCCTCGCCCGCCTCGATAAGGGCTGCCAGAGATGGTACGGCAAACTGGGGAGTGCCCAGGAAGATTAGACGCCATGGTCCCGTCTTCACCGAGCCGCCGCCTGCTTTTTCAGCTTCCGCAGGTAAAGGCCCCGTTTCAGACTGCTGATGCGGTCGATGAACAGGATGCCGTTTAAATGGTCGATTTCGTGCTGCAGCACCACCGCTTTGAGGCCTTCGGCCTCCACCTCGATGGGTTTGCCATGACGGTCCACGCCGGTGACATAAACCCGGGAGTGGCGCCGCACATCTGCGGAAAAATCCAGGACGGACAGACAGCCCTCGTTATGGACCAGCTCCCCTTCGCATTCGGTGATGCAGGGGTTGACAATGACCTGGAGGTCCCTGGGACCCTCTTTGGAGGAAACATCAAAGACAATGACCCGACGCAAATCGCCCACCTGGTTGGCCGCGAGCCCCAACCCCGGCGCCGCATACATGGTAGCCCCCATGTCATCGATAAGGGTCTGCAAGTCGCCGTTGATATCAGTAACCTCCTCAGCCCGGGTCTTGAGGACCTGGTCAGGAAACGTGCAAATCGGTCTGATTTTCATAAGATACCCGAATTACCTTACTTTTATTAAGATAATCCCATTTATAACTTTTTGCAAGATTGGAGAGCCGCGCAAAATTCCCTGACCGCCCCAGGTCAGTAAATCAATGCAGAGGTGTTTTTACGCATCACTTTCGGCGGGTTGGACACGCCATAATACACCCCGCTTTGATGGTGGCGAAAAGTATCTTGAAACGAAGGGCGACGTTGGGGGGAAATGTACTTCGAAAGAAGGGGCCAGTCAATGACTGGCCCCGGCTGAGGTTGAGAAGAGAAGTTTTTCAAGAAAAGGTGTTAACCAGATTGACCAGGAGGGTCGCGCCATCTTCCCCGGTCAACGCCGATCGCGCCTTCGATCCGTGCGTACGGAGGTCCAGATGAGGGCCAGGATACCTACACATACCATAAAAATTGCCAGGTGTTCCACACGTCCTCCCCCTTGAGGTGATGATGACCTGCACAATCGTTGCGGGGGCAGGTTCAAGGCCCCCTAGCCTTTTTATGGATTAGACTGCGTCCGGCCGGAAATGTTAAGGGGAAAAATGAGCCTTGCCAGCCCTGATGGTTCCCGAACAGGGCCGGGAACCATCTTCCTCAGGTCAGACGAGCGCCTGTGGGTCTGCCTGGCTGACATTTCTGCGGCTTAATTGCCGGGGGCCGGCAGGGAGGCCAGTTCCATATCCGGACTGACGCCGAAACAGGCCAAGTTATCAGAGCCGGGAGTCGTCAGGCAGGCGCCGGGGCCGGGGCCCTTACCCTGAGGTCCGGGTCCCATGCCAGGTCCCATGCCAGGGCCCATGCCGGGGCCCATGCCACCGCCGGGTCCCATCATGGGGCAGGGCCCCAGGCCGCCGGGGACAATTTTCTGCATGGCGAAGCGCTGCGCCACAGCCTTTTCCATGAACTGGGTCCTGAGATTGCCCAACTCCTTGACCTTGGCCTGGATGGCTTTTTCGTCAGGCTTCTCCGCCCTCCAGAGCTGCATCAATTCGGCCCGTTTGACCATCATGTTTTTGCGCAATTCGGCCGTGTCGTTCATGAACTTCTGCCTCAGGTCAAAGACCTGGGCGGCCTGCTCCGGGGTGAGGTTCATCATCATCCCGCGCATGCCCCTGCCATACCCCAGACCCCCGCCCATGCCGCGAAAGGCAAACGCGGAACTGGCGCCCACCAAACCGACGATCAAGGTGACCAGCAAAATGGTTTTGAAATACTTCCTTCCTTTGGTTTGCATTTTTTGTCTCCTTGCAGGAATTTTTCATGCTGATCTATACTCTCACTAACACCGATAGACTCACAATCCGGCGGCGGCACCCTTTTTTTCTGATCGGATCTGTCCCAATTCCTTTCCCCGCCTGGCTGTTTTGGCTTATAATCAACGTATTAAACATTCGCTCATACCTGGTTCACTGTGCCCGGAATGACAAATTATCGGGTCAGGGTGTTTTTCAACGGCCTGCTAAAACTAAAAACCTGAAGCCTCGCAAAGGAACGCAGCCATGACCGAATACCGCATCCACCCCCTGGTAGTGGGGGCCAATGAAACCGACCAAGGCGTCATGACCTATCTCAAGGGCTATGGCAAGCGCATCTGGATTCCCATTTACGTGTTCTACCTGGAAGGGGGGCCGCAAAAAATCCTGGTGGACACCGGCCTCGAACAATTCATGGTCCCGGATGAAGTGGCCAGGCAGTATGGCCTGAAGATCCAGGAATTCGAGGACGCTTTAGCCACCTATAACCTCACCCCCGAAGACATCGACATCATCATTCACACCCACCTGCACAACGACCACTGCGAAAACGACTACAAATGCACCAACGCCAAGGTTTATGTGCAGAAAGCCGAGTATGAGTTCTTCAAGAACCCCCACCCCCTGGACCATCGCTATTTTCAGGATCTGCTGGATGATGTGGAGGTGGTGCTGGTGGAGGGGGATCAGGAAATCGTGCCCGGAATCTCGGTCATGCTTACCCCGGGGCACACCCCCGGGGGGCAATCCGTGGTGGTCAACACCAGCGCCGGCAAGGCCATCATCACCGGATTTTGCTGCAATGACCAGAACTTCCCCGCCTCAGGGCCTTTGGTGCCCTGCGGGGTCCACCTCAATCTTCTCGAGGCCTACGACAGCATAAACCGGGTCAGAGAAGCTGCGGATATCATTATACCCATTCACGACCTGTCTGTTGGCCGCCACGCGACTATACCCAGTGAGCAGTGAGCACTAAGGAGAAATACCAAATTCGGTTCAGGGCGGCGGGGTTAAGCCCCGCCCCTCCCTTATGTTTCCACATAATCAGTCTCTCCGTGTTCTCTGCGTCACGGCGATAAAAAAAGAAGCACCGTAGAGACGTTGCAACGCCGCTCAGGTGCTGGAACCGCCCGGATGAAGGGTTTGGGCAATAAGGGCCTCGCTGGCGGAATAGGGGTCGGTGCGGCGGTCCAGGATATCCTCGATAATGGCCTCCAGGCGGTTGTCCTTTTTGAGGAGGGCGGTCAATTGGGCGAAAATTCCTTCCTTCATGAGCTCCAGAAATTCCTGGCGCACCCGTTCCCGGCGGGCGGCGCGCAGCTTCTTGCCGCCTTCCCGGCTCAGATGGTCCTGGTGTTCCTTGATGCCGGCCACCAGCTCCTCCAGGCCGATGTCTCTTTTGGCCTGGGTCATATAGATTTTGGGCATCCAGGCCGGAGTCTCACCGGCAAAACGCAGATCCAGCATGGTGACGAGGTCCTGGTAGGTGCGTTCGACGCCTTCCCGGTCGGCCTTGTTCACCACCAGGATGTCGGCCACCTCGAGGAGGCCGGCTTTCAGGGCCTGGATATCGTCCCCCAGGCCGGGGACCGTGACCACCAGGGTGGTGTAGGCGGTGGCCGCGATTTCCACTTCGTCCTGGCCCACCCCCACGGTTTCCACCAGGAGGTAATCCTTGCCCATGGCGTCAAGCACCGTGAGCACGGCCCTGGCCGAGGCGGTGAGGCCACCGAAATGCCCCCGGGTGGCGAGGGACCGGATAAAGACCCCTTCGTCCGTGGCGTGGCGCTGCATACGGATACGGTCGCCCAGGATGGCGCCGCCGGAGAAAGGGCTGGTGGGGTCCACCGCCACGACACCCACGGTGTGGTTCTGGGCCCGGAAGTGCTGGATGAGACGGTCCGTCAGGGTGCTTTTGCCCACGCCCGGCGAGCCGGTGATGCCGATGATGTGGCCTTTGCCGCTTTCGGGGTAGAGGTGCTTTAACACCTCCCGGGCCTCGGGGACGCCGTCGTCCAGGTCGCGGATGAGCCGCGCCGCGGCCCGGACTTCCCCGGCCAGGATGCGTTTTACCAGGTCTTGGGTGCGGTCCATGCAGACTCCCTTGATTCCGTAAGCTGTGAGCAGTGGGCTGTAAGCTGTAAGCGATACGTTGAGAAAGTGAAAGGCATTTTTTAACAGCCCGTTCATGGCGCAAAAGACGCGCCCGACATCTTTAGCTCAAAGCCGATACCTGCCGGCTGACAATTGGCAAGTTATTGCTCCCGCTTATCCACAATCCGCAGGGCCTTGCCTTCGGTGGTGGGGAGGCTGTTGGGTTCCACCAATTCCACCAGGGGGGTCACCAGCAGTTCGCTTTTCAGGGCCTCGGTGATGCGTTTGCGTAAGCCCGTCAGGTATTTTAAATCCTCTTTAAAAAAATGCTGCTGCACTTCCACCTTGACGTGCATCTGGTCGTTGAAATTCTGCCGGGTGAGTTCCACCAGGTAGTTGGTGTGGACCTCGGGCAGCGCCATGAGGACTTTTTCGATCTGCATGGGGAAGACATTGACGCCTTTGATGATGATCATGTCGTCGGAGCGGCCCTGGATCCGGGAAAGGCGGCGGGAGGTGCGGCCGCAAGGGCAGGGGCTGTCGTCATAGAAGGCCAGGTCCCGGCTGCGGTAGCGGATGAGAGGCATGCCCCGGCGGGTGAGGTTGGTGAAGACCAGTTCGCCGACCACGCCCGGGGGCACCGGCTCTAATGTCTGTGGGTCCAGGACTTCCAAAAAGTAGGCATCTTCCCAGACATGCATGCCGTTTTGCTCCGGGCACTCGAAGGCCACGCCGGGGCCGTTCATCTCCGAGAGGCCATAGGAGTTGAAGGCCTTGAGCCCGTAGGCATCCTCGATGCGGCGGCGCATATCCTCGGTGTGGGGCTCGGCGCCGATAAAGGCGATCCTGACGGGCAGCGTTCGGGGATCCACCCCCTCATTGGCAAAGGTGTTGAGGAGATAAAGCGCGAAACTCGGGATGATGTGGATGACCGTGGTCTGGAAGTCGCGCAGGAGCTGGACCTGGCGCTTGCTATTGCCGGCGCCGGCGGGGATGGTGAGACAACCCAGGCATTCGGCCCCGTAGTGAAACCCCAGGCCGCCGGTGAAGAGGCCATAGCCCATCATGTTCTGGAAGACGTCGCCGGGCCGGACCCCGGTCATATACATGGAGCGGGCCAGGAGGTCGGCCCAAGCCTGGATATCCTCCCGGGTGTAATAAATGACCGTGGCCTGGCCGGTGGTGCCCGAGGAGGCGTGCAGGCGCACCAGTTCCGTCAGGGGCACGGTGAGCATATCCTTGCCCCTGGCCCGCAGTTCGTCCTTGGTGGTGGGGGGTATCTTCCTGATATCATCCAGGGAGTTCAGGGATTCCGGCGTCACGCCGGCCCCGGCCAGGCGCTCCCGGTAAAAGGGACTCCGGCCGGCGCGGCGCAGGGTGTCCCTCAGGCGAGTCAGTTGTAGTTCCTGCAACCTGGCGGGTTCCAGGGTCTCGATGGTGGCGTCCCAATACACAGTATCTTCTCCTCATTCCGGCTCAGCGTTGGGGGAAGTTTTATCTTGCCACCTTGCCGCTGTCAAGGAGCGGGTTTTAGTGGACAGCCTCCGGTAAAGGGGATAGGATGACCGAACCAGCGGGGGGGTTGAGCAATACCCCCTGATATAACTATTGTTACAGTTTTTCAATCCCTTATGGCAAGCAGAAACCGGTCAGAGGGCCGCCCCTGGCCGCCAGGGTGGCGGGGGGAGGCCCGCTCCACCATATTTTTTGATATGTAATACCTGAGCCCCTGCTCCGGGGCGCGTCTTAAGTTCATATGTGGAGAGGAGTTCCGGATGAAAACCTCGGCACTGCAGAAAGAGGTACTAATATCGGTGATCCTTGTTGTGCTGGCGTGGCTGGTGGTTCCCCTGGCAGCCCAGGAATCTGTGGAGACTTACCTCAAAAAGGGGGAAGACATGCTGCGCGTGGGGAACTTCGAGCAGGCCATCGCTGACTTCAACCAGGCCATCAGGCTCGACCCGAAAAACATCCAGGCTTATAACAGCAGGGGAGTTGCTTACGAACTGAATGGCAAGCTTGATCCCGCCATTGCCGATTACACCAAAGCCCTGGAAATCAATCCCACGGATGCCGCCACTTACCTGAACCGCGGGATCGCCTACCGGAAAAAGGAACTGTTTGATGACGCCATAGCCGATTTCAACAAGGTCCTGGAGCTTGACCCCGGCAGGGCCGAAGCTTACCAGAACCGGGGGCTGGCGTACCAGGGGAAGCGTGATTATGCCGCCGCCATTGCCGATTATAACAAGGCCATTGAGCTCAACCCCAACAACGCCGGCGCTTTGGTGAACCGGGGTTTGGTTTATGGCAACCAGGGGGACATAGAGCAGGCCATCGCGGATTTTACCAAGGCCATAGAGATCGACCCGCAGATCGCCAGCGCTTACCAATACCGGGCCATTGCTTATTACGGTCTGGGACGGCTCGGCCAGGCCTGGTCAGATGTTAAAAAAGCCAAATTGCTGGGGGCCCGACTGGATAATGATTTTGTTGAGAACCTGCGCCGCGCCACGGCAGGCGCGTTAGAGGAAAAATAGGCCGGCAGTGCATCTTAGCCTCGGCGCCCTTGGCAGGCTGTTGAAGAAATGCTGTTCTTTGTCAGCCTGAACAACAGGTAGAGAACACCGCGCCATGAAAATCGTCCTGGCCCAATTGAATCCGACGGTGGGGGATATTTCCGGCAACCTCGCCAAATTGGCTCAAACACTCAGTGGCTGCCCTGCGGCAGCCGATCTGGTGGTTTTTCCGGAACTGTTCCTGGTGGGGTATCCGCCCCGGGATCTGCTGGAGCGCCCGGCCTTCATCCGGAAGAGCCAGGAGGCCCTGGAGGAGGTGGCCCGGCTGTCAGGGAAATATGCCAACCTTGGCATTCTGGTGGGCGCACCCCGGCCCACGGACCGGGAGCGGGGCAAGGGTTTGGCCAACGCGGCCTTTTTGTTCTTTCAGGGGAAGCTCATTTTCACCCAGGACAAGTCACTTTTGCCGACCTATGATGTCTTTGACGAAACCCGGCATTTCGATCCGGCCCGGGAGATCCGGGTGGCCCCCTTCAAGGGTGAGATGCTGGGGATTTCCATCTGCGAGGACGCCTGGTGCGGAGAAGAGTCCTGGTGCCGCCATTTTTACGAGCGGGACCCCATGGAAGCCCTGGCCAATGCCTCCTCTACCATCCTCTTCAACCTGTCGGCCTCCCCCTGGCAGGTGGGCAAAGAAGAAGTGCGCTACCGCCTTATGAGGGCCCACGCCAGGAAATACAAGTTGCCGTTCATCTATGTCAACCAGGTAGGCGGCAACGATGAGCTGATTTTTGACGGCCACAGCCACGCCTTCGACAGCCGGGGAGAGCCCCTGGCCGTCCTGCCGGGTTTTGAGGAGGCCGTAACCCTGGTGGATACGGCCCAAACCGGGACACCGGACCTCTATGCTCCGCAGGAAGCCATTGCCGCGGTGCACGACGCCCTGATCCTGGGTCTGCGGGATTATCTGCACAAAACCGGCTTCACCCAGGCGGTGGTGGGGCTGTCCGGCGGGGTGGACTCCGCCGTGGTCTCTGCCCTGGCAGCCGCGGCTTTAGGGCCGGCCAATGTCCTGGGGGTGGCCATGCCCTCCCAATTTTCTTCGCCGGGGAGCTTGACCGACGCCGGGCATCTGGCCCGCAACCTGGGGGTGGCCCTCAAGGTGATTCCCATCACCCCCATTTACGAGGCTTACCTGGCCGCCTTCCGGGAACACTTTCCCGTGGACCGGGTGGACGTCACCCTGGAAAACGTCCAGGCCCGCATCCGGGGCAATATCCTCATGGCCCTGTCCAACCGTTTCGGACACATCGTGCTGGCCACGGGCAACAAAAGCGAGTTGTCCGTGGGCTACTGCACCTTGTACGGGGATATGAGCGGGGGTCTGAGCCTCCTGGGGGATGTGCCCAAGACCATGGTGTACGAGTTGGCCCGCTACATCAACCGCGGCCGGGAAGTCATCCCGGAGACCATCATGAACAAGGCTCCGTCGGCGGAGCTGCGGCCGAACCAGAAAGATCAGGATACCCTGCCCCCTTATGATATCCTGGACCAGATTATTCAACTCTACCTGGTGGAGGCTCACTCCGCCGATGAAATCGTGGCGAGGGGCATCTCCCCTGAAACGGTATGCTGGGTTATCCGGGCCATCGACCGGAACGAATATAAACGCCGCCAGGCCGCGCCGGTGCTGAAGGTGACCTCGAAGGCCTTTGGCATGGGCCGCAGGCTGCCGATTGCGGCGCGGTATCAGTGAGCAGAAAACAGGAGTCCCCCTGGCCCTTCTTGAGAAAAGGGATGTTAAGGATTTTTTAAGTTTCTTAAAGAAGTTGTTCCCAGCCGATCAGGGATGGGAGGAGGACTTCTTTTCGTTCGTCATTGTTCAGCTCACCCTTACCAATTGTCCATGACCAAAAAGCTGCTCCTTTCTCTGGGTCTCTTCCTTGCAGTATTCGGGGGCGTGCAGGCCTTGTCCTCCTCAGGCTGGCTCACCACCCCCGAGTTTTTCTACCAGGACCTCTGGTGTCAAATGGCCGGCCTGCGCTATCAGCCCCAAGACGTGGTCATCGTCTCCGTGGGCGACGACGTTTTGGCGGCACACCCGGATGAGCCCCTGGTCACCTGGAGCCCCTATTGGGCCCGGGCCGTACAGGTGCTCCGGGCCCAGGGGGCCAGGGCCATCGGCCTGGATTATCTCTTCCTGGTGAGCCTCGAGTCCTGGCTCAAGAAAGTGCATCTTCCCGCCGGGGAGGCCATCCGGAACTTCGACCGGCCCTTCAAGGAGCAACTGGCATCCGGCCAGGTGGTCCTGGCAGCGAGGCGCCTCCACAGGAACGGCCACAGCATGTTCATCCTGCCGGTGAAAGAATTTGCCGAGGCGCTCCCCAACCTGCCCGCTCATATCGGCCTCATCAACCTGGTCATCGATGAGGACGGGGCCGTGCGCAGCTATGTGCCTGCCCTGGAGGACGACGCCGGCCAGGTCTATCTCACCCTGCCCCAACTCCTGGCCAGTGTCCTGGAGGGCCGCGAACCCCAGGCCGAAATTGCCCGCTTCAAGAATGATCCCCGCCTCCCTGTCTGGTCCGGCAAGGCAGAGGGCAGCGACCACGATTTCCCCCGCATCGGTTTTGTGGGGCCGCCGGGCAACCCGAACTCACGAGCCCCGGGGACCTTTGTGCGCCTTTCCTTTGAACGCCTCCTGGCGCCGGCCGCGGAGCAGGACACAGAGTTGCAAAAAGCCCTATCCGGCAAGGTGGCCCTCGTCACCTACGAACCCACCGGCGGCCAGGATCGTCATGCCACCCCTTATGCCCTGGGATTCTGGCCCTGGCAGGGGAAATACATGACCGGGGCAGAGATCCATGCCAACGTCATCGAAACCATCCTCACCGGGCTGGCCCCCCGTCCGGCTCCCTCTCTCCTGAACCTGGCAGTCCTGGCCACCTTTCTGGCGGCTGGTCTGCTACTGTTTTTCCGGTTGTCCATCTGGCCGGGGCTGGCGGCCTTCATCTTTCTGGCCCTCCTGGCAGCAGGCCTGAGCTACGGATTCTTCCTCACCTACCGCATTTTGCCCGTGGTCCCCGTGCAGCTCGGCCTGGGTCTGGGCTTTGTGGGGACCCTCGGTCTGCGCCTCACCGGGGAGGAGCGCCAGCGCGCCCGCCTGCGCCAGATCTTCGGGCGTTATGTTGCCGAGGACGTGGTGGAAAAACTCCTGGCCGACGGCGCCAATCCCGATCTGGGCGGCGAGGCCTACCGCGTCACCGTGCTCTTTTCCGATATCCGCAACTTCACCACCCTGTCCGAGAGCCTGGAACCCGCACAGGTAGTGGAGATGCTCAACCGCTACTTCACCCGGGCCTGCGAGCCCGTCCTGGCCGCGGGCGGTACGGTGGACAAATTCGTGGGGGATGCCATCATGGCGGTTTTCGGGGCTCCGGCCGCCTACCCGGATCACGCCCGACGGGGGATAGAGGCCGCCTTGGGCCTGGCTGCCGCGGCCCAGGAATTTCAGACCTGGCTGGCCGAGCGTTACCCCGGCCGGGGACTGCCCCGCTTCAAAATCGGAGTGGGTCTGCACACCGGCGAAGCCATCGTCGGCAATATCGGCTCCCCCAAACGCCTGGAATACACCGCCATCGGCGATACAGTAAATACCGCCTCGCGGCTTGAAGGACTTTCCAAGGAATTGGGGTGGACCATCGTGGCCAGCTGTGATACCCTGAGTGCGGCCAACCCCGGAGTGATAGTGGGCGACCGCCGCACCGTCACGGTCAAGGGCCGCCGGGAACCGGTGGAGGTGTGCGAAATCCTGGGGTTGGAACAGTAATCAGTGATCAGTCCCCAGGAAACACGAATGAGCCATGGGCAACTTTCCGGTCATGTTTGTTAATGAAATCCGGTAGCCTGATGTCCAATGATAACAGACAACCGATTACCGATTGCTGGCACCATGGGGCGGCGTTTCGTCCGCCTTTTCATGATCGAGCTCAGGAGGGAAAACTGCCTTGAATTCTCTGAAAAAAATCCCATCATTTTTCCTGAAAATTCTCTTTCTGGGATGCCTGATGGGCCTGCTGGCTGCTCCGGCACCGGCCGAAGAGCAGACCCCCAAAGAAAAGGGGACAACTCCGGCAACCACGCCGGCCAAACCCACCGTAAAGCCAAAAATGGCGCCTCGGCCTCGCTCCGTGCCCCAGGCCGAAAAATCGCTGCCTGCCCCGGCGGCTGTCCCGGAATATCAGATGAAAGGGGTGGACGACACCGTCGGCGGCCAAGAGATCAGGAACAAAAAAGGCCCGGAAGACAAGTAACAGAGAGTTGCCAGCTTTCCACCATCAGCCGTACGTGGGTCAAGAAGCTTTCAGCTTTATGCCGTATGCCTTTTTATTTTTTGGGCTAGCCGGTTGACTCCCGTAACCGCTATAGCTTGTATTTTTCATCTGAGCTCCCGCTTGGGAGCCTGTTCAGAGCGAAGTTCTGCATCCCCACCTTACAGCAGAAATGGAAAGATCAGGGGAAATTATCCCCAATTGCCGGAATAAAGAGCAACCGGAGTTTCTCCCCTTCCGGCGTTCCCCTTATGCCCTTTGCCCTGCAAAGAGAATAATAATTTTCTGGGGGCCAGGGAACACGGAGGGGTCTTAAACCGACTTTGTATAATATGTATAGGGTTTATGATTGATTGGTTTCATTGCGGCGCGAAGTTGGCATCATTGCCATTCTGCGAAACGGAAAAAAGAAAAACCTGGCGCCTGTAGATCTGTGTTTATTCTTCCTGAAATCCTTGCATCATCCTTATTAATGATTAGGTTTCGCTTATTAAGATAAGATTGCCGGCCTCACCCCTGCCAGGCGCCGGAACGGTTAAGGACTGAGGACCGGCAGACTCTCACCCTTTTCTCTTGAACGGAGGATCATGATGAACGAAACGCCCCAACCGCTTGTCGGACTATATGGCTATAGCCTGGAGGATTTCCAGAAAAATCGGGGTTGGTTTCTGGCCCTGGGGATTCTGCTCATCATCGGCGGCACCCTTGCCATCATTTATGATGTGGCGGCCACCCTGCTGTCGGTGCTTTTTTTCGGCTGGCTCCTGATCATCGTGGGCGCCATCGAGGCTATACAATCCTTCTGGCAGCCCCGCTGGGGAGGATTTTTCCTTCACCTTATCATCGGCATCCTGGCCGTGGTGGTGGGTTTCCACCTGGTGTCCTCGCCCATACAGGGCGCCCTGGTCCTGACCCTGATCATGGCCATTTATTTTCTGGTGATTGGCATTATCCGCATCATAACAGCCATTGCCCTGCGCTTCCCCGGTTGGGGCTGGGTGCTTTTTAGCGGCCTTGTCACCTTCATCCTGGGTATCCTGATCAAAAGCCAATGGCCGGCCACGGGCCTCTGGGTCATCGGCCTGTTCATCGGCATCGATCTGATCTTCAGCGGCTGGGCTTACGTCATGCTGTCCATAGCCGCCGGCAAGACGCCGCCTGTTCAGGGGACTGCTGTATAAAAGTTCCAAGGAAAACGAATCCGGCTGAAAGTTTTCCCCTACTCTGACAGGTTGACTTTTCCCAAGATCAGTATAAATTTATACAGCATCCGACCGGGTGCTCCCGGCCGCACAATCCCTCCGCAACGCGCCCGTAGCTCAGCTGGATAGAGCAACGGACTACGAATCCGTGTGTCGGGGGTTCGAATCCCTCCGGGCGCGCCAGTAAATTTCAGGGGCCCAGGCTATTCCCTCTAACCCTTATCTGTCCTGAAAATGAAAATCTTTGGGCAGCGGCGGATGCCAGTGTCCAGCCGGTTTGAAAGCGCCCACCGCGGGTGCGCCGCGACAGAGGATTTGTACGGTAAAGCCTGTGGCTATGTTCTACCAATCAGCGATCAGTGGTCCATGAGACCGCAGGTTGCCTCTTCAAGCCCACATACGCCAAGGGAATGAGGGCCAGCGAGGTGAGGCCGGAGAGGATCAGCGGGATGGCATAGCCCCAGGAGGCGCCCATGGGGCCGTACAGGAGGGAGCCGGCCAGAACGCCCAGGGTGGTGGCCAGGGAAATCAGGCCGGCATTGCCGCCGATGCGGTCCACGTGGAAGAGGTGGGCGATGGTGGTATAGGTGATCATGGCGATGAGGCCGTCCCCGAAGCCGTGCACCAGGCGCCAGGCGAAGGACCAGGCCAGGTTAGGGTAGGTCATACAGACCTGCCCCAGCCCGGAGGTGGCCAGGGCCAGGGCCAGGAGGGCGAAGGGGTTCAGCCTGCCGGCCCCGCAGCGGCCATACAGATAGGCGGCTGCGGCCACCACGGTAAACTCCCCGCACAGGTACAACCCCACCCCCAGGCTGCTCAAGCCCAGGTCTTTTTTCAGGAACAACCCCAGGCTGGTGCCTTCTGCGCCCCAATGCATGGTGAACAGAAACAGCCAGGTGACGAAAAACCGGACCGGACCGCTCAGAAAATCCCGGCCGTACTGTAATAGAGGGGTCGCTTGCCCCCGGGTCAGGGGCAGTTGCCGGCAGAGGGCCAGGACCAGGAGCAACAGCCCCGCCAAAAGCTGAAAGGTCGTGGGATAATCAAGGAAATAAAGGGAAACGCCTCCCAGGAGAATGCCCGCCGCCATGCCGCCCATGCGCCAGGCGTTGTAGACCCCGAAACGCCGGGAGTTGCTCCGCAGGTCGCCTTCCTTGAAGAGCATGATGTCCAAAGACTGGCGGTACAGTTGCAGGCTCAGGCCGAAGCCGAAAAAGAGGAGGAAAAAAGGCCAGAACCGGTTTGCATAGGCCAGCGCCCAGAGGTTGGCGGCAGTGCTTACCAGTCCCAGACGGGTGAGGATGCGGGCCGGGTAGCGATCGCCCACCACGCCCACCGGGAAGGCCGCCAACAACGAGTTCAGTCCCAGGATCCCGTAAAGCAGGCCGATTTCGGCCCCGGAGAAGGAGAGGGTGCCCGCCAGATAAATGGGAAGAAAGAAGTACAGGGCCGAAATGACGACGGCATGAATACTGATCAGAAAAGAAAGCAGCAAGGCAGAGGAGAATTACAAGGCCTGATGGTTGATCCTGACCATCATGGCCCGGGCCGGACACACTACGCAGCAGAGCTCGCAGGCGCTGCACTTGCTGGCGTCGAAGGAGACACTCATCTCCGGGCGTTCCACGGCCAGGGCCCCGGTAGGGCACAGCGCGGTGCAGGCCCCGCATTGGAAACAGAGCTCTTCGTTGCGTCGCACTTCGTGGGCCACCCGTTGCACCTTGACGCCAGAATCCTTGAGGTATTTGATACCCTGGCGAAAATTTTTGGGATGGCCCCGCAGCTCCATGACAATAAGGCCCTCTTTCCGGGGGTAGATGGTGGCCTTGAGCAGGTTGAACTCCAGGTCATAATCCTTGACCAGCCGGTAAATGATGGGTTGGTCCACGACATCCTTGCCGAATCGCAAGATGAGCATTTCAGCGTGCATGGGAAGTCCCTTAACGAATTCAAATATTCGTTCAAAGTTCCAGGTTCACGGGTCAGAGGTAAAAAGATGCCTCTCCTGAGGTTTCTTAATGTATGCGAGCCCCCATTGCCCAAGGGGGAACAGGCCTCGATTCATTATCGCATACGTGCAGAATAACTCAACCGGTAAGCCGGGTTAGCAGCCGGTTGGTTCGCATCGGGGAAGCCTATCGCGCCTCAGGCGGCATCCCACCTTGCCGCTTAAATCAACGTGCCAAAAGGACGCGTCCAGGCCTCCTTGAGTTCGTCCAGGGTGGCGGTGAGCAGGGTGCGTCCTTGCCGTTTGAGGGTGAAGGTCCGGGTGGGGCGCACTTCTCCCAGGAGATGATAAGGGTGTCCCCGCAAGATATCCTCAAACTGCCGCTGCTGGGCCGGGGCCACTGTTACCAGAAAGCGCCCCGCGGATTCGGAGTACAGGGCTGCGTGGGTGGGATGGTCGGCAAGCACATCGCCGAGATCCGCGTCCACTCCGAGACCTCCGGCCAGGCTGCACAGGGCCAGGTGCACGCCGAGGCCGCCCCGGTAAAGGCCATGGCAGGAAGCCAGGATTTCTTCAGTGATGGCCCGGGACAGGGCCCGGTAGCAGGAGAAAAACTCTTCGGGATGGACCTGGGGGACTTTTCGGCCCACATAACCCAGCATCTCGTAACATTCCGAGCCGCCCAGCTCCGGGTGGGTGGCGCCCACCAGATACACCAGGTCGCCGGGGGTTTTAAAGTCCAGATTGACCACCTTGGTGAGATCGGGAATGACGCTTATGGCGGTGAAAAACAGGGTGGCCAGACCCGACACCCGGTGGGTTTCGCCGAAGCGCCCGGGGAGCACCCCATCCACGTACATGCTGTCCTTGCCGGAGAGAAGCGGCATATCGTAGGCCAGGCACATTTCCTTTAAGGCCTGGCAGGCCCGCACCAGTTGGGCCGCCTTGAACTTGCCGTCGGGATTCTGATCGGGGTGATATTCGATGCTGGGCCAGCAGAAGTTGTCCACGCCGCCGAGGGTGTCCAGGTCGCCCCCCACCGCCACCAGCCGCCGCACCGCCTCGTCGATGGTCACCGTGGTCATGTGGTAAGCATCGATTTGGGAATAGGCCGGGTTTACGGCCAGGGCCACGGTCAGGCCCCGCTGTCCGGCCAGATCGGGCCGCAGCACGGCCGCGTCCACCGGCACCGGGCAGTCCCGGCCGGTGAGGGGCTTTAAGACGCTCATGCCCTGCACTTCATGGTCGTACTGGCGGGTGATCCACTCCCGGGAACAGATATTGGGGCGGGCCAGCATGGCAAGCAGCATTTCCTTGTGGTCCGCCGCTTCCCCCAGCACCGGTTCGGTCAGGCGCAGCTCGGGGGGGAGCCACTCTGCTTCAAATTCCCAGGGGGGAAAGTCCTCTTCGAGGAAGGACAAGTCGATTTGAGCACAGGGGCGGCCGTCAAAACTCACTTCCAGCAACCCCCGATTGGTGAAGCGGGCGATGACGCTTACCTCCACTTCGTGGCGCCGGGCCAAATCCTCAAAGGCCTGCCTGTTTTCCGGGGCCAGGCCCACCACCATGCGCTCCTGGGATTCGGACACCCAGATTTCCCAGGGGTCGAGGCCGGCGTATTTGAGAGGGATTTTTTCCAGCCAGACTTCAACGCCCCCCGCCTGTTGGCCGGACTCCCCCACTGCGGAGGACAGGCCGCCGCCGCCGCAGTCGGTGATGAAGTTGATGTAGCCCAGATCCCGGGCTTCAAGCAGAAAGTCGTGCATTTTTTTCTGGGTGTACGGGTCGCCGATCTGGACATGGCCCGCCGGGGTGCCGGCACTGGACACTTCCGAGGAGGCCGTGACCCCGTGAATCCCGTCCATGCCCACCCGGCCCCCGCACATGAGCACAAGGTCGCCCGGACGGGCCATCTTGCGGGCCCCGGATGCGCCGGCCACTTCCCTGGGCATCAAACCGAGGGCGCCCACGAAGACCAGGCATTTTCCCAGGTAACGGGCATCAAAGTAAAGAGCGCCGTTGATGGTGGGCACGCCGCTCTTGTTGCCGCCGTCCTTCACTCCCTCGATGACCCCGTCCAGCAGCCGCCGGGGGTGAAGCCGGGGCCGCAGGGGACCGGCGTAATCCCGGGGACCCACGCAATAACCGTACAGCCCGGCGATGAGCTTCGCGCCCCGGCCGGTGCCCAGAGGGTCCCGGTAAACACCGACGATGCCGGTGAGTGAGCCGCCGTAAGCCTCTAAATTCGATGGGGAATTATGTGTTTCTCCTTTTATCACAAAACAAGAATTTGTATCAAACTGTCCCACACCGGCATTGTCTTTCAGGACCGAGACCACCCAGGGCTTTTTCCGGGCAATCTCCCTGGTGGGGGCCTCAATACAGACTTTAAAGGGGTTGTCGAGGAGGAAGTTCTCCCCGGTGACCACATCCCGGTAAGCAAAGCGGCCCCGAAAGGTGTTGTGGTTGCAGTGATCGCTCCTGGCCTGGGCCAGATATTCCAATTCCACGTCCGTGGGCGGGCCCAGGCCGACCTGAGCCCGGCGGGCCAGTACTTCGGGGCGCTGAAAATAGTCCCGGATAATGGGCAGATCCTGGTCCCGCAGATACAAATGGCGCTCAGCACTTAAGCGGCGCAGGGTCTCGAGGGAATCAATGGGAAAAACAGCCACGTTGGGCTGGTGTTCCAGGTGAACCCGGGGAACAATAATACCCACGCCTTGCTCCGGGTCCCAGTCGGCCCGGGAAAACAGGCGGAATTCCTGAATGAGATCGTTGGCCAGCAACTCCCGGGCCAGGCGGGCCGCCTGATCACGGCTGAGGTGCGGCGCCTGCAGCAGGTACAGCTTGGAGGTGTAGACCGCGTCTTTTGGGGGGAGATTCCGGCCGATGAAGGCCTCGATGGCTTCTCGGGCCGTGGCGCCGGCATTGTCGCGGACGCCGGGCCGGAAACCCACCCAGAGGGCCCAGTCGAATTCCCGGGCCAGGGGGGTGTAGCTGGAAACCTGGGTGACAGGATTGGTGAAGACCTCGGTACGGATGGCGGAAAGCTCGGCCGGGCTCAATTCCAGGTCCAACATGAGCAGGCGCAAAACCTGGACCCGGTCAAGAGCCAGGCCGCAATATTCCTGGGCCTTGCGGCGCAAAGCTTCCCCTTCGGCGTCGCTTAATCCCGGACGCCAGCCGATCTCGAGACGGACTGTCATAGGGACCCTTTCGTGTGGTCGGACTTATAGAAGGGAATATATCGTAAAGACGGGGCGCGGCAAAGTTAAAGATGCCCCCCGGAGAGATAAACCAGGCGGTATCCGGTCACAAGACCCGAAAGTCACGCTTTTCGTCCGGCTTGGTCAGGTTACCGGCTACCTATTTGCTCTTTATGGATAAAGATACACTGCCCCCCTTTCAAAAAGGGGGAGATCAGGAAGCAACAGCACCTTGAACAAAGCAGGATCAGAACCGCCGCAATACTTAATGAATGAGGTTCAAAGCCGGCGAGTAAAAATTATTATATACCGCCTGCCCAACGGCCGCAATAGAAGCGATTACCGCCAAGGCGATGCCGGCCATGAGAAGGCCATATTCAACGCTGCTGGCGGCGGTATCATCCAGAATGAGGGTATGCACGCGTTCCATGGAGCTCTCCCAAGCTGTTGTCTTTTGATTCGTGAGAAGGTTAAGCCTTATGGTCTCTCCTTGACCGGGAAATAGTGCTCACGGCGATGCTGACGTTGCGACCCGCGTCTTCTCATTAGGCTAGATGGCGGGGGGGCGGGGGGATGCACCTCCCAGCCTCAGGTTAGTTGTGTTTTCTTGCTTATCGGCACGGAAGGGAAATTTCTTTAGGGAATAATCTGGGCGGGCAAAGAAAAGTCATCTCAAAACCATTGTCTTGTCATCCAAAACCCCATCAGTCCTGAGCTGATCGGAGGCGGGCCAAGAGGTTGCTGGTGGAATATCCCTGGCGAAAGGGGAGAATCCGCACCTGGCCGCCCCGAGCCAGGATGAGGTCCCGGCCCACGACCTCCTGTGCCTGGTAATCGCCGCCTTTTACCAGGATGTCGGGCTGAAGTTCGGTGAGGAGTTCCAGGGGGGTGTCCTCCCCAAAAAAGACCACCCGGTCCACCGCAGCCAGAGCTGCCAGCACCCGGGCCCGGTCGGTTTCGGGATTTACCGGCCGATGCTCCCCCTTTCCCAGCCGGCGCACCGAGGCGTCGGTGTTTACCGCAACGATCAGCGCATCCCCCAGAGAGCGGGCTTCCTCCAGATAGGCCACGTGGCCCGGATGCAACAGGTCAAAACAGCCGTTGGTGAAGACCACCTTGAGGCCTTTGGCCTGGAGTTCCCGCACCCATAGGGCGGCTTGTGGTCGGGTGATTACTTTGTGTTCGGTGCTGTGAGTCATACGAGACATGAATACTCCTACTCATACCTCACCCGGGCCACGGTGAGGACGTTGACCTGCCGAGCGCCGGTCCGGCGCAAGACCCTGGCGCATTCCCTGACGGTGGCCCCGGTGGTGAAGACGTCGTCAATCAGGAGGATGTTCTTGCCTTTCACCATTGCGGGTTGTGACACTGCGAAGGCCCCTTTGACGTTGTCCTGGCGCTCCCTGGGGGTAAGGCCGGCCTGGGGGAGCGTGTGTCGTCGCCGGATCAGGAGCTCCCGTTCCAGGGGGACCTCGGGGAAGGCCTGGGCCAGCAGCAGGGCCTGGTTAAAGCCCCGCTGCTTGAGGCGGCTGGGATGCAAGGGAACCGGCGCCGCCAGGTCCGCGCCCTGGACCAGCTCCAGTACATGGGACTGCCGCAGCCAGGAGTGCATGACCGGCAGCATGTCCTGCCGGCGGTTGTACTTGAAGCGCTTGATGGCCTGGCCGGAGGGGCCTTCTTCATCATACAGGACGGCGGCCCGGGCCCGGGCAAAGGGTGGCGGGTCGGTCTGGCAGGGGCCACAGAGATGGTCCAACCCTTCCCGGACAGGGAAGACCCGCCCGCAGCACGAGCACAGGGGGCTCGCCACCCACTCGAGCTTATCCTCACAGGCAGGGCAGACCGCGGCCTTCGCCTCCTGCTCCACCACTTCGCCGCAGAAGACACAGAGGCGGGGCAAAAAGAACTCCAGCAAGGATAACCCTGCCTTGCGCCACCAGGGGCGGTTTTTGATCACCGGCAGCCTTTCTCTTTGGTGAAAAAGTTTTTTGACGGGAGGATCAGGGGGGCAGCGGCTTCCCGCCCTCGCCTCAAGCTCCCCT